>Ga0302322_100002924_pt1 | contig 14547 bp, 12 predicted proteins | sample Fen_T0_2_FD_203757 | JGI IMG/M metagenome (GOLD analysis project Ga0302322, IMG submission 203757) | Peat permafrost microbial communities from Stordalen Mire near Abisko, Sweden - Fen_T0_2 | ecosystem: Environmental > Terrestrial > Soil > Wetlands > Permafrost | place: Sweden: Abisko... | reverse complement strand
CGAGGGCGCGGTAAATCCGACTTACACCATATTCGCAGTGTCGCTGCGTGGCGCCGATTACATGGTGAAAAACTGGGCGAGCATCGCCGCCTAGCCTGTGCAGACGCCCTGCGGGGCGCCTGCCGGTCCCCCTGCCGTGCTTGTCAGGCGAGGGGTTTGAGGTTGCCCAGCAGGGTGGGGATCAGTTCGGAGACCGTCGGGTGGATGTGCACCGCGCGCTGGATCACCGTGTAGGGCGCGCCGGCATACATCACGTCCATGATGCAGTGGACAGCCTCGTCGCCCTCCACGCCGAGCAGCGCCGCGCCGAGTATCTTCTTGGTCTGTGCATCGACCAGCACCTGCATGAAGCCGGCCATCTCGCCGCGCTCGCGGGCCCGGCCGACCCGGCTCATCGGCATCCTGCCGACCAGGGCGGGACGGCCGGAGGCGCGCACTTCCTTCTCGGTCATACCCACCCGGCCCAGGGGCGGGTCGATGAACAGCGCGTAGGCGGGGATGCGGTCGGTGACCCGGCGCGGGTCGTTGTCCAGCAGGTTGGCGGCGACGATTTCGTAGTCGTTGTAGGAAGTGTGGGTGAAGGCGCCGCGCCCGTTGACGTCACCCAGGGCCCAGATGCCCGGCACATTGCTGCGCAACTGGTCATCGACCGTGATGTAGCCGCGCTTGTCCAGCGCAATGCCGGTGGTGTGCAGGCCCAGGTCATCGGTGTTCGGCACCCGGCCCACGGCGAGCAGCAGGTGCGAGCCGGTAAGTTGCCGCGCCGCGCCGTTCGCCTTTAGTGTCAGTGCCACGCCTTGCGGGTGTTTGGCCACCCGCAGGTCCTGCGCGCCGGGCACCACCTGAATGCCTTCGGCTTCCAGTATCTCCTGCACCGCACGGCTGACTTCGTCATCTTCCCGGCCGATCAGGCGCGGCCCGGTTTCCACCACCGTCACCTCGGCACCGAAGCGGCGGTACATCTGCGCGAACTCCAGGCCGATGTAACTGCCGCCGATGATCAGCAGGTGGGCGGGCAGGAAATCGACTTCCATCATGCTCGAATTGGTCAGGTAGTCGACTTCGCGCAAGCCGGGTATGTCCGGCGCAGCCGCACGCCCGCCAACGTTGATGAATAGCTGTTCCGCCTCCAGCACCCGCTCGCCTACCCGCAGGGCATGGGCGCCTTCGAAGCGCGCGTGGCCCTCGATCACGGTGAGGCCGGCCGTGTTCTTCAGCCAGTTCGCCAGGCCCTGGTTGGAATGCGCGACTACGTCATCCTTGCGCGCCTTGACCTTTTTCATGTCCACCCGCACCGCGCCCTTGAGCATCACGCCGTAGTCGGCCGCGTGGCGCGCCACATGGGCGGCGCGGGCGCTGGCGATCAGGGTCTTGGTGGGAATGCAGCCGACATTGACGCAGGTGCCGCCAAACAGCTTGCGCTCGATGATCGCGGTCTTCTTGCCGGCCTGCGCCAGGCGCACCGCCAGCGAGGGGCCGGCCTGTCCGGTGCCGATCACGATGGCATCGTAGTTTTCGCTCATGGCTTTGCCTCCCGTCGATATCGGGCCTGCAGATTGCGCAGCCGGCCAGCCACGGTGACAAAGCCGACGCATCCATGGACGAAAGGGCCGCGTGCAATCGCCCCGCCACGCAAGCATACAGTGCGGCGATCTTACTTGCTGCCCGGCCGCGGCAGCCCGGTGTCGCGCCCGCGCAAATGCAGCGGGCGCCTCGCGAAGAGGCGCCCGCTGCAGTCCCGCTACGCTGCGTTCATGCTCAGTCGGTGCAGTTGTCGTTGTTGAATCCCTGCTTGTTGATCTTCTTGCATGGCGCCTTGGCCGGGGTCGCGGGCTTGGTGGCGGGCTTGGTCGGGGCACCGGGGACGGTCACCAGATTGAGTGGCAGCACCGGCACCAGCAGGGACGCAACCGGCGCCTCCACCTTGATCTGGGTGCTGACAATTCCGCAGGCGCTGCTGCCCCAATCCTTCACGGTGGCGGTATAGGTGCCGGCCTTGGCATACTTCAGGCTGCCTGCCTCCCAGGTATTGTTGTTGTTCGAGTTGAACAGCACTTTACCCAGCTCAATCGTGGTGTTGTCACCCTGGTCGATGCGCACGTCATTGCAGATTCCCGCGCCGTGGATGTCCAGTTTGATCAGGCTGCCGGGCTCGATCTTGGCCTGACCGGGGGCCAGCGCGGCGCCGCTGAATTTAGCGTCCTTCGGATAGGCATAGAATTTGGTCGTCAACTCGCCCTGGCATTTGAAGCCCGGGGCGGCCTTGACGTCTATGGGCCAGTTGCCGCCCTGCTGGTAGGCATGCTGCGCCTTCAGCGGGAAGGGGCCGGACAGCGGCTCGGGCGAGGAGCCGTCGCCCCAGTTGACGAACGCGCGTTCGCAGTTGCCCGGTACTTGGCCGCTGACACTGATGGTGGCGTTGTTGCTGGCGGGCAAATTGTTGACGGTGCCCAATTGCAGGTAGACCATCTTGTTCTGCGCTTCCTGGGCGAACACGCCCAGGGGGTAGGGTGGTTGGCCGCCACCGCTGCAGTCCGCGCCGGTGCCGGGTTTGGCGCTGGGCAGGTACTGCCCGGGCGTGGTGTAAATGTGGTCGACCTTGTAGCTGGTGGTGCCCGGCACCATGGTTAAACTGGTGCTGCTGCCATCGCCGAAATCCAGATTGACGGCGTCGCAGCCGCTGCCGTTCACGGTGACACCCACGCTTACGGTGGTGTTCACCAGGGCCGCGCCCGGCGTCACCACGGGCCAGGAAACATAGGCGGCCTGCGCGGCCGAGGCCAGGGTTCCCAGCAGAACGGCAAGCGCCGCGCGGCCCATTTTGTTATGCATGATCATTTCCATTTATTGTTGAGGAATCGCGCGCCCGCAAGCGCTGCTCACCATGAGTCGCCCGGACCGGCGCGCAGGTTCAAGTGGCATGCGCCTATTTGCGGCGCGGGCGCCGTGGACCGCGCTGATTTATCCAGCCGATTCGGCAAACCCATTTAATCAAACTCTGATCCTGCTCTAAGTCACTGATTTAACAGTGCTAATGCATTGGCGCCAAGCGATGTGGTAAGACAGGCGCCGGGCGCGCACGGGGATTTGTGCGCCGACGTGGCGGCCGATGCGCTATGCTGTTTCGCTGCAACCAAGGGGCGCGGCTTTCGCGCGCCGTCCCGGGGCGCCAGCCTTAGCGCTGCACCCACGCTTAGAAGAGCCCAGGCGACAGGCGAGCAGCCTGCGCGGAGTCGAGGGCAAAAAACATAAGGAGAAGCGCATGGCAAAGCTCAATATCAACGGCAAGGTGCGGGACGTGACGGCGGAAGCCGACACGCCACTGTTGTGGGTGATCCGCGAACAGCTCGGCATGACCGGCACCAAGTACGGCTGCGGCGTGGCACAGTGCGGCGCCTGCTCGGTGCACCTGAACGGCCAGGTGACGCGCTCCTGTTCGATCCCGGTCGGCGCCATCAAGCCCTCCGACAAGATCGTCACCATCGAAGGCCTGTCGGCGAAAAGCGCGCACCCGGTGCAGCAGGCCTGGGCCGCGCTTGACGTGCCGCAGTGCGGCTACTGCCAGTCCGGCCAGATCATGGCGGCGGCGGGATTGCTGAAAAGCAATCCCAATCCGAGCGACAAGGACATCGACGACGCGATGACCAACATCTGCCGCTGCGGCACCTATCAGCGCATCCGCGCGGCGGTGCACATGGCAGCCGATCTGGCCAAAAAGGGCAGGCCGGTCGCTGGCACTGCCGATTCCCTCACCGCTGAACAGGTCTAGGAGGCGCGCCATGACAACAACCATCGCCAAAGCTCCCCGCAGCCAGGTCGCCAGCCCGTCGCGGCGCAAATTCATCATCAGCTCGGCCGCCGGTGGCGGCCTGATGCTGGGCTGGAGCCTGCCGTTCGAAAGTGCATTGGCCGAAACCGGCACCAAGATAGGCGCCGGAGGCCCCGAGATCAACGCCTGGGTGGTGATCCGCCCGGACGACACCGTGGTGGTGCGCATCGCCCGCTCCGAAATGGGCCAGGGCACGCTCACCGGCCTGGCGCAACTGGTGGCCGAAGAACTGGAGTGCGACTGGAAAAAGGTCACCACCGAATCGCCCACCCCAGGGCAGAACCTGGCGCGCGACCGCATCTGGGGCGACATGTCGACCGGCGGCAGCCGCGGCATCCGCACCTCGCACGACTACGTGCGGCGCGGCGGTGCGGCCGCCCGCATGATGCTGCTGCAGGCAGCGGCCGACCAGTGGAAAGTGCCGGTAAGCGAGCTGACGGTGTCCGACAGCGTGATCACCCATGCGGCGAGCAAGCGCAAGACCACCTACGGCAAGGTCGCCGCGGCAGCCGCCAGGTTGCCCGCGCCCGACACCAAGGCAATCACCCTCAAGGACCCGCGCACCTGGAAGCTGGCCGGCAAGCCGCTCAAGCGCCTGGACACCAGCGCCAAGCTGGACGGCTCCAAGGTCTACGCCATCGACGTCAAGCTGCCCGGCATGCTGCTGGCCGCGGTCAAGGACTGCCCGGTGTATGGCGGCAAGCTGACCAGCTACGACGAATCCAAGGTCATCGGCATGCCCGGGGTGAAAAAGGTGGTCCGGGTCAACGACCGCGCGGTGGCGGTGATCGCCGACACCTGGTGGCGCGCCAAGACCGCGCTGGCCGCGCTGCCGATAGTCTGGGACGACGCGGCGAATGCGTCAAAGTCGAGCGCCACCATCGCCGAGCACCTCACCGAGGGCCTGAACGCGCAGACCGCCTACGCGATGCGCAACGAGGGTGACGCAATTGCGGCCATTGCCGGCGCGGCCAAGAAGGTGGAAGCCGTGTACAGCACGCCTTTCCTGGCCCACGCCACTATGGAGCCGATGAACTGCACCGTGCGGGTGACCGCTGACAAGGCCGAGTGCTGGGTGGCGACCCAGGCCGGCGAAGCGGCGCTGGCGGCGCTGTCGGGCGAGACTGGTCTGGCACTGAAGCAATGCGAGGTCTACAAGCACGACCTGGGCGGCGGCTTCGGCCGGCGCGGCGGGGCGCAGGACTACGTGCGCCAGGCCGCGGCGATCGGCAAGCAGATGCCGGGGGTGCCGATCAAGATGATCTGGAGCCGCGAAGAGGACATGGCGCATGATTTCTATCGCCCGATCTCGCAATGCAAGCTGTCCGCCGGCCTGGATGCCGAGGGCAAGGTGGTGGGCCTGAACATGCGCGTCTCGGGGCAGTCGATCAATGCCTTTCTCAACCCGGTGCCCGTAGTCGAGGGCAAGGACGACCGTCAGTTGCAGGGCTACTATGCCGACCCCGGCGATGCCCAACTGGGCTACACCTTCCCCAACCTGCGGGTCGAGTATGCGATGCGCAACACCCACGTGCCCGTAGGGCCGTGGCGCGGCGTCAACACCAACCAGAACGCGGTGTACATGGAGTGCTTCATCGACGAGGTGGCACGCGCCGCCAACGCCGACCCGCTGGTGTTCCGCCGCGCACTGATGCAAAAGCATCCCAAGCACCTCGCGGTGCTCAACGCGGCGGCGGAAAAGGCGGACTGGGGCAAGCCCCTGCCGCCCGGCGTGTTCCGCGGCATCGCCCAGTTCATGGGCTATGGCAGCTACTCGGCGGCGGTGGCCGAGGTTTCGGTGAGCAGCGCGGGCGAATTGAAGGTGCATCGCCTGGTGCTGGCGCTCAATTGCGGCCATGCGGTGAACCCGGGTCAGATCGCCGCCCAGGTCGAAGGCTCGGTGGCTTACGGCCTGACAGCCACCCTGTACGGCGAGTGCACGGTGGAAAACGGCCGGGTCAAGGAGTCCAATTTCGACACCTACCGCATTCTCAAGATGGTCGAGATGCCCAAGGTCGAGACCGTGGTGGTGCCGACTTACGACTTCTGGGGCGGTGTGGGCGAGCCGACCATCTGCGTGGTCGCGCCTTCGGTGCTCAACGCGATCCATGCCGCCACCGGCAAGCCGGTGCGCAGCCTGCCGCTCAAGAACGTCAAGCTGGTCTGAAGGCACGCCGCAGGGCACCTGGAGCGCGGCGCGCTTCGGGTGTGGGCAGTGTGTCACGGCCGTCAAGAGAGGGCGGCCCGGTGCGCAGTTGCTCGCCGGCCGCGATATTCCCGGACGGCTTTTCAATACGTCGGCACCGCACGTTGTGTGGGCCATGTCGCGCACACGACCTTAGAGCGGGAGATCATCCCCGACGATATTGGCCGCCAGCCTTGCGCACGCGAACACCATCGCCGGCATCAGCGCCATGCCGCCGGCCAGCATGATCAGGGTGCCGGTGGTGCCGCCCACCAGGGAGCCGAGCATGTGGCCAATCAGCCACACGCCCAGCCAGCGCCGCATGAACGTCAGGGAATGGCGCCGCAAGACCGCGATGTTGTGTCGTCGGCTCGACCAGCGATCCCAGCTGCCATGGGCTTCGGGGTCCAGGAACAGACCGCGCGGCAGGAAGTAGGCCGTCAGCAGATAGAAAAACGAATGCGCAACCGGTTCCGCGTCGGTGGACGCCCCGGCTTCGTCGAGCAAGGAATGTTGCGTGGTCATGTCCAGCCTTTCCTGCTTGATCTTCCTGTTCCATTACGCAGTATGCGTGCCAGTTGGCAAAACCCAGATCAGGATTTTCCCAGATGGAAAGGCGTGGCATTAGGCCGAAAAGACCGGCTTTGGCACTCGATTTGTGCGATGCAGCATCGACATGCCCTGGCATGCACCAATCTCGCGCCGATCCGTCGCCTGGCGCGCGCTACTTTCCTCAGACTTGCCGTCGCAAGCTTTTCCAACAGGGGGCATTGAGTTTACGCTTGAAAATCTTTCCGGTGTCCTCGCCCGCTGCCTGCTCCGGTGTGGTCGCCAGGCGCCGGATACCGATCGGCCAGCCGGTCGTGCCCGAGTCGTGGAACATCGCGGCGCGCGGTGCTTGCTCGGCGGCGTGCCGGCAGCATCCACCGCATGCCTACGGCGTTTCAGTCCGCTCCAGGAAGGCGACGCCGGGCAGGCGCTTCGGGGCCGCCTTCAGAGCCTGATCGGCAGCGAGCGGATCGGCTTTTTGGTCAGCGCGAACAAGGCATTGCACACCGCGGGCGCGATCGCCGGGGTGGCCGGCTCGCCTACGCCGCCGGGCGGCTCGCTGCTGGGCACGATGTGGGTCTCGACCAGTGGCGCTTCGGCCATCCGCACCATGTCGTAGGTGTCGAAGTTGGCCTGCGCCACGCGCCCGGCCTTGATGGTGATCTCGCCGTACAGCGCCGCGGTCAGGCCGAACACGATACCCGACTCCATCTGCTGGGCAATGATCCCGGGGTTGACGGCCACGCCACAGTCGATTGCGCAGACCACCCGGTGCACCCGCGGGCGCTGGCCCCTGTCGTCCTTGACGATGGACACCTCGGCCACTTCGGCGACGATGGAGCCGAATGATTCATGCAAGGCGATGCCGCGCGCCATGCCCGCCATCATGGGCTGGCCCCAGCCGGCCTTGGCGGCGGCCAGGTCGAGCACCGCAAGGTGACGGGGGTGGCTCTTGAGCAGATTGCGGCGGAACTGGACAGGGTCCTTGCCGGCGGCGGCGGCCAGCTCATCCATGAAGGCCTCGACGTAAAACGCGTTCTGCGAATGCCCCACCGAGCGCCAGAAGCCCAGCGGCACCGCCGATTTGACGGTGACCGCCTCGACGCGCTGGCTGGCAAATTCGTACGGGACGTCGCTGGCGCCCTCGGCATTGCTCTTGTCCGGGGTGCCGGTGCTTCCCAGCGCCAGGGTCAAGCGCTGCGGCAGGCTGCCCAGGCCCATGAAAATCAGGCCCAGGCGCCCGACCAGCGAGGCGACCACCGAACCGCAGGCGATCTTGTGATGCCAGGCGGTGATGTTGCCCTGGCCGTCCAGCCCGGCGCGGAAATACGCCGCCGAAGCGGGGCGGTACACATCATGTTGGGTATCCTGCTCGCGCGGCCAGATCAGTTGAACGGCGCGTCCCGGCACCTGCATGGCCAGCATCACCGCCTGCACCGCCAGGTCCACTTCGATGCGCCTGCCGAAGCCGCCGCCCAGGAAGGGCGTGTGCACCGTGACATCCTGCTCGCTCACGCCGGCAGTGCTGGCGACGATCCAGCGCGTCAGGGCGGGTGACTGGGTGCCGGACCAGACATCCACCCGCTTGCCGTCAACTCGCGCTGTGCAGTTGAGCGGCTCCATCGTCGCGTGCGCGAGATAGGGCACGTGGTACTCCGCCTCGACAGTGCGTGCCGCCAGGTTGAAGCCCTCGACGAGGTGGCCGCTGGAGTGGAACTCGTTACCGTGCCCGGACTCCAGGGCCTCCTTGAATTGCGCGTGGATCGTCGCACTGTCCAGTCCTTCATGCGCGCCCGGCTCCCAGGTGATGTTCGGTTCCAGCGCGATCAGCGCGCTCTCGGCCTGCCACCATTGCTCGGCGATCACCGCCACACCGTGCGGCGCGCCGGCCAGTTTCGGGTCCAGCGGCACCACGGCTTTCACCCCCGGCATGGTCTCGGCGATGCCGGCGACCCATTTCTCCCAGGTCCCGCCTATGGTTGGCGACATGCGGATCGATGCGAACAGCATGTCCGGCAGGCGCGCGTCCAGGCCGAACTGCGCCGTGCCGGTCACTTTGGCCGGCACATCGGTGCGCGGCAGCGCCGTGCCGATCAACGTGTAGTCTTTCGGGTCTTTCAGCCTAGGCACGCGACTGGGCAGCACCTGCGCGGCGGCCGCGACCAGCTCACCGAAGCTCGCTTGCAGGCCTGACGGATGCATCACCCGGTTATTGGCCACCGTGCATTCGCCCGGCGCCACCCCGAAGCGCCGCGCCGCCGCCACCACCAGCATGTCGCGCGCCGAAGCGCCGGCCAGGCGCATCGCCTGCCAGGCATCCTTCACGCTGGAAGAGCCGCCGGTCAGCATGGGCGTGACCTCGCGCGCCACCTTGGTGGCCAGCCACTGCGCCGTCTCGCGTACCGGCCCATGGTCATCCGGATGAAAGGGCAGGGCGTCGATCAGCAACGCCAGGTTGGCGTACATCTGGTCGATCGGCGCCTGCACGACGCTGACCTGGCTCCAGTCGGCACCCAGTTCCTCGGCCAGCAGCATGGGCAGCGCGGTGTAGACACCCTGGCCCATTTCGGAGCGCGGGATCGCGATGGTCACCTGGCCGGCGGAGGATATTTTCAACCAGCCATTGAGCTGCACCTCGGTGCGTTCGAGCGGCAGTACGCCGCTGTCGAGTTCCAGGCGCGGGCGCGGTGGGGTTACTGCCCAGCCCATGATCAGGGTGCCGCCCAGCCCGGCCCCGGCGAGCAGGAAGGTGCGGCGCTTCATTTCTCACCCCCGGCAGAGACAGCGGAAGGTTTGTCCTTGGCCAGGGTCGTGGCGGCATCCTTGATCGCCGCGCGGATCCGCTGATAGGTGCCGCAGCGGCAGATATTGGTAATGCCGTTGTCGATGTCGGCATCGCTGGGTGCCGGATTGTTCCTGATCAGCGCGCTGGCCGCCATCAGCATGCCGGACTGGCAGTAGCCGCATTGCGGCACCTGGTGTTTGATCCACGCCTGTTGCAGCGCCGACAGGCCATCCGCATCGAGGTTCTCGATGGTGCGGATCTTCTTGCCGATCGCGGCGCCGGCCGGAAACTTGCAGGAGCGCATGGCCGCGCCGTCGATGTGTACGGTGCAGGCGCCGCACAGGGCCGCGCCGCAGCCGAACTTGGTGCCGGTCAGTTGCAGATTGTCGCGCAGCACCCAGAGCAGGGGCGTGTCGGCCGCGGCATCGACCTGGCGGTCCACGCCGTTCACGTTCAGTTTCAGCATGTGGGCTCCCGGTATTTTTCTTGTGAGCGAGTGTAGCGGATCAGGCGCGCGGCATCACCACCTGCGTGCCTTCGGCGGCGGCGCGCTTCACCCAGTGCGCCGCCTGGGCGATCACCGGCGCCCAGTCGCCGCTCTGTTCCTGGCGCAGGATGCGCATGGTCGGATACCACGGGCTGTCGTCCCGGCCCTGCAACCAGAACATGCCGCTCTCGCGGCGCAGCAGCAGCAGCACCGGCTTGCCCATTGCCCCTGCCAGGTGGGCCACCGAGGTGTCCGCGCTGATCACCAGGTCGAGCTGGGCGATGACAGCCGCGGTGGCGGCGAAGTCCGTGATCTCGGCGGTACAGTCGATCAGGTCCAGGCCGGTGGCCGCGCACTCGGCGGCATCGGCGCCGATCTGCAGGCTGACGAAATGGGCGCCGGGCAGGTGTAGGGGCGCCAGCAAAGGCGCTGCCACGCTCTTGGAGCGGCGCATCTGTTGGTAGACCTGGACTTCGCTGGCGCTGCCGGTGCTTTTCCAGGCCAGGCCGATCCGCAGGTTTTGATGGAGCGGGCTGCCATCGCGCCGCACCGGGGCCGGCAGGCCGGCCGCCCGCAAGCGTTCGCCCCATTGCGCCGCTTGCGCCGCTGGCGCGGCCAAGTAGGGCATGCTGGCCGGCACGCTGTCGATGGTGGTGCCGAACAGATGCGGCAGGTCCAGCAGCGGGCTGTGCACATCGGCGCGCGGAGCGTGGCCTGGTTCGGAAACAGCGTCAACGCAGGGGATCGTGGCGAACAGCGCCGCCAGTTCGCGCCCGACCCCCAGGGTCAGGCGGGCCGGCCGGGCGCGTTCGCGCAGCAGCGCCACATAGCGGATGAATTGAAGATGGTCGCCCAGGCCGCCCCAGTCGCACCAGACGAACAAATGCTTGCCGGCCAGGTTCTCTCCTCGCCACGCGGGCATCGGGTCCAACTGGTTGGCACGCCCGAACAGCAGCATCTGACGCGCGCGCAGCAGGTCGAAACCGCGCGTGTAATCGCCCACCAGGAACAGCACCTGTGCCAGGTTGTACTGCGCGGCCAGGTTGCCGGGCGCAGCCTCCAAAGCGTCCTCGAACCAGGCGATGGCCTCTTCCGGGTCGAGCGAGCCGGCGGCCATCGCACCCAGGGTGTTGAGGGCCTCCGGGTGGTCGGGCTGCAGGCGCAAGGCGGCGCCGAGCAACTCGCGCGCCGCGGCTTCCTGCGCCAGATCGAACAGGGCCCAGCCGTAGAGTGCGAGCACATCGGCGTCCTGCGGGTGCAGATTGGCCAGGGTATGGAGGGCCGCGCAGGCGCCGGCGCTGTCGCCGCTGGCGATCTGGGCGCGGATGGCAGCTAGCGGGACGGTGCTGACGGGCCGCGGGGCGGCGGGCGCGGGCACCGGCGCGGCGCGGCGCCCGCGCAAGGTGTCGAAAAGCCGGTTGAGCATGCGCGCACTATAGCCGAAGGCGCGCCGTCATTCGCTCAGGCCGGCATGGCTCAGTCGAGAAACAGGTCCGGAAAAAAGCGCGTGTTGCCGGGCGTCACCGCGTATTTCGACAGGTCGGTGATGCCGGCCGAGGCCAGCACCTCGTCGTCGATATGGATCTTGCCGGTCCACTCGCAATCCTCCTTGCACAGCAACACCTGGGCCGCGTCGGCCATGATCTCCGGGGTGCGGCCCGCCTTCCAGTCGGCGCCCGGGATCACCTGCAGCGCCGCGGTGGCGATGATGGTGCGCGGCCACAGGCCGTTGACGGCGATGCCGCGCTCCCGGAACTCCTCGGCCATGCCCAGCACGCACATGCTCATGCCGTACTTGGCCATGGTGTAGGCGGTGTGATGCTTGAACCATTTCGGGTCGAGGTTGAGCGGCGGCGCCAGGTTGAGAATGTGCGGGTGGCCGCCGTTCCTGGCGGCCTTGATCAAGTGCGGCGCGCAGATCGCCGAGGTCATGTAGGTGCCGCGCACGTTGACCCCGAACATCAGGTCGAAGCGCTTCATCGGCGTATTCAGTGTGTCGCTCAGGCTGATCGCCGAGGCGTTGTTGACGCAGATGTCGATGCCACCGAACTTCTCCACCGTCTGGGCGACTGCTGCCTTGACGCTCTCTTCGTCACGGATGTCGCAGACGATGGGCAGGGCCTTGCCGCCGGCCTGCTCCACCGCCTCGGCCGCGCTGTAGATGGTGCCGGGCAGCTTGGGGTGGGGTTCGGTGGTCTTGGCGGCGATAGCGATGTTGGCGCCGTCGCGCGCGGCGCGGGTGGCGATCGCCAGGCCGATACCGCGCGAGGCGCCGGTGATGAACAGGGTCTTGCCTTTGAGGGACATGCTAATTCCTTTCGAAGTGGGTGCGCGCTACGGGCGCCGTTCGCGGCATTCTTTACTAAGCGGCGCCGGCAATGAAAAGGGCCTTTCCCGGGAGGGGCATCGCATCATCTAATTGATGGGTAAGGAGATGTGTGCCGAAGCCGGCCGGCGCTGGTGCATCGAGTCTACTCCGTGACCTGCTGCGATTGCGCGCCGGGTGCCTGGCCCGGAACGGCGACCAGCCCATGCCGGACCGCCGCATCGGCGAGTATCTCGCCCCAGATCCGATAGCCGACCGGGCTGGGGTGGTAGCCATCATGAGCGAACAGCGCCGGCTCCATGCGGATGTTCACCGGAGCGTAGTGCACGCCGGGCAGGGCCAGGTTCGCGGCCGCGTCGTCCAGCCAGCGCGCGCGGGCGCCCAGATAGGTGCTCAGGGGCCGCGGCAGGGCCGGAAAGGTATGCAGCGGCGGCACCGAACTGAGCAATATCGGCGCGCCGCCGGCGCGCTCGCGCAGGGCGGCGATCAGCTCGGCCAGATCGCCCGCATAGTCCTGCGCCGAGCGCCGCGCCAGAGTGTCGTTGGCGCCGAACAACAGCAGCACGATGTCGCGTGGCCCGTGCGCCAGTTCCGGCAAAACATTCAGGTGGCCGTCGCGCACCGTGGCGCCGGAAAGGCCCGCCGCTTCCCAGGCGACCGCGCGGCCGCTGCGTTTGTGCAGGGCGTGGGCAAAGCGCCCGACCACCGCCTGGTCCAGGGTGTCTACCCCTACGCCCACCGCGGTCGATTCGCCAAACGCGAGTACGCGCAGGGGAGCGCCGTGCCCATCGACCAGGCCGTGCGGGGGGCCGCCGGCGGGCGACAGGCGCGGCATCTTGCGCACCACCCGCCGCCCCTGGAACCACAACAGGGGCAGGGTGGGCAGTGCCAGTGCGTCGATCAGCTTGCCGCGCATGATCCGGTGCCCCTCAAGCCTTGGGCCATAGGACCATCTGGGTACAGCGGAACAGGGCGATAGCCTTGCCAGTTTCGCGGTGATTCACGTTCGCGTCCCAGACCTGGGTGGTGCGTCCGAGGTGGACTGCGCGCGCGGTGCACTCGACCACGCCATCGCGCGCGGTGCCCAGGAAGTTGCTTTTCAGTTCGATGGTGGTAAAGCCGCTGGCGCCAGGCGGCAGGTGCGCGCGGCATCCGTAGCCGGACAGCGTGTCGGCCAGGGCGATCACGCTGGCGGCGTGCAAATAGCCGTTCGGCGCGAACAGTTCCTTGCGAACCTCGAATTGGCCGGTGATCTCGCCATCGGCGAGCCGGGTGATGGACAGGCCCAGCAAGCCCGGCAGATAGCCCTCGCCCTTTGCGTTCAGGGATTCAACGGTGACGGTGGGATCGCGTTGCATGGTCGACGCTCGCTCTTCTTGTTGATCGGACGGCGTTTATTCACATTGCGAAAAATCCGGCCTGCGCTTGGCGAAAAAGGCGCTGAATGCTTCGCGCGCCGCCGGTTCGCCCAGCATGGCGCGAAAGTGCGCGCCTTCTTCCTGCATCTGTCTGGCAATCAGTGCGGCATGCGCCCCCTTGAGCAGCGCCTTGGTGGTGCGCACCGATCTGCCGGGCAGCGCCGCCAGCTTGGTGGCCGCCTTTTCGGCGGTCGCCAGCAACTGGTCGGCCGGCACCACTTCGGTGACAAAGCCCGTCTCTTTGGCCTTGGCCGCGCCAAAAGGTTCACCGAGCAGCAGCAATTCGGCGGCCTTGTGGTAGCCGGCGACCAGCGGCAGCAGGTAGGAAGAGGCTGCTTCCGGCACCAGGCCCAGCGAGGTGAAGGGCAGGGAAAAGCGCGCATTGTCGGCCGCGTAGACCAGGTCGCAGTGCAGCAGCATGGTGGTGCCCACGCCCACTGCCGGGCCGCCGACGGCGGCGACGATGGGCTTTTCACAGGTGCTGATGTTCTCCAGGAACTGGAACACCGGGCTGTCGGCACCATGCGGCGGATTGTTCATGAAGTCACCCAGGTCGTTGCCGGCGGTGAACAGCTCAGGGCTGCCGGTCAGCAGCACCACCCGCACCGCGGGATCGAAGCGCGCGTCCTTGAACGCGTCAGCCAGCGCCTGGTACATGGCCGCGGTGATCGAATTCTTCTTTTCGGGCCGATTGATGGTAATGCGCAGGATGCCGGCGTCTTTGCTGGTGAGGATTTCCATGCGGGTCCTTAAGCGGGTGAGATGGCAGCGGCGGAAATGGTGGCGACGGTGGCACCGGGCAGCGCGGCATTGCGCTGGTTGAGCCAGTCTAAGGCCTGCGGCCACAGCGTGGCGTCAAATTGTTGGCGGAAAAAGCCGAAATGGCCGATCCGCTTGAATCCATGGTCGGCCGGCGCGAAGCGCCGGAACTCGACTTCGGTGTTGGCATATCTGCCGTGCAGCTTGCG
>Ga0302322_100002921_pt1 | contig 14556 bp, 15 predicted proteins | sample Fen_T0_2_FD_203757 | JGI IMG/M metagenome (GOLD analysis project Ga0302322, IMG submission 203757) | Peat permafrost microbial communities from Stordalen Mire near Abisko, Sweden - Fen_T0_2 | ecosystem: Environmental > Terrestrial > Soil > Wetlands > Permafrost | place: Sweden: Abisko... | reverse complement strand
TCGGTCGATCCGCTGACCCGCAAGCGCACGACGAAGGACAGCGCGTCCTGGTATCGCGACCTCCTGGCAGGTCGAGGGTAGGTGCTCAGGCTTCCAGACGCTTGGGTCTGGGACTCGTGGTATCTCGATGACGGCGAGCGCTATCACGCGTTCTTCCTCAAGGCGTCGCGTGCGCTGCTCGACCCGGATCGCCGTCACCATCGTGCATCCATCGGGCATGCGACATCGTCGGACCTCACCACCTGGACCCTGCTTCCGGATGCTCTCGTGGCATCCGACGGGCCCGGCTTCGACGACCTCGCCACGTGGACCGGGTCCACTGTCGTCGGACCGGACGGCAGGTTCCACCTGTTCTACACGGGGATCTCGCGGGCCTCTGGCGACCGGGTTCAGCGCATCGGCCATGCCGTGTCGGATGACGGCCTCACCTGGACGAGGCTCGACGTGCCCCCAGTGCGCGCGGACCCTCGCTGGTACGAGACTCATGCACTGACCGGGCACGAGCCCTGGCGTGATCCGTGGGTGTTCCACGACGAGACTGTCGGCGCGTGGCGCATGCTCGTCACCGCCTCGACGGTGCAGGTGAGCGCCGGTGCGCGGGGCTGCGTCGGCACGGCGGTGTCGAGCGACCTCGTCCATTGGAGTGTTGAGGAGCCGTTGACCGACCCGGCGGGGCTGCATCAGTTCGAGGTCCCCCAGACCCTCGAAGTGGATGGGCGCTTCGTTCTCGTCTGGTGCATGCGGGGGATCGATGTCGGCGTGCAGGCCGCCCCACCCGCTGATGGCGGTGCTGCCATCACCGGTACGTGGTCGGCTCCCGCGGACTCGCTAAGCGGTCCGTTCCACCTCGAGCGGGCTGAGCCGATCCGCGTTCCTGGTACGTATGCCGGCCGGATCGTCAGGACCCGTGAGGGCGGCGCAATGCTGCTCGCGTTCGCCGATGTAGCCGCGGATGGATCGTTCGGCGGCTACCTGATCGACCCGGTTCCCGTTCACCTGACCGCACGCGGCACCCTGCAACCGGAAAGTCCGGCCTACGCGGGCGACTGATGCGCCAGACTGACGCTGTACGCAATATGACGGTCACCATCAACGGCGAAGGTCGACATGAGTGTCGAGGCCCATGAGTTCCTCCCCGTTCCGCCGCCACCGGAGCCGCGTCATCCACGTTCGGCCCACCGGCGACTGACCAGCCCCTGGGCGACCGTCGTGGTGATGGGGATCACCGTCCTGTGGACGATTCCTACGTTCGGGCTGCTTGTCACCTCGCTGCGAACGAGATACGACGCGCTGACGACGGGGTGGTGGACAGTCTTCGCTGATCCACATCTGACGCTGGACAACTATCGCGTCGTCCTCACTGGTGGTGACACGTTCGCTGGCGGGATCACCCCGTACTTCTTCAACTCCGTCGCCGTGGCCCTTCCGGCTTCGATCTTCCCGGTCGTTCTTGCCTGCATGGCGGCCTACGCACTCGCCTGGATACCCTTCCGAGGCGCCACGACGGTGCTCTTCATGATCGTCGCGTTGCAGATAGTGCCTATCCAGATAGCGCTGTTGCCACTACTCCAGATGTTCTTCAACGGGTGGAGCATCGGCCCGGTTCCTGTGTTCCCGAATCTCGACAACACCGCGACCGGTCACTCGCTGCTGTTCGGCACGTACGTGCCGCTGTGGATCGCGCACACCATGTTCGCCCTGCCGTTCGCCATCTTCCCTGCTGTACAACTTCGTCGCGAAGCTGCCTCGTGAGCTCTTCGACGCCGCCCGCGTCGACGGTGCCAGTCACTACCTCATCTTCCGTCGGCTGGTCCTTCCGCTGGCCCTTCCCGCGATCGCGGCTTTCACCATCTACCAGTTCCTGTGGGTGTGGAACGACCTCATCGTGGCGATCACGCTTGCCCCCGGAGGCCCGGATGTTGCGCCCATCACGGCCTACCTCGCGAGCATCAAAGGTGGCTTCGGCGAGCAGGAGCACCTCCTCAGCGCCGGGGCCTTCGTCGCGATGATCGTCCCGCTCATCGTCTTCTTCTCCTTGCAGCGATTCTTCTCACGCGGACTGCTCGCTGGATCCGTCGAAGGGTGATCCCGGGGTCGTGCGTCCATGAATCGCTGACGTGAGGCGAGGCCGGATGCGACACTTCGGCAATGCGCAATACGACTGTGACCATCAATGGCGAGGCAGTGCCCGGCGTGATCGCGATCCCGGCTTCAGGTTCGGGTCCCGGCGTGATCGTGATCCAGGAGTGGTGGGGCCTGGTGCCCCACATCCAGGAGGTCGTCCAGCGGTTCGCCGATGAGGGGTTCGTCGCGCTGGCCGTCGATCACTATCGCGGGGTCGAGGCGACCGAGCCGGACGAGGCGCAGAAGCTCATGATCGGCCTGAACATCGCGCAGGTCGGCGCCGACCTGGCCGCTGCGGCCGCGGACCTGATGGCGCGCGACGAGGTCACCAGCGACACCGTGTGCGTTGTCGGCTTCTGCATGGGCGGCGGACTTGCCCTGCTCGGCCCGACGGTGTCGGAGTCGATCGGCTGCGTGTCGTCCTTCTATCCCGCGATGCCCTGGCCCGACTACGCACCGGACTGGTCCCGATATGCGGGCAAGTCGGCGATCGTCCACAAGGCGCTCACGGACGAGGGTCACGCGGGACCCGCGATCGCCGCGTACTCGGCCGAGATCGAGTCGCACGGGGGCTCGCTGCAGGCGTTCGAGTACCCCGAGAGCGTCCACGCCTTCTTCAACGACGCCCGACCCGAGGTGTTCCAGCCGGCGAACGCCGGGCTTGCGTGGACCAGGACCCTCGAGTTCTTCCGCACCTGTGGGGCCTGAGCCCACGACGCTCGCCGCACTCGATCAGGAGATCGTCGCCTGTCGCCGGTGCCCTCGACTCATCGCCTGGTGCGAGGACGTCGCGCGCAAGAAGCGCGCCGCCTACCTCGACGATGAGTACTGGGGTGGTCCGGTGCCCGGCTTCGGATCGTCGACGCCGCCGATCTGGATCGTCGGTCTCGCGCCCGCGGCCCATGGAGCCAATCGCACCGGGCGCATGTTCACCGGCGACCGCAGCGGTGACTGGCTGTTCGGATCGCTGCACCGCGTGGGGTTGGCCTCACAGCCGACGTCCTCGAGTCGCGACGACGGCCAGCGACTCGACGCGGTCCGTCTGACCGCAGCGGTGCACTGCGCCCCGCCGGACAACAAGCCAAGTATCGACGAGCGCCGTGCATGCGCCGCCTGGCTGGATGATGAACTGCGGATCGTCGAGCCGGCCCTTCGGGTCGTGGTTGCCCTGGGCGCCCTCGCCTGGGCCGCCGTCCTGGCATGCCTGCGCCAGGCGCAGTGGGAGGTGCCGCGCACCCGCTTCGGTCATGGTGCCTCCGTAGGCGTGACAAGCCCGGCGGGCCGGGACGTGCTGGTCGTCGCCTCGTACCACCCGAGTCAGCAGAACACGTTCACCGGTCGCCTGACCGAGCCCATGCTCGACGATGTGCTGGGGCGGGCGAGCCGCGAGGCGGGGCTCGGCTGACCGGCCTATCGTGTGAACGGCCCCTGTAGTCCAACTGGCAGAGACACCCGGCTTAAACCCGGCACAGTATGGGTTCGACTCCCATCGGGGGCACCGCATGGCGGGCCCGATTGGTGATTTCCGCGTCGTCGGTTAACGTGGATTCATGCAGTCATCGAACCCTGTCCTGACCCGTTACGAGAAGACCGACAAGTCCGGTTTTGCCTACGACGAGGGCGTCTCGGCGTATGCGCAGGCCGCGACGGCGGGGGCCGCCGGAGCGGACATCGGCACGCAGTTCGCGCAGGTCACCGCTGGCGGTGGCGCCCGCCTGACCATCAACGATGTGATCGTCAAGACCATCGCGGTCTTCGTGCCTACAGTGCTCTTCGCCTTCGTCGGCTGGAACCTCAACGCCTCACAGCCGTGGCTGCTGTGGGTGGGCATGATCGGCGGCCTGATCCTCGGCATCATCAACTCGGTCAAGAAGGTGCCGTCACCACCCCTGATCCTGCTCTACGGCGTCTTCCAGGGCCTCATGCTGGGAGCGATCAGCTCCTGGTACAACGCGTACGCGCAGTCGTCGCAGTACGACGGCATCGTCCTGCAGGCGGTCGTGGCCACGATGACGACCTTCGGCGTCATGCTCGGGCTGTACCTCACCGGCATCATCAAGGTCACGAAGAAGTTCCAGAGCGTGATGATGGTCGCGCTGGTGTCGTACCTGATCCTGGGCCTTGCCTCGCTGGTTGCGGCACTCTTCGGCGTAGGTGGCGGCTGGGGCTTCTACGGCGTGTCCGGACTCGGCATCATCATTGCGGTCTTCGGCGTCCTGCTCGCCGCGTTCTTCCTGCTGCTGGACTTCGAGGCCATCAGCCAGGGCATCCGCCTCGGTGCACCCGAGCGAGAGTCGTGGCGCATGGCCTTCGGCCTGCTGGTCACCCTGATCTGGCTGTACCTGGAGTTCCTGCGGATCCTCGCGCTCTTCACCCGCAACTAGTCGGTAGGCAGCGTTTCCCGAAGCCGGGTCCTCTCAGCGAGGGCCCGGCTTCGCCGTGCCCACAGACCGGTCTGGCCGCCCACTTCCGCGACGAATCCCGTGCCGCTAGTGCGGGGGTGGGTCGTGGTCGTAGCGGCGGCCGTGGGGTGAGTGCCAGGTGCAGGACCCGTCGTCTCGGCTGTTGGTGATGTGCCAGCCGCCGTGGGTTTTCAACTGGTGGTGTCTTTGACACAGCGCGCCGAGGTTTGCGGGGTTCGTGTCGCCGCCGTCGTCCCAGGCGATCGCGTGGTCGAGCTGGCGCTTCTCGGCTCGACGGTTGCAGCCGGGGAACCGGCAGGTCCGGTCGCGGGCGTCCAGGTACCGGCGGAGAGCGTCGGGCACCTCATAAGAGCGGCGGCCGTAGTCGAGCAGATGCCCGGTGACGGGGTCGGTGACCAGCCTGCGCATCGTGAGCGTGACGTTTGGGTCGGCCAGGAGGTCACGCACCACGTCGGGACTCACCGCGCCCGCTCCGCGGATCTCCGCCGACCCCGTCGCGGGCGTCGCGCCCGCGGCGCCGGCGGCACCCACGGGGCCCTCCGCGAGGCCGAGCAATGTCGGCAGGTCGATGACGACGTCCAGGTGGGCGCGGACGGGAGCAGCAGTCGCGCCGTCGCCGCCGAGGACCAGCGCGGCCAGCGCCTCAGCCCGCTTCTCCCCGATCGTCACGTTCGAATCGGAGGCGTGCGCGCAGGCGTCGAGCTGCTTCATGACCGCGTGCGCATCCTCGGTGGCCATCCGGGCGATCAGCACGCTGATCCCGTCGAGCTCGTCCACCACGTGCACGTCGCGGTGGCAGCGGGCCTGCAGCCGGCGTCGCCGTTCGCCCTCCGCATCGATCGCCAGCACCGCGCGCCGCGCGGCCTGCTTTGTCTGCGACACCGTCGACCGCATCGCGGTCGGCAGCACCCTGCGCTGCAGGTCCGCGCAGGCGGCGGTGAACTCCGCATCCGCCACCGGATCCGTCAATGGCCCGGCGAACGCCGTCGACTGCAGCGCACCGGGCAGTCGCCGCGCATGCTCGGCGATCACCGCCACATGCGACCACGACACCTCACCCGCCGCGAGCGCGTCCCGCGTGGCACCCAGCGGCCCGTGCAGCAGACGGGCGATATCGATGCGGTGCTGCGCACCGGCGAGCGACCAGCGCAACGCGGCCGCGACCTCCTCCCGCGCCGCGTCCTCGATCCGGACCACACGCTCCTCATCAGAGCGCGCATCCCACAGCAGGTACTCATCGACCGTCCGCGCCGGCGACGCACCGCCACCAGAGCGGCGGCCTGCAGCGCCTGCAGGCACGCGATCTCCCGCTCCAAGCGGATCACGGTCTCGATCGACATGCCCCGACACTACAAGCCGGGTATGACAGGAGTTAGCCCGAAATCCCTTTATCCACAAGGGAATATCAGCGATGGAGCAACGAGCGAAACGGACCTACGGAAGCGCCCGTCGCAGCTCCGTCAGTGCGTCGAGAACCGACTCGAGCGGGCCAGGAGCACCGTCAGGAGCGAGTCGTGCAGCGGTCAGGAAGTCGGCTCCCACGACTGCAAGTTGCGCACCCGCGGCCTGGGCACCTACCTGTGGCAGGAAAGCGTCAACGGGAACGTCGCCACCGATCGCTCGCGTTGCCGTCACCAGGGTCTCCGCCACTTCGTGGCACCGGGGAACCAGGGGTTCGACCTTGCTCAGGGGGACGCTGTTGAGTCGATCGACGACACGACCGAGCTCGCGCTCGATGTCGTCGAGTTCGGTCACACCGCACCCTCGGCGCGAAGGAACGTCCGTATCGCCTCGCGCGGGTTGTCGCGGATTTCGGGTCCGTGCGTGAAGGCGGCCAGCGAGTACTCCAGCGTGCTGAAGATGGCGGCCGAGCGACGGTTCTGGGCGGCCGAGGTGCAGATAGCGGCGGTTGGCCAGCGGATCGTCGCAAACGGGTTGAAGAGGGCGTCGCCGGTGATCAGCACGCCGGTTCGCTCATGCACGATGGAGATGTGCCCGGGGGTGTGACCGGGCGTGTGCACGACGCGCAGTCCACCGCCGGCGTCGAGCACGTCGCCGTCGTGGAGTTCGTTCGAGACGGGAAACGGATCGAAGGTCCGTCCCGGCATCCGAAGGAAGATGCGGCCCGAGGTCGTCGTGAGGTCGGGCGGGGCGTTCACGCCGGTGGCCGCGTACTCCAGGTCATCCTCGTGCAGGTCGACGCCTGGCAGGCCGGTCTCGTCGAGCATGCGTCGAGCGCCGCCCGCATGATCCATGTGCGCGTGCGTGAGCACGATGCGCGTGACATCGGAGGGATCCTTCCCGACGTGCCGGAGCGCCGCGACGATCTTCGCCGGCGCGCGCTTCAGCCCGCAGTCGACCAGCGTCACCTGACCGTCGTCGTGCAGGAAGGCGAACGAGTTGATGAAGTCGCCCGTCGTCGGAATCCGGATGACGCCGGGGGCCAGGACAACGACGGGATCGCTCATCCGCCCAGCCTAGGGCGATAGTGTCGACGAGTGCAGGTACACGACTCGGTCCTCGACCTCATCGGCAACACCCCCCTCGTCCGGCTGAGGAGCGTCACGCGCGGGATCGTTCCCGAGGGCGTCGAGGTTCTTGCGAAGGTCGAGTACGTCAACCCCGGCGGCTCCGTCAAGGACCGCATTGCCGTCCGGATGATCGACGCCGCTGAGAAGGCCGGACTCCTGAAGCCGGGAGGCACGATCGTGGAGCCCACGAGTGGCAACACCGGCGTCGGCCTGGCCCTCGTTGCGCAGCAGCGCGGTTACTCGACGGTCTTCGTCTGTCCCGACAAGGTCAGCGAGGACAAGCGCAACGTGCTCAAGGCTTACGGGGCCGAGGTCGTCGTCTGCCCGACCGCGGTCGACCCCGAGGATCCGCGTTCGTACTACAGCGTCAGTGATCGTCTGGCGCGCGACATCCCAGGCGCATGGAAGCCCGACCAGTACTCGAATCCGAACAATCCGCTCTCGCACTACGAGACGACCGGACCGGAGCTGTGGCAGCAGACCGATGGTCGTATCACGCACTTCGTTGCTGGCGCGGGCACCGGAGGCACCATCTCCGGAACGGGGAAGTACCTGAAGGAGGCCAGCGACGGGCGCGTGCGCGTCGTCGCTGCAGACCCCGAGGGCTCCGTGTACTCCGGTGGCAGTGGACGCCCGTACCTCGTGGAGGGCGTCGGCGAGGACTTCTGGCCGACGACGTACGACGCGAGCATTCCCGACGACGTCATCGCCGTCTCGGACAAGGACTCTTTTGAGATGACGCGGAGGCTTGCCCGCGAGGAGGGCCTGCTGGTCGGCGGATCCTGCGGAATGGCCGTCGTGGCGGCGCTCAGGGTCGCTGCGCAGGCCGCGCCGGGGGACGTGATCGTCGTCCTGCTGCCGGACAGCGGACGCGGCTACCTCTCGAAGGTCTTCAACGACGAATGGCTGAGCAAGTACGGATTCCTGCAGTCGGAGTCCGGTCGCACGGTGGGCGACGTGCTGCGCGGCAAGTCCGGTGAGTTGCCGCCATTCGTGCACACCCATCCGACGGAGACGGTTCGCGACGCGATCGACATCCTGCGTGAGTTCGGCGTCTCGCAGATGCCCGTCGTACGGGCCGAGCCGCCGGTGATGGCGGCGGAGGTGGTGGGGTCGGTTGTCGAGAAGGACCTGCTCGATGACCTGTTCAACGGGCGCGCGCAACTGGCCGACAAGGTCGATGCGCACATGTCGCCAGCCCTGCCGATGGTGGGTGCAGGCGAGCCCGTCGGTGCGGCGATAGAGGCTCTTCAGTCCGCGGACGCGGTGGTGGTCGTTGATGACGGCAAGCCGACGGGAGTCATCACCCGTCAGGACCTCCTGGGTTACCTGACCCAGTGATACAGCGGCCCGACGAGCTGACGAGCGGAGACCCGGCCGCTCCGGGCTCCGTCCTGCGCCCAGCCGCCCGAGTCCTGCTCATCGACGGTGCTGACCGGACCCTGCTCTTCCGGATGGTGAGCGAGGACTTCGGTGACACGTTCTGGTTCCCGCCGGGTGGTGCGCTGGACGGCGACGAGACCCATGTCCAGGCGGCCGTGCGCGAACTGCGCGAGGAGACAGGCTGGGCGGATCCGCTGGTGGGCCCGTGGATCGGCACCCGCCGGCACATCATCACCTGGGGCGGCGTCCTGTTCGACTGTCGCGAGGAGTGGTTCGTCGCGCGCGTGGATGCGCTGGAGGTCGACACCGCGGGCTTCACCGAGCAGGAGAAGCTAGAGGTGCTCGAGCCGCGCTGGTGGTCGGTGCAGGAGCTCCGCGCGACCACCGACCGCCTCGTGCCGACGATCCTCCCCGACCTGCTGGAGCAGATCCTCGACAAGGGTGCGCCGCCACGGCCCCTGCAGCTGCCCACGTGAGCTCGCCTGCCCGCGCAGAGGATGGGGCTTGACGTCAGGACGCCGCAGGTGATGCAGCCGGGTTAGGCGCCGCGGAGCCCTGCGCGCCATTGCCGGGCGCAGGAAGCAGCGGTGCGCAGGTCTTGAGGCCTGCGGCGACCTTCGCGTCGGTGCGGTCGAGTTGCCGCATGAAGTCCTGACCATCCGGGACGGTCACTCCGTGGTCGCTGAGGCAGGACTTGAACGCCGCCAGCGCCGTCGCGTCGATCTGGCCGGGCCCGCGGCCATTGCCGAACTGCGGGCGAACGGACGCGCAGGCCTGCTGAGCCTTGTCGAACGTCGCCTGATCGACCCCGGCCGGGAGGGGGAAGCCGCCAGGTCCGCCCGCTCCGGGCCCGCCTGCACCCGGAGCGCCTGCCGGTGCACCGCTGGGAAACGCGCTCGGAGCGCCGCTCGGCCGCTGGCCGCCCTGCCCGAAGTCGGGAAGCGTGACCCCGTTCTTCGACATGCAGTCTCGGTAGGCGGTGAAGTCGGGGCGGCCGTTCGAGGCGGTCGCGCCCGAGGGAGCGGCAGCGCCCGAGGCGGCGCCGGCCGCGGCGGATGTGCTGTCGCTGGCCGTGCTGGATCCGCCGCAACCGGCAAGAGCCAGGAGGGCGAGTGCGATGCCCGATGTCGAGAGGGCCAGACGGGCCGGGTGTGGGGTGCGCATCAGTTCGCTCCTTGAGTGGTCGGTTGTGCAGCGGGGTTTGCGGGGCTGGCAGAGTCGCTGGTGGGAGCACCGGGAAGGGCACCCTCCGAGACGGACGAGGCGGTCACGGTGCCGTCACCGGCCTTGTCTCCGCGGACGATGACGGTGGCGCCGCTCGGCAGGTCGGTGAGGGCGACGGTCTGCTGCGACGTCACCTTGGCCGTGCCCGGCACCTTCACCTTGACCGTCTCGCCGGTCGTTGTCGTGAGGTACAGGTTCGTGCCGTCGACGAGCTTCACGGTGCCCAAGGTGACGTTTCCGAGCGCGGCCGCGCCGGTCGTGGATGATCCGGTGCCGGTCTGACCGCTTCCGGGGAAGCCACCAGCGGGGAAGCCACCGGCAGGGAAGCCACCAGCGGGGAAGCCGCCAGCGAAAGCGGCGCGGAATGAACCGGCATTGGACGAGCCGCTGGTGGCACCGAACTTCTGGTTGGCGAATGCGCCGCCGATGAAGCCGATCACCAGGACGAGGATGGTGAGCAGGCCCCAGGTGAGGCGATTGGGCTTCGCGTGCTGGCGCTTGGCGAGGAGCGCCGTCAGGTCATCGTCGTTCACCGCCTCGTCCGGCGCTGCGGCTCCGTCCGCGGGCTCGGCGTCGGGGTAGGTGACGATCTCGTTCTCACTCATGTCTCAGCGCCTCGATCGGTCGAAGGGAGGCAGCCCGGTTGGCGGGGTAACTGCCGAAGAACAGGCCGAGCGCGACGGAGACCGCAAACGCCCCGATGACGGAGATCGGCATGATGACGGGAGTGATCCCGACGATGTCGAATCGCGTCACCACGAGCGCGAGAACCACGCCCGCGACTCCGCCGATGATCGACAGCACGGTGGCCTCCACGAGGAACTGCCCGAGGATCGCGCCCTTGCTGGCGCCGATGGCCTTGCGGATGCCGATCTCGCGGGTCCGCTCGGTGACGGTCACCAGCATGATGTTCGTGATCCCGATGCCGCCGACGAGGAGGCTGATGGCCGCCACGGCGCCGAGCAGCACGGTGAATACCTTTGTGGTGTCCTGGACCGTCGACAGCAGGCTGGCCTGGTTGAGCACCTGGTAGTCGCGGCTTGTCGTGTCGGTGATGTCGTGTCGCTCGTCGAGGACCGAGTAGACCTCAGACTGCGCGGTGTCCATCACCGAGGACGAGTTGGCCTCCACGAGGATCGAGTCCAGGCTGCCGTAACCGGTCAGGTGATTCTGCACGGTCGTGAGCGGTGCGATCGCCACGTCATCGGCGTCCTGGAAACCGGACGAGCCCTTGGACTCGAGCACGCCGACGACCGTGAATGGAGTGCCGCCACAATCGATCACCTTGTTCAGGGGATCGACCGTTCCGAAGAGCTCGGTGACGACGGTCTTGCCGATGACGATCGTGCGTCGGGCGTTGACGACATCGTCGTTGACGAAGTAGGTGCCCGTGCCGACCTTGGAGTTGGACGCTTCGAAGTATGACGGCCACGACCCGGTGATCTGCGTGTCGTGAGTCGTCCCCTCGTACGTGCAGGTTGCCTGCGCCGAGACGACGGGCGAGGCGCTCTTCACGTCGGGTGACGAGGTGGTGTCCATCACAGCCTTGGCGTCCGCGACCGTGAGGTCCTTGTACTGCGTTCGCGCGGCAGCGCCCGGTCGGCCGAAGGTGCCATGCCGCACGGTGAGGGTGTTGGTACCCAGGCTCTCGAGACGGTTCGTCACCGCTTGCGAGGATCCGTTTCCCACGGCGACGAGGACGATGACGGCGGCCACCCCGATGAGGATGCCCAGGATGGTCAGGCCAGATCGGAGTCGGTTTGCAGATACGCCACGCAGCCCGATCCGGAAGGTCTCGATGAGGTTCATGATCGCTCGGTCCCTGACGGCGCCAGTCGCTGCTCGCCCCGGGCGCGGTTCCAGCGATCGTCGGCGATCAGCCCGTCGATGAGGGTGATGACGCGGTCCGCGCGATCAGCCACGTCGTCCTCGTGCGTGATCATGACGATGGTGCGCCCCTCGCTGTGCATCCGGTCCATCAGGTCGAGGACATCCGCTGTCGACCGACTGTCGAGGTTGCCTGTGGGCTCGTCGGCGAGAAGGAGTGAGGGCTCGGCGACGAGAGCGCGCGCGACGGCGACGCGCTGCTGCTGGCCGCCGGAGAGCTCATTCGGCTCATGGTCCATGCGGCCCTCGAGCCCCACGGACGCCAGGGCTGCCTTCGCCCGCGCCGTCCGTTCGCGTCGGCCCACTCCGCGGTAGAGGAGGGGGAGCTCCACGTTGGAGAGGGCCGACGTCCGAGGGATGAGGTTGAACGACTGGAAGATGAAGCCGATCTTGCGGTTGCGCACGATCGACAGGGCCGACTCGTCCAACGAGTCGATGCTGATGCCGTCGAGCTCGTAGTGCCCGTCCGATGCGTTGTCGAGCGCGCCGATGATGTTCATCAGCGTGGACTTGCCCGAACCGGAGGCACCCATGATGGCCACGTAGTCGCCGCGCTCGACCTCGAGGTCGACGCCGCGGAGGGCGTGGACCGTCGTCTCGCCCATGCCGTACACCTTCGTGATCCCCGCGAGGGAGATGACCGGCTTCATCAGCCTCGTCCTCCTGCTGGGCCGCCCGCCGGCGGACCGCCGCCGGTCAGGCCACCGGGGATGCCCCCGGCCGGGAATCCGAAGCCGCCGCTCCCTCCGATCGAGGTGCTGACGACCAGTTCATCGCCTTCGGCGAGACCCGACGTGATCTCCGTGCCCGTGTCTCCCGCGAGTCCGGTGGTCACCTGGACCTTCGTGTCCTTGCCGTCCTTGCGAACGGTGACGGTGCTCTGGCCGCCGGCGGTCGTGATGGCCGCGGTGGGTGCCCAGAGGACGTCGCTCGCCTGATCGGCGGTCACCACGACGCTTGCACTCATGCCCTGCTTCATGCCGTCGGGCGCTGAGTCGAGGGTGATCGTGACGCCGTAGGTCGTGACGTTCTGGCCCGTGGTCGGAAGGATGTCGACCGCGGTGACGGTGACGGTGGCGGTGGCGTTCGGCAGAGCGTCGAAGGTGACCGTCGCCTTCTGGCCGACCTTCACCTTCAGGGCGTCCGCTTCGGCGAAGTCTGCCGTGACCTCGTACTTCTCCTTCGGGAGCAACGTCGCAACGGTCGTGCCTGCTTGCGCTGCAGCACCCTTGGTCACTGCTACCGAGGCGATGCGGCCCGCCGTGGGCGCGACAAGCACGGTCGCGTCGACGTCCTTCTGCGCTGCTGCCAGCCCGACCTTCGCCGCGGCGATCTGCGCCTGGAGAGTGGTCGTCGAGGCATTTCCCGTCTCGGTGGACCGAACGGACAGATTCGCGTTCTCGAGTGCCTGCTGAGCCTTCTGGATTGCCTGCTGGTCGGACTCGAGGCCCTTCTTCTCGTTGAGCTTTGCGGAGTCCAGCGACTCCTGTGCGGACTTCACGGCGTCCTTGGCCGACTTGGCGAGGGAGCCCTGCAGCTTCTTGAGGTTGATGTTGGCTTGCGTGACCTTGGCATCCGCGTTGACGAGTGCCTGCTGGCTCTGCGCCGAGGACGCATTGTTCTGGGCGAGCTCGAGTTGCTGCTGCGCCGAGCGGACGCCGTCGCCGGCTGATGAGCACTGCTGCGAGCTGGACCCATAGGTAGTGCAGTCGCTGTTCTGCTTGGCCTGTGCGGCGGAGAGATTCACCTGGGCCTGGTTGACCTTGATGGAGTTGGTGGTCTGGTCGGCTGACGCCGTCTGGACGGCCTGGTCATAGGCCGTCTTGGCGCTGGTGACGTCGGCCTCTGCGGCGCGCAACTGCGCCCAGGCGTCCGAGTCCGGGCACACCCCGGCGGGATCGAGGCAGGCATCTGACCACTTCGACTTGGCGGATGCGAGATTCGCCCTGGCCGTGTCGATGGCCTGCTGATAGGACGCCTTGTTGAGCTGGGCATTGGTCTTGGCATCGGACACGGACTGCTGTGCCTGAGTGACCGAGGTCCGCGCCTGCTCGAGGGAGACCGCTCCCTGCTGCTGGCCATTGATGGCCTGCACGTAGGAGCTCCGGGCGTTCGCGAGACTCTGGGCCGCCGACGTGTTGTCGAGTACGAGGAGGGCCTGGCCCTTCCTCACCTTGTCGCCCTCCGCGATCTTGACCTTCGCGACGGTGCCGTTGGTGGAGAACGAGAGGTCGAGGGTGCCAGCGGTGGCGACCGTCCCGGTCGCGGTGACGGTCTCGCTGACGGTCCCCTTCTGCACTGCCACCGTCCGGCCACCGGTGGCGACCTGCTCCTTGGGCGCGAACAGCCAGAAGTACGCGCCGGCGGCCGCGGCAACCACCAGGAGGGCCAGGCCCACGTTGATCCAGACGATCCGTCGTTTCATGCCACCACCGTTGCCCGTGAACCTGTGAGGACCCTGTGAAGAGCATCGAAGGCGCCTGTGACCTGAGTTCACAGGAAACTCTCAGGAATCCCACAGGGAGTCCGATGCCTTGTCCGCGAGACTGACGTCGTGCAGACCACCAGCCCCGAGGCCAGACTCCTCGTCGTCGACGACGAGCAGAACATCGTCGAACTGCTCGAGGCGAGCCTTCGCTTCCACGGATTCGACGTGACGACGGCGACGGACGGCACGACGGCGCTGAAGCTGGCCAAGGAGGTCCAGCCGGACCTGATGGTCACCGACGTGATGATGCCCGGGCTCAACGGCTTCGAGCTCGTGCGCAGTCTGCGGGCCGACGGCTACCAGTTCCCGGTCCTTTTCCTGACGGCCAAGGACGCGGTCGATGACCGGGTCACGGGCCTCACCATCGGTGGCGATGACTACATCGTCAAGCCGTTCAGCCTGAGCGAGGTTGTCGCCAGGATCCGCGTCGTCCTGAAGAGGACCGGCAAGGCCGACCTGCAGGTGCGGCGCACAACGCTCTCGTACTCGGACCTGG
>Ga0302322_100002920_pt1 | contig 14556 bp, 13 predicted proteins | sample Fen_T0_2_FD_203757 | JGI IMG/M metagenome (GOLD analysis project Ga0302322, IMG submission 203757) | Peat permafrost microbial communities from Stordalen Mire near Abisko, Sweden - Fen_T0_2 | ecosystem: Environmental > Terrestrial > Soil > Wetlands > Permafrost | place: Sweden: Abisko... | reverse complement strand
CGTAGAGCAGCACCTGGACGAGCGCGAAAGCCGAGCCCTCGAGCGCGAAGAGCCACGCCTCCGACCCGAGGTCGCTGTACTGCGCGCCACCGAGGACACGCATGACGAAGGTTCCGAACAGGAAGCTGAATCCGGTGACCACGAAGCCGACGCACGCGGTCAGGCCGGTGGCCAGGTAGACGGCACGTCGGTTGTTGCCTGACGTCATCTTGGGGAACAGGACGATGATGATGGCGTTGGGCAGGAAGAACGCGATCTTCGCAAGCAGCACGCCAACGGAGTACTCTCCCGACTGGTCCTCGGTCAGGAACACGCGCGCCAGCAGCACGTCGACATTCGTCAGCGTGAAGAGCACGAAGAGTGCGTGCACGACGTGCAGGAACTCGGCACGCACGTCCGTCGAGAACGACGGTCGCCACGTCCGCGGACAGATCATCTGGTAGGCGAACGCCGCACCGACGGCGCATCCGATCAGCACACCGATGCCGACGCCCTCGACATTGCGCAGGAGCAGGACGCCGATGATGCCGCCGACCGCACGGCCCAACTGCACGACGATGAAGGCCCACGAGAACCTGACGTGCTCCTCGCGGCCCTGTGCGATGCCCAGGGCCGCCGAGCTGATGACCGTGAACCCCAGCGATGCAATGCCCGTCGCGACCGCGATGACGGGGATGGCGAAGACCGTTCCCAGGGGCCAGGCGAGCACGAGTCCGGCGACGATGATCGTGGCCCCCACCACGACCGACAGCCGGATGGTCTCGCCCTCGACATCGGCTCGATCAGAGGTGGCGACGGCGACGCGCCGCGCCGTGAGCGCCTGAGTCGCCAGTGCCACGGTCGAGATGATCACGAGGAGGCCGAGCAGTGCACCGAGCGCACCGAACTGCGCCGGCGTCAGGGCGCGCGCAGCCACCATGCTGAGCAGGTAGGCCGCGCCGTTGCCGACGAGGGTGGCGATGCCGACGAAGATCAGTCCCTTGGCCAGGACGGATCGGGTCCGCGGCGCGCTCACGAGCGCCACCCTACTGATCCGCCTACGCGACCTGAAATGTCGCGCTCAGCCGCGCGGCAGCCGGTTTCACGACCGTTCCGGTCGCGTCGACGGAAGGGGATCAGCCGACGACCTGCGGCAGCGACTCCAGGGCCTCGGCGAACCGCGCGTCGGTGACCTCCTCATCGACCATGTTCCCGTTGAGGTAGCTGTCGTACGCCGCGAGATCGAAGTGACCGTGCCCGCACAGCGCGGTCAGGATCACCGTCTCCTCGCCGGTCTCCTTGGCCTTGAGGGCCTCCCGAACCGCCATCGCCAGAGCATGGGTCGGCTCCGGTGCCGGAACGATCCCCTCCGTGCGCGCGAACTGGACGGCCGCTGCGAAGCACTCGGTCTGCGGAACCGCGATGGCGTCCATCAATCCCAGTTCGTAGACGTGCGAGATCAGTGGTGCCATGCCGTGGTAGCGCAGGCCACCGGCGTGGATGGGATCGGGGATGAAGTCATGACCAAGCGTGTGCATCTTCATCAGCGGCGTCATGCCGGCCGTGTCGCCGAAGTCGTACGCGTAGACCCCCTTGGTGAGCGACGGACAGGAGGCCGGCTCCACCGCGAGGATGCGCGGGTTGATCTTGCCGGCCAGCTTCTCCTTCAGGAACGGGAAGGACAGCCCCGCGAAGTTGGAGCCGCCGCCCGTGCAGCCGACGATCAGCGTGGGCGTATCGCCCGCCATCTCCATCTGCAGGAGTGCTTCCTGGCCGATGATGGTCTGGTGCAGCAGCACGTGATTGAGCACCGAGCCGAGCGCATAGCGAGTGTTGGCATCCTTGGCAGCGACCTCCACGGCCTCCGAGATGGCGATGCCCAGCGAGCCGGACCAGTTCTTCGGATCGGCAGCGAGTGCGCGGCCGACGTCCGTGAGGTCCGAGGGGGATCGGTGGACGCGACCCCCGAAGGCCTCGATCATGAGGCGTCGGTAAGGCTTCGCGTCATATGACGCCCCGACCTGCCATACCTCGCAGTCCAGCCCGTACAGCGCGCAGGCGAACGACAGCGCCGTGCCCCACTGCCCTGCGCCCGTCTCCGTCGTGAGCTTGGTCGTGCCTTCCTTCTTGTTGTAGTACGCCTGCGGGACCGACGTGTTGGTCTTGTGCGATCCGGCGGGGGACACGCCCTCGTACTTGTAGTAGATGCGCGCGGGAGTGCCGAGGGCCTTCTCGAGGCGGTGCGCCCGGAACAGGGGCGAGGGCCGCCACTGGCGGTACACGTCGAGCACACCGCCCGGGATATCGATGTACCGCTCGGTCGAGACCTCTTGCATGATCAGTTCCATCGGGAACAGCGGTGCGAGGTCGTCGGGGCCGACCGGGTCCATGCGACCGGGGTGCAGCGGCGGGGGCGGCGGCGAGGGCAGATCGGCCATGATGTTGTACCAGGTGGTCGGCATCTGGTCCTCGGTGAGCGTGTACTTGTGCTCGCGAACCGTGTCATCCATGACGGAACCCTCTCGGCTACTGGTGGGGTTCGGACGCTATCGCCGCCCACGGGCGAGCGGGAGGCGTTTCGCCAAGGATGCCCTCCCCCTGTTACAGATGTGACCCATGGGGCTAGAGGGACCAACTGTGAGGCATCCCACACGGTCCCCAAGGGGGCGTCCGATGAACGGAGGGGAACGTTGTCGTTTCCGGACCCGTCCGTAATGTCGAACTGCTGATGGAGAAGGAACGGCACCCGCCGCGCCCCATCGGCCCCGCCGAATCGGCCGCACGGCCGGGCTCACTCCCCGAGGGGGACCAGCCCGCTCGTGCCACTCGTACTAGGGACCCATCCGGGCTCGCCACGCGCGTGCCCTTGGGGCGAATCAACGCAGTGCCGTCCTCGTGGCAGCGCTACGTCGTAGGGCGAACTTCACGCCCGAGCCCGACAGCTCACCTGGGAGGCGGTCGACGAAGGAGTCTGTTGTGCCCTTGGCCCCAAGCGAAGGTCAGTTCCACCCCGTCCTCACCCGTCTCACCATCGTTCTCGTCGCTCTCGCCGTGATCCTCGGCGTCGGGGGCGTCGCCATCGCACGATCGAACGCGGCGCTTGCCCAGCAGCCTGCCGCAGCAGCAGCCGCACCCGCGGCCGAGCTCACCCCCGTGTCACTCCTCGACTTCACGGCCTTCAACCGTGCGGTCAACACCCAGCTCCAGACCGCGATCCACGTGCAGGAGGCCAAGGTGCAGCTGGTGCGCGCCGAGGTCGTCTCGTTCGCGAAGGCGCAGATCGGCGACCGCTACGTCGCGGGCGCTGCCGGACCGAACCGGTTCGACTGCTCCGGCCTGACGAAGTACGTGTTCCAGAAGGTCACTGGCACGAGCCTTCCGCACCAGTCGCACGCCCAGTACGCCAAGGTCAAGAAGATAAGTTTCAAGGACGCCCGTCCCGGCGACCTCGTCTTCTTCTTCCGCAACGGCGCCCATCACGTGGGCATCTACATCGGCGGCAAGCGGATGGTCGACGCCGCCGGCTACGGCTCCGGTGTGCGTATCAGCCCGATCACCGGGTCATGGTGGTCGGCGACCTACTCCGGCATGGGCCGGATCCTTCCCGCCTGACCTACCGTCAGCCCGGCCGCGGCACCACGCCGCGCGCCGGGTCTGACGCGGGCACCCGCACCGTCACATCCAGTCCGCCCCAGCGCGATTCCTCGGCACGGGCACTGCCGCCGAGACCTGCGACGGACTCGCGCACCAGGGCCAATCCCAGTCCGCTTCCGCCCGGCACGGATGTCGACCCGCGGGTGAAGCGCTGGAACACCGCCTCCCGCTCCGCGCGCGGCACACCCGGACCGTCGTCCGCAACGGACAGCACCGCCTCCCGCTGTGCCTGACGAACCGTGACGTGCACGCAGCCCTTCGCGTACTGCAGCGCATTGCCCAGCAGTTCATCGATGATGCGGGCTACGACGCCGGTGGGCGCCGCGATGTAGACCCCATCGTCGATCGCCGACGTGAGCTCGATCTCCTTCTCCTCGAACAGCGGGAGCGCCGCAGCGAGGCGTTCTCGCACGACATGCGACGCATCCTGCGACTCGAAGGGCGCCACTCCGGCGTCGCTACGCGACAGCGCGAGCACCTGGTCGATGCGGTGCGTCAGTCGATCGACCTCGCGAGTGGCGGCGCGCGCTTCGGTCTGGACCCTTGCGTCCTCGCTGATGTCCTCGATCGCCTCGAGGCGAAGGCGGACACCGGTCAACGGCGTCCGCAGGTGGTGCGAGGCGTCCGCCGCGACGCGCTGCGTCCGTTGCAGGATGCCCGACAGTCGGCCCGCCGTGCTGTTCAGCGCGCGCGCCACCCCTCGGACCTCGCTGGGGCCGTGACCCTCGTCAGCACGCAGGTCGAGGTCCTCGGGCAGGGCTGCCGCAACGCGGGCGAGGCGACGCAGCGGAGACGCGATCGACCTCGCGAGCAGCCAGGCGACCAAGGCCGCCGTCAGCACGACGCTGACGACGAAGACGATCAGCCACCGTGCCGTCTGGCGCACCTGGTCGTTGACGCTCGACTCCGGCAGCGAGAGTCGAACGGCGGCCTTCGCCGCGTAGTTCTGCACGACGGGAGCGGCGACGTATCGAAGGTCGCCGCCGATCGTGGCGGAGAAGCGCGTATCCGAGGCAAGCGAACCGTCGAGGGCCTGGTTGATCTCGGGTCGATCGAAGAGACGGTCAAGGGACGAGTTGTCGCTGTCCGCGATGAGATTGCGCTTGTCGTCAACGACGACGACGCGAGCCCCTGTGCGCTGCGCAGTCTCGATTGCCGTCTGCTGCCAGTCGAAAACGGGTTCCGACGACATCACCGACGCGGCAGCCAGCGTGTCGACCTCGAGGTTGGAGATGAACGCCGAGCGCTGGTCGTTGGCCACGACGATCGCTAGCGGGATGGCCAGTGCCGCAGCCACAACCGCAACGAGAACGGTCATGGCCAGGACCAGCCGACGGGTCACGCCTTCTCCACCGCCAGGCGGTAGCCCACCCCGCGCACGGTCTCGATCAGCTCGGGATCACCGAGCTTCTTGCGCAGGGACGCCACGTGGACATCGAGGGTCTTTCCGGTGCCGATCCACACGGGATCCCACACGCGGGAGAAGAGCTCCTGTCGGGTCACGGCCCGACCTGGCTCCTCGGCCAGGACTGCCAGGAGATCGAACTCCTTCGCGGTCAGCTCGACGGGCTGGTCGTCGACCGTCACCAGGTGCCGGGTGCGATCCACCACGAGCCGGCCCGACTCCAGGTTCGGCTCGATGCGACGGCGCCTCGCCACCGCCCGCACGCGAGCGGCGAGCTCACGCACGGAGAACGGCTTGACGACATAGTCGTCGGCGCCGAGTTCGAGCCCCACGATGCGATCGGTCTCGTCACCGCGCGCGGTGGCGATGATCACCGGGATGTCGAGCGTCCGGCGCAGCTCGCGCAGGACCTCCAGGCCATCACCGTCCGGGAGGCCCAGATCGAGCAGGATGACGTCGACGCCCTGGGCCGCCGCAATCACCTGCGACGCGTACACGACATGATCGACCTCGATGCCATTGCGCTGCAGACCCGCGAGCAGCGGCTCGGCAACAGCAGGATCGTCCTCAACGACCAGAACCCTCATGGCGTCATCGTGTCACGTACGGCCACAGGCGGGTGCACCACACGGCGGGAACGCCCAGATGAGGCCCGGCTGAGGTCGCACCCGCCTTACTCATGCTTAACCTCGTCGTGATCGGACCTTGTTTCGGGTTGCCTACCTTCGTAATCGACAGCACAACGGCGGACCGCACCGCGGGCCACCGCAAGCAGCCGAAGCACCGAGGAGAACCACATGAAGGACTCACGTCACATCTCGTCCCCGATGCGTCCGCGTCGCCGCTCCGGGGTGGACAAGGTCGTGTCCGCGGGTCTGGCCGCGGCGGCATGCGCCGGCCTCGTCGGTGTCATCGGAGTCCGCAGCATGGCCGAGAGCGCCGCGGCCGTGAACAGCAATCCGACCTCGAGCTCGGCCACCGACGTGGCTGCAGCGGCTCCGGCCGTCGCGACCTCCTCCAGTGGGCTGACCGAGGCGCAGCTCGATTCGTACGCCGCCCAGCTGGCCGCCGAGAGCGCGAAGCTTGACGCCTACCAGGCCAAGCTGACCAAGGCCGCCAACAAGCTCCAGCAGGCCAAGCAGGCCAAGCAGGCCGCCGCCTCGCAGGCCGCCGCAAGCGTCGCGATCCCGTCCTCGCACACCAGCGCGACCGTGTCCAAGCCGGTGGCGAAGCCGGTTGCCAAGCCCGTCGCGAAGCCGGCCGCGAAGCCCGCCGCCAAGCACGCCTCGAGCACCAAGTCCAGCTGACCCTTGAGGCACACCGCCGAACGCCGGTTCCGGGCGATGGGCACCGACTGCCACGTCGTCGTCGTCGCGGACGAGCCTGCGACCGCGGACCTTCTCGAGCTCGCGACTGAGCGTGTCGAGCTGCTCGAGGAGTCCTGGAGCCGGTTCCGGCCCACCAGCGAGCTCAATCGGCTCAACGCGCGAGCGGGCTCCGGCCCGGTCGCGGTGTCAGGGGATCTGCTCGTCCTCGTCGATCGCATGAAGCAGGCCTGGGCCTTGTCTGCCGGCCTCTTCGATCCCACCGTCCTGCACTCGATTCAGGCGCTGGGCTACGACGCCGACTTCGCGACCGTGGTCGCGCGAGCCGACGTCATCGACGACGTGGTGTTCGCCGCAGCACCGGGCATGACCGGCGTCAGCGTCGACGAGATCGCCTCCACCGTGTCGCTGCCCGAGGGCGTCGGCATCGATCCGGGTGCCATCGGCAAGGGACTCGCGTCCGACCTCGTCGCAGCAGAGTTGTATGAGGCCGGTGCCGACGGGGTCCTCGTCAACCTGGGCGGGGACCTCGCCTTCATCGGCACGACCGCCGACGGCTCGGGCTGGGAGATCGCCGTCGAGGACGAGCGCCGGTCCGTCGACGACCCCGACCGCGTCCTGCGCAGCTTCGACTTCCCGGACGGCGCCACCACCGCGGGCGTGGCCACGTCGACGACTCTGAAGCGACGCTGGGCTCAGGGTCGTCGGCATCATGTGATCGATCCCCGGACCGGGTCGATGAGCATCAGCGACCTGGTCCAGGTCACGGTCGTGGCCGACGAGGCCTGGCAGGCCGAGGTGATGGCGACCACGGCCTTGCTGATGACGTCGGACGAGGCCCTCGGCTGGCTGCGAGACCGCGACATAACCGCCATACTGCTGACTGCTGATCGCGCAGTCGTCACGACCGATGAAGAGGACGACCATGGGTAGCATCTCCTGGACCTGGCTCGGGATCCGAGCCAGCGGGATCACGGCGTGGGGACTGCTCACGGCCGTCGTGCTCTGGGGCATCCTGCTGAAGACCCAGTTGCTGGGCCGATTCGCGCATCCGATGAAGCTGCTGGACCTGCATCGCTGGCTGGGTGTGGTCGCCATGACCTTCCTGCTCGTCCACATGGTCCTGCTGATGGTCGACTCGTTCATGAAGTTCAACGTCTTCCAGGTGCTCATCCCCGGCCTGGCGCCGAACCAGCCCTGGGCCTATGCGCTGGGGACCATCGCCTTCTGGCTGATGCTCCCGGTCACCTTCCTGGGCCGACTTCGAGCGAAGATGGGTCAGGTCGGCAACGCCTGGTTCAAGCGCGCCCACCTCATCGCCTACGCCGCGTGGCCGTTCGCCACGGCCCACTACGTGATGGCGGGAACCGACGCCCTGGCGCAGTGGTCGCTGGCCCTGCTCTTCGCGGCCACGGCCCTGCTGGTCATGGCCCTGCTCGCTCGCGGGTTCGTTCCCGCTCCCGGCCCCCACCGTGACATCGTGGGTCAGGGTTCCCTTACTCGGTCTTAACCACGGTTTGGTGCGTTTCTGGACCGTCCCTACCTAACTTGGGGGAGGAGTGGGATTCTCATCCCACGCATGAACGCCGGAGGAGAGTCATGCAGCGCTCGAGCATCATCGTGGCGGTCGTCGCCGCGAGCGGCATCCTGGTGGCCGGGTCGGTCGCCAGCGTTGCCGTCATCAATGCTGCCTCGAGCAATGCCGTGGTCTCCGATGAGGTCAACCTCATCTCCTCAACGGCCCCGATCGTCGTCCAGAGCGCCGCACCCGTGGTCGACACGACCCCCGTCCCGGAGCCGCAGGCCAGCCTCGATCCCACCGACGTCGGTGCCACGGACCTCCCGGTGATCCCCGACGTCAGCCCACGCAGCAAGGCAGCCGCGCCCGCAGCACCGCGCACTACCCAGCGCCAGACGCGTCCTGCTGCGAAGCCGGCTGCACGGCCTGCTGCGAAGCCGGCTGCACGCCCTGCCTCCAAGCCGGCGGCGAAGCCCGCAGCCAAGCCGGCCGCGAAGCCCGCCAAGAAGCCGGCTGCGAAGCCGAAGCAGACCGCCTCGGCGGCACCGGAGATCCCCGGTGATCGCGCCCGCGACATCGTCCTCACCTCCACCGGCGGCGGTCTCACGCGCAGTGTCACTCGCGTCGAGCACAACGGCTTCACCGCGTGGGCGGTGCAGGTGACCCGTCATGACACGTCGACGGTCACCGGATGGGTCGAGGTGCACTCCGGCACGATCTACGACTGGCACGTGGACTCGCCGGCGAACGCCACGGCGAGCACCGGCTCAGGCGACAACGGCCAGCAGGGCGGCACGCAGCCGAGCCGTCGACCCGGCGGAGGCACGCACAGTGACGACTAGTCCGCGACGCCACAGTCGGGCGCCGCTGCGCCGGTCGACGGCGCCCGAGAAGATCCTGTCCACCAGTCTGGCCGCGGCGACGTGCGTCGGAATCGTCGGCGTGATCGGTGTCCGCACGATCGATGCCAACGCGTCGGCGTCCGCGTCCACCGCCACGGCGGACAACACCGCCGTTCCCGCAGCCGCCCCCGCGCAGGCAGCGACCGTGACTCAGGCGGCCGTCACGCAGCCGGTCACCAGCACGGGTGGTCTGACCCAGGAGCAGCTCGACGCCTACGCGGCGCAGCTGGCGACGGAGAAGCAGCGCCTCGACGACTACCGCGCCAAGCTCATCACCACGGCCAAGCGCCTTCAGGCGGCCGTTGCCGCCCAGCAGGGCACGACTGCTGCGCCGCAGGCCGCGGCAACGGCTCAGTCCTCACGCTCAACATCGACGGGCACCGCCACGCGCAGCACGTCGACCCATCAGACCCCGTCGCGCACGACAACCCACACGACGGCACGGCCCCGACCTGCGGCGGCGAAGCCTGCAGCGGCGAAGCCCGCCGCGAAGCCCGCGGCCGCCCAACAGCAGGCCGCCGCACCGGCGCCAGCCGCTCCCGCGCCAGCCGCGGCACCCCCGCCCGCGCAGAGCAGCGGTGGCGGAGGCAACGCCGGTGGCGGTGGTGGCGGCAGCGCCACCAAGGCCAGCTGACCGACGCAGCCCGACGCCTGCACCAGCATTTCTCCTGAGCGTGCCAGCATGAGCACGTGAGCACCTACGGACTCGACGGCGTCCTCACCTGGGCGCAGGCCCGGGCCGTCGCGTCGACCGCGGGCCGCCCCCTCCCCGAGGTGCCGGCTCGACTCGACGAGGCCGTCGGCTCCATCCTCGCCCGGCCGCTCGTGACGGCTCAGGACGATCCCCCGGTCGACAGCGCCGCCGTCGTCGGCTTCGCGATCTGCGGCGAAGGACCCTGGCTGCTGCAGGAGGACTCGGACGTGGTGACGCCCGGTGCCGCGATCGCCGTGGAGGCCGGGCAGCCCATCCCCCGGCACGCCGACGCCGTCCTTCCCCGAAGTGCCGCTGCCGCTGGCTCACTGCCGGACGGTCGGCTCACCGTCATCGGCCGCGACCCGCTCACGCAGATACCTGACGAGTCCGTGCGACCGGTGTTCGGCAGTGGCATCCTGCGCCAGGCGGAGGCCTCCGCCGCGGGCCGCGAACTGGTGCCGCAGGAGTCGCTGGTCACGCCAGCGGTGGTGTCGCTGGCCGCGGCCTGCGGTCATGACGAGCTGGACATCGTGCGCACTCCGGTTGTCGGGGTGCTGGTGCTGGGCAATGCACTCCTGGATCGCGGCCTTCCCCGGCACGGGCGCGTACGCGACGCTCTGGGCGCCGCTGTCTCGGCGTACGTAGGCGAGCTGGGAGCCCGCGGAAACCCGGCCGTCCGTGCCCCCGACACCGAGGAACTCCTGCTCCGGGAGATCGATGACGCAGCGGTCGACGTCCTCATCACCACCGGGTCCACCGCACCCGGACCCGACAACCACCTGCGGAGGGTCCTGCGGGATCTGGACGCACGATGGCTGGTCGACGGCGTGAGCGTCACCCCTGGGGCGCAGATGGTCCTCGCCCGCCTTCAGGACGGACGGTTCCTGATCGGGCTCCCGGGCGAGCCCCGGTCTGCGCATGCCGCCCTCGTTACCCTCGCCACGCCGCTCATCCGGGCCCTGCGCGGTGATCCGCCGGAGGGTCGTCGCCGTACCGCGGTCGTGATGGACGACACCCCGGCTGCCGACTATGCCGACGACACCGCCCTCGTCCCGGTGCGGCTGGACGTGTCGAGTGCCGGCGTGCAGGCCCGTCCGATCCCAGACGGGGGGCCCGCGGCTCTCACGGCGTGGGCCACGGCGGACGCGCTGGCCATCGTGCCTCCGGGAGCAGGCCTGCGAGGGGACATCGTCGAACTGCTGGACCCGTACGGCCGGGCCTGACGTCGGAGGTCCGCAACACGCGGATGCATTTCCCCGTTATCAAGTAGACAAACCGAACACCGCCGCCTAGCGTGCGCTCGTGCATCTGGGCGACATCGACCTCGCGCTGTCCCTCGGCGGGTTCATCGCCGGCATCATGGTCGGGCTGACCGGCATGGGCGGCGCGGCCCTCGTCACGCCGATGCTGGTGCTCATCTTCGGCATCGATCCCGCCGCCGCGGTGTCGAGCGATGTGGTGGCGTCGGCGTTCATGAAGCCGGTCGGCGCTCTGGTCCATATCCGTGCGCACACGGTCCACTGGGGACTGGTGGCGTGGCTGTCGGCCGGGTCCGTCCCCGGAGTCATCGTCGGGACCGTCATCTTCGCCAGGGTCCTCACCACGCCGGAAGCGGCGAGCACGATCCGCACCTGGATCGGCTGGGTACTCGTGCTGGCTGTGGCGGCCATGGTCCTCAAGACGTTCGTGGGCAGGCGCGCCTCGGGCCTGCGCAAGCAGATCACCACGTACGGCACCGAGATGCCCATCAGACGCGTGCCCACGCTGCTGCTCGGCCTGTTCGTGGGGATCCTCGTCGGCATGACGAGCGTCGGCTCGGGCTCGCTCATCGTGACGACGCTGCTGCTGCTCTACCCGCTCCTTCGCCCGTCGATCCTCGTGGGCACCGACCTCACCCAGGCAGTGCCCATGCTCATCGCCGGCGCCATTGCGCACGCCGGCTTCGGAGACATCAGCTGGATCGTGGTGGTCTCCCTCCTCATCGGCCAGATCCCCGGCGTCTGGATCGGTGCGCGCATGTCCTCCCGGTACGACGGGCACGCCCTCAGGTGGCTGCTCATGGTGGTCCTGGCTGCGACAGCCCTCAAACTTCTAGGCGTATCAAGCCTGATTGCTGGCATGATCGCGCTCGTGGGTGTCGTCGTCGTGATCGTCCTGATCGTCCGGGAACGCATGCATGCCGCCACATAGCACGTCGGGGGACTCGTTCGACGACGTCGACATCAGCAGGATCGTGCGATTCCCCGAGCGTCGCCTGGGACCCATGCGCAGCATCGCCGTGCGCATCGGTATCGCCGTCACGGCCCTGGTGATCACGACGATCATCGTCTACAGCGAACAGGCCTGCTACCAGGACCGCGGCGAGATGACGGGCCTCAGCTGGATCGACGCCTTCTACTACGCCACGGTGTCGCTTTCGACGACCGGCTATGGCGACATCTCGCCGGTGTGCGAGTCGGCACGCCTTGTCAACGCACTCATCATCACACCACTTCGCTTCGTGTTCCTCATCGTCCTGGTCGGCACGACGATCGAGGTGCTCACTCAACGCACCCGTCAGCAGATCCGCACCCGTCGCTGGAGGTCACACGTGAAGGACCACACGGTCATCATCGGCTACGGGGTCAAGGGCCGCTCTGCCGCGCAGGGACTCCTCGACGCCGGTGTCCTGAAGAGTGACATCGTCGTGATCGCCGACAGTCGTGCGATCGTCGACGAGGCGGCGCGCGATGGCTTCGTCGGAGTGATCGGGGATGCGCGGCGCGAGGAGGTGCTCCTCGACGCCGCCATCGATCGAGCATCCCGGATCGTGATCGCCACGAACGAGGACGACACCACGATCCTCGTGACGCTGACTGCCCGACGCATCGCACCCCAGGCCGTCATCGTCGCCGCGGCACGCGAATCGCAGAACGCGAACATCCTGCGACAGTCCGGGGCGAACACGGTCATTCCCACCGCAGAGTCCGCAGGCCGACTGATGAGCCTGTCCCTGCTGTCGAGCACCGCTGGCGAGATCATGGAGGACCTGCTGGACTCCGGTCGCGGCCTGGAGGTCACCGAACGCGACATCAGCCGCGACGAGCTCGGCCTCGCGCCTTCAGCCCTGGATGCGCAGGGGCAGATCGTGCTGGCAGTCGTGCGCAAAGGGGTGGCTCATCGCTTCGACACCGATACGATCGGACGTCTTGAGGCAGGCGACCGACTGGTCGTGATCAGGCAAAACCCCGCGGGGAGGTGAGCCGTGCACGCCATCACCATTGCCGAGCCCGGAGGGCCGGAGGTCATGTCCTGGGCGAAGGTGGCGGACCCGACTCCTGGTCCAGGCGAGGTGATCGTCGACGTCTCCGCAACGGCCGTCAACCGCGCAGATCTCCTGCAACGGCAGGGGCACTATCCGCCGCCGCCCGGCGCCTCCGACATCCTCGGGCTCGAATGCTCGGGCACGATCTCGTCCGTCGGTGCAGCCATCGGCCTCGACCGCATCGGCGAGAAGGTGACCGCGCTGCTCTCCGGCGGCGGATACGCGCAGAAGGTGGCCGTTCCCATCGGCCAGATCATGAGTGTTCCCAGCGGAATCAGCCTCATCGAGGCAGCCGCCCTCCCGGAAGTGGCCTGCACTGTCTGGAGCAATCTCGACATGACGGCCAACCTCAGCGAAGGTGAGTGGTTGCTGATCCATGGCGGCGGCTCAGGGATCGGGACAGCGGCAATCCAGATCGGGCGCGCGCTCGGCGCGCGCATCGCCGTCACCGCCGGAAGCGCGGAGAAGCTCGAGCGGTGCGCCCATCTCGGCGCCGACATCCTCATCAACTACCGCGAGCAGGACTTCGTCGAGGTCATTCTCGACGAGACCGGCGGACGCGGAGTCAACGTCATCCTCGACAACATGGGCGGCGCTTACCTCGAGCGCAATGTAGGTGCGCTCGCTCGCGACGGTCGACTCGTCATCATCGGACTGCAGGGTGGCACGCGCGCCGAACTCGACATCAACGCGCTGTTGCGCAAGAACGCGTCCGTGCACGCGACGTCGCTGCGCGGACGTCCGGAGTCGGAGAAGGCCGCGATCTGTGCGCAGGTCGAGCGAAACGTGTGGCCGTGGGTGCATGCAGGAGTAGTGCATCCCATCATCGATCGTGTCCTGCCCCTGCGCGATGCCGCCTACGCCCACCAGTTGCTGGCAGATGGCAGCGTGACCGGCAAGGTCGTACTGTCGAATACGTGACGACACGACCCGTGGCCGCGGTATCGCTGGCCGTCGCTTTCCTCGCCATCAGCTCGTCGTGGTCGACGGCAGCTGCCGTTGGGGCCGTCCCGCCTGAGCAGGCCTGGGGGCTGGCGCACACCCGCCTGATGGCCCTCGCCGGCCCGTCGTCGGCACCCTTCGGGTCGACGGCAGGCGGCACCTACCGACGCACGAACGCGTATGCCTGGACCGCGGGCTTCTACCCCGCCTCCCTGTGGCTGCTCTACGCCCACAGCCACGAGGCGGCGGTGCTCGCCCAGGCGCGCCGGTACACCGACGCCCAGCTCTCGGTCGCAGGCTGGCGCGGAACCCACGACCTCGGCTTCATGGTCGGGCTGCCGGCCGGCCTGGCCCTCCGGTACGACCCCGACGCCACTCGGCGCGGGCAGTACGCCGCCGCACTGGATCGCGCCGCCCGAACGCTGTCCCTGCGGTGGAATCCGCGCGTGCACGCCCTGAAGTCGGCGGAGTACCTCGGCAAGTGGGGCGTGATCATCGACTCGGCGATGAACGCACCACTCCTCATCAGCGCCGGCCAGCGCATCGGCGGTCCGGAGGGTGCGCGACTGGTGAGTCGGGGTCGCTCCCATCTGCTGACCCTGGCCACCTCGCTCGTCCGCGCGGACGGCTCGACCTTCCATCGCATGGCCTTCGATCCGCGCACGGGTCGCGCCCTGGGGCCCGTTCCCGGGCAGGGGCTTGGCAAGTCCAGCACCTGGTCGCGGGGCCAGGCCTGGGCCGTCAACGGCTTCACCCAGGGTTTCAGGCTCACCGGTGACGTTCGACTCCTCGAAGCCGCACGACGGACCGCGGACTTCTGGATCGCCCGCGT
>Ga0302322_100002919_pt1 | contig 14560 bp, 10 predicted proteins | sample Fen_T0_2_FD_203757 | JGI IMG/M metagenome (GOLD analysis project Ga0302322, IMG submission 203757) | Peat permafrost microbial communities from Stordalen Mire near Abisko, Sweden - Fen_T0_2 | ecosystem: Environmental > Terrestrial > Soil > Wetlands > Permafrost | place: Sweden: Abisko... | reverse complement strand
AAAGTTCCCTTTTTTCCATCGTGGATACTCAAATACAGCTGTTCCGCATATTTTGCCATTTGTTGTATCAACTACAACCGACCGAACCGAGTCGGTGCCATAATCAATCCCGATTACATATTTCTTTGTCATATTTTAATTCTTTTTTTGATCTTCTCTGTGAAGCTCTGTGCTTCTCTGTGCAACTCTGAGTAAGTTCTTATTTATATTACACAGAGGATCACAGAGTATTCACAGAGAGCCACAGAGAATTATTAATGTTAATATTTAAATAATATCACTGTTTTGGCCATAATACGAGCCTTTCCCATGTTTCCGTTTAAAATGCTTATCGAGAAGTACATTATCGACTGGCTCATTTCTTCCAAGGAGGACAGTATAAAACGCCATCCTGGCAATCTCTTCAAGAGCCACGGCATTGTAAACGGCACTTTCAGCGTCTTTTCCCCAGCAGAATGGTCCATGACTGTTTACCAGTACAGATGGCACAGATAACGGATCAACAGATCCCATAGTCTGAACGATCACTTTCCCGGTATTTATTTCATAATCAGTTTCAATTTCGTTGTCAGTCAGCATCCTTGTGCAGGGTACTGACCCATAAAAATGATCAGCATGGGTGGTACCAAAAGGCGGTATACTCTTTCCGGCCTGTGCCCAGGAAGTTGCATAAGTCGAATGAGTATGGACAACTCCACCCAATGACTTATAAGTTCTATAAAGAACCAGATGGGTAGGCGCATCTGTTGAAGGTTTAAGCTTCCCTTCAACAATATTTCCTTCAATATCAATAACAACCATGTCTTCTGGTTTCATATCTGCATAACTCACCCCGGATGGCTTAATGACTATCAGTCCCGTCTTAAAATCTCTTCCACTTACATTTCCCCAGGTATGAATCACCAGACCTTGTTCAACCAGGTCAAGGTTGGCTCTACAGACATCCTTTTTAAGTTTTTCAAGCATATCTAATAACTTTAAGTACTCCAAACTTTAGGCACTTTAGGCACTATTTCCTAATTAACCTCCAGATTAAAATAAAATCCATTTTGTCTTAACCTCTTGTATGAATCCTCATTAAATTTATAATAATAAGCTCCCTTTTTTGATGTCTCCTTTTCCTTTTCGTCAAGCTTCTCCAGAATGCCCATAGACAATATTTTCTTTCTGAAGTTTCTTTTGTCTACACTTCTCCGGTAAATAGCTTCATAAAGATCCTGAAGCTGAACGAGGGTGAACTTTTCCGGCAACAGTTCAAAACCAATAGGTTTGATCGCAATCTGATTCTGCAGGTCAGTAAGGGCGCGTTTGACCATTTCAGGATGATCGAAGATCAAGGCGGGCAAACCGGATAAGGAACACCAGCTCACCCCATTTTCCTTCGCATAATCTGCATCAATATCCCTGATAGCGATCAATGCAAAATATGATACTGATATAACTCTGTCACCAGGATCTCTGCTTATTTCTCCATAAGCGTATGATTGCTTCATATAGACAGACTCTAGTCCGGTTATTTTTCTGAGAATTCTGCTGGCTGCATCATCAAGGCTTTCCTTCTCTTCCACAAATCCTCCTGCCAGAGACCACTTCCCCTTTGCCGGTTCAAAAATCCTTTTGGAAAGGAGTAATTTTATCTCCTTTTCCCGGATATCATAACCAAATATGATACAGTCTACAGCAATGAGATGTTTACTTCTGTTTAAATAGATATTCATTTTCTTCAAATAAACTCCTGTATTCCAGAAGAGTATCCGGTTATCGCTTAGATTATTCCGCCGGAAATATGATAATACACTTCATTCCACCTCAGCTCATTTTTCAGGGAAGTGAGATTACAATCCCCTCCAATGTGCACATATTCAATGCCCATCATTCCTGCAAAGTCTTCCAGGTATTCAGAATTAATAGCTGTACTGAATCCTGTGTGGTGAGCCCCTCCTGCCAGAATCCATGCAGCTGCACCTGTTTTCAGATCGGGCAATGGTTTCCATAAAACGCTTGCAACCGGAAGTTTCGGCATATCAGGACATTTTACTACTTCAACCTCATTAACTATCATTCTGAATCTGTTTCCCATATCGATGACAGATACATTAATGGCATTCCCTGGAGCAGTCTTGAAAACCAGTCTTGCCGGATCCTCTTTCCCCCCGATAGAAAGGGGATGAATCTCAACTGATGGCTTTGCAAGAGCTATTGTAGGGCAGACCTCTAGCATATGAGCCCCAAGCACCCTCATCCCTGCCGGATCAAAATGATAGGTGTAATCTTCCATAAAGGAAGTCCCTCCTTTAAGATCCTCAGACATTACTTTCATTGAACGGACAAGAGCGGCAGTCTTCCAGTCTCCCTCTGCACCGAAACCAAAGCCTTTAGCCATCAGTCTCTGGACTGCCAGACCCGGCAATTGTTTAAGTCCGTAAAGGTCCTCAAATGTTGTGGTAAATGCTTTGAAGTTACCTGCATTCAGGAATGCTTCCATCCCAAGTTCAATCCTGGCAGCTTCTTTTAACGAATCGGATGCAGCCACCTCTTTTGTTAAATTGTAATCTGACAGGTATTCTGAAATAAGTTTTTTTACAGCCCCGGAAGATACCTCATTCACCGATTTTACAAGATCTCCGATTCCAAATCCGTAAACTGAATATCCCATTTTCATCTGGGCGCTTACTTTGTTTCCTTCGGTTACGGCTACATCGCGCATATTGTCTCCAAACCTAGCAACCTTCATGTTAAGTGAATCATTGAAAGCTGACGCTGCTCTTATCCAGACAGCTATCCTGTCAATGGCTTCAGGATCCTCAAAATGACCCACAACCACTTTCCTGTTTAATCTCATCCGGCTGGTGATAAACCCGAATTCCCGATCTCCGTGAGCCGATTGATTCAGGTTCATGAAGTCCATGTCAATTGAATTCCATGGGATATCCCTGTTAAGCTGCGTATGAAAATGCAGGAAGGGCTTATTCAGGATTGAAAGACCTCTGATCCACATTTTTGCAGGAGAAAAAGTATGCATCCATGTTATAAGTCCGATGCAGTCTTTTGAATTGTTTGCTTCAGTACAAAGTTCCGTTATTGAATCGGGAGTTGTAAGAATAGGTTTAAAAATCACTTTCTGAGATATTTTAGGTGATTTATCAAGAGCCGAAGCTATTTTTAAAGAGTCAGCAGCAACCTGTTTAAGAGTTTCAGGACCATACAGATGCTGGGTGCCTGTTACAAACCAGACTTCAAGTCTACTTATATCATTCATATTGCTTAAAATTATATAAATATTATTTTAATAAAACTATTACCAAAAGTAAAAATAGAATAAAGCACAAAACAGTACCACACCCAACGAAGCAATTACATCCCACTTGTTCCAGCTATTTCTGACAAGGGTTTTGTAGTCGTCAGTAAAAGTGATAAACTCTATCTGTTGAGCAGAAGGCTTCGGAGTGAAAAACGATACTACGGCCATAAACAACATGATGAAAACAAGCAACCATATCTCAAAGATAAGCCAGTTGGTATGCCAAAACCAAGTGGTGGACTCCCAGTACCAACCTGTCATTACGTCTTTACCTGTATTTGTAAAGATGTTGGTAAGCAAGCGTACCATGCCAATTAAAAAACCTACTATTAAACCAAATTCACCTGCTTTGGGCGTAATTCTCTTGGAAAATATACCCAGCACAAATACGGCTACCATCGCAGGAGCGAGCAGTGATTGAATGCCTTGCAGATAGGAATAAAGATTGCCAAGACTCATCATGACAGGTATCCATACAATACCAAGTACCACTACAACAATTGTTGCAATACGTCCTACCAAAACATATCGAGCTTCAGTTTTGCCTTTGAACATTGGCTTATAAAAGTCTTCTGTATAGAGCGTAGCGCAGGAGTTGAAGAATGCCGCCAACGAAGCAACTAATGCTGATATAAAGCCGATCGTAACAATACCTTTCACTCCGGCAGGCAAAACAAACTTAACCATTGAGCCAAAAGCTGTGTCCGGATTTCCTAACGAGAAGCCGCTGCCGGAACGTGCTGCCAATGCGGCGGCTATCATACCGGGTATCAAAAACATAAATACAGGTAATAATTTGAAATAACCAGCAGCGATAGTACCTCTGCGTGCACGTTTCATCACAACCTCGCTGGACTCGCCTTTTCGTTGTCCGAGCACGCGTTGAACGATGTGTTGGTCGGTTGCCCAATACCAAAAGCCGATAATTGACGCTCCTATAAATACCCAAAAACCGGGATACTCGTCGTACAATGGGTCACCAGTCTCAAAGTGGAACATATGGTTAGTGCCATATGCAACTCCATCTGCTCCTTTACTAAGCGTTTTGGAGAAGTCAATCATAGCAGTCCAACCATGAGCGATACTGCCGTCTCCCAGTGCTGACAATCCTAAAAAAAGCACAAGGAATGAACCAATGATAAGTATAGGCGTTTGAATTGCAGACAGTGTCATCACACCCTTCATACCGCCCAAAACAGTAAAGAGACCCGTTAACACTATCAATCCGATAGCTCCATACCAGAAAGGCAAGCCAAGAAGACTCTCCATGAAGATACCACCAGTAAACGCAGTTACACTCACTTTGGTCAGCACGTATGCTATAAGTGTAATGATAGATAGCCACGAACCAGTACGAGGAGTGTACCGATTTTTTAAGAAGTCGGGCATTGTGATGATTTTCCCCAACTTATTGTTCATCAATTGGTAGAACGGCACAAAGAGCCAGCCCAAAATAAGGATCATCCAACCTTGCATCTCCCAATGCGCCATACCTACACCTGCCTTTGCACCTGTCCCGGCAAGCCCTACAAGGTGTTCAGAACCAATGTTTGCAGCAAAAATAGCAGCGCCTATGATATACCATGGTTCGCCTTTTCCGAAAAGGTAATCTTCGCTGTCAGCACCTTGTTGCAAACGTTTATCTTTTTGTATCGAACGCCATACTGCCCATGCTATAGCCAAAATCCCGACCGCCATAATTGTCCAGTCAAGCCAAATAAATTCTTGTGACTTCCAGTTCATAATTTTAAGCTTATTATTTTATTTTGTTGTAATATTTTAATAAAAATTCTGGCATTGTGAACACGCTACTATGAGCTATCCGCTTTGTACTTAACCACCCGTAGAACAATAATTACAAAACATAAGAAAAAAACCATCAAAATGATCCAGTCTAATGTTGTCAGAATAATAAGATTAAGTATCTAGAGGATTCAAGATTCAAAATTCATTAAGAATATTTTATTTTAAGGAACAATTTTAATATCCTATTTTTTCCAGAAACGCTGAATCTCCTCAAGTGTCTTACCCTTGGTTTCAGGAACCAGTCGGAACATAAAAACAGCCGCAAGGATTCCCATTGCCGCATAAATCCAGTATGCAAAACCATGATGAAAGTATCCTGTCAGGAATGAGCTGTCGTTCATCATGGGAAAGGTGGTTGAAATGAACAGGTTAGCCAGCCATTGAGCTGCAACGGCTATCGACATCGCACCTTTTATACTGTTAGGAAATATTTCAGACAGCAACACCCAGGTAACAGGTCCCCATGACATTGCAAAACTGGCAACATAGACCAGCATACAGATTAACGCACTGAATCCCATTTTCTGAAGATAAAAAATCATACCCAGACCGAACATACTCACAGCCATTCCCAATGCTCCGATAATTTGCAGTTTTCTACGTCCGAATCTATCCACCGAGACAATAGCTATTACTGTAAAGCTCATGTTAATAATACCAATAAGAATCGTTTGAAGTAAAGCGGAATCTGTCCCGTTTCCAAGTGTTTTGAAAATTTCAGGTGCATAATATAATACTACATTGATCCCGACAAACTGCTGAAAGACTGAAAGAAAGACACCTATAACAATAACCAGGCCTCCGAACGATAGCCAGGGAGCGCTTTTTTCAATCAAAGAATTTCTTATCTCAGCAACCACAACATTAGCTTTCTCGTTTCCAACTACTTTATTGAGGACCTCATGAGCTTTGATTTCATTGTTCTTATACATCAGATATCTTGGAGTTTCCGGAACAAAAAACAACATGATAAAGAAAAAGAATGCAGGAATTGTTCCTGATGCGAACATCCATCGCCAGCCAATGGTATCGATCCATGACTGTGCCTGGCCGCGAGCAATGAAATAATTCACAAAGTAAACAATCAACATACCGAAAATAATCGCAAACTGGTTGAATGAGACCAACCTGCCCCTGATCTCTGCCGGAGATATTTCTGCAATATAAATTGGTGACAGCATTGAAGCAAGACCAACACCGATGCCCCCAATTATCCTGTAAACCATAAACATACAGATAGGCTCCGATCCCAGAAAATTAAGTTTGTCAGGCAATGCCGCACCAATTGCTGAGATAATAAATAATGATGCTGCCAGGATCAATCCGTTTTTACGACCAATACCCTGACTTATATAACCGCCTATTGATCCTCCGATTATACAACCGATGAGAGCACTGGAGATATTGAAACCATGAATTACATTTATCAATCCTTCATTTAATGTATTACCATATTGCAGGAAGAGATAGTAGATTATGGATCCTATAAATAAGAGCGCTATGACCGAATATAAAACTGTTTTTTTGGGATCGACAAACAACTTCTTCAGAAAAGAAGCTATTAAAAAATATATAAACAGAAAGCTCAAAACTCCGATGACTTTGAACTGGAATATTACCTTCGCCGCAGCTTCAGGATCGTTAAGCAAGGGTGCAATGAAAAACTGTTTTAATGATGCCACGGCCCCTGATATTACTGCTGTGTCATAACCAAATAACAAACCGCCGAGAGTTGCAGTCAGGGTCAGCAAAACGAGATAGATATTCGATTTCCCTTTGTCCATTTTCTTAAGAATAAATTAGTCTAATACAAGCAGGTTGATTGAATTTCAAATAGTTATAAATTGAAAATTTGATCAGATCGTTCCAGGCCAGATCTTTTCTGAGGTCTCCGTTTAACAAAACAGAAATTAATCTGCTTCCGTCATCACGGTACCAAATATATTAATTTTAATTTTAAATGTGCATAATACACTTAAAATTAATTCTGTTATTTTTGGTTCCAGTCCTTTAGAGAAGCCTGAATGAATTCAATTATTTTCTGATTCTCCTCTTTACCATTACCTCTGACAGGGAATGGTTCGCCGAATTTAATATAGATGTGTTTCTTACTATCCATCGGACCAAGCTCCCTGATCACCTTTCCATTACCCCAAAAATCTGTTTTCAGGGCTATCGGCACGACATCTACGCCTGCCTTCTTTGCAAGTTTCACTCCCAGTGAGTTAAACTCTTCAGGTTTGAATTCAACATTTCTCGTGCTTTGAGGAAAAATGGCTATTGATATGCCATTCTCCAACAATTCAACTCCGCCATTCATTACAGCTTCGAGATCTTTTCGCGGATCGGTTCTTCCAACTACAATTGGATTCCTCGACTTCATTACATCACCGAAGAGCGGATGTTTTACCAGACTCTCCTTGACAACAAAAGTCAGCTCCTTATGAGGACCTATAATACAAGGTAATATCATCGTCTCGAGAGTGCTCATATGATTGCCAATAAAGAGTACCGAGCCTATGGATTTAGTTATATTTTCCATGCCTGTGATATGAAATATTCCTCCGGTCCTTTCAATAAACTTTAAAATTTCAAATGAGGAATCAGTCCAGGCTTTTGTATCATATAATTTCCGGATAGCCTCTTTCCTTGTACGTAAGACTATACCGGCATATTTTAAAGTAAAGTACATCCGGTTATGCCTTAGCTTTTCTATGAACGAATAGGCATGTTTTTCCGGTGTATGGTAGTTATCTGAATTAAAATATCCTTTCTGCATTGGATTCTTATATTAATCAAATCTTAAAGAATAACATTTCCGTCGCCCTGAAAATAAAGGTTAGACAGCGGATATTGCTTTAGTTTCGGGTCTTATCATTAGCAGGACCATCGTATATCAGCCGGAGACCCCAATCTGCAGAGTCCGGAAAATCTGGTAGCGAAATAATGCCAATCTCGTCAGCAACTAATTTGCCATTTCCGGCATCAATCCAGGTGCCATCACGCGGATTGAACCATTGTGCCAGGTAAACGCTGTTGAGTTTTGCTCCCCGGATCTCGGACTTAGGGCATCCTCTTTCAAAAAAAGCAAGAAAATATTGCTTATCGTCAGTTCGTGAGCAATAAGCCCAGCCCTCGTAGCTGAGAATGTCACGGGTTTTATTGGGTGATACAAGGTCTGCAATAGGTACCAGGTCCTGATAATGTTTGCCGATTGAGAAAGCAAATGTCTTCAGATATCTCATTCCGGCACCAGAAGACCACTGGAAAGCTTCCCACATATGCACCGGTGCAGAAGGCTCAATGTCGGCGCCCCAGATTCCTTCAGCTCCATAAACGTGGCCAGCCAATCCTCCTGATAAAAAACTGCCATACATCGCTGAGTGTACAAATTCGTTGTCGCGATCAGTTCCTCCCACGGCACCAAATTCATAATTTACAGATCCGGGCCCACGGGCATCTTTATATCCAGCATAATAAGGTTCGCCGTTAAATGCAGGCTTTGGATCCTTTAAATTGAAAATCTCAGTCAGATACCAATAGTTATAATGTTCACGCATGTTGCCAATCTGATGTAAAGTAACCCATGAATTATCACCCCAGTTTTCGAGTGTAGAAGGATCTGCATTGGCAGACAACAGAGTCCCAAAAGGAGGCGGCCCGTATTTCTTTTCCATGAAATGAATTGCGGCGGTATAGTCATCAGGACTCACAGTTTCTTCAATGATATCAAGGTGTACCGGACTTAAAACTGTATTGTTGGCCTGATATCTTGAGAAGATGTACTGAATAAACCTTGCATATGAATCGGGCCAGCCATAGTATTTATACCAGCAGAGTCCTGCATCGCGCCGGGAGACTTCTATGAATGGAACAAATCCATTGGCGTTCAGATAGTCGATCTTGCGGTCGAGGAATTTGAAATATTCTGGATTTATCCGATCCATATCAGGGAACTCGTTCTCATATCCTGGTATCTTTCCGGGGAAGAAAAACGGGCGTCCTCCCTCGTTGTCCATATTCTTGGCGCTCCCCGTTCCGAATTCAAGCCAGGCTGAACGAATTGTTGTTTTCGCTGAATCATCAATAAGAAGATGCCACGGTTTCCCATCAGTCATCCAATTGGGAAAAGCAGCTATAACATTCACCCAGTTGTAACCCTGAGCTTTACGGTATCGCACGTAATCCTTGAATCCTGCAGATGGACCCATAGGGCGATGCGTACTGTCATTATTCCATAGAAACCGGTTGGTACCTACTGAATACCATGTATCTCCAATAATGAAAAATGGCTCCCCGTCAGCATGTTCCAATGCATGTTTATTGGCGGTAGACCGAATGAATCCATGACGTAACGGATTTTCGTTTTTCTCAGCATCAGTCCAGTCAATGGCTGTAAAGGAGCCTGACTTACCGGTTAATCCGGGATCTTCCGGATCCGATCCGCTTCTCCATGACCAGGTTCCCGGCTGTGTGGCAACGAGACGGAGATGAAAAGTCTTGCCTCCATCCCAGAATCCATATATCCTTTTGTTGAATCCGGGTCCCGTAAGATCTACCCATACAGTAACGTCGGTATAAGCATTCCTGTAAGAGCTCGAAGCAGTAAATGTAAGTTCCTGCTTTTCCCATAGATGCACAGGTTTTTGAGCTGTTACACCGTTGCAAACCAAAAATAACAGAACAACCATTAATCGATTAAGGATCCTCATTCAGATATAAATATTAGTTTATTATTCAAAAACCCTTTTCAAATTTAATGGAAATTCCTAAGTCTGCCTATCATTATTGCATAAGTTCTGTCTTAAAACTTCAGAAGAGGTATGTACGAATTTCTATTCGGTGATGTCATTTTGTATCATGCTCTAACCTCGACATAGCATCACGATATTTATCCATAATCTCCCTGTTCATTCCAAGCGGGGGCTTTGCTCCTTCAGGAAGAAATGATTTGTATGGATGTTCTTTTGAGTATTGTTTAAATTCTTCTTTTATATCAGACAGAAGCTTAGGTTTTGTAAGCAGGTCAATTGCAGTTGCCGCAATAACCCTGGCACCCGTATTAAGCCCTTTCCATGCTGCAGAGCCATAACCCGAGGCAGTAGTCGACCAGTGATGTCCGATCTCACCTGGAACACCTCCCGGAAAAAGGACAGTTGCTGTCGGAACTACCATCGTCACCTCACCAACATCGGAAGAACTGCCTCCAACCTCTGTTTCCTGAGGTTTTAGCAATGGCTGAATCACAGAAGCATAGCCTGTTTCTTTTTCCCCTAGTTCTTTCTGAAGGGTTCTGGCAAATAACTGTTCCTTTTCAGACCATTCGGGCATACCTATCAATTCTATATTTTTCTGAATTATTTCTGCAAGACCTTTATTTGAATGACGCTGATGAACGGCAGTAAGAACTGTAGCACTATCCAGAGACGTACCTGTTGCCAGGGCTGCACCTTTTGCGCAATTGAGTACACGGTTATACATCTCTCCCAACCTGTCATCAGTATTCCTGATATAATACCACACTGAAGCTTTTTCAGGAACTACATTGGGTGCATCTCCTCCTTCGGTAACAACATAGTGCATCCTGTATGTATAAAACAGGTGTTCGCGAAGATAATTTGTAGCTACATTCATTATTTCAACTCCATCGAGTGCGCTTCTCCCACGCCAGGGAGTATCTGCGGCATGTGCAGTTTTTCCTTTAAATGAAAAAACAACAGACATAACTGCGCTGCCGTTTACTCCATAACTGGTTGATAATTCAGATGAGGCATGGTTGTCTATAACAGCATCAACGTCATTAAATATCCCCTCTCTGACCATATAGGGACGGCTTATTAAAATTTCTTCTGCAGGTGAGCCGAAAAACTTTATCGTACCCGGCAGATTACAGGCTTCGAGACTTTTTTTTACTGCTATTACAGCTGCAATACCGGCAGTACCCATCATATTATGACCACAACCATGGCCGGGTGCACCCTCAACAATGGGGTTCTGCACCGGGCTTAATCCCTTTTGTGATAATCCGGGCAGAGCATCAAATTCACCCAAAATGCCAATAACCGGTTTCCCGCTTCCCCAGGTTGCAACGAAACAGGTTGGCATTCCGGCAACTCCTTTATCCACATGAAAACCTTCTTCTTCGAGTGTTTTAATAAGAATGGCCGACGATTTGAATTCCTGCATTCCAAGTTCAGCAAAATTCCAGATTGCATCAGAAATATTCCCATACTTCCTGATTATCAGACTATCACCAAGATATTCAAGTGCATTCTTTTTGGCTTTATAGAGATCAGCTTTGCCAGAGGTTTCCTCATTTCGTTTCTGAGCTGAAACCTGATAAGTGAAAAGAATAATGCAAAAAATAAATAAAATTGCTCCTTGTCTGCCAGAATAAATTTTCATGACTAAATTTCTTATATAACCCTGTAAAATGGCGGGGAAAAAAAGTCAAAATATAAAAAGGTAAAGTTAACTATTTACTGAATAAAGGCATAACTAGAAGCAGCAGGGAAAGACCTGTTAATAAAATTACTGCACTCCATCCAATAATATTCTGAGTTAAAGTGTTTGTATATGTTCCCATTATTTTCTTATTATTGATCAGCAGTATCATACTGACAAGTACCACTGGCAAAAGTACACCGTTGAGAACCTGGGACCAGATTGAGATCTTAATCAGAGGAGCATTGGGAATAAGAATTATGATAGCTGAAACTATAAGGATACCGGTATAAAGAGTATAAAACTCCTTGGCTTCATCCCACTTTTTATCAATACCTGCCTCAAAACCAAATGCTTCGGAAACATAGTATGCTGTCGCAAGAGGTAGTATGGTTGCTGAAAATACAGATGCTACAAACAATCCAAATGCAAAAACCTGTGAAGCCAGTGCCCCGGCTAAAGGCTTTAATGCCAGAGCCGCATCCTTTGCTTCATTTATCTGGATACCGTTCGGGTGAAGTGTAGACCCGCAAGCAACCATAATGAAAAAAGCCACAACAATTGTAACAACACAACCAACGGTAATGTCTATTACGGTGTATTTAAAGTGCTTCATTTTCAGCCCCTTTTCAATTACTGTTGATTGCATATAGAATTGCATCCATGGAGCAATAGTTGTACCTACAAGGGCTATTACCATGGCAAGACTCTGCGTAGTCAATGCAACCTGCGGATGTATAATTGAAGACCCGATTTCTGCCCAGTGAGGTCTGCTCATTAATGCCGAAACCACATAGGTAAGCAATGAAACACTGAATATCAGGAAGATACGTTCAGCTATCTTATAAGTCCCTTTTACAACAAGGAACCAGACCATAATTGCTACCAACGGAACTGATATATATTTGCTTACGCCAAATATTTCCATACTACCTGCAACTCCCGCAAATTCCGTTGTTGTGTTGCCTATATTGGATAATAATAATCCTATAAAAATGAAAAATGTGAGCTTTAATCCGGCATTTTCCCGTATGAGGTCAGAGAGTCCTTTTCCTGTAACAATTCCCATGCGTGCATTCATCTCCTGAATGACCAATAGCACAACAAATGAAGGGATAAGGGTCCAGATCAGGCCATAACCATAAGTAGCTCCTGCTACCGAGTATACCGTGATCCCTCCTGCATCATTGTCAACACTTCCCGTAATGATTCCGGGACCAAGAATAGCTAGAAAAATCGCAGCTTGCTTAAGAAGTTTTTTTATATTGACTTTTGACTCTGGCATAACAACGGGATTTATCTTTTATTTGTCCTGCGTTTCCGTGTAAGGTCCTCGATAACATCATCGATAACAACCATGCCCTGTAGTCTGTTACTCTGGTCCACAACCGGAACAGCAAGAAGATTATATTTTGAAACCAGTTCTGCAATAGCTCCTACTCTCTGATCATCAAGAAGATGAACCGGATCTGACTTCATAATACTGCTTACACTTAAATTTGGTTCTGACACAACAAGATCTCGCAGGTTGAATGATCCGATCAGTGAATCCTGATCTTCAATTACGAACATATTATAAAGTTCTGCTGATTCTGGTTTCTTTGCCCGTAACTCTACAAGCACTTCAGCAACTGTCAATGTTGCACTAAATGATAGATAATCAGTAGACATAAGACTTCCTACAAGATTATCATCATATTCCAAAAGATCCCTGACCTCCTGGGATGATTCAGTGTCCATCTCTTTAAGCAACATCTCGGCTTTATCATCTTCAAGTTCATCGAGTATATCAGCAACCTCATCTGCAGGCATCTTTTCAAGCACGTCAGCGGCATAGTTTACAGGAAGGTTTTCAAGAATATGTATCTGTGCGTTTGGTTCAAGTTCCTCAAGAACATCTGCAGCTTTTTCTTCATCGAGTGAGGCGAATACAGACATACTCGATTTTTTGCCCATATCCTCCAGTATATCAGCTATATCTGACGGATGAAGAGTATGCAGCTTAGCATAACTCTTGGAAAGTTTGATATTAAGATTTGAATGATCAATAGCCTGCACATCATCCCAAAGGATAAACTTGGCCGGAATATTTACTTTGAAGATTGTAAGAATTTTTTTGATAGGGATAGACAGCCCGATTCTCCTTAAAAGTCCTTCAATTCCTATATCAACTGCAATAGCGAAGGTGCCTGTCGGCAGAGTTGCAAGTCTGACATCATTAACTCTTACGAGTTTGCGTCCGTTAAGATCGACAATTTGCTTATCAAGTATATTTTCAACGAGGAGCATTCCGTAGTTGACCTCCTGTGCACTGAGCTCAATCAGACCTGTACAAGTTACGTTAAGCATCTCGCGTGCCTTTGTGACAATAAAACTTTTAAAAGAGTAGATTCTTATATCTTTTTTTATTTTTAACCTGACTCCCGTTACGAGTTGCTGGTTTGGATCGTTATTACCTGAAGGCATTGTATTAACAAGTAAATCCTTTATTACCCCAATAGAGTCACCATCGGCTCCAAAGGCTTCCTTTCCGATTATTCCGCTTAAATAAAACGTTGTGAGTGATGTCATTGTCACCTCCTTGCTTTTACTGAAAAAGAAGGGGGTTACTATTGAACCGGTTCCTTCTAGATCAGGGTTAAGATTAATATATTCGCCGGGTCGTCGTCCATTAAATTTTAAAAGTTGATTTCGCGAACAAAAGTAAATCTCATATCCTTACTTTCCAAATAAAGTTGTACTAATTTCTTAACTGATCCCGATTAAAAGGGCCTGGTGTCCCTAGAGTGCCTGGAGTGCCTAAAGTTATATCAAGATCATTCTTTCTTTTCTTCAATTTCAGGCACTCCAAACTTTAGCTCACGCCAAAGTTCTTATCAACTTTAGGCACTCTAGGCACTCTAGGCACTTTAGGCACTTTTTAGTATAATTATAATATATTAGCTCAAAAGAGGTGCTTTTCTTCTGTTTAATTCTTTTTTTATTAAATTTGGACTCGATTATAATATC
>Ga0302322_100002918_pt1 | contig 14561 bp, 9 predicted proteins | sample Fen_T0_2_FD_203757 | JGI IMG/M metagenome (GOLD analysis project Ga0302322, IMG submission 203757) | Peat permafrost microbial communities from Stordalen Mire near Abisko, Sweden - Fen_T0_2 | ecosystem: Environmental > Terrestrial > Soil > Wetlands > Permafrost | place: Sweden: Abisko... | reverse complement strand
TGGCCGCGCTGCAGGGCAATGCGCGCGGCCGCGCGCGAGGACCACTCGCGCGCCGTGCCGACGCTGCTGGCCGACACCAGCGTCTCGCCATCGTCGCTGACGTTGGCCTCGGTGACCCAGTCGTCGTGGTGGCGCTCGTCGCGCTGGCCGGCGGCGTTCCAGAAGTACACGCGCTTGTCGGCGATGGTCATCAGCCGGTAGGCGTCGTCGGCGCGCTGCACAAAGCGCGCGCGCAGCACCGGCCGCTCGTGGGCCAGGCTGCGCATCGGCGCGGCGGGGTTCAGCCGGCCGGCGGCCAGATCCAGCGTCCAGACGCGGGCGCTGCGGTCGTCCGAGGCGGTGGCCAGCAGGCCGGGGTTGGCCGGGTGGAAGCTGAGATCGCGCACGGCGGCCTCGTGGTGCAGCGGCGTGGCGCCGGGCGTGGGGCTGCCGATGCGCGGCTGGGCACCGCCGCCGCGCGCCCACACCCGCACATTGCCGCCGTTGTCGCCGCCGGCCAGCCAGGCGCCGTCGGCCGAGAAGGCCAGCGCGGTGACGGTGGGCGTGCGCTCGCCGTCGCCGTCCACCAGCGTCTGCGGCGTGGCGCCGGCGTCGGTGACGGTCCAGCGCAGCAGGGCGCCGTCGTAGCAGCCCACGGCCACTTGCGCTGGTTGGGCGGCTTCGGCGGTTTGGGCATTTTGGGTACCGCGGCCGCCTTGAGCGGCTTGTTCGGCTTGTTCGGCTTGTGCGGCTTGGGCTGCTTGGGCTGCTTGCGCGGCCCGGGCCGGGCTGGCCGCCGCGGTGTAGGCCGTGTTGCCGGCGCCGGGGCAGGACAGTTGGGCGCGCAGCCGGCCGTCCAGGCCCTGCAGCTGCAGCTGGCCGTCCTCGGTCAGCGTCAGCACCTGGCCGGCCAGCAGCCAGGCGCGGGCCACGGTGGCCGGCGCGGTGACGCTGGCCACGCGCTGCAGCGTGGCGGCGTCCAGCAGCTGCACCTGGCGGCCGGCGGCCACCACCAGGCGGCTGCGGTCGCCGTTGTAGCGGGCGTCGGCCACCGGCGCGTCAAAGCGCAGGATTTGCTCGGTCTGCGCCACCTCCAGCGTGGCCATGGCCTGGCGCAGCGCGTACTGGGCGCGCGGGTTGTCGGGGTCTTGCGCCACCGCGCCCAGGGCCAGGTGGGCGCTGCGGGCCGGGTCTTGCACCATCTCCAGCAGCGCGCGGTTGGCCAGCTCGCGCGAGTGGGCCTGGCGCTGCAGGTGGTGGCCGTTGAAGGCCGCGCCCACCGAGACCGCGATCACCAGCGCGCCCAGCCCCACCAGGCTGCGGCGCTGCCAGCGGGCGCGGCGCTGCTCGCGCTGGCTGCTGGCCTGGCTCTCGGCCAGAAAGGCCTGGGCCTGGGCCCAGGGCCCGGCGCCGTCACCACCACCGCCCCCGCCACCGCCCCCGCCCCCGCCGGTGCACAGCGCCACCCAGGCCGGGTTGGGCCGGGTGGCGGCCAGCCAGGCGTTGGCATGGGCCAGGCTGCGGCCGCGCCACAGCTCGCCGCCGCCCTGGGCATGGGCCTGGGCGTCGTGCAGCAGGCGCTGCAGCTCGGCGGCGGCCTCGGCCTCGGCCGTGACCCAGCCGCGCAGGCGCTGCCACAGCCGGATCAGGCTCTCGTGCGAGATGTCGATCACCGGGTCGTCGGCCAGCGGCACGGCCGGCGGCGGCATCAGAAACGCCGTGTCGGCCTGGCGAAAGCGCGCCAACACCTGCGCCACCTGCTGGGCCACGGCGTCGGGGCCGCGCTCGGGCGTGCCCTGGGCGTCGCCGCCGCACACCGCGCACAGCGTGGCAAAGCGCAGCGGGCGGCGGTTCTCGTGGCCGTCGGCGCCGCGCTCGGTCAGGGCGCGGAACACGCGCTCCACCAGGCCGCCGGCCTGGCCCAGCGCGCCCAGGCTGTCGCAGGCCTCGTCGGCGTGGTGGCTCAGTGCGTGCGCGGCGGTGCCCACGGCGGCGTAGTCGGCCAGGTCGATGGGCCGGGCGGCATCACCGGCGCGGGCCCAGTGCTGCCAGCAGCGCGACAGCACATGCTGCATCACCGGCAGGTCGTCGTAGTCGTCGCTGACGTCGTTGAGCAGGCGCTGCACCAGGCGTGGTGCGATGTGGGACTGGCGCAGCGCCACCGGCCGCACGATGGCGGCCTTGCGCTGGTCGCGCGTGAGCCGGGGCACCAGGTAGCCGCCGCGGCCCACGGCCTCGGGCAGATCGGGAAAATCGGCGCAGGCGCCCAGCGTGTCCGAGCGCAGCGTGACCAGCACGCTGACGCCGCTGTCGGCGCCGGTGGCGGCCGCTGCCGTGGCCTGCAGCAGCAGCTTGACGAAGGCGCTGGCCTCGTCGGCATCGACCGCGCGGCGGAAGCGGAAGATCTCCTCGAACTGGTCAACCACCACCAGCACCCGGGTGCGCGCCGGCAGCCGGGCCAGCCGCACGGCCTCGGCCAGGCCCAGGCCGCCCAGGCGCAGCCGGCCGTTCAGCGCGGCGATGCGGGCCGGGGCATCGGCCTGATTGGCGGCCCGATTGGCGGCCTGATCGGCGGCCGGATTGGCGGCGGGGTCAACGTCCGGTGGCCGCAGCGCCGGTGCCAGGGCGGCGGCCAGGTGGGCGATGGGCCGGGCACCGGGGCGCAGCACCACCGGCCGCCAATGGATGGGTGCGGTGGGCGCGGCGTCCCAGGCTGCGGCCGTGGCGTCGGCGGCCGGCTGCAGCGCCTGCAGCAGCCCGGCCAGCACCAGCGAGGATTTGCCGCAGCCCGAGGCACCGGACACGGCCACAAACGACCGCTGCGCCACCAGCGCCACCAGCTCGGCCACCTGCTGCTCGCGGCCGAAGAAGCGGTCGGCCTCGCCGGGCTGGAAGGCGCGCAGGCCGGGAAAGGGGTTGGCCGCCAGCCAATCGACGGGGCCGGGGCTGCCGGGGGCGCCGGTGCTGCCAAAGCCGCCGATGCTGCCGGGGCTGGCCATCATGGCGCTGCGCCCCCGGCCGGCAGTGCCGGCGCCTCGGCCAGAAACGCCGCCAGCGTGGCCGCAAAGTCGGCCGCCTGTGCATCCATCACCCGCGCCTGGGCGGTGCGGAAGCCGGCGCGCGCGGCGTCGCCGGGCCCCAGCCGCACCAGGCCCAGGCGCTGCGGGCCGCGCCGCGCGGCCAGGGCCGGGTGGTCCAGCAGGTCCATCACCCAGTCCTCGTCCTGGTCGGTCCAGCAGATCAGCGCCTGCGGGCTGGCGGCCAGCGTGCGCTGCGCTCGCTCGGCGTCGCGGGGCTGGGCGCTGGCGTCAAACTTCAGCGGCCGTGGCTCGGCGCCCAGCTGCTCAGTCAGCAGGCCGCGCAGCGCGGCGATGTCGGCCAGCGCGGCTTCGTGCACCAGCAGGGCCAGCGGCAGCGCGGCGGTGGCCGGCGGTGGCGCCGGGCGGGGCAGGCGCGCCAGCAGCAGGGTCTTCAGGTCTTCCAGGCTGCCTTGCAGGTGGTCGATGCCTTCGTTGGCCAGCGTGCCCTCGATGTGGTCAATCAGCGGCTGGGCGCTGGCGTCGGTGGCCTCGGCCGGCTGGATCCACACCAGCGGCGCCGGCAGGCCGCGGCGCTGCATCTCGGCATGGGCCAGGTCCAGCTGCAGGCGGCTGCGCTGCGGCGTGGCCGGCTCCAGCGAGGCCTGGCGCGACACCAGGTGCACGCACAGCTGGGCCTGGGCCAAGTCGGCCGTGATGCGCGCGCGGTGGTCGTCGGCGTTCCACAGGTACTCGTGCTCGGGCAGCACCAGCCAGCCGCGCTGGCGCAGGTCGGTGCGCAAGCGGTCGCGGGCCTGCAGCAGCTCGGGCCCGACGGCGGCCACAAACACCTGGCCCCGGGCCTGGGCGCGGTGCTGGCCTTGCAGTTTTTCCAGCGCCTCCATCAGGTCGAAGACCACGCGGCCCAGGCGCTCCTGGTAGTCGTCGGCGTCGCGGCGCGGGTCCAGCTCGCGCCAGGGCTTGGGCTCGCGGTTGAAGAACTCGTGGTGGCCGATCTCGGCCAGCTCGGGCGGCAGGCTTTGGTCGGGCTTGGTCGGGTGCTTGTAGACCGGCACCAGCTTGCGGCCGGCGGCGTCGGGGCGCTTGAGCCGGCCCAGAAAGCGGTCCAGCTCCTTGCGGCACTCGTCGCTGTCGAAGTAGGTGCGCGAGATCAGCGCCAGGAACACGCCGGTGCTGTCCACGGCCTCGGCGATCTCGGGGCGCCACAGCTCGCCGGCGCGCAGCTCGGCGGTGTCGCGCCAGATCGCCACATCGCCCACCAGGTCCTTCAGCGCAATGCGCACCTGGTCGCAAAAGCCGTCCACCCAGGCATCGGCGCCCTCGTTGGACGCGCGCCGGTAGCTGATGAAGACATCGTGCTTGAACTGCGGCAGGTAGGCCATGGCGGGTGGGTGGGCTGCGGGTGCGGGTTCAGGGGCGTGGGGCAGGGCGCAGGGCGCAGGGCGGACGGGGTTCGGGCGGGTGCGGTTCGGGCGGGCTGGGGCCGTGGGGCTCAGCTGGCCTCGGCGCCCTTGCCCCAATCGGCCAGCCAGGCGCCGTTCTCGGTGGTGATCGCGGTTTCCACCTCGTCCACCAGGGCCGCGGCCTCGGCCGCGCTGTAGCGGCTGGGGCTGACCGACCACAGCTTGTGCACGCCCCGCAGGCGCTGGGCGGTGGCGCGGTAGACGTTGGCCTGGGTCTCGTGGCGGGCGGCGGCCAGGTGGGCGACCACGGCCATGGCCGCCGTGGTGGCCACCGTGGCCCAGGGCGCCAGGCCGGGCAGCCAGCCGGCCAGCGTGCCGGCCCAGGCGCCCAGCGCCGGCAGCTGGGTGGTCAGCGGACCGCTGGCCCAGGTCAGCGCCGCCGCCAGGCCGCCCAGCGCGGCCGACCAGGCGCGCAAGCGCTGGGCCTTGCCGGCCTCGCGCTGGGCGGCCGGGCCGTAGTAGTGGTTGCACTGGTCCATCAGCCGCTGGGCGATGTAGTCGTCCAGGCTCAGCGTGGTGGGGCGGGGTTTGGTGGCGGGGTGCTGGGCGGCGGCCTGGGGCTCAAGATCAGCCACGGTCTTGCGGGCGGCTTCGGTGCGGCGCACATAGTCCGCCGCCGCGGCGGGCGCCGCCTCGGGTTGGCTGCTGGCCACCAGCAGGCGGTAGAGCTGGGTCTTCCAGGCCTCGGAGACGGCGCGGGCGCGCGTCCAGGCGCTGACATGAGCGGGCGAGGCAAATCGCTGGACGATCAGCGGCGCCAGCGCCAGCACGCCGCCGGCCAGCAGCGACAGCACGCCGGCGATGGCCAGCAGCGGGCTGCCGGCCGCGGCGCCAGCGGCCGCGCTGGCCGCGTTGGCCCCGCCGGTGCTGACGTTGGCGGCCACGCTGGTGGCGGCCGTGGCGAGATCGGCCACGCTGGCCGCGGCCTGCGGCCCGGCGGCCGCTGCGGCGGCGCGGGCCATGTCGGCGGCCTCCGGTGCCCGGCCCTTCAGTTGCGCCGCAGCCGTGATCAGCACAGCCCCCAGCACCGACAGCCTGGCCGCCCACAGCCGCCCAGCGTCCACCCGCTGCTTGAGCTGCCCGGCCAGGGCCGACCAGCAGGCCTGCTCGTGCCAGCCTTCGTCGATCAGCGGCCGGTAGTCGGGAGGCAGCAGGGGCACGGGCGCTGGCGCTGGCGCGGTGCTGGGCAGGCCGGTGTTTGCCAGTCCTACGCTGCTGTTGGCCGCGGCGGCCAAGGCGTCGGCCGCCGCGGGATCGGGTTCGGCCGCGGCGGTGTCCGCAGCCGTTGCCGGCAACTGCGGTTCGGGTGTGGCGGGGGCAGCAGGGGTGGGGTCGCTCATCGTCGGTGTGTCCTGGGCCATGCCCGTGGCGGGCCTGGGGCCCCCGGTTCCAACGACGACGCCCCCGCTGTTGGGGCAGTGCCGCGCCGCAGCGCAGCCTGCGGCGCAGGGTGCTTTTTCAGTATCACACAGGGCGTTTGCGGCCATGGACCAGGCCCCACAATCAACGGCCGATGACCGACCGCGACCCCAACGCCCCCACCGCTGCCGGTGCCCCCGGTACGCCCGCCGCGCTGGCGCCGGCCACCGCCACCGCCACCGCCACCGCCACCGCCACCGCCACCGCCCCAGGCGCTGCCAGCGGCGCCAGTGCGGCCACGCCGTCGATCTGGCGCTCGCTGCGCCACCCGGCCTTCCGCGGCCTGTGGATCACCAGCGCGCTGTACTTTGTGGCCAATGCCATGCACACCATGGCCGCGGCCTGGATGATGGTGGAGCTGACCGGTTCGTCGTTTCTGGCGGCACTGGTGCAGACGGCGGTGTTCCTGCCGATGTTTGTGCTGGCCCTGCCGGCTGGCGTGCTGGCCGACACCACCAACCGCCAGCACCTGATCCTGGGCGCGCTGGCCATGCAGGCGGCATCGGTGCTGCTGCTGGCCGTGCTGCTGCTGCTGGGCTGGGCCGGGCCCGCCACCATCCTGGCGCTGACCTTTGTGGCCGGCTGCTGCACGGCCATGCTGTCGCCGGCCTGGAACGCGGTGGTCGGCGACATCCTGCCGCGTGAGGAGCTGCCGCAGGCCATCGTCACGATGAGCATCGCCTACAACGCGGCGCGGGCGCTGGGGCCTACGCTGGCGGGCCTGATCTACGGCCTGGCGCGCAGCCTGGCGCTGGACGCACCGCCGCTGCCGGCCGATGCCGACGCGGCGGCGGCGGTCAGCGCTGTGGCCGCCGCCGTGGGTGGCCACCGCGCCGGCCTGGTGGGTGGCGGCGCGGTGCTGGCGCTGGCGCTGGGCGGCACGCTGGTGCTGGCCTGGGCCATGTTGCGCTGGCCGCCGCGGCCGCTGCCGCCCAGCCGCCTGCCGCCCGAGCGGCTGTGGGGCGGCACGCTGGCCGGCCTGCGCTACGCCTGGCACAGCCACACCATCCTGGCCCAGCTGGTGCGCACGGCGGCCTACGGCGGCGCGGGCTCGGCGCTGTGGGCGCTGCTGCCGGCCATCGGCGCCCAGCGCCTGGGCCTGGGTGCGGCCGGCTACGGCGCGCTGATGGGCTGCCTGGGCACCGGTGCCGTGGCCGCCGGCCTGGTGCTGGGCCCGGTGCGCCAGCGCCTGGGCATGGAGCGCCTGGTGGCGGGCGCCGGTGTGATCTTCGCCGGGGCCATGCTGGTGGCGGCCTTGTCGCGCTGGGCGCTGCCGGTGTACCTGGCGCTGGTGCTGGCCGGCGCGGCCTGGATGAGCGTGATGTCCACCTTCAACACCGCCACCCAGACCAGCGCGCCGGCCTGGGTGCGCTCACGCGCCACGGCCATGCATGTGCTCAGCGCGCTGGGCTCGTTTGCGCTGGGCTCGGCCTTTTGGGGCGCGGTGGCGGGCATTGCCGGCCTGCCGGTGGCGCTGTGCCTGGCGGCGGCGCTGATGCTGGCCGGCCTGCTGCTGGCGCGGCGCTTCCCGCTGCGCGTGGGCGCACCGCACGAGGTGACGCAGGCGCCGTTCACCGACCTGCTGCTGGCCGACCAGCCCGACCCCGAGGCCGGCCCGGTGGCGGTGGAACTGATCTACCGCGTGCGGCCCGACGCGGTGGAGGCCTTTCTGGCCGCTGCCCAGGGCCTGCGCGCGCCGCGCCAGCGCGACGGCGCCACCTTCTGGCGGCTGTACCGCGATCTGGACGACCGCAGCCGCTATGTCGAACGCTTCATCGTCACCCGCTGGGCCGACTACCTGCACCAGCGCGCCCGCGCCACCGTGGCCGACCAGACGCTGGAGGCCACGCTGCGCGTGCACCTGCTGCCCGGCGAGGACGTGGAGATGCGCCACTACCTGGCCGAACGCTGAGCGGCTGAGCGGCTGAGCCGCGCCATCCCAGGTGTTGACCGGTTGGTTGACCGGCGCGTGCCGGCGGCCGATCATCCCGCCCGTTCCACCACCCCCAGCCCGGCCCCGGGCGGCCACGATGCGTCACCACCACAGCAACCCCGCCACCCGCCCTGATGGGGCCTGTCTGCGCCGGACGGCGCTCCCGCGACGTCGGGCCTGGCCGGGTGGGCTGGTTGTCGGCCTGGCGCTGTGCGCGGCCGCCAGCCTGGCCCAGCCCACAGCGCCCGCATCGGCCACTGCATCGGCGCCCGCATCGGCCGCTGCATCGGCGCCAGCAACGGCCGCTGCCTCGGCGCCCGCCGCGGCGCCGGTGCTGCACCCCGATGCCCTGCGCGTCATCGACCTGTGGCTGGAGGCGCAGCGGGCCTACGACCGCGTGCCGGCGGTGTCGGCCGCGGTGGTGGTGGGCCAGGCCGTGGTCTACCGGCGCGGCTTCGGCCACATCGACGCGGCCCGGCAGGTGGCGGCCACGCCGGAGTCGATCTACAGCATTTGCTCGATCAGCAAGCTGTTCACCTCGGTGGCGGCGATGCAGCTGTGGGAGCAAGGCAAGCTGCCGCTGGACACCGACATCGGCCAGCTGCTGCCTGAGTTCGCCATCCAGCGCACGGATCCGGACAGCGGCCCGATCACCGTGCGCGGCCTGCTCACCCACGCCTCGGGCCTGCCGCGCGAGGCCGACGCCGCGTACTGGACCGCGCCCAACTTCGTCTTCCCCGACCGCGCCACGCTGCTGCAAAGCCTGCGCGGCCAGCGTACCTTCATGCGCGCCGGTGACCACCACCAGTACAGCAACCTGGGCATGGCCCTGCTGGGCGAGCTGGTGGCCGCGGCCTCGGGCCAGCCCTATGCCGACCATGTGCAGCAGCACATCCTGACGCCGCTGCAGATGGCCGATACGCGGACGACCTTGCCGCAGGCGCTGCTGGGCCAGCGCCTGGCCCAGGGCTTTGGCGCGCTGCAGCGCGACGGCCAGCGGCCGGTGCTGGCCAGCTTTGATGCCCGGGCCATGGCGCCGGCGGCCGGCTTCAGCTCGACGGTGGACGACCTGGCGCGCTTTGCCCGCTGGCAGCTGCGCCTGCATGCCCAGGGCGGGCAGGAACTGCTGAAGCTGTCCACGCTGCGCGAGATGCAGCGCGTGCACTGGACCGACCCCGACGGCAAGACCACCTGGGGCCTGGGCTTTGCCGTGTCCACCGAAGGCGGTCAGGCCATCGCCGCGCACAGCGGCTGGTGCCCGGGCTACCGCAGCGCGCTGGCCGTGATGCCGGGCGAGCAACTGGCCGTGGCCACGATGACCAATGTGGGCGACGCCAACGGCGTGGTGCCCTATGGCCGCGCGCTGCGGCAGCTGGCGCTGAAGGGGCTGAAGCTCAAGACCCCGGCCGCCGACGCCCCAGCGCCGCGGCTGACCGACTATGCCGGGCGCTACAACCCGCAGCCCTGGGCCAGCGAGCTGCTGGTGCTGCCCTGGGGCGGCAGCCTGGCCGTGCTGAGCCTGCCCAGCCGCGACCCGGCGGGCGATCTGGAAGTGCTGAGCCCGCTGGGCGGCGACCGCTTCCGCTACACCCGGCCCGATGGCACGCCCAGCTCGGAGGTGCTGTTCGAGCGCGATGCCAGCGGCCAGGTGGTGGCGCTGCGCGAATGGGGCCAGCGCACGCCGCGCGTGGCGGTCTTGCCCTGAGGGTCTGAGGCAGCGGCGGCGCGCTGTTCGGTGCGCCTTTCGGTGCGTCGTTTCCGTGCGTCTTTCCGTTCGTTACTCGGCGCGCGCGCCCGAGTCCTTCACCACCTTGGCCCACTTGCTGATCTCGCTGGCCTGGTAGCGGGCCAGCTCATCGGGTGACGAGATCCAGGGCTCCAGGCCCAGGGCCTTGAGCTTGTCGGCCACCTCGGGCAGCTTGAACACGCGCTGCAGCTCGGCGTTGAGCTTTTGCACCACGGCCATCGGCGTGCCCGCCGGCGCAAACACCGCAAACCAGGTGGTGGCCTCAAAGCCGGGCACGGTCTCGGCCACGGTGGGGATGTCGGGCGCGGCGGCCGAGCGCTTGGCGGTGGTCTGGGCCAGCGCGCGGATCTTGCCTTCCTTGGCCATTGGCAGCGCCGAGGGCATGTTGTCGAACATCAGCTGGATCTGGCCGCCCACCAGATCGGGGATCGCGAACTGCCGGCCCTTGTAGGGCACGTGCTGCATCTGGGTGCCGGTCAGGCTCTTGAACAGCTCGCCCGAGACATGCACCGACGAGCCGATGCCCGGCGAGCCGAAGCTGGCCTTGTGGGGGTTGGCCTTGAGCCAGCTGATCAGCTCGGCCACGTTCTTCACCGGCAGGTCGTTGGTCACCACCAGCAGGTTCGGGCCCGAGGCCACGTGGGCCACCGGCACAAAGTCCTTGACCATGTCGTAGGGCATCTTGCTGTAGAGGCCGCCGTTGATGGCGTGGGTGCCCACCGTGCCCATCACCAGCGTGTAGCCGTCGGCCGGTGACTTGGCCACCTTGTCGGCGCCGATGTTGCCGCCGGCGCCGGGCACGTTGTCCACCACCACCGGCTGGCCCAGCTGGGCCTTGTCGGCAAACAACCGGGCCAGGATGTCGGGCGCTCCGGCCGACGGGAAGGTGACGACCAGCCGGATCGGCTTGTTGGGGTAGCTGCCCGGGCCCTGGGCCTGGGCTGTGTGGGGCGCCAGGCCCACGGCCAGACCGAGGCAGGCGCCGAACAGGAAGGACTTCAACATCATTGCGCTCCAGGGGGATGGGCTGCGCCACGCTGGCCCGGGCCACGGCGGCACGGGCCGACGGGGCCTGGGTTTCAGCATAGTGGCGCGGGCCGCCCGCCGGCGGCCCACCTGGGGCAAGCCCTGTGCGGGCTGGCCCGGGGGTCGTCGCGTTGGTGACCCTGCATGCTGCGGGTGGCTCCTAGGATCGCCGCTCCCACCACCTGCATGGCCCACCGGCCAGGAGCGCGCCCCATGACCTCTTTCCAACCGCAGCCGCGTGCGCGGGCCGCCGTGCTGGCCCTGGGCCTGCTGGCCGCCGCCATGGCCGCCCAGGCCGAGACGGTGAAGATCGGCTTCATCGACATCCTGTCGGGCCCGTTTGCACGCGCCGGCGAGGGCTCGCTGGCGCAGCTGCGCGAGGTGGTCAGCCAGCTCAATGCCAAGACGGCGGCCAGCGACCCGAAGTTCGAGATCGTGCCCTTCGACAACAAGGGCACGCCGCAGGAAAGCATCAACGTGCTGAAGGCCGCCAACGACCAGGGCATCCGCTTCATCACCCAAGGCGGTGGCTCGGGCGTGGCCTTTGCGCTGTCGGACGCGATCACCAAGCTGGCCGAGCGCGAGCCGGAGAAGGCCACGGTCTTTCTGAACTATGCGGCTATGGACCCGGGCCTGACCAATGACCGCTGCAGCTTCTGGCACTTCCGCTTCTATCCCACCAGCGAGATGAAGATCGAGGCGCTGACCACCTACTTCCAGAAGCAGCGGCCCGACATCAAGAAGGTGTTCCTGCTCAACGAGAACTACACCCACGGCCAGCAGGTCAGCAAGGCCAGCCGCGACTACCTGGCGCGCAAGCGGCCCGACATCCAGATCGTCGGCGATGACTTTGTGCCGCTGGCCCAGGTGCGCGACTTTGCGCCGCAGATCGCCAAGATCCGCGCCTCGGGCGCCGACACGGTGATCACCAGCAACTGGGGCAGTGACCTGAGCCTGCTGTTCAAGGCGGCCAAGGACAGTGGCCTGAACATCAACTTCTTCACGATGAACGCCAACAACCCCAGCATCCCGGCGTCGCTGGGCAGCTGGGGTGCTGACAAGGTGAGCGTGATCTGGAACTGGGGCCACAACGCGCCCACGCCCGAGCTGGAGAAGATCTATGTGGACTACAAGAAGAAGACCAACGAGGACTTCATCTTCGCCGCCCACTGGAACGGCCTGAACATGCTGCTGGCCGCGATGAAGCAAGCCAAGAGCACCGACGCCAAGAAGGTGGCGTATGCGCTGGAGGGCCTGAAGTACAAGAGCCCGATCGGCGAGATCGAGATGCGCAAGACCGACCACCAGCTGCAGGCGCCGCTGTACCTGGGCATGTGGGCCAAGCAGGGCAGCAAGGGCGTGAAGTACGACGCCGAAGGCACGGGCTACGGCTTCCGCTCGGAGGTGGTGTGGGACAGCTACATCAGCGCCCAGCCCACCTCGTGCCAGATGAAGCGGCCGGGCTGACCGGCTGCAGGGCCGGGGGCCGGGGCGGTGCTGCCCCTGGTCCTCAGACCGGGGTGTGGTGGTACTCGTGCTCCAGCTCGGCCACCAGGGCCTCGACGCTGCGCACCGCCTGCACACCGCTGACGCTGTGGCCGGCGCTCCACAGCTCGGTCCAGCGGCGCGGGGCCTCGCCTTCGCGGGCGCTGCCGCCGCCAAACAGCTGCGCCGCGGTCTGCGGCGTGATCTGCTCGTCCAGCCGCGCCGGGTCCAGGCCCATGCGGCGGATGCTGGGCACCAGCATGCTGGTGGGCAGGCCGGTGAAGGCGCGGGTCAGCAGCACGTCGTCGGCGCTGGCGTCCACCAGCATCTGCTGGTAGGCCGGCGCGGCCAGGCTCTCGCGGGTGGCGATGAAGCGCGTGCCCATGCAGGCCAGGTCGGCGCCCAGCACCTGGGCCGCGCGCAGCGCCACGCCGTCGCTGATGCCGCCGGCCAGCACCAGGGGGCCGTCGAAGAAGGCCCGTACCGCGCGCACAAAGGCCAGCGGGTTGAGCCAGCCGGTCTGGCCACCGGCGCCGGCGCTCAGCAGCACCAGGCCGTCGGCGCCAGCGGCCACGGCCTTGCGGGCGTGGTCCAGGCTGGCCACGTCGGCCAGCACCAGCGCGCCGATGCCCTGCAGCGCGTCGAGCACCGGCGCGGGCGAGCCCACGCTGGTGATCACCAGCTCCACCCGGTGGGCTAGCAGGCAGGCCAGGTCTTCCATCAGGCGCGGTGAGCGCATGATCAGGTTGGGGCAGCAGGGTGCGGCCTCCTCGGGCGCGGCAAACAGACGCTGGCCGATCTGCGTGAGCCATGCGTCCAATTGCGCGGTGCTGCGGGCATTGGCCGTGGGGAAGGCGCCGATCACCCCGTTGCGGCAGGCCGCCACCACCAGGTCAACGCCCGAGACGTGCAGCATCGGGGCGGCGATCAGCGGCAGGCGCAGCCGCTGGCTGATGCGGCCCGGCAAGCGCGGGGGAACTGCGGGACGTTGCGCCATCGGGGGTGCCTCCTGCGGGCCACTGTAGGCAGCGCCGCAGCGCAGCAGCAATCGTCGGTAGCGACGATTGGCCGTGCGGGCCGGTGCGCGGACGCTGGGCACCAGCAGGGCGGCCTGCACGGCCAGGGCGCGGCACCGCAAACTGGCGGCGCCGCACCCGCTTGTTGTGCGGATCGGGGCGGGCCGGCCGGCCTACAGTGGGCGCACCATGCCCCATGTCCGCCGCAACGCCGAAGGCGCCCTGATCAGCCTGCACCGCGACGCCGAGCCCGGCGCCGACGAATTCCTGCCCGACGCGCACCCGGAGGTGCAGGCCTTTGTGGGCCGCGCCGGCGCGGACGAGGGCTTTGCCCGGCTGGACGCCGATTTCATCCGCGTGCTGGAAGACCTGATCGACGTGCTGATCCGCGCCAAGGTGATCAACATCACCGACCTGCCGATCGAGGCCCGCAGCAAGCTCTACTCGCGCAAGGGCCACCGGGCCACCAGCTCGCTGAGCGATCTGAACCTGCTGGGCGACCAGACCGGCGCCAGCGGCACGGTGCTGCCGGATTTCGGCGCGCTGCGCTGACGCGCGCCCCCCTGCCGACCCTGTCCTCAGCCCGCCAGCAGCTTGTTCACCAGCTCGGGCGTGGTGGCCGCGCCCAGTTTGCGCATCAGCCGGGCGCGGTAGACGTCCACCGTGCGCGGGCTGATGCCCAGGCGCTTGCCAATCTGCTTGCTGGTCAGGCCGTCGATCAGCAGGGCAGCGATTTCGCGCTCGCGGGCGGTGAAATCCACCTTCAGCTTGCGCCGCGCCGACAAGTCCTCAAACGCCCAGATGCCCGCGGCATGCGGTTGCGCCGGGTCCAGCGCGCGGCCGGCCACGTGGCACCAGAACAGCTCGCCGCGCAGCGGCCCGTCCACCCGCTTCATCACCCGCTCGTCGGCGTACCAGCCGCGGGCGTCCAGGCTGGCGACGATGCGTGCGCCGGTGCGCTCGAACTCGGCCGGTGTGGGGTAGAGCACCTCAAAGCTCTGGCCCACCAGCTGGTCGCGCTGCGCACCAAACATCGCCAGCACCTGCTGGTTGCAATCGACGATCTGCCGCTGGCGGCTCAGCACCAGACCCATCGGCGCCAGGTCGAAGGCCGTGCGGTAGTCCAGCGGCGGCCCGGCCGCGCCGGCCGCGGGCCCGGGCTCGGTGGCCAGCGGCGCAGTGGCGCAAGGCGCGTCGTCGTCGTGCGGGCTCACAGCAGGGCGTAGGTGGTGGTGGCGTGCGCCGCCAGCCGGCCGGCGCTGTCGTGCAGCGTGATCTCACCGAACACCAGGCTTTTGCCACCGCGCAGCACCCGGGCGGTCACCGTCACCTCGCTGCTGTCGCCGGGCACCGGCCGCAGAAAGCTGGTCTGCAGCTGCACCGTGGTCATCGGCCGGAAGCCGCCCAGGAAGTGCGAGGCCGCCAGCACCATGGCCGTGTCGGCCGCCGCCATCA
>Ga0302322_100002915_pt1 | contig 14570 bp, 9 predicted proteins | sample Fen_T0_2_FD_203757 | JGI IMG/M metagenome (GOLD analysis project Ga0302322, IMG submission 203757) | Peat permafrost microbial communities from Stordalen Mire near Abisko, Sweden - Fen_T0_2 | ecosystem: Environmental > Terrestrial > Soil > Wetlands > Permafrost | place: Sweden: Abisko... | reverse complement strand
GGTGGCCGCCATGCCGCCAAGGTCCACCGTCAGCCCGGAGTAATGCTTTTTCAGGATGACGTTCACGGCGCCACCGATGGCGGCGGAACCGTAGATGATGCCCGCGCCGTCCCGCATCACTTCAATGCGCTCGATCGCCTCGATCGGCAGCATGCTGATGTTGGACTGGTTGCCGGCGGGCAGCCCGTCCAGGAGGATCAGGGTGCGGGAGCCGCCCACACCACGCAAATTGACGAACGCGGCACCGCTGCCGCCGTTGGAGTCGTTTTCGTTCGAGTTGGCACCGCTGCTGACGAAGGACGGCAGGCTGCGCAGGGCCTCGATCGGAGTCGACGCACCGGAGGCGCGGATGTCCAATTCCGAGAAGATCGCGACCGGGGCGATCGGCTCGGCGGTGGCCTGGGGAATGAAGGAGCCCGTGACCGTGAACTTTTCGAGGGTCAGCGTATCATCCTTCTTCTCTGCCGGAGCAGGAGTCTGAGCAAAAGCGGCGGCGGCCGCGAACAAGGAAAGCCCGGCGCCAAGCAGCGCCAAAGGCTTCCGTAGATAACTTACGGAGCTATTGTTCATAGTTCTAGTTGGTGTGTGTTGGTAGGAAACCACCCGTAAAAGGCTAATTTCTTACGGCGAATGGTGCATTTTCCACGCCCAGATTCAACTAATATCTATCGCTGTATCGGCCACCTTAAGTTTATAAGTATACTTATGTTCTCCAGTAAAATAGGAGATATTCGTGTGGTCTGGGGGCTTTGTCCTCCCCTTCAAATTCCAGGCTTGCGGCGCAACTCCTCCGGGCGATTGGTGCGAAGAAATTCTCGTGTTTACCGGTGCCTCCCGTCACTCAATTTCCTGCTCAGCCAGCCATCACGGGCCGCACTATGACATCATATATGACACTCGACCAGACCCATGACGCCACGCGGCGCGGCTGGATTGAGTCCGCCAACCAACCGGCCTGTGATTTCCCCCTCCAAAACCTTCCCTGCGGAATATTTCGCACCCCGGGTCAATCCGCCCCCCGTCCCGGGATAGCCATCGGCTCCTTTATTCTGGATCTCGCCGCGACCGCCCAAGCCGGGCTCTTGCCCCAAGAAATTGAGGCGGCGTGCCAGCAATCCACCCTCAATGACCTCATGGCGCTCGGTGCCCCGGCATGGTCGGCACTACGCGCCCGGGTCAGCGAGTTGCTCGGAGCGGACACCTGTCCGGCAGGCGCGAGGCGCACTCAGGTTGCATCCTGCCTTGTGCCCATGGATGAAGCCGAACTCCTGCTGCCGGCTCAGATCGGTGACTACAGTGATTTCTACGCATCGATTTTTCACGCCACCAATGTCGGCTCCATGCTCCGGCCGGAACAACCGCTCCTGCCGAACTACAAATGGATGCCAATCGGTTACCACGGGCGCAGTTCTTCCATCGTCGTCAGCGGCACTCCGGTGCGACGTCCGCATGGCCAGTTCAAGCCAGCGGAAGTAACGAGCCCATCCTTCGGTCCGTGCCGGAATCTCGACTATGAACTGGAGCTGGGCGCCTTCATCGGTCCGGGCAACCCACGCGGCACGCCCGTGCCCCTTGCCGGGGCCGCCGCGCAAATTTTCGGCGTCGTGCTGCTCAATGACTGGTCGGCCCGCGATGTCCAAGCGTGGGAATACCAGCCGCTCGGCCCGTTCCTCTCGAAAAATTTCGCCACCAGCATCTCGCCGTGGATCGTGACGATGGAGGCCCTTGCCCCTTTCCGGGTCCCTGCGTTGGTGCGGCCCGCCCAGGACCCCGCGCCCCTGCCCTATCTGACGGATGCAGCTGATGCTGCGCACGGCGGACTCGACCTTACCCTCGAGGTGTCGCTGCTCACGCCCGGCATGCGCGGATCCGGCCACGTGCCACACCGGGTCTCCTCCGGTAATTTCCAGCAAATGTATTGGACCCTCGCGCAGCTCCTTGCCCATCACACCGGCAACGGCTGCAACCTCCGGCCCGGGGATCTGCTTGGCAGCGGCACCGTCTCGGGCGAGACCAAGGACTCCCGTGGCTGCCTGCTCGAGCTGACCTGGCGCGGCACCGAGCCGCTCAAGCTGCCCAATGGCGAAGAGCGCCGGTTCCTGCAGGACGGCGACGAGGTCATTCTGCGCGGTTACGCCGAGCGCCCCGGGGCCCGGCGCATCGGCCTCGGCGAATGCCGTGGCCGCGTGCTGCCTGCCGCTGAATGACCGCCAGCCTCAGGGCAGTTTCGCCTCGGTGACTTTCTTGGTCTGCGTCGCGCGGTAGTCGTCCACCGCCTGCTTGATCTTGGTGTCCCCAAGGGCGAGCACGGCTGCGGCGAACAACGCCGCGTTGATCGCGCCGGGTTTGCCGATGGCGAAGGTCGCGACCGGCACGCCGCCCGGCATCTGCACCATGGAGAGCAGCGAATCGAGCCCCTTGAGCGACGCCGACTCCATCGGCACCCCAATCACCGGCAGCGGTGTGAGCGCGGCCGCCACGCCGGCGAGATGCGCCGCCCCACCCGCCGCGGCGATGATCACCTTCAGGCCGCGGGCTTCGGCACCGGAGCACCATTCAAAGGCGAGCTGCGGCGTGCGATGCGCGCTGATGACCCGCTTTTCATAGCCCACGCCGAGCTGGTCGAGCGTCTGCGCGCAATGCTGCATCGTGTCCCAGTCCGAGGTGCTGCCCATGATGATTCCAACCAGTGCTTTTGCCATGGACCCAGCGAAAGCGTTTAAAAAAAAGGCGCAAGGCTGGAGGAGCCCTGCGCCCGGAAGGAGACTGTCTTAAAGCAGCGGCGTGCCCTTCGGCACCTTGACGATGGTGGTGCCGGCGATCTTGTCGTGCCAGGATTGCTTCTCGTCGTCGAAGGCCACCCAGATGAACCCGAGCCCGGCCACGGCCAGCGAGAGAAAGGCACTAAGACCGCGCACGATGGCGACGCTCCAGTCCACGGGCCGGTCGTCGAGCCGCACGACCTTGAGGCCGCAGATGATGCCGCCGATGGTCGTGCCCTTGGTCGCCCACATGATGACACAGTAGACGGCATACCAAAACGGGAAGATGCCGCCAAAGCCGCCCCAGATCCGATGGAGCATGCCAAAGACGATGCCGACCATGATCGCGTCCAGCACGGAGGCAACCAGCCGGATCCAGAATCCGGCATGCGGCAGCGTGGCCGCGGAAATCACCGGCGGAAGTTGCGATGCCGCCGGGATCGCGCCGGTCGCATCCCCCACGACCGGGGGCACGGCGGCGGCGGCCGCAGCAACGGCGGCGGATTTGGCGGCGGCGGCCGTCGCCCGGCTGCTCTTCATGGCCAGCAGGAGGGTGTAGACGACGACGCCCAGCCCGAGCACGCCCAGCAGCTTGTAGACGATGAACCCGAGGACCGGCACGGTATAAAGGCCAAGCACGATCGCCCCGCCGATGAGCACGGCAAAGACGGGATGAGCCAGCGGACCGTCGCCCAGCAGACCGGTGATGCGGCGGCCCAGCCAGGCCAGAATCACCACCTTGCCGAAAAGCGCGGCGAGGAACAGGCCGAGCGAGAAAAGCGGGATTAGCGCAAACCCGATGCCGATGGCCAGCGTCAGGACCAACAGCAGGTAGGCCACCGGCGTCAGCAGCAGCGTGAGCACGGCGGAAAGGATCGAGTAACCGGGCCGTTCCTCGAGCGTTTGCGCGCACTTCGTCACGCCGCCGGGAGCGATCAAGGCCACGAGGGTGTAGAGCGCGAGGAACGCGAGGGCGATGCACCAGGCCCACAGCAGGTGTTCGCCAAAGGCCAGCGGCCGCGCATAGAGGAAGCACTTTTCAAACCAGGCGCGCAGCCCGTTGAAATTGAAATTATGTCCGCCGACCGCGATATTCTGGATGTTGCCATGCACGACGGCTTTCGCGTCGCGCACCACCTTGCCGCCGACGCACACCATCTCTCCGTCGACGACGGCCTCGGGCCCGAGTTCGATGTTGCCGAGCACGGCCACGACCTGGCCTTTGACATGTCCGTTGACATAGGTCGTCCCGAGTATCGCCACGGCCGCGTCGCCCACGGTGCCGCCCGTCACCCGTGTGTCACCGATGACCGAGACCACCGCGTTGCCGACCTCGCCCGACGAAGTGGACGAACCAATGATGGAAACCACGGCATCACCCACCTCGCCCGCGGCCGTGGAGGATCCGAAGATCGAGACCACCGCATCCGACTGCTCGCCCGCGGCGAGGGTGCTGTCCTGGAAAAAACTGACCCGCTGATTATCCGAGTGATGCCGGCCAACGCGGATGTGCCCGCGCCGGGACTTCGTTGATTTCTCCTCGGCTTTCGGCGTCTTGTCGTCCGCCCCGAGTTCGCGCAATGGGGCATCGTCTTTCCTGGCCTCCGCCGGAGCCGGCGTGACGGCGGCGGGAGCCTCGGGCGCGGCGGGCTTCTCCTCGGCCGCGACCGCAGGCTGTTCCGTTGGCGGAGTTGCAGAGGCTTTCTCCTCGGTGGTCGCGGGCGGCTTTTCCTGCGCGCGCAGCACCGGCACCAGCGCAAAGGCGAGAGCCAGCCAGAGGGCAAAAAGGGCGGAGTTAGACTTGGTCTTCATGGGAAAGGGTTATCAGCTGTTGCGGTAAAGCGTGCGGTAGGCGAAGGCGCCGAGGCCGAAGAAGGTGGCATACATCAGGGCGACGGTGGCGGCGCCGCCGTAGAGCCAGAGCGGCGGGATGCGGCCGATGACCTGCGCGCCCAGGTCAACGATCCAGGCGGCTACATGGTAGATGCTGGTGAAGAAGCCCAGGCGCTCACCGGCTTGGGCAACCACCCCGCTCTGTTCGACGCCATTGAGCCCAAGGGAGAACGCGGCCACAACCGCACCGGTGACTCCGGTAGCCAGGACCAGAAAGGTGGCCCGGATGGCCGCGGGCCAGTAGCTCCATGACTTGTGATACCACGGGATCATCGCCTGCTGCTCGATGGCGGCCAGCACGCGCGATTCGAGGGAGCGCGGCGCCCGGCGGGCAGGCAGCGACCGGAGGGTCGAGTGGATGAGTTGTTCGAGTTCTTGTTCGTTGAGCTTTTTCATTGGGCCTCCGGATCAGGTGGAAAATTGTTCATGGCTGGAACCGCTGCGCGCGAGGATTTTGGCGAGGGCCTCGCGACCGCGCAGGATGTCGGTCTTGACCTTGCTGAGGGACACGCGGGTCTTCCGGGCGATGTCCTCGTAGGGCATGTCTTCGAAATGATAGAGCACCAGCGGCACGCGCTGGTGTTCGGGCAGTTTTTCCAGGGCCCGCTCGACCCATTCGCGACGTTCACTGGAATCGACCCCGGAGAAAAACGTATCGGGGGCGGCGAACTCGACTTCCCTTTCCCCACCCTCGTCATCCTTGTGCACGATGTCGGAGAAAAAGGTCCACCGCTTCTTGTAACGTTGGATGTGGTTGATCGAGAGGTTGGTCGCCACGGTCTTCAGCCATCCGCCGGCCGTGGGACTGCCGCTGAGGTTGTCCCAGTGTTCGTGGGCCTTGATGAAGACTTCCTGCGCAATATCCTCCGCCTGCGTCTCATTGCCAGTGAGCCGCGCTGCGGTGGAGTAGACCATGTCTTGGTAGTTGCGCATGAAAGTCGTAAAGTCTGTGTGGCTTGCTACTTGCGCGTCTGAAATGTGCACTTTGGGTTCATCTTTCTCCCTTATAACCCGAACCGGCAGCGCAAAGTCGCATGAATCTGGGGCTTGCGACCCGCCCGGCTGACCTTTGGCCGCCGGGTTCGGAACTATGAAAGGATTGACCCCGGTCTCGCCCTGCACCCGGCGCTGGAATTCGGTGAACATTTCCCGTGCCTTGCTGGCGATGGACCGGAGTCGTTTCTCGGTCAGGCCGACCGCCTCCAGCTTTTGCTGGGTCGCACCCCAATGGCGCTGTTCACCCAGCAGGCCGTGGCCGTCGTCGGACACGAGGGTGCTTGCCAGATTGACCAGGCAGGCGAGTTGGTGCGGCTCGGTGCCGGCCACCGGTTGATACTGGAGGCGCACGGCCTCGACAATAGCGTGGGGAAAACGCCATTCTGCCAGCACCAAGGCCGCCACCTCGCAGCTGCCCACGCCAAAGAGCCGGCCTTCCCAAGCCAGATAGTCCGGATCCTTCTGCGGATGATACGGCTCCACCGGCGCATATAGTTCCGCCATCCGGTCGCAGACAAAAAGCCCGAGCGGGCGCATCAGCCCCGTCGTATATGCCGTCCGCGGATCCACGCCCGATTCCGCGGCCAGTTGCTCGCAGACAAAGGCCGTGTGGACCATGTGCGTGCGCAGTTGGTCCGCCTCGACCCCATAGCTCTTCAATGCCCGTTCGGCCAGCTGTGCCCCCGCCATGTAGCCCACGAGCCGAAAAACCTCCTGGAAGCCCACGCGGGTGACCGCCTCCTCCACCGAGCCCGCCCGCTGCTCGCCGCCATAGACCACGCTGTTGCTCACGCGGATGATTTGCGCGGAGAGCGCGGGATCGCGTTTGATACTGACGGCGATCCGGTCGAGCGGACTGTTGGCATCGCGCAAGAGCCGTCCGAGTTCGGCAAACACGCGCGGCGCCGCCGGCATGGCGCGGGCGATTTCGATGATTTTTTCGCGGGTAAGGACGCGGGGCACGACAGCGGGGACTTGGCTAATCGCACCAAGCAGCTTACATAGGCAAGCTGCATGTGCCTAGGGTCCATTACACCCCCCGGCTAACGCCCCTGATTAGACGCGGTTTTGCTCCATTCGGGCTATCCCGCAGCTATTGCCAATCCCCGGCGGTGGCGGCACCTTGGCTTCAACATTAACCGCAGCGGCCCTCCGCTAATCCCCATGTCCTCGTTCCTCGTTCCCGACCCCAAGATCGAATCCGCCGTCCGCGCCAAGGGCGAAAAGCTCTTCGCCCTGATGGACCAACAACCGCCCCCGGCGCTGTTTTCCAAGAAAGGCGCCTATGCCCGCCTCATGGAGTGGTCGATGAAGGACCCCGTCTTCAAGACCCAGCTCTTCCGCTTCGTCGACGTCCTCCCTTCCCTTAACACCTCCGCCGAGATCGTCCGCCACCTGCAGGAATATCTCGGCGACAAGGCCGTCGAACTCAACCCCGCCCTCAAGGCCGGCCTTGCCGCCTCGTCCTTCGCCCCCGCGCTCGTCGCCACCCCCGTCAAGGCGCAGATCGTCGACATGGCCGGCCAGTTCGTCCCGGGTGAAACCGGCGAGGACCTGATCAAGCAGATCCGTAAAAACGTGAAGCTCGGCCTCGCCACCACCATCGACCTGCTCGGCGAGACCGTCGTCAATGACGCCGAGGCCGACGTGTTCCTCAAGCGCAACCTCGAGATCCTCGACTCCGTCTCGAAATTCTACGCCAAGGAGCCAACGGCTCCGTTCAGCGATGTCGGTCCCGCCGGCCCGCTGCCGCGCCTCAACCTCTCCGTCAAGATCTCGGCCCTCACCCCCGACGTCCATCCAGCCGACCCGGAAAACTCCATCACGGCCCTCAAGGAGCGCTTCCGCCCCATCCTGCGTCGCGCAGCCGAAGTCGGCGCGCTGATCAACTTCGACATGGAAAGCTACAAGCTGAAGGACCTCACCCTTCAGCTCTTCAAGTCCATCCTGGAGGAACCCGAATTCGCCCAAAAGCCCGCGATCGGCATCGCCCTGCAGGCCTACCTGCGCGATTGCGAAACCGACCTCCACGATCTCATCGCCTGGGCACGGAAAAACAAAAGGCACCTCAACATCCGCCTCGTGAAGGGCGCCTACTGGGATTACGAGACCGTCATCGCCCAACAGCGCGACTGGCCCATCCCCGTCTGGCAGAAAAAGCCCGAGTCCGACGCCAACTACGAGAAGCTCACGGTTTTCCTGCTCGAGAACATCGACATCGTCACGCCGAACTTCGCCTCGCACAACGTCCGCTCCTGCGCCCATGCCATCGCCCAGGCCGAGCGCCTCGGCATCGACCCGTGCGCCTACGAATTTCAGGCGCTCTTCGGCATGGCCGACGAGCTCAAGGCCGCGCTGCTCCAGATGGGCCACCGTGTCCGCGAATACTGCGCCATCGGCGAGCTGCTGCCCGGCATGGCCTACCTCGTCCGCCGCCTGCTCGAGAACACCTCGAACGAGGGCTTCCTCCGCATCAAGAACATGGGCGAAGCCACCAAGGAGCAGCTCCTCGGCAATCCGGTCAACGCCATCGCCGCCGCCACTGAACCTCTCGCCCGCCCGCCGCTCGCAAAGGGCGCGTTCGTCAACGCCGCCAACACCGATTTCACGGTCGCGACCAACCGCGACAAGCAGCGCGCCGCCCTCCAGGACTACGAGGCGACCAAGCTCGGCCGGAAATGGCCGTGCATCATCAACGGCAAAAAAGTCACCGACCGGCCCTACTTCCCCTCGGTCAATCCCGCGCGCCCGAAACAGATCGTCGGTTACTGGGCCAAGGGCTCGGTGCAGGACGCCGACGATGCCGTCGCCGCCTCCGTGGCCTATTTCCCAAAATGGCGTGCCACACCCGTCGCCGATCGCGCCGCGATTCTACTCCGCGCCGCCGACCTCATGGAGTCGCGCCGCATGGAGATCAATTCGCTGCTCATCCTCGAGGCCGGCAAGCCTTGGGTCGAGGCCGACGGCGATCTCTCCGAGGCGATCGACTTCCTGCGCTTCTACGCCATCGAGATGGTCAAGCTCGCCAAGCCCGTCGTCACCCAGGCCGTCCCGGGTGAAAAATGCACGCAGGTGTGGACCCCGCGCGGCGTCGGCGTCTCCGTCGCCCCGTGGAATTTTCCGCTGGCGATCCTCACCGGCCTGACCGTCGCGCCGCTCGTCGCCGGCAATTGCATGATCATCAAACCGGCGCGCCAGACCTCGATCATCGGCGCGCTGCTGATGGAGGTCATGATGGAGGCTGGCGTGCCCGCCGGTGCGCTCCACTATCTGCCCTGTTCCGGCGCCGACGCCGGCGCGCACCTCGTCGCGCACCCGCAGGTCGACTTCATCGCCTTCACCGGCTCGCGCTCCGTCGGCTGCGGCATCTGGGAGGAGGCGGGCAAGACCCGCCCCGGCCAGCACAATCTCAAGAAGGTCGTGTGCGAGATGGGCGGCAAGAACGCCATGGTCATCGACAACGACGCCGACCTCGACGAGGCCATCCCCGCCGCGCTCTACAGCGCCTTCGGTTACGCCGGCCAGAAATGCTCCGCACTCTCGCGCCTCATCGTGCTCGAGGGCGTCTACGACCGGTTCGTCGAACGCTTCCTCGCCGCCTGTCCCACGATTCCCGTCGGCGATCCGGCGCATCCCGGCACCGTCGTCAATCCCGTCATCGACGACGACGCGCAGAAATCCATCCTCGGCTACATCGAGGCCGGCAAGAAGGAGAGCAAGCTCGCCTGGCAGGCCACGCTCGCCCCCGAGGTTGTCGCCAGCGGCGGCTACTTCGTGCCGCCGACCGTATTCACCGGCTGCAAGGTCGAGCACACCATCGTCCGCGAGGAAATTTTCGGCCCGGTGCTCGCCATCCTGAAGGCGAAGGATCTCGACGAGGCCTTCGCGATGGTGAACGCCTCCGACTACGCGCTCACCGCCGGCTTTTTCTCGCGCAGCCCGAAAAACCTCGAGCGTGCGCAGCAGGAGATGCTCGTCGGCAACCTCTATCTCAACCGCGGCTGCACCGGGGCCATCGTGGAACGCCATCCCTTCGGCGGCTTCAAGATGTCCGGCGGCGGCACCAAGGCCGGTGGCAAGGAGTATCTCGAGAACTTCCTGTTTCCGCGTTTGATCGCAGAAAATGTCCTCCGCCGCGGGTTCACCCCGCCAGACGAAGAGTAAGCAGTCCGATTCAGGTGGGCGTCGGTTTCCATACCGACGCCGCTTGTCGCCGATATGGAAATCGGCGACCACCATCTCTGGCGGTTCAAGGGTGTGACCTAGCAATGCCTGTCATCGCGAGGCTCGCACCGCGGGCCGTGGCGATCCAGTTGGATTGCTTCGTCAGCCCACTTCGAGGGCTTTCTCGCAATGGCCTTTTGGAAGGGCTTCCTAGTGTCCGGCGCCGGCCGTGTGCTCCTGGATGTATTCCTGCTTGAGGCCGAGGTCCTCGGGGGCGTGCAGCACCAGCATCTTCATCCGGATGTCCGCGGGCACGGCGGAGGCCGTCGCCTTCGAGACGACCACCATCAGCCCGATGGCGAGCGGCACGGTCCAGATGGCCGGCTGCTCGCAGAGGATGCGGAGCAAAGGATGTTGCGCCCAGAAGCCGTTCAACGGCGCGAAGCTGGAAAAAATCTTTCCCATCGGGCCCTTGTCGAGCGCCAGCGTGCCGAGGTTCGTCAGGGCCGCCGCGACCAGCGCACAAAGCCCGCCGGTCAGCATGCCGGCGGCCGCCCCCTTCATCGTCATGCCGCGCCACCACACGCTCATGAAGAGCAGCGGGAAATAGCTCGCCGCCGCGATGGCGAACGCCTGGCCGACCATGAAGTTGATCTCCAGCGGCTCGACGAAGCAGCCGAGCCCGATGGCCACGCCACCGATCAGCACCGCGGCGAACTTGAAGGCGACCATCCGCTCCCGCTGGTTCGACTGGGGCCGGATCATCCGCCCGTAGACGTCGTGGGCCAGCGCCCCGGTCATCGAGACGAGCAGGCCGCTGAACGTGCTCATGAACGCGGCGAAGGCGCCGGCGCAGGTGATGCCGCTCAGGATCGAGCCGAGCACGCCGAACTTCGCCGCCACCAGCGTGGGCAGCTCCAGCACAACCTTGTCGGTGCCCTTGGCGCCGACACCGGAATAGAGCTCGGGCATGAGGTTGCGGCCGAGGACGCCGAAAATCGGCGGGAACACATAGAAGATGCCGATGAGGATCATCACCCACATCGTCGTGCGCTTGGCCGCGACGCCGTTGGGGTTGGTGTAGAAGCGCACCAAGATGTGCGGCAGGCCGGCGGTGCCGCAGACCAGGGCGATGATGAGCGAATAGGTGTAGAGCAGTGAATACGGCCTCTGGTGCTCCGCGAGGTAGGCGGCGCGTTGCTCGGCGGGCAGCGCGGCGGCGGCGGCGTTGACCGCCTTGGTCGTGAGCGGCCCGAACGGCGCGACCCAGATCGAATCCTTCGGGGCCTTGGCGACCAGTGGCTGGCGCTGCACCTGGCCGGCGGGCGCCGCGGCCTCGCCGGGCGCGGCGTTGGCCCCGACCTGCCCGTTGTAGAAGCCGAACACCGCCATCAGCACGAACACGGGCACGCTGATCGCGAACATCTTCATCCAATACTGGAAGGCCTGCACGAGCGTGATGCCCTTCATGCCACCGAGCGCGACGTTGAGGGTGATCACCGCGCCGACCAGCACGACGCCCGCCCAGTAGGGGATGCCGGGAAAGATGTAGGCGAGCGTGACACCGGCGCCCTTCATCTGCGGCATCGTGTAGAAAAACCCGATGAACAGCACGAAGCACACGGCGATCTTGCGGAAGACCGGCGAGTCAAACCGGCCCTCGGCGAAATCCGGGATCGTGTAGGCGCCGAACCGGCGCAGCGGCCCGGCGATGAACAGCAGCAAAAACAGGTAGCCGCAGGCGTAGCACACCGGATACCACAGGGCGTCGTAGCCGGACGACATCACCATGCCGGCCACGCCCATGAACGAAGCCGCGGACAGGTATTCGCCGGAGATGGCCGAGGCGTTCCAGCCGACCGACACCGACCGGCCGGCCACGAAGAAATCACTCGCGGTCTTGGAGCGGCTGGCAGACCAGAAGCCCATGCCGAGGGTCGCGGCCACGGTGACAAAGGAGAAGGCGAAGATCCACGGATCGACGCCGTTGAGAAAAGCAAGGGTCGTCATGGGGTCAGCGTTTGACCGACTTGACCTCGTCCTGCTCCAGCGCGATCGAGCGCCGGATGAAGAACCACGAGATGCCCCACACGGCGGGGAAGAACAGCACGCCGAGGATGAGCCAGCTCAGGGTGAAGCCGGCGACGCGCGTCGCCATCAGCTGCGGGGCGAGGTAGTTGGCGACGGGCAGGCCAAACAGGACGACGAGAAACGCGGCCGCGCAGGCCACGGACAGTTTCAGCTGACGGCGCATGAGCAGACGAAGGAACTCTTCGCTATGCACCTCATCATGGGGCGACGGAGGCGTGGGCATTGGGCTGCAAGATGGGAGCCTCCCGCCGGCAGGCAACCCGGTTTTTGGTCTGCCTGTCAGTAATCCGTGTCCTAGAAATCCAGCAGCTGCAGCGGCCCGATCTTCACCTGCAGGCGCTCGTCGTAGGACTTCACCCGCTTCCATTCCGTGCGGGTGCGCGTGAATTTTCCGTTCACCGGGATGAAGAGGACCGAGAAATCGAAGTCGCCCGTCAGGGTGCTGAGCACGGGCGGGTATTTCGGGTCCACCACGGTGAAATCCATGCTCGCCTCCCCCTGGCTGATCTTGGCGATGAGTTTCACGCGGAAGGACTCGCGGACCCGGAACAGGACGTTCTCGGGCTGCCGGGTTGCCCGGTTGGCCGTCACGAGGACCTGGAACTTGTCCACCGGAATATCCTGGCGCGTGCTGGTCACCGGCACCTCGAAGACGATCCGGTCCGCCTCCTCCCGCGCCACGAGCGGATGCTCGAGGTCCGGGGTCATAGGGGTGCCCCCGATCCGCACCTGCGCCGGTGGCGCCACGTAGGCCGGGTTCCTGGCCGCCTCGGCGGCCCGGGACACCTTTTCCCCGCGCCGCTCGCCGCGCTTGCGGTATTCCCTGAGGTTTCTCTCGGTCGGCGGCTTGCCGTCGACCAGCACCGGCGCGAACTGCTCCGCGTAGGGCTTCGACGGGTCGAAGCGCACGATGGTCTCGCCACGCGGGTTCCCCTTGGAAAGGTGCTGGGTGTTCGTCTCGGTATAGGCCCAGTGTTCGGTATCCTGCCGGCCGTTCATCATCACCTCCTTGAACAGCGCGACCTCTTCGAGCGTGGCCGGCCGAGGGGCATCCGCGGCAGATACCACGACGGCAAGCAGCAGGCTGGCGGCGAAAAATAAACGGCGCATGGCTCGGAGAACCATGCGCCGGCGATTTGTTTCGGCAATTATTTTAGCCGGCGGACTACATGCGACAAATGAGCAGCTCGCGCTCGAACAGGAGCTCCTTGGGCAGGTGCGCATGCAGGTCGATGAACAGCTCCTCATGCCCCAGCACCTCGGCGCGCCATGCGGCGCGGTCGAAGGCCTGCAGCTCATCAAATTTCTCGCGCGGGAAGTCCATGCCCTCCCAATCGAGGTCCTCGTAGCGCGGCATCCAGCCGATCGGGGTCTCCTTGGCGCTGCTGCCGGCGCGCACGCGATCGACGACCCACTGGAGGACGCGCATGTTCTCCGAAAAGCCCGGCCACATGAACTTGCCGTCCTTGTCCTTGCGGAACCAGTTCACGTGGAAAATACGCGGCGTCTCGGTGAGGTTGCGCTGCATGTTGATCCAGTGGCGGAAGTAGTCGCCCATGTGGTAGCCGCAGAACGGCAGCATGGCCATCGGGTCGCGGCGGACCTTGCCGACCGTGCCGGCGGCGGCGGCGGTCATCTCGGAGCCCATGGTGGCGCCGACATAGACGCCGCTGCTCCAGTTGAACGCCTGGAAAACCAGCGGCATGGTGGTGGCGCGCCGGCCGCCGAAGATGAAGGCGCTGATCGGCACGCCCTCGGGCTTCTCCCAGTCCGGGTCGATCGTGGGACACTGCGAGGCGGGGGCGGTGAAGCGGGAGTTCGGGTGCGCGGCCTTGGCGCCGGTCTGGAGCGCCATCTCGGGCGTCCAGCGCTTGCCCTGCCAGTCCATGCACTCGGCCGGGGCCTGCCCGGTCATGCCTTCCCACCAGACGCCGCCGTCGGGCGTGAGCGCGACGTTGGTGAAGATCGTGTTCTTCGACAGCGCGGCCATGGCGTTCGGATTGGTCGAGTTGCTGGTGCCGGGCGCGACGCCAAAGAAGCCGGCCTCCGGGTTGATGGCGTGCAGCCGGCCCTGGGCGTCGGGCTTGATCCACGCGATGTCGTCGCCGATGGTCCAGACCTTCCAGCCCTTCTTCACATAGCTCTTCGGCGGGATGAGCATGGCGAAGTTGGTCTTGCCGCACGCGCTGGGAAAGGCCGCGGCCACGTAGGTCTTCTGGCCCTTGGGATCCTCGACCCCGAGGATGAGCATGTGCTCGGCCATCCAGCCCTCGTCGCGCGCCATCGCGCTGGCGATGCGCAGGGCGAAGCACTTCTTGCCCAGCAGGGCGTTGCCGCCGTAGCCGGAGCCGTAGCTCCAGATCTCGCGCGTCTCCGGGAAATGGACGATGTATTTCTCCTTGTTGCACGGCCAGGCGACATCTGCCTGGCCCTTCGCCAGCGGCATGCCGACGGAATGCAGGCAGGGGACGACCCGCTTGAAATCCTTGTCGATCAGATGGAACACCTTCTGGCCGATGCGTGACATGATGCGCATGTTGACGACGACATAGGGCGAATCGGTCAGCTCCACGCCGATCTGCGACATGGGCGAGCCGATGGGGCCCATGCTGAAGGCCAGCACATACATGGTGCGGCCCTTCATGCAGCCGTCGAAGAGCCCGC
>Ga0302322_100002914_pt1 | contig 14571 bp, 15 predicted proteins | sample Fen_T0_2_FD_203757 | JGI IMG/M metagenome (GOLD analysis project Ga0302322, IMG submission 203757) | Peat permafrost microbial communities from Stordalen Mire near Abisko, Sweden - Fen_T0_2 | ecosystem: Environmental > Terrestrial > Soil > Wetlands > Permafrost | place: Sweden: Abisko... | reverse complement strand
ACAGCACCGGCGACTACCTGATCTTCCTGGACAGCGACGACCTCGCCGCGCCCGGCTACCTGGAGCAGATGGCGAAGGCGCTGGACGACGCACCGTTCGTCGGCGGCGCCATGGACGTCGAGCGGCTGAACCCGCCGTGGCTGCTGGCCCGGCGGCGCATCCTGCAGATCGACCGGATCGACCTCTTCTGCGCCTACCTCCCGGCGGTCATCGGCGCCTCGATGTCCGCGCGCCGTGAGGCCGTCGAGGCGGTCGGCGGGTTCGACGAGGACCTGCCGACGCAGCACGACCTGGACATCTCCTGGCGGCTCTTCCGGGCCGGTTACCCGGCGACGTTCGTGCCGGGCGCCGTCCTGCACTACCGCTACCGCGACACCCTGCGCGACACGTTCGAGCAGGAGGTCGGGTACGGCGAGGGCGAGGTCGCGCTGTACCGCAAGTTCCGGTCCCAGGGGCTGAAGCGACGCGGGCCGCTGCACGTGCTCGTCGACTACGGGCGCATCCTGCGCGCCCTCGGCGACATCCGCACCCAGGACGGCAAGGCGCGCCTGCTCACGCTCGTGGGGGCGAACTACGGCCGGATCAAGGGCAGCATCCGGTTCCAGACGCTGTACCTCTGACGCGAGCCGACGCCTCGGCGCGCGCCTGGCGTCCGCCCTCCGCCCGGGCGGTCAGTGCAGGATGTTCACCGCGCGGGCGATGACGAGGGCCGCCGTCACCAGCGAGATCGTCGCCTGCAACATCATCGTGAGCTTCGACCAGCGCGAGAACGGCAGCGTGTCGGTGGGGCTGAACGCGGTGGCGTTGGTGAACGCGACGTAGAGGTAGTCGACGAACGTCGGCTCCCAGTCGGGGGCCGCGAGCTGCGGCGCGGTCATCTCGGGGAACAGGAAGTCGGGCTCGTTGTCGCGCGCGTGGGCCCGGGAGACCGGGCCGCCGCGGTCGAGCTCCCAGTACCACAGCCCGAAGATGACGATGTTCGTCAGCCAGATGTTCGCGCCGGTGGCGAGGAGCGGCCCCGCGGCCCCGCCCTCGGTGCCGTCGACCAGCCCGACGACGAGCCGGATCACCGACCAGCCGTTCGCGGCGCTGGCGAGCGCGATGAGCGTCAGGCCGAGCAGGCGCAGCCGACGCGAGGCGGAGCTGATCCGGCCCGGGTTCGCCGCGACGAGCGCGACGAGGATGGCGACCTCGATCGCGGGCAGCCACCACCGGTCGAGGGGGGCGAGCCGGTCCGGGACGGCGGCCTGCAGGCCGACCATGCCGAGGATCGCCACGGTCACCGGCAGCCGGTGCTCACCCCGGGTCGGACGCCGCCAGGCCGGCGTCGGACCCGCGGCGTCGGGGCCGGCGCCGTCCGGCGGGAGGAGGCCGCAGGCGCGTTCCAGCGCCGCGACGACGTCGCTCACCCGCCGCTCCAGATGCACCGGGTGCTCGGGGCCCTGGTCGTGCCCGGGGTGCTGGTCGTGCTCGGCGTCCACGCGAGCCACCTCCACGGCGAGGGTACGCCGGTCGGTCAGGTGGCCGGTGCGGTGATGTCGACGGGCGCGCCCCACCGCGAGTAGTCGATCTGGACCGTCCCGGTCGGACCGTCGATGATCTCTTTGACCGGCCGGTCGCGGTCGTCGAGGGTGAGCTGGACGATCGTCGGTCCCGAGCCCTCCTCCGCCGAGCCGCGCAGCTGGGCCCGCAGCCCGTCAGGAAGGGCGGCGAGCCGTTCCGCCGTGGTCAGGTGCAGCGCGTAGCGGCGGTCCGCGATCTGCTCGATCGGGTGTGTCCCACCGTAGGCCGCCGCGAGTCCACGCGTCGTTCCGTTGAGGCCGGGGAGCCGCCACACCCCGGGATCGGTGGCGGACGTGATCGTGCCCAGTGAGCCGCGCACCCAGCGTCGCATCGGGCTCTGACGGATGTAGACCGTGCCCGCGAGCACGACGATGTCGGCATGGCCGGGGGGACCGTCGATCGCCATCCTCAGGTTCACCGGCCCGCTGGTCCGCGCGTCGGCGTCGAGGGTCGTCCGGCCGCCGGACTGGGCGTTGGGATTGTCGGTCGCCGCGTGCAGGTGGACCGTTCCCGCCGCGGCGATCGCGGGAAGGGTGAGGGCGTCGAACTCGCCCACCGTGCGTGGGCCCGAAAGGACGGACGGCGAGGGCGTCGCGGTCGACGCGCGCTGCGTGTCCGTGGCGGCCCCGGTACCGCAGCCGCCGAGGAGCGTGATCAGACAGGCTGCCGCTGCCATGTTGCAGGCGCGATGGCGCACTCCGTGCCGACGTCGCACTGTCCCGGCCCCTCCGTGGTCCTGATCTCGGCGAACGTAGCACCGGGGCGGGGCGCCGGGTGGTCGAAACGGACGGAACGGGCGCGGCGGCCCGTCGGGCCCCGGACGGGCCGGGCGGGCCGGGCCGCCGCGCGCCGCGGACGGGTCAGGCGCGTGCCACCCCCGGACGGCGCCAGGGTGGCACGAAGCGCCGGGTGATCCGGCAGGTGGGGTGGGCCCTGGCGATCGCGAGCGCGTCGTCCTCGGAGCGGACGACGAGCACGTGCCCGCTCGGCCAGCGCAGGGCCCACTCCAGGGCGGGGCCCGCGGCGTCCGGCCCGGCGAGCAGCTGCTCGAAGGCCGCCATGTCGATCATCGTCCCCGGGGTGGTCTCCCGGCTGCGCGGCACGCGCATCGAGGTGGTGGCGTCGGGGCGTCCGGTGGTGTCGTCGGCCATGGTCGTGCTCCCGTCTGGCGGCGACGGCGAGAGGTCGGTAGGACACCGTCGCTGGTGGATCACGTGTCGCTGGTGGATCACGTGGGGTGAGAGGTCGGCAGACCGGTTCGGCCGGAACCGGGTGCCGGGACGCACCGCCCGTCAGGCCGCGCAGCGCGCGGCGGACGGCGTGGAGGTGGCTGCTCCGGTGGACAGGGCATGAAGCGGGCCCAAGCCAGCGCCCCCTTCCCGGCGGCGGCGGGTCCCCGGTGGTGGAGAGGCGCGGCCGATAGCAGGAGGGTGACAGCCCGGGGCTCTGCGTGACAGTCCGTATGGACCCTTGACATCGGGGTTTGCTCTTGGTAGCCACAGGTCCGGACACATCGGACAGCTCACAGGACCTGGGTCCTCGGCCTCGCCGGGTGGGCGTGCCGGGCGTCGCGGATACTTCTCAGGTGCTCTCCCTCACCCTCGCCCTGGCCCTGCGCGACGCGGGCCTGCGGTGGTCGCCGGCGTCGGGCGACCGGTTCGTGCTGCCCCACCGCGGCATGGACGACGACGTCTTCGTGCTCTCGGAGATGACGGTGGAGGTGCACCGGTTCCCCACCGGGACGGTGATCGGCTTCAACGGCGTGACCGAGTGGGCCCTCGACTCGGTGCAGCAGGAGGACGCCGTCTGGATCCCGTCGGAGGGACAGCTGCGTGACCTCCTCGGCGGCCTCTTCCGCCGCCTCGAGGCCGGTGGGGACGGCTTCGCCGTCGCGGTCGCGCTGCCCGAGGGCGCCGACACCTTCACCGCCCCCACCGCCGCGGACGCGTACGGCTCGGCGCTGCTCGCCGTCCTGCGCTCGGTGAACCGCTCGGACGGCGACGAGAACCCGCAGGGCCGGTGCGGGTGCTGAGGGGCGTCATCGCTCACCGCGGCGCGCCGCGCCTGCACCGGGACAACACCCTCCCCGGGATCCTGGCCGCGGCCCGGCTGGGCGCCGTCGCCGTCGAGGTCGACGTGCGGGCGACGGCGGACGGCGTCCCCGTGCGCCACCACGACCCGTCCCTGTCGTGGTGGCGGCGCCGCGCGACCGCGCTGGAGGTGCTGCCACTGGCCGCGGTGCAGGCCCGGGCGCCGCACGTCCCCACGCTGGCCGAGGCGCTGGCGGCGCTCGCGCCGTCCGGGGTGCCGCTGGTGCTCGACCTCGGGGGCGTCCGGACGGCGCGAGCCTGCCTCGACGTGCTCGACGCGACCTGTCCCGACCGGGACGCCGTCCGCCGCCGGGCCTGGTTCTGCGGGGCCGCCGACGCGCTCACGTGGCTGCGCGCCGCGGACGACGGGCTCGGCCTGCTGCTCAGCTGGGACGCGCGGCGCCCGCCGTCACCGCCCGTGGTCGACGCCGTCGCCCCCACGATGGTCAACCCGCAGCACGGCGCGGTGACCCCGGCGGTGGTCGACGGGTGGCACGCCCGCGGCGTCGGGGTGTGCACCTGGACCGTGGACCGTCCCGCCGTCCGGGAGCGCCTGTTCGGCTGGGGGGTCGACGCCGTCATCAGCAACGACGTCGCCCGCGCGGTCGGCGAGCACGCCCGCGCCGGCGCGTGATCGGCGTCGCCCGGGGGCGGATTGCCACTGTTCGGCCCGGCGGGGGCACGGTGTCGGCCCCTTCGGCGCTGCTCCTGCTGCTGGGCGCGACGGCGGCGGGCCGGCCGTGGACCGGGGCGCTCGCGGTGGTCGCGTTCGGCGCGGGGATGGCCGTGACGCTCACCGGGATCGGGCTCGCCGCTGCGACCGGGGGCCGGAGCGGGCTGGTGGCGGTGGCGGTGCGCCTCGCCCGTGGCGGCCGCCCGCGACGGCGGGTCGCCCGGCTGCTGCCACTGGCGCCTGCCGTCGCGGTGGTCGCGGGGGGCGGCCTGCTCGCGGCCCGCGGCGTGGCCGCCGTCCTGGGTGCTGCATGATCGTCCCGGAGAGTATGATCACTGGACTCATCGGGGTGGGGAGGGTCAGGGGAGGGGTTCGGGCGGGAGGCCGTGCATGGCGCCCGCCGTCACCTGCTTCCAGATCGGTGCCGCCAGGCTGGCCCCGAAGACGACGGGGTAGCTCTGCCCGGCGACGTCGATGTCGGTGAGCCGGCGGCGGTGGAAGGTCCCGTCGCTCGTCGCGCCCGGGTCGCCCACCCAGACGGCGGTGCTGCGCTGGGCGGTGTAGCCGACGAACCAGGTGTCGTAGGGGCCGTCCGTGGTGCCGGTCTTGCCCGCGGCGGGCCAGTCGCCCGGTTGCCCGACGGTGGACGCCGTCCCGTCCGTGAGCACGTGCGTCAGGGCCCGGTTGACCGTCGAGGCGACGTCGGCGGGCAGCGCGCTGCTGCACTCGGGCCGGTAGGAGCCGACGATCGACCGGTCACCGCCCTCCGTCCGCTGGGTGAGCGACGTCACCGGCATCGGCGCGCACCAGGTGCCGCCGCTCGCGAACCCGGCGTAGGCGGCGGCCATCGTCAGCGGCGAGATCTCCTTGACGCCGAGGGTCAGGGAGGGGAGGCAGTCCGGGACGGCGGTCGACACCTTCGTGCTGCACTCCTTCTGCGGCGAGGCCAGGTGCACGCCCAGCCGGGTCGCCGTCCGGGCGATGTCGCACAGGTCGAGCCGGGTCTCCATGTCGACGAACGCGACGTTCACCGAGTTCGACGTCGCCTGCTGCACCGACATCTCGCCGGTCTCGGTGCCCTCGGAGTTGGCGGGCTCGTAGGGCTGGGTGCCGCGCAACGCGTCGCCGCAGCGGGTGAAGTCGGAGAAGTCGAACGCCCGCTGGGTCGCGTCGACCGTGTCGTCGAGCGAGTGCCCGGCCTGCAGCCAGGCCGCCAGGGTGAACGCCTTGAACGACGACCCGGTCTGGAACCCGTGCGACCCGCCCAGGGCCTGGTCGACCGCGTAGTTCACGGACGTCGTCCCGCGTCTGCCGTCGACGGCGTAGGCGCGGTTCTGCGTCATCGCCACCACCGCGCCGGTCCCCGGTTCCACCGTGACGGCGGCGGTGCCGAGACCGCTGCGGTCCGTGGCGGGGATCTTCTCGGAGACCGCGCGCGAGGCCGCCTCCTGGGCCTTCAGGTCGAGGGTCGTGCGGATCTCCAGGCCGCCGCGCTGCAGTGCCTTGGTGCGGTCCTGCGGGGTGATGCCGAGGCCGGAGTAGTGCTGGTCCTTCAGCAGGGACTGCACCACGTACTCGCAGAACCAGCCCGCGACGGGCGAGGCGACGCAGCCGTTCGCCGGCACCGATCCGCTGATCTTCACCTTCGTCGCCCGGGCCGCCGCGTACCGGGCGGGGGTGATCATCTCCTGGTCGCGCATCAGGGCCAGCACGACGTTGCGGCGCTTCGTGGCGGCGACCGGGTGCGCGACCGGGTCGAACTGGGTGGGGTCCTGCACCAGGCCCGCGAGCAGGGCCGCCTGGGGGAGGGTCATCGAGCGCGCCGGGACGCCGAAGTACCGCTGCGCCGCCGCCTCGACGCCGTAGGCGCCGCCGCCGAAGTAGACGATGTTCAGGTACCGCTCCAGGATCTCGGGCTTGCTGAGCTTCTCCTCGGCGGCCATCGCCATCTTGGCCTCGCGCAGCTTGCGGGCGGGGGTCCGCTCGATCGCGGCCTCGGCCGCCTTCCGGTCGCCCGCCGCGACCGCCGTCTCGACCAGCAGGTTCTTCACGTACTGCTGGGTGAGGGTGGAGGCGCCCTCGGTCGTGCCGCCCGTCGAGTTGCTCACCAGCGCCCGCGCCACGCCCTTCGCGTCGAGCGCGCCGTGCTCGTAGAAGCGGCTGTCCTCGACCGCGACGATCGCCTCCTGCATGAAGATCGACATCTGGTCCAGGGACACGCTGGTGCGGTTCTCGTCGTAGAGGAAGGCGATGGGCGTGCCGTCCGCGGAGAGCATGACCGACGTCTGCGGCAGCGCGGAGGACGGCAGGTCGGCGGGCAGCTCGTCCAGCAAGTCGTTGCTCAGGGCTAGCGCGCTGCCCGCCGTCGCGGCGACCGGCAGCAGCAGCCCGGACCCGACCACGCCCAGGAGCACGCTCACGACCACCAGCGAGACGAGCAGCCTCGTGACCGTCCACGCGGTGCGCCACGTCGAGGAGCCCGTCACACCGTCGTCACCGGTCGATCTCACCGTTGTTCCACCCCCACAACCCTGCGGACGCGCGGTACCGCGCGCTGGCCGCCGTCCCGCCCGTACCCCGCCGTCGGCGATCCAATCCCTCCCGCTGGGAGGAACTGTCGGCCCGGCCGGCGGTGGCGGCTGCGGCCCGGAGAAGCGGCGGTCCCCGCTGACGCCGGCACGCCGCCGGCGCCCGCCCGGGCGTCAGACGCGGTCCGGCAGCAGGCCCAGGTAGGCGAGCTTCTCGGTGATCAGCTCGGGCGGGAACGGCTTGATGATGTACTCGTGGGCGCCCGCGGCCAGTGCCCGGACCACGTTGGAGTGCTCGCTCACCGTGGTGACCATCATCAGCGTCATGTCCCGGAACTGCGGGAGCTGGCGCACCGCCCGGATGAACTCCAGCCCGTTCATCACCGGCATGTTCCAGTCGATGAGCGCGATGTCGGGCATCGTGCCGCCCTGGGTGAGCAGGTCGAGGGCGTCCTGACCGTGGATCGCCTCGTAGACGTTGAACCCGAGGGGCGTGATGATCGAGGTCAGGACCTTGCGCATCGTCGAGGAGTCGTCGATCACCAGAGCGAGCACTGACCGGCGCCTTCCTGGCCGTGCCGGTGCGGAGGGGCAGCTCCGGCAGGTCCTGAACGTGGGACGTGGGCCCTCAGGTCTTCGGCGCCGGCCGGGGGCAGCTTGAGCGGCCCACGACGTCCGCCGGTGCATCCCGCCATATCCGGACACGGTGGGACACTGTCCCCCGAACGGGCCCTTGCGGCTAGGCTCGCCCCCACGTCGGCGGCACCCGGACCCGGAGGAGACGGCGGATGGCGGACCTGTGGCACGGCGACGCCGCCGCGCCCGAGGCCGGGCCCGCGCCCGGGCCGGGTGACGACGTCGCCGTCACCATCGACGAGGTGGCCGCCATGCTGCGCGCCCGTGGCGAGCGGATGACCGGCCCCCGCCGGGCCGTCCTCACCGTGCTGGCCGAGCATCCGGGTCACCTGAGCGCGGACGCCGTCGTGAGCCGGGTCGCCGCGCACGACCCGACCGTGCACCGGGCGAGCGTCTACCGGACGCTGGACGCGCTGTCGTCGCTGGGGGTCGTGCAGCACGTCCACGTGGGGCACGGGCTGACCGCCTACCACCTGGTCCGCGACGGGCGGCACGTGCACGCCCACTGCCGGGCCTGCGGGACCGTCCACGACCTGCCGCCCGACCTGCTGGACGACGTCGCCTCGACCCTGGCGATCCGGCACGGCTTCGTGCTGGACGCCGGTCACGTCGCCCTGTCCGGCGTGTGCACGAACTGCCAGCCCCGCTGACCCCTGTTGCATGATCACGAGGGGGCCTGGGGTGTGCCCGCCTCTGGGTGAGGCGGGCCCACCACCGGGTGGTGCGGGCGTCAGCCGGCCGTGCAGGCGGCGCCGTTGAGGGTGAACGCCGACGGCGTGGACGACGCGCCGTCACCGGAGCCGAGGAAACCGACCGAGGTGGTCCCGCCGACGGCGATCTGCTGGTTCCAGTCCAGGCTCGCCACCGAGACGGTCGAGCCGGACGTCGTCGCCGTCCCGCCCCACAGCGAGGTCACCGCGTGGCCCGACGGCATGGTCCACTTCAGGGTCCAGCCGTTCACGGCGCTCGTGCCGGTGTTCTTCACGGTGACCGCGGCCTGGTACCCGCCCGGCCACTGACCCGCCACCGAGTACGTCACCGAGCAGGCGCCCGGCGTCACGGTGGGCGAAGGACTGGTCGGCGAAGGGCTGGTGGGTGAGGGGCTGGTGGGTGAGGGGCTGGTGGGTGAGGGGCTGGTGGGTGAGGGGCTCGTGGGCGACGGGCTCGTCGGCGAGGGACTGGTCGGGGAGGGACTCGTCGTCGTCGGGCTCGGGGTGATCGTCGGCGTCGGGCCGGTGGAGTCGCCGTAGACGATCCCGCGGCCGTTGGTGCCGATGTAGACGCGCCCGTAGAGGCGCGGGTCGCCCGTCACGGCGTCACCCCAGTTGCCGTACTGGTGGGCGTCGTCGTTGATCCGCACCCACGAGGCACCGGTGTCGTCGGACCGGAACGCGCCGCCCACGCCGCCGGCGGTGCCGACGAGGTAGACCGCCGGGTGGGTCGCCCCGGGCGCGGCCTTGCCGAACCCGACGCCCTTGACGGCGTCGATCCCCGACGTCTTCGCGAAGGTGGCGCCGCCGTCCGTCGACCGGAACAGCCCGGTCGACCCGCCGAGCCACACCTGGCCCTCCAGGCCCGGGACGGTCTTGAACTTCGCGTCCGTCGGCAGGCCGGTGGCCTTGGCCGTGAACGTGACGCCGCCGTCGGTGCTGGCGTAGAAGGTCCCGCCCGAGACGGCGTAGAACCGGGACGCGTTCACCCGGTCCGCCTCGACGGTCGCGCCGGCGGGCAGGCCCTTGACCGCCGTCCAGGAGTAGCCGTACCCCGTGGAGTGGACGACCGGCTGGCCGGCGTCGCCCGGGGCCCAGACGAACTGGCTGCCGTCGGACGCCGCCGCGATGGTGCCGCCCTTGTTGACGCCGCCCGGCTCGGCCGACGCCTGGAACCAGGTGCTGCCGCCGTCGGTCGAGAACGCGACGTGGTGGTCGTTCGGCCGGTCGCTCGCCGTGAAGTCGCCCGACCGCACGAGGATCTTCGGGTTCTTCTCGGCGAAGTCCACGCTCGTCGTCGAGGTGAACACCGGCTGGGTGAACATCGTCGACGGCACCTTGGTGACGTCGGCGTGCACGAAGCCGCCGATGTCGCCGAGGCCGCTGATCAGCGGCGCGCCGCTCGGCGGGCTCGCCAGGTCGAGGACGGCGGTCTCCTCCAGGCCGGTCACCATCGGCTTGATCGCGACCTTGCCGCCGGTGTCCCAGGCGGTGAGGTTCGTCGTCCCGTAGAGGGTGGCGCCGGTCCCGTACAGGAGCCGGTCGGAGTTGAACGGGTCGATCTCGACCGACTCGTTCATCCAGCCGAGCTTGACCGCGGGGACGGCGGGATCGGTCGGCTGGGTCACCCCGAAGTTCAGCCACGGGGTGGCGCTCGCGTCCATGGTGTAGCGCAGGCTGCGGCTGGGGTAGCTGGTCCAGTCCCAGATCCGGGTCCAGGTGGCGCCGTAGTCGGTGCTCCGGAAGAAGATCGCGTCGGGGTACCAGGAGACCTGGGTGGCGACCATGAGCGTGCCCGGCTTCTGCCGGTCGATCGTCAGGCCGCTGTAGCCGAAGTAGTCGTCCGAGCTCGTCGACGGGATCGGGCTGATCTTCGTCCAGGTGCCCGCGGCCGTGTCGAGCTTCCAGACGTCGCCCTTGGCGCCGTCGTACGGGCCGCCCGTGTCGCTCGTCGCGACGTAGAGCAGGTGGCTCTTGGCGTCGAGCACGCCCTTGTGCGGCAGGTAGCCGGTCGGGGTGCCGGGGACCTCCGCCCAGGTGGTGCCGCCGTCGGTGCTGCGGTAGATCGGGTGGTTCTTGTCCGCGACCCCGATGTAGACCGTCTTGCTGCCGCTCCCCGAGGTGCCCGAGGAGGGGTCGAAGGTCACCCAGACGTCACCCTGGTTGTCGGCGGTGTAGGCGTTCGCCGGGTCCTGGACGTACGTGCCCGGGTTGGGGAACGCCGTCACCTGCGCCCAGGTGACCCCGGAGTCGGTGCTGCGCCACAGGCCCTTCCCGCTCGGCGCCGCGAAGTAGAGGGTGCTCGGCCTGTTCGGGTCGACGGCGAGGCGCTCGCCCATGCCCCGGCCCGGCATGTTGCCGCCGAGCTTGAACGGCAACGCCGTCGACTTCCAGGTCGCGCCCTGGTCGGACGAGCGCAGGATCGCGCCGTTGTTGGGGTCCCAGTCGTTGGTGTACATGCCGACGGCGGCGTACACCTTGGTCGCGTCGACCGGGTCGGGGGCGATGCTGACGACGCCGTTCCAGCCCCAGTTCCCCTGGCCCACCCAGTCGAGGAGCGGGGTCCACGACTGGGTGGTGTCGTTCCAGCGGTAGGCGCCGCCGATGTCGGTGCGGGCGTAGGCCAGGCCCTTCTGGGCGGGGCTGAACACCACCCCGGGCACGAACCCGCCGCCACCGATGGCGACGTTCTTCCACGTGTAGGGGGAGGTGGTGGCGCCCTCGGCCGAGGTGGCCGTGACGGCCTGCCCGGCCACCGCGGCGGCACCGCCGGTGACGAGCGCGGCGGCGGCGATCAGGCCGGTGAGCCTGCCGGGCCGGCGCCCGGTGCGGCGACGGGTCGGCGCCGTCGCCGCCCGTGTCGAAGTCTCGTGTGGGGTCACGCCCTTCTGTTGCTTCAGGAGGCCGTTCCCGTTGCCGGGCCGTGACGGGTTTCTCAGGTCGCGTCGGCCTGGCCGCAGGTGTGGTACTCCGCGCCGCCGTGGCAGCCGACCGCCCGGTGGCAGTCGGGGCACAGGGCCGCCTCGTGGGTGAAGCAGTCCGGGCACATGCCGGTGGCGGTGCTGGTGGTCGTGGTGGTGGACATGAGGTTCCTTCACCTCTCGACGTGGTGCGCCGGTCAGGGTGACCGGTGGTGGGCCGCCTGCGTCCAACGCCGGTTCCGGGGGCCCCATTCCGGGCGCCCGATGTGACGTCGTCCACGCCCGGCGCGGCCTTGACCCGCGGCGCCCGGTGTCGCCGGATCGGCGGGGTCGGATCGGGCGGGTCGGGTGTTTCCGCTATCGCGCGGCGCCCGCCGGGGTGAAGATGATCCATGGCCCACGACCTCAGCAGCTCGATCGCCGACGGTGCCTCGTGGCGGGGCCCGGTCCGGCTGGACGACCGCGGCGACGCGCAGGACTTCGCCGACGCCCTGCTCGCCTTCCTCGCCGCGGCCCGGCGCACCCGCGGACGCCTGCAGCCCCTGTTCGACGACGTCACCGTGCCCCAACTCGTGCTCCTCGACGCCGTCGACACCTGCGGGGAGGCGGGGGTCGGGGCGGTGGCCGAGCACACCGGGCTGAGCCAGCCGACCGTGACGCGCGGCGTCGCCGGGCTGGAGCGCGCCGGCCTGCTGCGGCGCGAGACGACGGACGACGGGCGGCGCCGGGTGCTGTCGCTCACCCCGCGGGGGGAGGGGCTGCTCAACGACAAGCGGGACGTCGTCGCGGGGCACCTGTCCACCGCCTGGGAACGGCTCGACCCCGAGGAGCGCCGTCTCGCCGTCCCGCTGCTGCGCCACCTGGCGGACCTGGTCGATCACCTTCTCTAGCGGCGCGTCCGGTGGCGGCGGGCCAGGGACGAGGGACCCTGTTCCTGCTATAGAACCCGGCGTACCGTGCAGTTCGTGGCCTTCCGGTCACGAAGTGTTCGGCTCCTCGACGTGGAGGTGGGCCGTGCAACCGTTGGTGTCCGGCTCGTCCGTTGCCTATGACTCGTTGCAACTGGTCTGGTTCGAAGTGCGCCACGTGTTCGACCTCGTCGTCTGGGCCCTCATCGTGGGCCTCGCGGGTGCGGCCGGGTGCTGGTGCAGCGGGTACGCCGTCCGCGCCGCGTGGCTGCGCGCCGGCCCGCCGCGACGCCGCCGTCCGGCATCGGGTGCCCGTCCGGGCGTGACGCCGGGCGACCGGCCGCAGGACGGCCCCGACGACGACGTCGCCCGGGAGGCGCGGCGCGGCGTGTGCGAGATCGAGGCGTTCCTCGCCTCCCTGGACGCCGGGCCGGGCCGCGCGCCGAAGGATCCGGGGCGCCGCCGCCCTGACGCCGACGCCGCCTGAGGAGCGTCGACACCGCCCGGGCACGCGAACGGGCGACGGACGCGCTCGTGTGGCAGCTGTGATCGCGGCCCCCAACCCTTAGTGTGAGCGAGTGAGCGCGCAGCCCTTCGACGAGTTCGCCGAGGTCCGCGTCAGCTGGGAGGAGTTCCTCCGGTTCCAGCAGGCGTACGTCGGATCCGAGAAGGTCATCTGGGACGACGGGCGGATCGTGCTGGCCATGACCGGTGGCAGCGAGCGGCACGACCTGGTCGTGATGGCCCTCGCCACCCAGATCGACGCAGCCCTGTCTGACGGCAGGTGCGCCGTGTTCGCGCACAACCGGCAGATCAAGACCGGGCGGCGCAGCTACTACCCGGACCTGCTGGTGCGCTGCGGGCGGGCGGCGCACCCGCTGTTCGAGGACGACGCCTGGCTGATCGTCGAGGTCCTCTCGCCCAGCAACACCCCGGCGCAGCAGACGGCGATGCTGTACGCCTACCAGGAGCTGCCCTCCGTCGAGGCGATCCTCTTCGTCGACACCGCCCGCCGGGTCATCACAGTGCACCACAAGCACCCGGACGACCCGCAGTGGACCGAGACCCAGACCCACGCGGGAACCGTCACGGTCAAGGACCTGGTGCTCGACTTCGAGGCCATGTGGACCCGCGTCGACCGGCGAAGCTCCTTCGACTGACGTCGAACGGTCCGGGGACCCAGCCTGCCGGACACACCGGCGGGGCGCTCGGGCCGTAAAGTCGTTGAAGTTGGTCCGGAAGGTGGTTGACGGACAGCCGTCGTGTTAATGTCGAGCATCTCGATAGAGATGCTGACGCGATACCCGGCCCGCTGTCCCGCCCACCCCGGAGGAACCCGTCCGATGGCCACGCCACCCCTGCCCCGCCGCCGCCTGCTGGGACTCACCGCGACCGTGGTCGCCGCGGCCTTCGGCCTCGGCGCCTGCGGCAGCGGCTCGACCACCACCTCCTCCGGCACCAGCTCCGGCGGCTCCGGCTCCGCCGCCGCGGACGGCGCTCCCGTCAAGCTGAACGTCGTCGGCTTCTCGGTCATCAAGTCCGCCTACGACGAGCTCGGGAAGGCCTTCGCGAAGACCGACGCCGGCAAGGGCGTGACCTTCTCCTCGTCCTACGGCGCGAGCGGCGCCCAGAGCCGCGCGGTCATCGCGGGCCAGAAGGCCGACGTCGTCGCGTTCTCCCTCCAGCCCGACCTGGACGCCGTCGCGAAGGCCGGCCTCGTGGACGCCGGCTGGACGAGCGGGCCGACCAAGGGCATCGCCTCCCGGTCGGTCGTCGTCATCGCCTTCCGCAAGGGCAACCCCAAGGGGATCAAGGGCTGGGCCGACCTCGCCAAGCCCGGCCTCGGCATCGTGACGGCCGACCCCGGCACCTCGGGTGCGGCCAAGTGGAACCTCCTCGCCGCCTATGCCCAGGCGCTCGGCACCGCGAAGGACGAGGCCGCGGCCAAGACCTACCTGCAGTCCTTCGTGAAGAACGTCGTCAGCTGGAACGAGAGCGGGCGCGTCGCCACGGACACGTTCTCCAAGGGGACCGGTGACGTCCTCATCTCCTACGAGAACGAGGCCATCGCCGCCCGCGCGGCCGGCGTCGACCTGGACTACGTGGTGCCGGACACGAGCGTGCTCATCGAGAACCCGGCCGCCGTCACCAAGACCGCCCCGGCGCAGGCGAAGGCGTTCCTCGACTTCGTCGAGAGCGCGGACGGCCAGAAGATCCTCGGCGGCAAGGGCTTCCGCCCGCTCGACGACACCCTGCAGGTGAGCGGCGTCAAGGGCGCCAACGACCCGGCGAACCCCTTCCCGAAGGTGACGAACCTCATCACCGTCGACAGCTTCGGCGGCTGGTCGGCCGTCAACAAGACGCTGTTCGACAAGGGCACCGGCCTGGTTCCCCAGCTCCGGAAGTGACCGTGACTACCTCCGCGACCGGCGCCGGCGAGACGGGCGTCGCCGGGACCACCGCTGCGCGCCCGGCCCGCCGGCCGCGGAGGCCGGGGTCCGACCGCCTCACCGGCGGCGCCGGGCTCGGCCTGGGCGTCGGC
>Ga0302322_100002913_pt1 | contig 14575 bp, 12 predicted proteins | sample Fen_T0_2_FD_203757 | JGI IMG/M metagenome (GOLD analysis project Ga0302322, IMG submission 203757) | Peat permafrost microbial communities from Stordalen Mire near Abisko, Sweden - Fen_T0_2 | ecosystem: Environmental > Terrestrial > Soil > Wetlands > Permafrost | place: Sweden: Abisko... | reverse complement strand
CTCGCCGCCACCCGCTGCAGCGCATCTGCGACGAGGGCCCGCGCGCGGCGCTTGGCGTCGGTGCGGGCTTCCTCCTCGAGCTGCCGGACGGTTCGGGCGAGCTCGTGCCTGACGAGGTCCTCCGACAGCTCGAGCAGCTGCTTCAGCGCTTCCCCGAGCGTCAGGCCCCCGACGCGCTCGAGCTCTCGCAACATCTCGTCGTTCCCTGCCTTGAGCTCTTCCTGCAGCTGCTTCGTGTGCGTCTCGCGGTCGGCGACCCCCTGCTCGCGCCGCGCGAGCTCCTCGCGCTTCGCGTCGATCTCCGTCTCACGCTGGTGCACGCGCTCCTCGATCTTGGCCATCTGCAGCCGGCTGTCCTGGAGCTCCGACTCCATCTCGGCGCGCAGCACCACGGCCTGCTCGCGCGCCGCGATCGCCGCCTCCCGCCGCGTCGTCTCGGCCTCCCGGTCGGCGTCCGCGAGAATCGCGCGGCGCTGATCCTCCGCCAGGCGCAATCGCGACGTGCTCGCCGTCCGGAGCCACGCCCACAGCCCCACTGCGCCTACGGCGATTCCGATCAGTGCTGCAGCGACCGTGAGCATCGACGCTCCCTTCGGGGGACTTGTCTCGCGGCAAGGGCCGCGTGTGCTCACATCCGGACACCGCCTGCACGGCGGTCTCCCGGTAAACCGGTCGCGCTGTGTCTTCTAGCTCGGCTGGCGTGCCCTCCGGAGAGCGAAGGTCGGGCCGCAGGTCGGCGGATTCGGGTTGAAGGTAGTCATTGGAAGCCGGTTTTCGGAATGCGCTCTGTGCAGGTGAATTGTCGGATGAAGCTCTCCTATCCTAACCCGTCGGTAACCAGATCCGCAACGACCGTCTCGAGAGTCGCCTCCGAGAAGCCCTTTGCGGCCAGGTACCGGGCCGTTTTTGGGCTCGTGCCGCGGGCGGCGACGATCGCGCGCGCGCGTGCCGCCTCGGGCTCGAGCGCGTCGATCGCGTGCCGGGCCGCCTCGGCCGGCACGCCGTGACGTTCGAGGTCGTCCACGATCAAGAGGTCACCGCCACCGCGCGCGGCGAGGAGGCTCGCCCGCTGCGCGGCGAACCGCTGGTCGTCCACGAGACCTGCCCGCTGCGCCGCCTCGATCGTCTCCTGCCGCACCGCGGCGGCCGTGCCGCGGTCGACGAGCCTCTGCGCAAGCGACGCCGTCGTGTGGTCGCGGGCCCGGAGAGCCCGGACGGCCACCTCGCGCGCCTCGACGCGCCGGATCTCGCGCCGCAGAGCCCGCGCCGACGCGCGGTCGAGCTCCCGACCGACGGCGAGCCCGGCCACGTAGACGGCCTCGAGCGGCACAACGCGCCAGGGCCCGTGGTCGAGCTCCACCGCCACGCGTCCCGGCCCGCGCGAGCGGAGAGCGGTGACGACCGGGACGGTCATCGAGGCTCGCTCACCGCTCCCGCGTGCCGGGCGGCCCGGATCGGGTCTCTATGCCTCGACGGGCACCTCGTCCTTGATTGCGGCGTCCTCGATGACGACGTCCTCGATCGGGGTCACCTCGATCTCGGCGACACCCTCGGCCTGTGGGAGCAGGCGGGCCGAGACGATCGTGTCGGCCGGCGCTTCGGCCTGGATGCGTGCCAGGATCTGCTGGACGAGGTCGGGATGCTCGATCAGGAAGTTCGTGGCATTCACGCGCCCCTGGCCGAGCCGCTCGTCGCCGAAGCTGAAGTACGAGCCCGCCTTCTGGACGACCTTCCGCTCGATCCCCACGTCGAGCACGGTGCCCTCCCAGGAGATCCCCGTCCCGTAGATGATGTCGAACTCCGCCTGCTTGAACGGCGGCGCGACCTTGTTCTTGACCACCTTGACGCGGACGCGGTTGCCGTACGCCTCGGCGCCGTCCTTCAGCGTCTCGATCCGGCGGATATCGAGCCTGACGGACGCGTAGAACTTCATCGCCCGGCCACCGGGAGTGGTCTCCGGCGAGCCGAACATGACGCCGATCTTCTCGCGCAGCTGGTTCGTGAACAGGCAGATCGTGTCGGTGCGGTTGAGCGTCCCGGCGAGCTTGCGAAGCGCCTGGCTCATCAGCCGCGCCTGCAGGCCGACGTGGCTGTCGCCCATCTCGCCCTCGATCTCGGCCTTGGGCACGAGTGCCGCCACGGAGTCGACGGCAACGACGTCGACGGCCCCGGAGCGCACGAGCAGCTCGCAGATCTCGAGCGCCTGCTCGCCCGTATCGGGCTGCGAGACGAGCAGGTCGTCGATGTTGACGCCGATTCGCCGCGCGTACTGGGGATCCATTGCGTGCTCCGCGTCGATGAACGCGCAGATGCCGCCACGCCGTTGCGCCTCGGCGATCACGTGGTAGACGAGCGTCGTCTTCCCCGACGATTCCGGCCCGAACACCTCCACCACGCGGCCGCGCGGGAGGCCGCCGATGCCGAGGGCCATGTCGAGCGAGAGCGAACCCGTCGACACCGCCCCGATCGAGACCTGCGCCTGGTCGCTCATGCGCATGACCGAGCCCTTGCCGAACTGCCGCTCGATCTGGCCGAGCGCAACGTCGAGCGCTTCCTCACGATTCATCGCGTCACTCCTCCTCGTTCATTCCTAGAGCTTCGTCATCCAGTGGTCGTCGTCCGCGTAGGTAAGCAGGTCCGTCGGACGTAATGCAAACATACGTTCGTGCCGGACGGGGTGCTTCCTTCTCGCCGACGGTACCGCCGCAGGTGTGCCGCGTGTGTGCCGTCACCACGCCGGAAGTGTGTCGGACAGCGCCCCCGCGGGCGCGGGCTCAGCTCTCGAGCAGGCGCCGCACGAGGTGCAACGCGGCGACGGCCGAGCGGGCGCGGATCCACTCCCGGTCGCCCGGGAGCTCGAAGCGCAGGGCGCGCTCGCCCATGGGCCCGGCGACGTGGAAGAGGACGAGGCCGACCGGCTTCTCCGGAGTCCCCCCACCCGGTCCGGCGGTCCCCGTCACCGAAACCGCCACGTCGACGCCGAGCCGCTGGCGGGCGCCGTTCGCCATCGCAGCCGCCACCTCCGCCGAGACGGCGCCGTGGGCGGCCAGCACGTCTCCCCGGACGCCGAGCAGCCGCTCCTTGATGTCGTTGTCATAGGCGACGATGCCACCCTGGAAGACGTCGCTCGAGCCGACGACAGAGGTGAGCCGGCCGGCAACGAGCCCTCCCGTGCACGACTCCGCGGTGCCGAGCGTGAGCCTCTGCGCCCGGCAGAGCTCCAGCACGAGCTCCTGCACCGAACGCTCGTCCCGGCCGAAGAGATACTCGGCGATCGGTCCCACGAACGCGGCCTCGAGCGCATCGGCGCGGGCCTCGGCGCCGGGCTCGACGATGAGATCGACGTGGATCTCGAAGTCGCGCGCGCAGATCGTCACCTCGACGCCGCTCCCGTCACCACCCGCATCGGCGAGCGCCTTGGCGACGGCCGATTCGCTGACGCCGTAGAACCGGAGCACCCGCCGCTCGGGTCTCGTCGTGCCCGCCAGCACGCGTTGGAGCGGCCCGGAGTCGACCGCCCTCGTCCAGAGCCGCTGCAGCTCACCCGGTGGCCCCGGTAGGACGACGACCACGGTGGTCCCCGTATCGAGGACCACGCCGGGAGCGGTCCCGGCGACGCCGAGCGAGATCGCTCCCTCGGGCAGGGTCGCCTGCTTGCGGACGCCCGGGGCGAAATCGGCGTAGGGACGTCGCATCCGGTCGGCGAAGCAGCGTGAGATCTGCTCGATCTCGGCCTCGAGCGCGGGATCGACGCGGAGCTCCCGGCCGGCGACGCGGGCGACGAGCTCGATCGTCCTGTCGTCGTGGGTCGGCCCGAGCCCGCCCGAGACCAGGCACACGTCGGCCTCGAATCCGTCGCGAAGGGCTGCCTCGAGCTCGTCCGGGTCGTCGCCGACGATCGCGATGCGGACGGGCTGCAGGCCGAGCCGGAGGGCCTCCTGCGCGTAGAAGGGGCCGTTCAGATCGGTGCGCTCGCCGCGCACGAGCTCGCTCCCCGTGACGACGATCGCGGCCCGGGGGCGCCTCAAGAGCGCGGCGTGATCGTGAGGTGCCCGCTCGCCGGCACCTTGACGCGGGCACCGCCGACACGGACGACGACGTTGCCGGGCGACACGAAGGACAGCGAGAGCGTGCGCGACGCAAACCGCTTGGTCTGCCCTCGCTCCAACGTGCCGCGGTAGAGCGGCGTCCCCACACCGGAGCCCTTCCTGACCTCCATGAACGACGCGCCCTTCTTCGCGGTGACCGAGACACCCTTGGCGACGGCCGTGGCTGTCGCGGCAGGCGGGACGTTCACCCCCTGCACCTTCGGCTCGGCCGTCCCGCCGAACTTCCAGGCTGCGATGACGAGCGCCGTGAGCACGACGATCGCGATCACGGCGACCGCCACGAGGCGCGATTCACGGCGCTGACGCTGGCGCCGGCCCTGGGTCGGGACGCGACGGGTGCGGAGCGGCTGGTCCTCCTCCCCGGCGACGTAGCGCGAGTTGTACTCGTCGACGTAAAGCTGTCCGTCCATCCCGAGCGAGTCGGCATACGTGCGCAGGAAGCCCTTGATGTAGGTGTGCCCGGGAAGCTGGTCGAACTGCTCGGCCTCGAGCGCGCGGAGGTATTTCGCCCGCACCTTCGTGCGGAACTCCATCTCGTTGAAGTCGAGGCCCTGGCGCGTCCGGGCCTCGCGGAGGCTTGAGCCGATGTCGAACACGTGCCCGAAGAGTACCGACCTCGTGCTGCGGTGGCAGAGCGTCGGGCGACGCCGGCGCCGCTCGGCTCGTGGGCAGCACCTACGGGCGGCGTGTCGGCACGCCCGCGCGCAGGGTCGCTCTCACGCCCGGCTCGCAGAACGCCCGCTCGATCGCCGTCGCCTCGATCCGGTCGAGCTGCTCCGGGGTCAGTCCCGCCCCGAGCAGCTCGTCGACCTCGTGGCTCAGGGTGGTGTCGATCGTGATCGGGTTGTCGTCACCGAGAACGACGTCGCAGCCGGCCGCCACGAACCGATGGATGGGATGCTCGGCAATGGATGCGGCGGCCCCGGTGAAGACGTTCGACGTGACGCACACCTCGAGGCACATCCCGTGATCGACGCTCCACGCGAGGGCGTCCGGGTCACCGCCCAGCCGCGACCCGTGGCCGATGCGGCGCACCCCGAGCCGGTCGTGGGCATCGCGGACGTTCCCCGCCGGCCCTGCCTCGGCGACGTGCGCGGTCAGCCCGAGGCCCGCAGCAGCTGCGCACTGGAACGGGCGCACGTACGGCGAGAGGTCGGGAAAGAGCAACTCGTCCCCGGCGACGTCGAAGCCGACCACCCCCTTTCCCGCGTGACGGGCGGCGGCTCGCGCCAGCTCGACGTTCGACTCCCCGTCGTGATGGCGAAGCGCGCACACGATGACGCCGCCGGCGATCCCGGTCGCCTGGGTTCCGGTTGCAACGCCCTCGCAGACCGCTGCGATCACGGCATCGACGCCGAAGCCGGGCCGCACGTGCGTGAGCGGGCCGAAGCGAAGCTCGCAGAACCGGCACCCGTCGGCGGCCGCATCGACGACTGCCTCGTGCGCGACGCGCGCGAGGGCCGCGTGCGAGCCGAGTAGCGGATAGGCAGCCGCCACGTGGGCGAGGAAGATCGTCAGGTCGCCCGGAGCACGCATCACGAGCGCATCGCCCCAGCTCGTCCCCGGGGGCTCGACACCCACGGCCGCTGCCAGCTCGGCAGCCGTCTCGAGGCGGACGCAGCCCTCGAGGTGGGTGTGGAGGTTGATCGTCACCATGATTCAGAGACCGAGCCGGTGGACCGCCTCCAGGGCGACGTCGATGCTGTGCTCCCAGCCCGTGTGCAGCCGCGTGTTCGGCGCGCCGTAGATGACGTCGCCGGTGACGAGGTTGGCGGAGACCGCGCAGATCATTCCCGCCCGCAGCCCCCGCTGGCGGGCGACGACGAACAGGGCCGAGCTCTCCATCTCGACGTTCAGCATCCCGACCCGCGAGAGATTCGCGATCCACTCGGGCGTCTCGGCGTAGAAGGCGTCATCGGTGGCGTTGAGGCCGGCATGAGCCCTGAACCCCTGGCTCGCCCCGAGCTCGTCGGCGACCTGCTTGAGCATGACCGTCAGCTCGAAGTCGGGCACGGCGGGGTACCCCGGCGGAACGTACGCCGCGGTCGTGCCGTCGTTCCGCAGGGAGCCCTCGCTGACGATGAGATCCCCCACCTCGACGTGCTCCTGGAGCGCGGCGGTGCTGCCGACCCGAATGAAGACGCGGCCGCCCACCCGGGCGAGCTCCTCGACCCCGATCGCCGTCGAGGGGCAGCCCATGCCGCTCGAGCAAACCGTGACGAGACGGCCCTTGTAGGTGCCGTTCATCGTCCGGTACTCCCGCTTGTGGGCGACCTCGACCGCATCGTCCAGCCGGTCGGCGATCAGCTGAACGCGGAACGGGTCGCCGGGCATGAGCACGATATCGCTGATCTCGCCCTCGGAGACCCCGACGTGATACTGGGGCCCCGTGAGGCCGATCTTGTCCTTGTCGACGAAGTCAGTCACTGCGTCCGAACCTCCGTGGTGGTTGAGAGACCCGCACGATGCCGGGCCCTAGTTCGTCGAGCCGAGGTACGTGAGCACGCCGTAGACGGCGAGCGAGATCAGGCCTGAGCACGCGATGCAGATTCCGATGATGCCGAGCATTCGCCCGACCGAGGCGGTCCTCCGCCCTCCCGTGCCCGCCAGCGAGCGCGTTCGCGCCCGCCGCGCCTGCACGATCGCGGCCCAGCCGAAGGCGAGCCCGACCGGGATCGCAAACCCCGAGTGCAGGAGCGTGTAGGCGCTCGAATACCGTGTCGCGCCGACCGCGATCGGCATCGTCACGACGCTGAGGGCGCCCCATACGACAGCCCAGCGAGGGCTCGCACTACCCGACATCGCTATTGCTTCTTGTAGGGGCGGCCATCGGCGGCCGGCGGTGTGGAGCGGCCGATGACGCCGGCGACGGCGATCAACGTGAGGACGTACGGGAGCGCCTGGAACAGAACCGACGCCGAGTCCGAGTACTCGGGCAGGCGGTTGGCGAGAGCGCTCGAGAAGCCGAACAGCAGGCAGGCCGCGGCTGCGCCGTACGGTCGCCAGTTGCCGAAGATCAGGGCGGCAAGGGCGATGAAGCCGCGTCCGGCGGTCATGTTCTCCCCGAACGAGTTGACGAAGCCGATCGAGAGGTACGCACCGCCGGCCGCCGCCAGCATGCCCGACAGGGTGACGGCCGAGTACCGGATGGCGTACACGTTGATCCCGACCGTGTCGGCCGCCCGCGGGTGCTCTCCGACCGACCTGATCCGCAGCCCGATCGGCGTGCGGAACATGACGATCGACGAGACCACGACGAGCAGGAGCGCGAGCCAGATCATCAGGTTCACCTGGGCGAAGATCGGGCCGAGGAACGGGACGCCGTCGAGGAAGCTCAGGTGGATGTCCGGGATGGCCTGGATCGTGTTCGAGGCCGTCCCCTCCGTGCCGTAGATGTCGATGTAGAGGTACCCCGTCAGCCCGAGGCAGAGGAAGTTGATCGCCGTCCCGCCGAGGATCTGGTCGGCCCGCAGGTGGATCGCGAAGAACGCGTAGACCAGGGCCGCGACACCGCCCGAGAGGATGCCGACGGCCAGGCCGATGATCCAGGAGTCGGTCTTGTCGTCGGCGAGGACGGCGAAGAACGCACCCATCAGCATCATGCCCTCGAGACCGATGTTGACCACACCCGAGCGCTCCGAGAACATGCCGCCGATCGCTGCGAAGATGAGTGGCGTCGCGTACCGGAGCGTTGCCGCGAAGAGCGCCGACCAGACGACGACGGTCTCGAGCTTGCCGGTGCTGGAGAGCGTCGCGAGATACGCGACCGCGAAGCCGATCGCGCCGGATGCAATCGCGAAGCCGCCGAAACGGCGCTCGCCGCGGATCACGACCCCGATCCCGAGCATCACGGCGACCAGGCACACGACGAGGCTCCACACCCACGACCGCTCGGTGATCGGCGGCAGGCACAGCCAGGCCCCCACGATGCCGAGCACGATCCCGATCCAGGCCACGATTCGGAAGCCGTGGGGCAGCTGCCGCGCGACCTCCGTGGGGGCCTTCGGCGCTGCGCCGCTCGCGTTCACGGAGCTCATACCGGCGCCGGCTTTCGCCGCCGGATGCGCCGCAGAAGCGTGAGCACGATCACGTCCGCCCCCACGAAGAGCACCACCAGGCCCTGGATGAGAAGCGTCAGGTTCGATGCCAGCTCGGGCTGGAAGATGCTCGGATCGAGGTTCCTGGTCGACGTCCCGTTGACCAGCGCTGCGAACAGCAGCGCCGAGAGGCCGACGCCGACGGCGGTGTTCCGCCCGAGCAGCGCCACCGCGATGCCGACGAAGCCGATCTGCGAGGCACCGATATCACTCGTCGCGATGTGGAACTGCCAGCCGAGGATGTCGAGCGCGCCGGCGAGGCCGGCAAACGTGCCGGAGATCGCCATCGCAAGGAAGTAGTTGCGGGAGACGCTGATGCCTCCGTAACGGGCCGCCTCCGGGTTGAAGCCGACCGCCTTGACGCCGTACCCGAGGGTCGTCCGATTCAGGATCACCCAGTAGACGACGAGCGCCGCGAGAGCGATGAAGATGCCGATCGAGAGGCCCTGGAACTCGGGGTCGCCCCAGAAGACGTGCAGCTTCGCCCCCGGCACGACGTCGTTGGAGATCGGGATGTCCGACTGGGCGCCGTTCTGCAGCGGGCCACCGAGGCCGAACAGGAACATCCCGACCCAGATCGCGACCCAGTTGAGCATGATGGTCGAGATCACCTCGTGCGCGCCGACGGTCGCCTTCAGGAAGCCCGCGATGCCGGCCCACACCGCCCCGGCGATCATCGCCACGACGATCGCGAAAATGACATGGACGTACGGGTTGAGGCCGGAGAGCGACGAGCCGATCCAGACGGCGAAGAACGACCCGACGAGGTACTGGCCCTGGCCGCCGATGTTGAACATGCCGCACCGGAACGCGAACGACACCGCGAGGGCCGTCAGGATGAGGGGTGTCATGATCAGCAGCGTCTGCTGGAAGTTGAGCGCAGCCGTCTGCCGCTCGACGCCGCTGACCCAGGGGAAGAGCCAGTTCAGGCCCGAGCCGTCGAAGATCGCCTGGTAGGTGGTGAGCGGGTTCTTGCCCGTCGTGACGAGCACGACGAGGCCGCCGACGAGGAACGCGAGCACCGCCGTGAGGATCGGCGCGAGGATCCCCTCCGCCTTCTGCGCGACCGAGTAGCGCTCGGCGAGCGAGGCGCCCACGTGCGGCCCGAAGCCACTCGGATCCTCCGGCGGCTCCGCGAACGCCCCGGGGCCTTTCGTGTCCTCGCTCACGCGGCAGCCTCGTGGCCGCGGCCACCGCCGGTCATCAGGATGCCCAGCTGCTCCTCCGACGCAGACGGGTCGAGCTCTCCGACGATCTCGCCCTCGTAGAGCACGAGGATGCGGTCGGCGAGCGAGCGGACCTCCTCGAGCTCGAGCGAGACGAGCAGGATCCCTCGCCCCTCGTCGCGCTCCTCCACGAGTCGGCGGTGCACGAACTCGATCGCCCCGACGTCGAGCCCACGGGTGGGCTGCGCCGCGATCAGCACCCTCGGGTTGCGGTCGATCTCGCGTGCGAGCACGAGCTTCTGCTGATTGCCACCCGAGAGGCCGCCCGACCGAGTCTGCGGCCCACCTCCACGCACGTCGAACTCCTTCACGAGCCGCGACGCCCGCTCGACGAGCCTGCGCGGGAAGAGCCAGCCGAGCCGCGAGTCCGGTGGGCTGCGGTAGTCGTGCAGGGCGATGTTCTCGGCGATCGTGAACTCGAGGACGAGCCCACGTCGTTGACGATCCTCCGGGATGTGACCGAGGCCCGCGTGGTAGTGCTCGAGGGCGCTCGCGTGGGTGAGATCCCTGCCCTCGAGCCGGACACTGCCGCCGGCGACCGCGCGCAGCCCGCAGAGCGCGTCGATCAGCTCGGTCTGGCCGTTGCCGTCGATGCCGGCGATCCCCACGATCTCGCCGGCGCGGACATCGAACGAGACGCCCCGCACCTTCGCGATGCCGCGGTCGTCGAAGGCCTCGAGCCCCTCGACCACGAGGAGTCTCTCACCCGGTTGTGCGGCCTTCTTGTCGACCTGCAGGAGGACATCGCGGCCGACCATCAGCCGGGCGAGGCCCGCTTCGGTCGCCCCTTTCGCCTCCAGGGTCTCGACCATCTTCCCGCGGCGCAGGACGGTGATGCGATCGGCGATCTCGAGGACCTCGTTCAGCTTGTGCGTGATGAAGATGACCGACTTTCCCTGCGCGGTCAGGCTGCGGATGATCGCGAACAGCTCCTGGGCCTCCTGCGGCGTGAGAACCGCGGTCGGCTCGTCCAGCACGAGGATGTCCGCCCCCCGGTAGAGCGCCTTCAGGATCTCCACCCGCTGCTGCTGGCCGACGGTGATGTCCTCGATCTTGGCGTGTGGATCGACGACGAGGCCGAACCGCTCGGAGATCTCCCTCACCCCGCGTTCGGCGGCGCGCTCGTCGAGCATGACCTTCCTGTGCGTCGGCTCGACGGCGAGAACGATGTTCTCCGCCACGGTCATCACGGGGATCAACATGAAGTGCTGGTGCACCATGCCGACGCCGCGGTCGATCGCGGCCCTCGGGGAGCCGAGCTCGACGTCGGTGCCCTTGATCAGGATCTCGCCCTCGTCCGGCCGGTAGAGGCCGTAGAGCACGTTCATCAGGGTCGACTTCCCGGCGCCGTTCTCGCCGAGCAACGCGTGCACCTCGCCTTCCCGGAGGTCGATGCTGACGTCGTCGTTGGCCACGATGCCGGGGAATCGCTTCGTGATGTGCCTCATCTCGAGGACCGTCTGGCTGTCTGGCATCGGCGTGACGATACTACGGGGCGCCCATATCCCGCCGCTCGATGTGAAACGACGGAGGGCGGGCCGATGGCCCGCCCTCCGGTCGAACATTCGGCTTGCGGGTCGTTACTTCCTCGGAGGCTTGATCTTCCCCGAGGCGATCAGCTTCGACACAGCGTTCAGCTTGGCGATGAGCTTCGCGCGGTTCGGCACCGCGGTGCTCACCTTGCCGTAGCCGACGCCGCCGTTCTTGACCGTGAACAGGGAGTCCGCGCCGCCCTTGAACGTGCCGTTCTTGACGGACTTGACCATCTCGTACACGCCGAGGTCGACCTTCTTGAGCGCGCTCGTCAGGATGTAGCTGCCGAGGAAGCCCTGGTCGGTGTCGACGCCGAGGCCCCAGGCACCCTTCTCCTTCGCGCCCTCGAGAGCACCCAGGCCGCACGCGCCGGCCGCCTGGAAGACGGCGCCCGAGCCCGCGGCGATCTGGTTCAGCGCGATCTCCTTGCACTTCGCCTTGTCGGTGAAGCTCTGCGAGTACGCGGTCTGGACCTTGATGCCCTTCTTCGTCGCCTTCGCGCCGGCCTTGAAGCCCGCGAGGTACGCGACGACGGCCGGAACGGCCTGACCACCGACGGCGCTGACGCCGTTCGTCTTCGAGGCCATGGCGGCCGCGACGCCCATCAGGTAGCCCGACTCCTGCTCGGAGAAGAGAGCGCCGCGGAGGTTCTGCGGGTTGCTCTTCATCCAGCTCTGGCTGTAGTCGATGATCCCGAACGACGTGTTCGGATACTTCGCGGCGGCCTTCTCGATGTCCCCACCCATCAGGAAGCCACACACGACCACGGGGTTGTAGCCCTGGCGCGCCGCTGCCGACAGGTTCGGGATGTAGTCGGCGGACGACTTCGAGATGAAGACGCGGGCACCGATGCCGAGCTTCTGCTTCGCCGTGTTGACGCCCTTTGCGCAGAGGTCGTTGAACCCCTTGTCGCCGAGGCCACCGATGTCGGTGATCACGGCGGCCTTCGTCGTGGACGACTTCTTTGCGGGTGACGCTGAGCCGCCCGTGACGATGGCGAGAGCCAGGACCGCGACGAGCGCGACCGAGGCACCGGCCACCAGTTTCCTTGCTGACACATTCCCTCCTTGGGATCTGATTCGTTCCGTACCCCGTTAGACGCACGTTTCCGACCGTGGTTGGCCGGGCGCCAGGCGTCGGACATCCTACAACGCGCGGCTGACGGGGGCGACAAGCCTCGGAGGCTAGTCGCGCGCGACGACGGTTGCGAGCTGGGACTCCTCGACCAGCACTCGCCGCGGCTTCGAGCCCTCGTAGCCCGAGATGATCCCGCGCCGCTCGAGCATGTCGATCAGCCGCCCTGCCCTCGTGTAGCCGACGCGAAGCCGGCGCTGGATGAGCGAGACGGAGGCCGTCTGCGTCTGGACGACGATCTCGATCGCCTTGTCGAGCAGCGGATCCTCGTCCGGGTCGAACTCCCCGTTGTCGCCGTCTGCCGTGTCGTCGGCGTAGCTCTCCGGCGCCTCGAGCAGGCTCTCGTCCAGCACCTGCCCTCGCTGGCGGCGACACTGCTCGACGATCATGGCGACCTCTTCCTCGGCGACGTACGCGCCCTGGACGCGCTGCATGCGCGAGGTGCCGAGTGGCTTGAAGAGCATGTCGCCCTGGCCGAGCAGGCTCTCGGCGCCCGAGGTGTCGAGGATGACGCGCGAGTCCGTCTGGCTCGACACGGCGAACGCGATCCGTGACGGTACGTTCGCCTTGATCATGCCGGTGATCACGTCGACGGACGGGCGCTGCGTTGCGAGCACGAGGTGGATGCCGACGGCGCGGGACTTCTGCGCGAGGCGGATGATCGCGTCCTCAACGGCCTGCGGCGAGACCATCATCAGGTCGGCGAGCTCGTCGATGACGACGAGCAGGTACGGCAGGGGCTCCTCACCGCGGGCCTTGAAGGCGCGATTCGCCTCCGGCAGGTTGCGGGCCCTGATGATCGAGAGGCGCTCGTAGCGGCGCTCCATCTCGGCGACGACGTTCTGGAGGACGGCGGAGGCCTCCTTCGGGTTCGACACGACCGGGGTCAGGAGGTGCGGAATCGACTCGTAGTAGTTGAGCTCGATCCGCTTCGGGTCGATCAGGATCATCCGCACCTCGTCGGGCGTCGAGCGCAGCAGGATCGACGTGAGCAGGGTGTTGATGCAACCTGACTTGCCGGAGCCCGTCGTGCCCGCGATCAGCAGGTGCGGCATCCGCGCGAGATCGGTCCAGACGGCGTTGCCGGAGATGTCCTTGCCGAGCCAGACCGAGAGGGGGCTCGCCTGCCCCGGCATGTCTCCGAAGATGTCCCCGAGCGTGACGAGCTTCGGCGAGAGGTTCGGCACCTCGACGCCCACGGCTTGCTTGCCGGGGATCGGGGCGAGGATCCGGATCTCCGTCGTGGCCAGAGCGTACGAGAGGTCGTCCTTCAGGCCGGCGACCTTGGACACCTTCGTCCCCGGCGCCAGCTGCAGCTCGTAGCGCACAACCCGCGGACCGGCGATCTGGCCGACGATCGTGGCATCGACGCCGAAGTGCGAGAGCGTCCGCACGAGCTGCTCCGCGATCCGGGCGCTCGCGACGCCGTTGTCCCCGGTCACGGGTGGCGAGGGCTTGAGCAGCGAGCGCTCCGGCAGCCGGTACTCACCCGTGGGCGCTGCCTCGAAGTCGATCACGTCGCCGTCGCCGGCCGTCACCTCGTCGGGAAGGTGCTCGTCGGCCTGCGCCACGAGCGGCGGCGGCTCGGCCGAGGCGACCATCGGGGCGATCACGTCGGGGTAGCTCTCGACCGCGTCCACCGGGGGGTGGCGCGGGGCGGGAACGTGCTCGTCGGAGAACGTGTCGAGCTGCCCGGCCCCGTCGAGCGACCGTCGCGCGGCGCTCCCCGCCCGCCGCACGGCGGTGCCCGAGCGACGGAGGACGGCACCGGCCGAGGCTCCCGTGAACAGCAGCGTGCCCGCGATGAAGAGGGCGACGCCGACGATGAGGGCACCCGTGTCGCCGATCACGCGGGCGAGGCCGCCACCGAGCGCGCCACCGATCGCGCCACCCTCGTCGCGGCCGAGCGCGATCATGAGCCCGAAGGCCCCCACCGCAAGGCCGGTGCGAAACGGCTTCAGGTCGACGATCTTGCTGCGGACGAGCATCAACACGCCGACGGCCACGAGCACCACGGGGATGACGTACGCCGCGACTCCGAACGCCCCGTGCATGCCGTTGACGACCGAGGCCCCGATCGCGCCGCCGTCCCAGCCGAACCAGAGCACCGTCGCGAGGAAGAGGCCGACGGCGACCATCCCGAGGCCCCAGAGCTCGGGATGGTGATGCGAGCGGGTCTTCGGCGGGCGCTTCTTCTTCACCCGGGCCGGTGTGCGCGGCCTGGGCGCCCGCTTGACGGGCTTCTTCCGGGTGACAGCCATGGGGCTTGCTGCTTCTGCGGCGGTGCCCCGTCTCCTCCGCCGCATACGAGCTGCGGCCGCTCTAACCGCCCGGCCAGCGAGCGGGTCGGGCGAGATGCAGGCCGCCGCGGGCGATTCCCGGGCCGACGGCGTGGAAGGCGGGAACGACCTCGCTCGTGACGAGCCCCGCCGTGCCGGTGACATCGTCGACGAGCTGCCACCAGCGCCGCGCGGCC
>Ga0302322_100002910_pt1 | contig 14584 bp, 10 predicted proteins | sample Fen_T0_2_FD_203757 | JGI IMG/M metagenome (GOLD analysis project Ga0302322, IMG submission 203757) | Peat permafrost microbial communities from Stordalen Mire near Abisko, Sweden - Fen_T0_2 | ecosystem: Environmental > Terrestrial > Soil > Wetlands > Permafrost | place: Sweden: Abisko... | reverse complement strand
GGAGCCACTGCTCGCAGCGCGCGCTCTACGGCCGAGCTGTCGATCTCCAGGCCGCCATCTTCGGCGTAGCGCGCAGCGGATCGCGCCTACGGTCTCGCTCTTGGGCAAGGGGGATCGCAGCGTCTTTCCCACTTATACAGGTCATCGAGCAGCGGCCTGGCGCAGGTCTGTCGAACCTTTCGCCGCAGGTCGGCGGGCTTGCCGCGAACTTCCTCCTCGATGCTGTAGTTGGCGCCGATGCGCGCCAGGGCCTCGGTAGTTGTGGTCGAGACGTGGATGACATGAGTGTCGTGGACCTTGCGCTGAGCATGGGACTAACGGGCGACTTCGCAAATGTGCCCCTCGCAGTCCAAGTGATGGAAGCCGGAGCAGGCATCGACCTGCAGCGCGCCGGTGAAGTTCTTCAATCGCAGGCGCGGTTGTCTTGCTGCAACACTCCGGATCCTGACATGGCCCTGGCTACTCTCAGGGCCTCGTTGAATCCCTGCACAGCAGCCGATATGCGGCATTGATCGCGGCCATTTGCTCAGTGGCCCGTACCCGCGCCCCTTCGCTCCCATGCTCGATTCTGTCAGGATGCCACTGCCCTACCCTTCGGCGGTAAGCCGCCTTGACTTGCCTTGGAGTGCAGTCCGCCTGCACACCCAAGATCAAATAGGCGCCAGCTCTGTCGATGGGGTGAACCACCGGCCCGCTTTCGGCCGCATGCTCGTAACAGTCTCCGCAGATGTAGCCCGGTCTGAGTCCGCTCTGCCGCGCTGGGACGTCGAGGGATCTACCGCTCTCTTCCCGTCCACTCGCGGATGCGCACGGCGAACCAATGAACGAATCGCCAATTCCTGGATCCTCCTGCCAGGCACCCTCCCCGTCCTTGAATACTTCCGTGGTGGAATCGACCTTCGGCCAGCGGGCACACTGCCCGCTGTGCCTCCTCTTGAAGCTCTCAACAGCCGATGAGATGTTGATGGTCCAGCATTGTAGGAAGAAGAGGGGGTCAGGCTCAACACCTTCTCCCAGGACTCGCTCAATGTCGTCGAACAGTTGAGATGAACACGCGGGATGCAAAGAGGAACCGGGCGCGATGAAGCGACTCCTCGTATGCGTTAATACTTGGAAACCATCACAACTATTTGTCTGATCTCCCATACTCTCTCACCGCAGGGCCGAAGCTCTGTGAAACTAGCGTAACAATCTCAGCCGAAACGAATGACGCATTTCTGAATCTTCGCCTCGTTCTCCGAACAGAAGTACTCTCAGTCCAGTCGGACCCTCCGTCCCGCCAGGACTTTACTCACTGGACTCACACTGACCATCCGATCGTGTCAACCGCAACATCCTGCTCAGGATCCCGCCAGCCCCCTGCTCGTCCTGCGACGCAAAGACCCGTAGTCGGCCTTATCAGAGTTACGACTTTGCGGATACGAACTGGGCCAGGATCGTAAACTTTCCTCCCTGGTACCCATCTATCATCACGTTAAAGTAACTTCTGCGGTCGGGCTTTCTCAAAACACCCTCAGCGGCGCCGTCAATGTAGGCAGGGTTGGTAACCATCCCAATAAAGACAGCACGCCCATCGGTTGTAACGGCGGCAGAGGCTATGTTGAATACTTCAAGAATCGCGTCACGCAGCAGTTCTTCAATCGGACTACTCTTGAGATGTTCCTTGACGACGGGGTCTGGAAGGCCTACCATAGCCCCAGCGAAGGACCCAAGCAGCGGTAGGTCAGCTTTAACCACGATTGCAGTCTCTTGGGGAAGCACAGAGTAGATCCCGAATACTTGCGCCACCTTCGCATCGAGCGATGCTGTGGTCTGCACGAAGGTGACCTTTCTACCTATCAATCGAGAAAAGCGCTGGGACAGTCCATAGGGAGTTGGTTCAGCCATGAGCTAACACCCCCCGAGGATCGGAGATAGAGCTCTCTGCACATCTTCCGGACTGAACGGCTTGGAGATGAGAAAGTTTGCACCCTCGCTTATCGCGATCTCACGGATCCCGTTTGACGTTTCTGATGTGATAAACCCGAAAGGGACAAAATTCTGCGCTGATCTTAACTGCCTCAGAAGGTCAATCCCTGACATTTCCGGCATGTTCCAGTCGGAAAGCACAAGCATCGGCTTCTCGCCATGCAACTTCTCTAGAGCCTGTGCCCCGTTCTCTGCTTCGCCGACTGTCAGCCCCCGGTAGCCGGCCTGGCGGATCGTACGTTGGACGATCATTCGCATTGTCTTGCTGTCGTCAACGAGGAGTATATCCATTTGACTTCCTTCCCTCGGATTCGATGAGCGCCGGGTGGTTCGACCTCGGGTGCTCCCGCCGCGCTGTGAATACTATCGGCATCTTGCGATGGCCGGAACAGCGGGCATTGCCTTTTCAAGATACGACTCTAGGCCTAGCGGCGGCCACGGCGACTGTCGAAGGCCACGACCTGGTCACTCGAACCCTGCTAGTTCGGGAGAAGCGCATACTGAGAGGAAACTGGCCTTCCGGATCGAGTTGCCCCTGCTTCGGTCGTCAGCACTGTAACCCAAAAGTGCCCCATTGCGCAGTGAAGAGCCAGCCTTTTGTGGACCTTGGAGCCGCACAAGTGAAGGCCATAGTCGCTTCCATCCATCACTGTCGGCATCGACAAGTGAACTCCAGTTGCCATTTCAGACTTCAGATTCCCGCCAATCATGTTCGCCAATTCTCCGAGCATATCGCGCACATCATCGTCAACCTTGGCGGGCGGTTCCATGGATAGGATTCGGCCGGCAAACTGACATGCTTGGCTTTGGCTGCACTCGAACAAGACTGCACCCTCCCATTCTCCGGTGAGCTGCACGAAGGACGTCAGGTGGTCAGGCGCGCAATCCCATGACCGCTCACTCAGAGAGACGTTCAGATTCATCATGGATTCAAATACGGACGCGACGATCTGCGTCAGTGTTTCAACATTCACTTCGGTTACCATACATTCCTTTCACCTTGCGACGTATGCTGTGACGTTTCCGATGGTCTTTCTCTCAAACCACTCATCGAGCCCAAACGCAGATTCGGCTCCCCCGAGTAGCAGCCATCCACCTCGAAACAGGGTGCTGTGGATTTCCTTCAGGATGCTGCGCCGAGTCTCGTTGTCGAAATAGATCAAAACATTACGGCAAAACACCAAGTCGAATGGGCCGAGCGTCCGCATACTCTTGCGAAGGTCAATCGTCTGGAATCTGACCATTCGTCTCAGCTGCTCGCTCAATTGCCACTCAAGGCCCGATCGACTAAAGTGCTTGAGCAGCAGCGAAACCGGCAGACCACGGTTGACTTCGATCTGCTGGTAGATTCCCGAGCGAGCCCGCTCCAGGACTTTGGATGAAAAGTCAGTCCCTAGGATCTGAATGTCCCAATCTTTGAACCCATCCTCACACAGCATCATTGCCAGGCTGTATGCTTCCTGCCCTGTGGAAGATGCCGCTGACCAGAAGCGCATCTTCCTTGCGCCTTCGAGGTCTACCTTGAGGCGTGGCAGCATGGTCGTTCGGATTGCCTCATATTGAGCCGGATCCCGGAAGAAATAGGTCTCATTAGTTGTCATGGCCTCCACAACCTGATGGCCAATCTCGGGATCGCTTTTGGAAAGGAGAAGGTCGCAGAGCGCGTTGATCGAGCTGAGCTTTCGCTGCTTGATGATGGGCGCGAGTCTGCTCTCGAACAGGTAGTCCTTGTTGTTCTCGAGCACGATTCCTACGTTGGAATAGACGTGCGCCTGAAGGAACCGGTAGTTCTCCGGAAGGATTGCCGGCACAATTGTCTGACTCCCCACAATACTCCCCCTTAGTTCCTTCCTGCCATTCTGAGAATCTCAGGCACGACGCTTTCCAGAGGAACAACCCGATCCACCAGCCCTGCACCCACCACAGCGCCTGGCATTCCCCACACAACGCTGGAAGGCTGATCTTGCGCAATCACACTGGCTCCTCGTGCCCGTAGGATCTCAGTGCCCCGCAATCCATCCTGCCCCATCCCGGTAAGAATCACCGCAAGAACCGCTCCCCCATAGACTTCTGCACAGGATGTGAATAGTGCATCTACCGCTGGCCGGCAGGAGTTCTGACGGGGAGACTGATCGAGAAAAACTCTCACCGTATCTTCATGTGCGCTCACCTTCATATGAAAGTCCCCTGGCGCCAGAAGAATCTTGCCAGGCCCCACCTGTTTGCCTTGAGTTGCCTCTTCGCATGGCAATTTGCAGGTTGAGTTGAGCCTCTCCGCCAGCAGGCGAGTAAAGAGCGGTGGCATGTGCTGTACCACCAAGATTGGTAACCGAAAAGTGGGAGGCAAGGTTGGCAGGATGTTCCCAAGTGCCGTTGGTCCTCCAGTTGATACCCCGATAACCACCACTTGAGGCCTAACCTTCTGGTCGGGCGAAATCCTTTGGTAGAGAGGGGTCGGCTCCTTCGTCCTTGCATTGGGCGCCTTAACGTCTTTCGCCGGCGAGCCGAGGTCTGGAAACTGAAAGAACTGCTTCAGCTTCGGAATCATCTCTTCCTGCAGTCGGGCCATCGAGCGGTCGAGGGATCCTTCGTTTGAAGCCTTGGCGACGTAGTCATCCGCTCCAAGAGTCAGGGCCTCCAAGGTTATCGCCGCTCCACGCTCGGTCAGCGTGCTGAACATGATGACCCGCACATGGGGATACTCGGAGCGAACTCTACGCAGCATCTCCAAGCCATCCATGTCCGGCATCTCAATATCCAACGTGATGACGTCGGGATTCAATTGCGGTATCCGCTGGAGACCTATTGCGCCGTTTGAAGCAGTCCCCACAACCTCAATGAGAGCGTCCCCCTCGAGCGCATTCGAGACTAGACGCCGGATGACCACCGAGTCATCGACCACCAGCACGCGAATCTTCTCTCCGGGTTGCAAAAGTCGCCGGTTCATTGCGGCCATGGTTACACCCTCGCCATCGCAGGCATCCCGATAAGTTCCAGTTTCTCCGTCAGAATCTCTCTCGTAAATGGCTTCATGACGTATTCGTTGGCGCCAGCCTCAAGTGCCGAAGCCATCTGGCCCATCTCGGTTTCAGTGGTGACCATCAACACCTTCAGCGAATCGAGGCTCCGATCCTGGCGGAGGCGTTTGACGAGTTCCAATCCATTCATCTCAGGCATGTTCCAGTCGGCCAAGACCACGCCTATTGAACTCCGTTCGGATTCGAGGACCCGGAGAGCTTCTAGACCGTTTGCAGCCTCGCAAACCTCGTACCCCAGTTCGACCAAGACCCTCCGGATGATCATGCGAATTGTCTTCGAGTCGTCTACAACCAGTGCCTTGCTCATGATTACCGTTCCTTTGCAGTTTCAAACAGAGCCCTGCTGGCGCTGTGTGCCAGCAGGTTGAAATGCGAACTGCCGTTCCCGCTAGAAAGTGAACTTCGACACGGACCCCTGGAGCCTGGCTGCCATTTGGCTCAACTCCAATGACGCTGATTTGGTGTCGTTTGCACCCTGTGTCGTGTTCTTCGCGGATGCAGCCACTCCAGCAATGTTCTTCGAGATATCGTTGACGCCCTGGGCAGCCTCGGTGACGCTGCGTCCAATCTCGTTTGTCGTTACCGTCTGCTCCTCAACAGCAGAGGCAATGCTGTTAGAGATGTCATTGATCTGGTTGATGATTGATCCGATTTCCTCGATCGCCGTAACGGCGCCCTTGGTGACATCCTGAATGCCTTCGATCTTCTGGCTGATATCTTCAGTAGCCTTCGCGGTCTGCTTGGCAAGCTCTTTGACTTCATTGGCCACCACAGCGAAGCCTTTGCCAGCCTCTCCTGCACGCGCAGCTTCAATTGTGGCGTTTAATGCAAGCAGGTTCGTCTGCTGTGCAATGGATGTGATAACCTTGATCACGTTGCCGATCTCCTGGCTCGACTCGCCAAGTCTCCGCATGGTGTCATTGGTTGATTGCGCCACACCGACAGCATTCTTTGCCACTCGTGCCGAGTCGTTTGCGTTCTTCGAGATTTCACGAATCGAAGCCTGCATCTGCTCGGATGCCGTGGCCACGGAAGCAACATTTCTTGAGACCTGTTCGCTCGCTGCCGAAACCACATTGGCCTGAACGGCCGTCTCTTCCGCCGTACTCGCCATCACCTGACTTACGGCCGTGAGTTCCTCCGATGATGAAGCCAGCGTGCTTGCGTTTTCCGAGGTGGACTTGAGGGGAGATGCCACTGCTTCAAGCATCCGGTTTACGCCCTCGATGATTTTGCGATACTCCCCTTGGTGCTTGCTGGCGTCGGCGCGCGTTCCTACTCGCCCGTCGAGAGCCTCTTGGGCGAGCATATTCGTGTCTTTTACAAGCGCATGGATGTTGCTCTTCATCAGCATGAGCCATTCATGGATCTGGTCTTGATCGGATGCCTTGGTCATTGTTGCAGTCAGGTCACCATTGGCAATCATGGTCACGTAGGCAATCAGATTCGTCAACCAGGCATGAACCCCGTTGATCGCGTTCTTCATCTTCTCGTGATCACCCTTGCATGCGATCTCGACCCGTTCCCGGAGGTTCCCGCCGCGGACCAGCCCGAGAACCCGATTGCCTTCACCGATCGGCAGGAGGATAGCGTCAAGCATCTCATTGACGCCGCCTACGATTCCTGCATAGGCGCCTTGGAACTGCCCCGGCCTGCCGCGTTCCGAGAGCAACCCGTCGCGTGACGCTTCGGTGAGTCTGCTCAGTTCCTTCTGTAGGCCCTGAAGTACCGTTGCAACGTTGTTGACCGCCAACTTCATCTTTTCGTGGTCGCCATGGTAGCTCTGCGCGATCAGTTCGTCGATCTTGCCGCTTGATATCTGTGCCAGGACGCGATTGCCTTCACCGATCGGCAGGAGGATGGCGTCGAGCATCTCATTAACGCCGCCTACGATTCCCGCATAGGCACCATGGAACTGCTCGGGCTTGCCGCGCTCCAAGAGTTGACCTTTGCGCGACGCCTCGGTGAGTCTGCCTAGTTCCTTTTGCAGATCTCGCACCGTGAGGGCGATATTGTTGACCGCCATTTTCATCTTTTCATGGTCGCCATGGTAGCTCTGCGCGATCAATTCGTCGATCTTGCCGGCGGAAATCTGCGCAAGGACCCGGTTGCCTTCGCCGATCGGAATCAGGACAGCGTCCAGCGTCTCGTTCACTCCCTCAATGATCTTGCGGAAATCGCCCTGATGCTTGGTGACATCGGCACGGGTGTCGAGTTTGCCCTGCACCGCTGCCTGGACAAGGGAAGACGCATCGTGAGACAGTGATCTAATTGCATCGATCGTTGCCCGGAAGGACTGCGCCAGCAAGCCGACCTCGTCACTCCAACGATATTCAATGACCTGATTCAAATCACCCTGCGCGATCCTCTTGGCAATCTCTGATAACTGACCGAGCGGCCTTGCGATGCTGCGCGAAATGAAGAGGCCTAAGCCCAGCCCCATGAGAACGCCCGCAACGACCAAGACAGCCAACAGATTGCGGCTACTGTGGTAGTTGCTCTCAATGCCGTCCTGAACGCTCTTGCCGGAATCCTGATTTGCCTCTTCCCATTTGTCGAGGACATCCATGGCGGCGTCTGCGTTCGCGCGCCCAGCGCCGAATGAGAGTTCTACGGACGGGCGCTTCTGTTCTACCCTTTCTTTCATGGCGAGGTCGACTATTCTGGCCGAAGTCTCTTGACAGTCCTTCCATGCCCGCTCGGTCCCTGCCAGCAGTGCCCTACCCTTCTCGGTGTGAACCGTGGATTTTGCCTTCTCCAGGTCCTCATTCACAAGAGCGGTGTATGCCGCCACCCGGGCTTTATATTGTTCGCGTTGTTCCGGGCTTGACGCTAGCAGCAAGTTTTTCTCGGCCAGGTCGACTTCGAGAAGGTCGCTATCAGCATTCTTGAGGTAAACAATGCCGAGGGTCTCTTGCTCAAAGGATGCTTTGGACCCGTCTGCGATCTTGCCCATATTTGCAATGCCCAAATAGCCAATGACAGCGGAAATTGCCCCCACGATGATGAAAGCTGCGAGAAGTCTGCTGCCGATCTTCATGTCATAAATCCATTTCATTGTCCTGCTCCCTTCGATAGTCGAGCTTGTCAACAAGCATCGCTGTCTCATTTCCAAGATGCCCGGCCCCGCCAAGCTAACCAAGTCTCCTTGCTTCCAATGCTCCACTGAGAGCACTGTTGCTCCTTCTTCGTCGGAGCGCCTCGCCAACTTCCGATCAGGCATTGATGCCTAACCGCTTGCAAGCGCCTGCTCTTCGGAAGTCCGCCGAGTCTTTGCAGCCAAATCATGAACACGAGGCTGCCCTGCGGAGTGAGGGGATGCACGTTCTCGAGCCGGAGCCTGAACGGCTGACTCCCCTCCTCTGGTCGCACCGCCCACGTAGCTGTTGGACTTGTTCCCGGCTGGCTTGCCATTTCGATTGTTTGACGGCTTCGACAATTGCTGGTGCTGAACGCCCTTCGATTGGCTGGGAGCGACCGGCGCGTCTATTCTCATGCGATCGCCCCCCTCTTGAGATCCCTTGTCTTCCGATTTGCCGTTACGGGGAACCGGCGCGCTTGACACTTCGACAGCGCTCTCGGTGTCGAGAACGAGTAATAGCCTGTCCTTCAGCTTGTAGACACCACAGATGAGTTTCCGCGCCGCGGGATCTAGGTTCTCCGGTGTCTGCTCGAACGCACCGGCATCCATATCGAGCACGTCTCCGATCTCATCAACCAGCAGGCTAACCGTTCCGTCTGAAGAGCGGACTACCATGTTCATCGGAGCCTGACCGCCGTCGCGCAAGGGAAGTCCAAGCCGCTTTCGCATATCGACCGCGGTAACGATCTGGCCGCGCAAGTTGATCAGTCCCTCGATGACATCCGGAGCCTGAGGGACACAGGTCATCTGCTGCCCGCGAAGGACCTCCTGGACTTGCAGGACATCGACCCCGAAGAACAGGTCGGAGACGGTAAAGGTTGAGAACTGTCTAGCTCTCTCAGCAAACCGAGTTGCAGGACTATCCAAGTTGGGGGTCATTGACTATCTCTCCTGTCCTGCGATCTCGTCTTCAGGCTCGACAGTGGACTGGGGTGAAGCCAGAGACGCTATTGATTCACAAACAAGCTCTGGCTTCGATTTCAACTGGTAGTCTCGGTAGCCGATCACGGTCTCGGACCGTGTCCTGAGCTGCTTGGGCGATTCAGCCAGTCCGAGGACCGGGATGCTCTCCCACTCGGGGCGCCGGCGCAAGGCTGCAAGCAAGGCACTGCTTCCCTTTGGAGGGAGGTCTAGCGCTGTCACAACCACATCCACCGGTTGCTGTTCCAGACTGCGCACCGCCTCATCCAGATTCGCGGCCTCTAGCACCAAATAACCTGCCATGTCCAGGCTGCACTTTATGACCCCACGCGAGAACGCGGCATGGTCAGCCAGGAGAATTGTCTTCCTCGTGATCGGGCCTTCGCTTCCCTCGGCCCAAGAGGCTTCAGAGACACGGAGGACTGCATTGAGATCAAGGAAGTCCGTGACACGCATTCCAACTACTGCCGAGCCAAGGATGCCTTTGCGGCCGGACTTCTTGCGCACCTTTGCAGCTTCTTCCACGACGTCCAATATCTGGTTGACTACCATGCCGATTGTGCGGTCGGCATCGCTGAACACCACAACTGGCACAGGGTCGACAAATCGGTCCTGGCCTGATCCACCGGATTCCAGAACATCGTCGAGGGAGACCAATGGAAGGATGCGGCCTCGGTATTGAACGACCTGGCCCCCACCGGCATGTTCGATGGCGCTGCGAGGAAACTCCTCCAGCCTGTCTACCAGACAGAGAGGAACTGCCAGGCGGTCAAAGGATCCGGCACGGAAGAGAAGCAAGCGTTGGCTCTCAATGTCGTTCTGAACCTTCTGCTTCTCCGCCGTTCGCGCCTGCTCATGCGATTGGTCAAAGACGCCAGAGCTTTGGCCAATCCCCAGCACGTCCAAGATCAGCGCCACACGGCCATCTCCCATAATCGTAGCGCCCGCGTAGAGAGTGAGTCCTTTGAGCTGTTTGCCCAACGGCTTGACCACAATTTCCTGGGTGTCATTGATGCCGTCCACCACCAGTCCAAACTGTTTGTCCTCGGCTTGCAGCACGACGATGTTCACTGCCGCATCCCGGAGAGCCGACTTCAGCCCGAGCACATGATTCAAATATGCAATTGGCAAGAGGCTCCCGCGCCGACGGTACACGGGCGTTCCATGCACATACTCAATGTGCTTTTCGGCCGAGTCTCCCTCGAGACGAATCAGTTCAAGCAAGCTCACCTGGGGAATCACGAATCGTTCTCCTCCGCTGCTGATTACCAAGCCCGGGATAATGGCCAAGGTGAGAGGGATCCGGATCTTGACTGTGGCCCCTTCCCCAGGACGACTGAAGAGATCTACTATGCCGCCGATCTTCTCAATGTGGGATTTCACCACATCCATCCCGACTCCGCGTCCGGAGATATTTGTCACTGTCTGTGCCGTTGAAAACCCAGGAAGGAAGACGAGATTCAATGCCTCGCGATCATTCAGCTTATTGACCTGCTCCTGGCGCAAGAGCCCGTTCTGCACGGCCTTTTGCTTGACCCGGTCAACATCGATGCCGGCCCCGTCGTCGCTCACTTCGATATTGACCTGGCCGCCTTCGTGATAGGCGCGCAAGGTGAGGACGCCTTCAGCACTCTTACCCGCTCGGACGCGTTTTTCAGGCGGCTCGATGCCGTGGTCGCAGGAGTTGCGAACCAGATGCATGAGCGGATCCTTGATGGCCTCAATGATGGTGCGGTCGAGCTCTGTTTCGGCCCCATCCATTTCAAGCCGAATCTGTTTTCCAAGAGCAACCGACATATCACGCACAACTCGCGGAAGCTTGTTCCAGACCACCCCGATCGGCTGCATCCGGGTCTTCATCACCCCTTCCTGCAACTCGGTGGTGATCAGGTTCAAACGTTGAGATGTGGCGTTCAGCGCCGCATCCTCCCGGTCAGTGTTGAATTGAAGAATCTGGTTGCGGGTCAGAACCAGTTCTCCCACCAGGTCCATGAGCTTGTCGAGAAGTCCTACGCCAACCCGGATATTCGAGTCTGCAGCTGCAGAATGACGCTCCGTGTCCTCCTCCTTGCGTCCCTCATCTTTCCTCTTGTCTTCGCCCTTCCATTGATCCTCCTGCCTCTCGCACTGGACTTGTCCGAGTCCTGAAGCGGGCGGACAGGACTGGTCAGTCGCAGACTCCAGTACCGAAGCCTGCGACAATTCCGGGAACACGACCTCTGGCATTAGAGCCACAGGTGAAGGCCCGTCCAGCTTCGCCACCAACCTTAAACGCTCGGTCAGAGCTGAGAAGGCAAGGTCCCCCTCTTTCCCAGTAGCTTCAATTGACGCCAGCACTTGGCGGGTCGCGTCAACAGTCTCAAGGATCAAGGACACCAGCGACGGCGAAAGTTCACGCTTGCCGTCACGCAACTGACTCAGAAGCGTCTCAGCTTCATGAGTGATCCCCTCCAAGGTCGAAAAGCCAAGAAACCCGCAGGCACCCTTGATTGTATGAATCGTGCGAAAGATGCTTCCAAGAAGCTCCTTGTCCAGCGGATGCTTCTCCAAAGCGACAAGATCCTGGTCCAACCGCACAAGATTCTCATGGCTTTCAACCAAAAACTCGCGGATTGTCTCCAGATCCTCTTTGCTGATGTTGTCCATGCGCCTTTCCTGTTTCTTCCGGAGCCAGGTGAGGCTCTTCGCCGGTATCCAGATCTGCCATTCACATTCACAGGCAGACGCACTATCGGCAGCTCAGGCAGACAAGTTCAAGCCAACGGAGGTATCTTCGACCCAACGTGAAGACCGTGCCCACCCCGCGAAACCCGCCATCCCAAGCAGGATGCAGGTCAGTATCAGGCAACAGTTTCACGTACACCCTTCTTAAGGGTGTGCCGGTCTCTGCCTTGAAAGGGTCGACCTCAAATACAAACAACCACATGGCCTTCGGATCGAGCCGGCCTCAGTTACGCGATCCAATTGCCTCATTTTGCGTCACCCCCCGGCAATGCATGGAAAGTGCGGCAATTCGAAGTTTCTGCCGTCGAAGGCCTGAACTATCGGCCGGGACTTGCCGATATTGGCGACATGGCTCGCAATAGGTCGAGGCGGTCAGTGTGCTGGCTAGAACCACAAGCCCGCACCTACCTTCAATCAAATCGGATCCCGGGAGTCGCATTTTCAGAGGCTCGCGAGGGCAGCTCAGAGTGGCCGAATTGGACCTGCGTCAATGGTGTCACAGGGGCGATCTTCCGCGTTTCTGTCGCGGATGACAGGATTCTCGACGCGAACCTCGAACTTGCAAAGCTCCTTGGGTACCGCTCAGTCGATGAATTGTTCTCTGCTTCCTCTGGCTATGCAGCCTCTTTCTGGGAGGATCCACAGGAATTTTCAAGACAGAAGAAGCTGATCGGCGAATCCGGGTGCTCAGAGCCGACAGACTGCCGGTTGGTGCGAAAGGACGGAACCACTGTTTTGGCGAGTCTGAAGGCGCGGCTCCACCGCGAGCAGCAAAGCGGATCTTCCAGTGTCGAGTCTCATATTTATGAAATCGCGCAGGCAGAGCAGACCCGCCCAGCAGCGTCGGTGTCTGAAGCCGCTTTCGAACGACTATTTGAAGATAGCGCCACTGTCATGCTGCTGATCGAGCCATCGAACGGAAAGATCGCTAAGGCCAATCGCGCCGCATCCACTTTCTATGGGCATCCAATAGAGCACCTGGCGGAGATGTTCCTTCATGATCTCTCCGCGCTGGATAGCAACGAACGCTTCCGACTTCCTCACTATCCTCATCTTGAGGGAGAAACCTGCTGCACTTCTAGACATCAATGCGCCTCTGGACAGCGGTCCGATGTTGAACTCCTATTCTCCACCTTCGAATTCCACGGACGCAACCTGCTGCTCGCGATTGTGAATGATGTCACCGAAGGCAAGCTCGCAGAAGCGATTGCAAGGTCAGGAGATGAGAGTCTTTGCACAATGCTCGATCAAGCCGAGGTCGGCATTTTATGCGCCTCGTTCGATGGCCGGATCCTCGAATGCAATGCAACCTTTGCGAAACTGCTTGGCTATACGCAGCAAGCTGTTTCAACTCTGACGCTGCAGTCGATCATTCACCCCGAAGATCTTGCGAAATGCGGACGCGATCATTCTGCGGCTTGGAACGCTGAGGACTTAGTAGGGACGATGGAACTGCGACTTATATGCAGCGACCACAAGACTACCTGGACCAAGGCGACCACATCTCTGCAACATGACAAAGAGGGACGGCCACTGCACATCATCACACTCCTCGACGACATCAACGCCCAGAAGATGGCTCAGTTCAACCTCAGAGAGGCGCAAGATTCCCTTCGCAACAGCGAAACGCTTTATCGCACTGCAGTCCACACGAGCTTGGACGCCGTCAACATCAATCGTCTCTCAGACGGTACCTACCTGGAATGCAACGACGCATTTCTGAAGATCATGGGCTATAGACGAGACGAAGTAATTGGACGAACTTCTCTAGAACTCAACATTTGGGCAAATCCTGCAGATCGAGCGAATCTGGCAAACCTATTGCAGGCGCAGTCCCAATGCAAGGACCTCGAAGTCCAACTCAGGCATAGATGTGGCAGAGTAGTCTGGGGACTGATGTCAGCCTCTTTAGTTCAAATGGACGGAGATTCCTGCATCATTTCTGTGACCAGAGACATCTCCGACGCCAAGGCAGCCGCAAGTCAGATTCAGACTCTGTCTTTCTACGATCCTCTAACACTCCTTCCGAATAGGCGCCTGCTTCTGGACCGCTTGCAGCAAGCCCTCGTCGGGAGCGCTCGGGACGGTGGAAACCGTGCCCTCCTGCTAGTGGATCTCGATTACTTCAAGACGCTTAACGAGACACTTGGCCACCAAACGGGGGACCACCTGCTCCAGCAGGTTGCCTCCCGAATTAGAGACTGCCTGCGGGATTCAGACACAGTTGGGCGACTCGGTGGCGATGAGTTCGTGGTAATGCTGGACGACCTAAGCGACACACCGGACGGCGCAGCGGCACAAGCGTCGGTCGTCGCGGACAAGATACTTGCTGCAATGGACCGGCCGTTTCATCTTCATACACATGAGTGGCGCTGCACATGCAGCATCGGAATAGCTCTCTTTGGTGACGTTCGCAAAAGCAAGGATGAAGTCTTGCAGCAGGCCGATATGGCCATGTTCCAGGCAAAGGCGTCAGGCCGGAATACGCATCGCTTCTTCACCCCAGCGATTCAGGCAGCCGTTCATGCGCGTGTCGCCCTTGAAGACGAACTGCGGAAAGCGATTCGGGCAAACGAGTTTCTTATCTACTATCAACCTCAGGTTGAGCACGGCATAGTTACCGGGGCTGAAGCTCTAATCCGCTGGCAACATCCAACCCGAGGGATCCTGTCGCCATCGGAATTCATATCCGTGGCGGAAGAGACCTCGCTGATTCTGCCTCTCGGAAACTGGGCCCTGGAGAACGTGTGCAATCAATTGGCGAAATGGGCCCGCCGGAAGGACAAAGCTC
>Ga0302322_100002909_pt1 | contig 14585 bp, 7 predicted proteins | sample Fen_T0_2_FD_203757 | JGI IMG/M metagenome (GOLD analysis project Ga0302322, IMG submission 203757) | Peat permafrost microbial communities from Stordalen Mire near Abisko, Sweden - Fen_T0_2 | ecosystem: Environmental > Terrestrial > Soil > Wetlands > Permafrost | place: Sweden: Abisko... | reverse complement strand
CAAACGGCGCGCGTGCCGTCTGGGGTCGATGCCAGGACGGTGACGGCACTCCGTCGATGTGGGCATGGGTGCAGATTGCCGAGGCCCTGATCGCGGCGCTGCCAGACGGCGAGCGGGCGCACTGGAGCACCGTACTCGCCGACCTGCTGCAGCACCCGGTCCGCGGCGCCGACGTCCTGGCACGGCCCGATGCCGGGGCGCAGTTTCGCTTGTACAGCCACGTCGTCGCCCTGTTCAGCGCGGTCGCGGCGCGGCAGCCGCTGATCGTGGTCGTAGATGACCTTCACTGGGCGGACCAGGCTTCGCTGCAACTGTTCGCACACCTCGCCGAGTCGCTTCCGGCCCGGACTGTGTTGATGGGCACCCTGCGTGGCCATGCACCGACGCCAAGCCAACACGTGAGGCGAATGTTGGCGGCGGTCGCGCGACAGGAACGGCATCGACGCATCGTGCTTGGTCCCCTCGGCCCATCTGATGTCGCCGAGTTGGTGCGGCAGGAGACCGGGCAGCCGCCGAGTCCCGGCGTTGCCCGAGGCATCCAGGCCCGCACTGAAGGCAACCCCCTGTTCGTGCGCGAGCTCGCGAGATTTCTGGCCCAACAGAACTCCCTGTCGGACCCGGCGGCAGCGCAGGCGGCGGTCCCGTCCACGGTGCGCGACATCGTCCGGGACCGGACGAGCAGGCTCGACGACAATGACCGTCACCTCATCGAAGTAGCGGCCCTGATGGGTCGCGACCTCGACATCCGCCTGCTGGCGAGCGCAGCAGCTCTCGACGTGTTGCAGTGCCTCACCCGCCTCGAGGCTCTTGAAGCGCTCGGCCTGGTCGAAGCGACCTCCGGCCCCCTCGGTGACTGGCGGTTCGTGCACGATCTCGTCCGCGAGTCGGTAGTCATCTCAATGGCCCGATCGGCCGCGAGCCGGCTCCACCTGGACATCGCGGCCGCGCTTGTGCAGACGCAGGAGCTGACCGAGCGTCATGGTGAGGCCCTGGCCCACCACCTGTTCTCGGCGGGCCCGCTCGCCGAGCCGAAGCAGACCGCGCAAGCACTCATTGCCGCGGCGCGCATTGCGGCACGCCGATCTGCCTACGAGACCGCGGAGAAGCACCTCGACGCCGCGGCCCGGATCGCCCGCGGCGCCGGGCTCCTCGACCTCGAACTGACCGCGCTCACCGAGCTGACGGCCGTCGCCGGTATCCACGCCGGCTTCGTCGGAGCCGCCATGGACCATCTGGACCGCGCCGAGGAAGTCGCGCGGTTGCTCGGCCACGAACGGGAGGCCACCGGCTTCCTCTTCTCCCGGTTCCTGGCTCACGCACAAGGCATCCAGCTCGAGGCGGCCGGGCGCCTCGCGCGCCGGCTGCTGGACTATGGTCGGCGGTCCTCGGATCCCGTCGTCCGGGCTTCCGGCCATCACGCGTGGGGAGTCCACCAATGGAGTTCCGGCAACATCGGCGAGGCCTACCGCAACCTGAGCCAGTCCGACACGCTCATCCGCGCCCACCGGGACGCCGAGCCGCTGCGACACCGGCTGCAAATGATGACGCCGGTCATGCTGGCGCTGAACACCGCGCTGCACGGCGATCTGGTCGCCGCGCGCCAACGCTTTGACGCGGTGGAGCGGGATGCCGGCGGCAGTCCCTATGCCATCAGCATCTGGGGCTCGTTCGCGGTCACCGCGGCAGCTGTGGCCGGCGACTCCGCCTGGGCACTGCGGGCGGCCGACACGGCCATCGACGCTGACCCGGACTTCTCCTTCACCTTTTCCGGAACCTATCCGCGGCTCGCCCGGCACTGGGCGAAGGCCATGTCCGGTGCCGATCCGGCGACGGCGGCGGCCGAGATGGAGCGCATCATCGAGCGCACACTGGTCGACCCACCTCGATCGAACCTCGCCACCTGGTATGCGCTGCTGGCCGAGATTCACCTCTGCGCCGGCGATCCCTGCGCCGCGCTGGCCGCGCTCGACAAGGCGGATACCTTCATCGATACGTACGGCGAACGGTACGCCGAGGGCCTGGTGCTGCTGATCCGCGCGACGGCGCTGCGAGCCGGCGGCGATGTGCAGTCCGCCGTGCGGGCCGGCCACCGGGCGCTCCGGCTGTCGAAGGAGCGCGAGGCTCACCTTTTCGCCGCCCGCGCCAACGGCCTGCTCACCGAGTTGCCCGGCAGCGGTGACGACGGTCTGGGCCTACCCGAGGATCACGACTAGGGTTGGTCGTCGTGGTCCAGGACGTGCGCGGCTCGCTGCACCTGCAGATTCTCGGCCCCCTGCGGCTCTGGCGAGACGGTGCCGAGCTGGATGCCGGGCCGCCCCAGCAGCGCCACCTGCTCGCCGTGCTGCTGGTCTCGGCCGGACGGCCGGTCACCACCAGCGAGCTGATCAAGCTGATCTGGGACGATGACGCCCCGGCCAGTGCGCTCAACATCATCCAGAAGTACGTCGGCGAGCTCCGGCGCATCCTTGAGCCTTCGCTTCCCGCCCGGGGATCCGGGTCGTACCTGAGACATCACGGCGGCGGCTACGTATTCGACGCGACGCCAGGTGTCCTGGACCTTCTCGATTTTCGCGAGCTCGCGCGGCGGGCCAGAGCGTCGGCCGGCGCGGAGGCCCTCGACTGCTACACCGAGGCTCTGGGACTGTGGCAGGGCCCGGCCGGGGACGGGCTGACCACCAGCCCGGCGTTTGCCGGGCTGGACGGCGAATTCTTCGACGCATGCGTCGCGGCCAGCGAGATCGCTGTGCCACTGGGCCAGCCGGAGCGGTTGCTCCCGTGCCTGCGGCTCGCTGCCTCGATGGCGCCGCTGCACGAACCGGTCCAGGCGAGCCTCATCCTCGCGCTGGCCGCTGCCGGGCAGCAGGCCGAGGCACTGTCGGTGTTCGAGGCGGTTCGGGCCCGGCTCGCCGCGGAACTCGGCGTCCTGCCCGGACCCGCACTCCAAGCTGCACAACACCACGTGTTGCGGCCAAATCCGGGCCCGAACATGGCGGCCGATGACCTCGTCGGCCGCGTCGACGAAGCTCGGATAGTTCGCCAGAGCTGGGAGTCCGCCCTTTCCGGCGGCATCGGGATCGTCCTCGTCGAGGGTGAACCGGGCGTGGGCAAGACACGGCTGATCGAGGAGACAACCAGGCCGGCGGAGCGCCGGGACGCACTGGTCGTGTGGGGCCGCTGTCTGGAGGGCGACGGGGCGCCGTCGATGTGGCCGTGGGCAGAGGTCATCACCGCGCTGCTCGGCAGCCTGCCTCCGGTGGCACGCCGGCGGAGGCTCGCCGGTGAACTGGGCCGCCTCGTGCAGCCGGGCCACGGTGTGGCCGGCGGCCCGCTGATGCCCGACGCCGGGGCCCAGTTCCGTCTGTTCGAGGCGACCGCGGCCGTCGTCGGCGAGGTCGCGGCGCGGCAACCCGTCGTCCTGGTCCTCGACGACCTACAGTGGGCCGACGATTCCTCGCTGGCGCTGCTGAGCCATCTGGCGGCCCGGCTCCCATCCCGCAGCGCGTTGATCGGCGCGCTGCGCAACCGGGCACCCGTACCGGGTTCGGAGCTGACCCGGTTCCTCACCACGGCCGGCCGGCTACCAGGTCACCGCCGGATCCGGCTCGGCCCGATGGTGCCGGGCGAGGTGGCCGAGCTGGTCCGGCGCGAGACGGGCAAGGATCCCAGTTCCGACGTCGTGCACCGGATTCATGCCCGCACCGCGGGAAATCCCTTCTTCGTGCTGGAGCTGACGCGGCTGCTCGCCACCGACCAGGGCGTCATCACCGCGGACGCCGCAGCCCGGGACGAGGTGCCCGCCACCGTGCGCGACGTCGTCCGCGACCGTATGGGCGGGCTTGACGCCGGCACGCTGGATGTGTTGCGGATCGCTGCGCTGGCCGGCCGGGAGGTTGACCTCGACCTTCTCGCGCGCGCCGCCGGCCTTGATTCGCAGACCTGTCGCGTCCGCCTCGAACCCGCCGAGGCGCTCGATCTCATCAGACCCGCCCTCGACGATCCGCTCTCGTTGCGCTTCGCCCACGACCTGGTCCGCGAATCCGTCGTGGCCTCCACGTCACCACGATCGGCTCCCCGGCTTCACCTGCGGTTGGCGGATGCGCTCGAAGACACCACGCTGGGCGTCGAAGCCGGCGCCGAGCGCCTCGCCCACCATCTGTGGGCGGCCGGCCCGCTGGCCGCGCCGGAACGGACCGCGGCCGCGCTGGTCCGGGCGGGCAGCATTGCCTTGGCGAAGTCCGCGCTCGAGGCCGCCGACCGGCAGTTGCGGTCGGCCACGCAGGTCGCCCGGACGGCCGGTCTGGCCGAATTGGAGCTGTCCGCGCTGAAGCAGCTCGCCGCGTTGGGGGGCATGCGTTCGGTGTACGGTGGCGCCGCCGCCGCCGAGCTGTTGGAGCGGGCGGAACGCCTCGCCCGCGGCCTCGGACAGGAACGGGAGGCCGTCGACTTCCTCTTCTCCCGATGGGCGGGATACGCACGGACGATCGAACTCGGCCGGGCCGAGCCGCTGGCCCGCCGGCTGTTCGAGCAGGGCGAAGCTTCGGGCGACCCCATCATCCGGAAGTACGGGCTGAACGCCTGGGGCATCCACCAGTGGGCCATCGGCAACGTCGGGCAGGGTGTCCGGCTCCTCGGCCGGGCCACGCAGGCGCTGGGCGAATTCACCGCGCGGCGCGATGATGACCCGCTGCGACACGACCTGCAGATGCTCCCGGCCGCCATCTTCGCGGAGATGACAGCCCAGCACGGTGACCTCGACACCGCTCAGGCACTGCTCGACGCCCTCGAGGCGATCGCCGGGGACGACCCGTACATGATCACGGTGTGGGCCTCGATGGCCGCGCGGACCGCCGCGAATGCCGGCGACCCGGCCCGGGCCCTGCGCGCGGCGGAGCGGGGAATCGCCGTGGACCCGGAGTTCACGTTCGTCTTCCAGGGCACCTACCAGCGGCTGGCCCGGTACTGGGCATGGGCGATGACCGGCCAGGACCCGGCCGGCGCCGCCGACCGGGCCGAAGCGTTGATCGGAACGAATCTCCTGGACCCACCACGGTCGTGTGTCGCCACCTGGTACGGCCTGCTCGGCGAGGCGCGGCTGGCGGCCGGGCAGCCGGACAAGGCCGCCGCGGCCCTGGACCGGGCCGACTGGGCGCTCGATGCCTTCGGCCAGCGCTACCCCGAAGGCCTGATTCTCCTGATCCGCGCCCAGCTACTGCGCGCCCGCGGCGCGCCCGCCGCCGCCGTCCGGGCCGCCGCCGAACGCGCGCGATCGCGATCCGCCCAGAGCGAAGCGCACCTGTACGCGCGCCGTGCCGAGACGCTGTTGCGAGAACTGGATCATCGCTGAGCCGGTCAAGCGGTCCGCTATGGTACTGCTACCTGGGGGTGGAATCGCGTGGGACTGCTTCGTGTCGAGATCCTCGGTCCACTGCGTCTCCGGCACGACGGCGCCGACGTTGACGCCGGCCCGCGGCAGCGGGCCTTCCTGCTCGCGCTGCTGCTGGTGCGGCCCGGCCGGCCGGTCAGCATCAGTGAACTGATCGACCTGGCCTGGGACGAGGACGTGCCGGCCAGCGCGCCGAACCTCGTCCAGAAATACGTGGGCGCGCTCCGGCGGCTGCTGGAGCCGGACCTGCCGGGGCGGGCCACGGGCTCGTACCTGCAGCGACGGGGTAACAGCTACGTCTTCGTGGGCGGCCCCGGAGTGCTGGACGTGGTCGAGTTCCGGGAACTGGTCACGGCGGCCCGAGCGTCCGTCGGCGATGAGGCCCTCGCCTCGTACCTGGCGGCCCTGGAACTCTGGCGTGGCTCCGCCGGCACCGGCTGGAATCCCGGGCCCGCGGCGGCCGCTCTCTTTGCAGCGCTCGACGCTGAGTTCTTCGACGCGTGCGTCGCAGCCGCCGGACTTGCTCTCTCGCTCAACCAGCCCGAACGCGTCCTCCGGCCGCTACGCCTGGCCGCCTCGATGGCACCGCTGCACGAACCCGTCCAGGCCGCCCTCATCTCGGTCCTGACCGCCGCTGGGCGGCTCGGGGCGGCGGACTCCGTCTACCAGCAGGTCCAGACGCGGCTGGCGGAAGATCTCGGCATCGACCCCGGACCCGCGTTGCGAGCCGCCCACCAACGACGTGGTGAAACTCCTGCGCCGACGGGCGGGATGGTCGGCCGCGCAGAAGAGCTTGCGGTACTACGGCAAGCCGTGGAGTCGGCACTGGTCGGCGGAACCGGGCTCGTGCTGGTGGAAGGCGAGCCGGGAGGGGGCAAGACACGGCTGGTCGAGGAGGGCACCGCGGAGGCCGCTCGGCGAGGCGCCCACGTCGTGTGGGGCCAGTGCCTGGAAGACGGCGGCGCGCCAACGATGTGGCCGTGGATGCGAGCGGTCGACATGACGCTGGCCGCGCTGCCGCCGACGGCCCGCGACCTGTGGCTGACCAGTGAACTCGGCTCGCTCCTCGAGTCGGGCGGGGCGGCGCAGACCGAGCGGGCGCCGCTCGACCCAGGCAGCCAGTTCCGCCTTTTCGAACGGGTGGTCGCCCTTCTCGGCGAGGTCTCCGCCGTCCGACCGGTGGTGCTTGTCATAGACGATCTACAGTGGGCCGACGTGGCCTCGCTGCAGATGTTCGGTCACCTGGCCGGCCGGCTCCCGAGCGGTACGGCGGCGGTCGGCGTGCTCCGCGACCGTGCCCCGACTCCGGTTCCGGCGCTGTCCCGGCTGCTCGCCGCGACCAGCCGCGCTCCGGGGCACCGACGCATCCGGCTCGGCCCCCTGGGCGCCGCCGAGGTTGCCGAGCTTGTCCGCCGCGAAACCGGCCGCGACCCGGGCGACGGCGTGGCGCGCACGATCCACGCGCGTACCGCCGGCAACGCGTTCCTGGTCCAGGAGCTGTCCCGCCTGCTCGCCGCCGGCGGCGACATCGCAGCCGTGCCGTCCACCGTCCGGGACATCGTGCGCGAGCGCCTCGCCCGGCTCGACGACGACGCGCGCGACCTGCTCCAGGTCGCGGCACTCATCGGTCGTGAGGTGGACCTCGGACTGCTCGCCCGCGTCTCCGCCATCGACGCACAGACCTGTCTGGACCGCATCGAGCCGGCCGAACAGCTGGGCCTGCTCCTGTCGGCCCGGGACAACCCGTTCGCGATGTGTTTCGCGCACGACCTGGTCCGCGAATCGGTCGCCGCGACCATGTCGCCCCACCGGAAGATCCAGTTACACCTCCGGCTGGCGGACGTGCTGGAAGCCGGTGTTACGTTTGTCGAGTCCGTCGCCGAGCGGGTTGCCCACCACCTGTGGGCCGCCGGCCCGCTGGCCGACCCGGGCCGGACCGCGGACGCGCTGATCGCCGCCGGTCGCCGGGCGGCGACCAAATCCGCACTCGACACGGCCGCCCAGCACCTGCGCTCGGCGGCGCAACTGGCCCGAGCGGCCGGCTTGGCCGAACTCGAGCTGACCGCCTTGTCCGAGCTCACGGCCGTCGTCGGCATGGGCGCGGGCTATGTCGGCTCGACGACCGAGCTGCTGGAACGCGCCGAACACCTGGCCCGCGAACTCGGGCGTGACCAGGAGGCGATCAACTTCGTCATCGCCAGGGTGGCCGCCTACTGCCAGGGACTGCAGTTGGACCGGGCGGAGCGGCTGGCCCGCCTGTTCCTCGATCAGTACGAGACCTCACCTGATCCGATCCTGCGCGCCTACAGCCTGCAATCCTGGGCCATCTACCAATGGGCCATCGGCGATATCGGCGAGGCATTCGAATTTCAGAGCCGGTCGGACCGCAGCCTTCTGGAGGACATCGACGGCTACGGTGAGTACCCACTGCGGCGTGACCTGCACCTGATCGGGGCCGGCATGCACGCGGAAATCTCCGCGCTGCACGGTGACCTCGACGCCGCCCGGCCCGTGCTCGACACACTGGAGGCGGCCGGCGACGACCCCTACGCGATCACGCTGTGGGCCGCCTTCGCGTCGACGATCGCGGCCCTCGCCGGCGATCCGGCCTGGGCACTGCGCACGACCGAACGAGGCATCGCCGAGGATCCCGGCTTTTCCTTCGGCCTCTTCGGCGCCCTGCTGCGCATGAACCGATGCTGGGCACGAGCCGTGACCGGCGACGACCCGGCGGGTAGCGCCGCCGAGGCCGAGGCCGTCCTGACCGCGAAACTGCTCGACCCTCCACTCACCGGCCTGTCCACCTGGCACGGCCTGATCGCCGAGATGTGGCTCGCCGCCGGCCGGCCGGACGCCGCCGCCGCGTCACTCGACCGGGCCGATCAGGTCCTCGACATCTATGGCGAGCGCTATGCGGAGGGGTTCCTGCTCCTGCTGCGGGCCCGGTTGGGGCTGGCCGGCGGCGCGCCCGGGAACGTCGTCATGGCCGCCGCCGAGCGGTCACGCGCGCTGTCCGCCGAACGGGGCGCGCACCTGTTCACCCGCCGGGCCGAGGAGCTGTTGCGGGCACTGACGACCACCGATGGCCGGTACAACTCACTGAAAATACACTCGCCACCGGCACCATGACCTCGACGAGCAGTACGGCGATGGCGTCGAGGAGGGTGCGTGACATTTCCGGGGAGAATCCATCGGGCTCAGGTGGACGGGCTGTCGTTGGTCTGCCATGTGCGCGGTCGCGGCCCCTTGTGCGTGGTCCACCCGGGCGGCCCGGGAATGCATTGGGAGTACCTCCAGATCGCCCTCGTCGAACGCGAGCTGACCATGGCGTATCTTGAGCCGGCCGGAACCGGCGAGTCTGGTTTCCTCACGGCGGAGGCAGACTACGACGTCGCGACCTCCGTGACGCACCTGGACGCCGTGGTCGAGACCTTCGGCGGCGACCCGGTCTTCGTACTCGGGCACGGGCATGGCGGCTTCGTCGCCCAGACCTACGCGCTGCACCATCCAGCGCGGGTGGCCGGTGTCATCCTTTACTCGACCAGCCCGGTCGCCGACACGCATACGTTGGCGGCGACCCGGCGACGGCTGGTGCGCGCCGAGGCTTCGTTTCCAGGGCTGCTGGCCGCCTGGGACCGGCCGGTGGGCGCCGATGTGGACGAGGCGACCCGGCGGCTGCAAGAGATCTTCCCGGTGTACTTCGCGGACTACCGGCGCCGGGAGACGGAGTTCCGGCCGCTGCGGGAGCAGGTGCGCTGCTGGCCTCGGCTTGTACCGGAGTTCGACGGACGCGACGAGCTGCCGTCGATGGCCGCGCCGACGTTGGTCATGGCGGGGGACCACGACATCTTCTGGCCCGACGGTGGCGAGGCATTGCACCGGGGCATACCGGGGTCGCGTCTGGTGACCTTCCCGGACAGCGGTCACCTCGCCCATGTGGAGGAGGCGGAGCGCTTCGCCCACGTGCTGCTCGAGTTCACCCGCCGAGTGTCCGGACCGGTCCGCACCGCCCGGGCGTGACGTCAACAAGCCTCATTCGTGACGACCAGTTTGAGCTGCTCCACGGCTTCGTCGACCCGGCCCGTCAGCGCGAGATTCAGCGCGATGGCGATCCGGATGGAGCCTTGTTCCTGTTGGCTCTCGTCAGTCTCGGCCTCCAGATCGAGGGCCTGTTGCAGCACCGTGGCGGCCTCCGCGTAGCGCCCCAATTGGGTCAGCGACTGGCCACGGCTTTGCAGGTTGCGGACCGCCTCCCTCCTGCTGCCGGCGCGACGGCTCAGGGCCACGGCGGCCTCGCTGCTGGCCAGCGCCTCATCGTGGCGCCCGAATGTGGTGTGGACCGTATCCAGATGAATACGCACCATCGCCTGCTCGGTGAACATGTCGTGCGCGGCGAAGATGGTCAGGGCCGCCCGCAGCAGGTCGGGGACCTCCTCGCGCGCGCCGAGATACCACCGGGCCCCGGCCAGCGAGCGCAGCGCGTGCGCCTCGCCGATCACGTCGCCCTGTTCCCGCGCGGCCCGCAAGGCGAACCGCATCACGTCCTCCCAGTCCTGGAAGAACCCGTGCCACTCCAGGTAGATCGGCATGGTCATGGCGAGGCGCCACGCGACGACACCATGGTCCGCCTCCGCCGCGACCCGGACGGCCTCCTTCAACACGCCACGATGGCGGCCGAACCAGTGCAACGCTTCCTGGTGCGAGTCCGGCTGTTCGGCGACGACGCCGGGTTCGGGCGGCGGGAGCACGATCGGGGTCCGGTGGAAATAGAGGCGGGCCTCAGCGTTGACGCCGCTGCGGAGATAGTGCTGCAGCAGGCGACTCAGCGCCGCCTGCCGTTGCACCGGCGGCTCGGCGGCCAGCAAGAGCTCGTGCGCGTACGCCTTGACCAGCACGTGCGACGTGAAGTGGCCGTCGTCGTCCTCGGTTACCAGCGCTGCCTCGGTCAGCTCCTCCAGCGCGGCGCGGGTGTCTCGAAGATCCCGGCCGGTGAGGCTGACGCACGCCTCGACCGTGACGCCCGGGGTCAGGGCCAATGACAGCAGTCGGAACAGGCGGGCCGCGTCCGGGGCCAGTTGCCGGTACGACCAGGAGAATGCGGTCCGCGGGTCGCGGACCCCGCGGCCCCCCGGGAACGCCTCGAGCCGGCGGGCACCGTCGCGCAGCTCGGCGGCGACCGACTCCAGCGACAACTGGGGGCGCGCGCCGAGCCGGGCGCCCAGGATGGCCAGCGCCAGCGGCAGCCGGCCGCACGACTCGATGATCTCGTCCAGGGTGTCGGCGTCCGCCCCGTCGGCGAATGGCTGGCCGCGCATCGCGGCGAGCCGGGTCCGCAACAGTTCCCGAGCCTCGGGCAGCTCGGGCGGATGGGCCCGCAGCAGCCGCGCGCCGTCAGACGCGGCCAGGCCCAGCAGGGGACGCCGGCTGGTGATCAGCACCAGACTGTCGGCCGAATTCGGCAGCAGCGGCCGCACCTGTGACGCGTCGCGCACGTTGTCCAGCAGCACCAGGAACCGTTTGCCGGCGGTCAAGCTGCGATACATGCCGACCTGCGCGTCGAAGGTGTCAGGTACGTCCGGCCCGCGCACACCCAGCGTGTGGAGCAGGGATCGCAGCGCGGCGCCGGCCGGGACACCGCCCTCCTCACCTTCGTGGCCCTGCAGGTCGAGGTAGAGTTGGCCGTGGCCGAACGCACCGGCGACCCGGTGCGCGAAGTGAGCGACCATTGTCGACTTGCCCACGCCACCCATGCCGTCGACCGCGATCACCAGCGGGCTGGTGTGCCCACCGTCGCGCGCGCCGGTGACCAGGTCATGCAGGACGCCCAGCTCGGCCGCGCGGCCGACGAACATGGGCTGATCCGGCGGCAACTGCGCTGGGTGCACCAGAGGATCCCGTCGGGGCGTCACGGTCGGCGCTGCCACGTCGGCCGGCTCCGGTGGCGGCGCGGGCGGCGCGATCGACTGGGTCAGCACCTGCTGCCGGGCCTCGCACAGCTCTCGCCCCGGGTCGATGCCGAGATCCTCGGCCAGCCGGTCGCGGATCGTCCGGTACGCCACCAGCGCCTCGGCCTGGTGCCCGGCGGCGCCGAGGGCCGCCACGAGGCTGGCGTGCACCGGCTCGTGGAACCGGCCCATCTCCACCGCCAGCCGCAGCGCGGCCAGGACCTCCGGTGCGCGGCCCGCCGGCACGGCGAGGTCCGTGGCGGCGACTGCCGCGTCGAAAAACTCACCGTTGACCCCATCGAAGATCGCCGCGGCGGCCGGGGTGTCGGCCAGGGCATCCCCGGTCGATCCGTGACAGAGCAGCAGCGCGTCGAGGTACCGCCGCAGTGCCTCGTCCGCGCGGCCCTCCGCCACACTTACCTTCGCAGCGGCGGCCAGCCGGCGGAACATGACCACGTCGACCGTCTGCGGGTCGGGGGTGAAGTGATACCCGGTGCTGTGCCGCACGATGTACGTCCCGGACGACCGGGGTGCCAGGTCGGGCTCAAGCAACCGGCGCAGCGTGCCGACATACTTGTGGATGATGTTCACGGCGCTGACCGGCGGCTCATCCTCCCAGATCAGGCTGATCAGGTCGCCCATGCTGACCGGCCGGCCCGCACGCACCAGCAGGAGCCCCAGCACGCACCGCTGCTGCCGGGGGCCGGCGTCGAGTTCGACGCCGGCCCGCCAGATCCGCAGCGGGCCCATGATCTGCAGACGCAATTGTGGCATCACGGGCGGCCTCGGCAATCCAACACCGGTGGCGATCGGCTCGCGCGTGCGCGAGCTTCCCGGTCGGCGATAGGTGATGGTCACGGCGGCCGATCAGCGATCTTGACCGGGTACCGGCACGTCGAAGCAGTTCAGCACCACCGCGATGAGGCAGTAGCTGCCGATCAGGAATACGAGCTCGCCGACCCCTTCCTCGCCCAGCAGCGCGGTGGCCCGCTTGTAGGTCGAGGCCGGCACGATGCGTCCGGCGGTCAGCGCCTTCGCGACGTCGTGGGCGATGGCCTGTTCGTCAGTCAGCCCGGTCGGACGGCCGCCCGCTGCCAGGGTCGCGATCTGCGGCGCCGGAAGGCCGACCTGATCTGCCGTCTGTTCGTGTGCATACAACAGGTAGCGGGCGCCGTAGGCACTACCGACGGTGAGGATCGCCACCTCGCGAACGATGGGATCGAGCCGAGCCTTAGCCGCGACCGCCCGCTGCAGCATCAGCGCAGGAACACCGAACGTGGGGAAGTGCAGCATCGGCGCGAACGGCCCAACCAGCGCGCCGTCGTCGTCGAGAATGACGACGCGGGCCTGCTCCTCGGTGACAAGGCCGGCGATCCCGTCGTGCACCTCGCGGAGTTGGGGCTCCAGCTTATCGGGTGGGATGGGTTGAATACGCACGTGAATGCTCCTCCGGGTCACAGTCCGTCGGTGTACTGACCGTCGATCAGGACGAAGGCGACCCGACAGTTCGCCTGCGACCGATTCGCCCACGCGTGGCTGGTGCCGCGCTGAATCACGATGTCCCCGGCGCGCACGATGGTCTCGGCCTGGTCGAGGACCAACGTAAGTTCGCCCTCGATGACGATGCCGTAGTCGAGGGTCTGCGTGCGGTGCATGAGCGGATGGGGGGCGCCGGCAACTGATCGTGCGGCGTCGGCACCGCCCATCTCCCCGAACTTCGCGGCCGCCTCGCCCTGCGTCAGCGATCGAATGCGGTCGTCCTCAGGCGGAAAATCAATGACCCGGATGCGAGTGCCGCGCTCGGGAGGTGCGAGCACCAGACCGTCCTCCGCCGGCTCGCCCGACTGGCGATCGATGATGGCCGGCGTCTCACGGGTGCTCCACACCTCGTAGAAGGTCGGGCCACCGGGCCCGCCGACCGGCACCACCCGTGCCGGGGGTGCGTCCCGCGTGATCAGCCCGCGGCCGGACGTGTCATGGCCGGTCACGATCCTCCGGAACGGTTTCGCCGAACCCATGGCGGGGTCCTCGCCTTCTGCGACGATGGGGATAGTTGTGGTCATCTCGTCATCTCCTCAGCACCAGACGCTCCGGCTCGCCCTCGACGTCATGCGAGCAAGGTAGGCCGCAGCACTTGACGAGCCCGGAACTATTTGTGAAAGCGCCGCCACGGCGCGGACCGGCGGCGTTCAGGTCCCGGCAACGTGCTGACTCCTGTGCCCATGTCCGGTTGGCGGTGGCGGGGCCTTTCACCGCAGCAACGCTTCGAGCTGCGGAAGCCGGGCGAACATGTCGGGCAGTCCGTGCACGCCGTCGCGGACCGACTCGTGCGACAACGCGAGTTCCGGGCCGGTGCTCGCCTCGGCGCCGGCGAGGCAGCGGACGAGGTTCCACCGGATGTGCCCCAGCCAGCCGCCGATCATGAACACGAACCAGCTCGGGCCAGGTGGCGGCAGCGTTCCGCCCGCTGCGGTGTACCCGTCGAGGACCGAACGGAAGACGGCAGGCCTGATGTCGTCGAAGCCGGGCCCCTTGGCGATGCTCAGTGCCGTCGAGCCGAGCTCGCCGGACAGGTCGAGCGGGCCCGAAAGCTCCCAGTCGAGTACCACCGGCCGACCATCCCGGGGGCGTGGAGGCGGGCGAGGATCTCACCGACCTCGAACGCGTACTGCCTCGACACCGGCGCCTCGGGTACCTTCTCGCCCTCGACCCACCGGTGCACGAGTGTGCCGCCGCCGGCCGAGATCGGCTCCGGCATCGGGATTCCCGCGGCGAAGGCCGCCTGCTCGAACCTGAACACCTCCTCGACGTGGTACGCCGTGCGGCGGTCGGCGAGGTTCATCTGCTTCACCGCGAACGATCCCTGGTCGGTGTCGAGCCGGTACATGCGGTTGGCGTATCCGCCGTGAACGCGGACCATCGGCCCGCTCGGCGTGCCGAGAAGGGAGCGTTCCACGGCGCACACTTGAGGATCCGCAGCGTCCCGATGCACCGCGAATTGCCCGATGTCCTTGGCGGCGAGTTGGTCGCTGCGGGTCAGGCCGACGCGCTGAGCGCCTTCGGGCACGAAGAACGGCCATTCAGGTAAATGGGCGAAACAATGCGCAGCCCGACCGGAACACTGCGGGTGATCTTGAACTCGCGACACTGTATCTGTTCGACGGTATCGCAAACTGATACACCATGGTTCATCCTGAACCGTTCGAAACAACCATACGCCGAAGTTGTGTTCCCGCACCGTTCGGGTCACCTGATCG
>Ga0302322_100002908_pt1 | contig 14587 bp, 17 predicted proteins | sample Fen_T0_2_FD_203757 | JGI IMG/M metagenome (GOLD analysis project Ga0302322, IMG submission 203757) | Peat permafrost microbial communities from Stordalen Mire near Abisko, Sweden - Fen_T0_2 | ecosystem: Environmental > Terrestrial > Soil > Wetlands > Permafrost | place: Sweden: Abisko... | reverse complement strand
CGCGGCGGCGCGTTCGTAGATCACTTCGAAGTAGTGCTGCGCGATCGCGCCATTGGGAAGCGGCGGCGGCCCGAGCGACTGGATGAGTGCGGTGGGATGCTGCGCCGCCCGTATGGACGCGGGCCGTATGGACGCGGGCCGGAGATCGTCCGTGGGCTCGGCGCCCCAGAAGTCGCGCGGCGATCTGACCTTGCCGCGGGGGGCGCGCGCTCGTGAGTTCGACTTCTTGGAACGACGCGGGCCGCTCATACGACTTCCTCGACTTCCCCGGTGCGGGCGTGGTCCTCGGCGATGAGCGCATCCGGACGGATGCCCAGTGCCGTGCGGAGCTGTTCGGTGTCGAGGTCGGCAAGCGAACTCGACTTCGGCAACACGAGGTTGGCGATGTGGCGCTTGCCCGCGACGACCTCCTCGATCCGCTCGTCGATCGTGCCCGGGCACACGAGGCGATGCGAGATGACGGTGTGCTTCTGGCCGATCCGCCACGCCCGGTCGCGTGCCTGGTCCTCCACCGCGGGATTCCACCAGCGGTCGTAGAGGGCGACATGGTTGGCCGCGGTGAGGTTCAACCCCGTCCCGCCGGCCTTGAGCGACAGGACGAGCGCGCCGGCGCCCTCGCCCGTCTGGAATTCGTCGATCATCCGGTCGCGGGCGGTACGGGTCAGCCCGCCGTGGTAACACGCGATGGGTGTGCCGGTGACCTCGGTCAGGTACGCCGCGAGCTTCTGACCCCACTCGGCGAAGTGGGTGAACACGAGGATGCGTTCACCGGCGGCGAACACCGCCTCGATGATCTCCTCGAGCCGCGTGAGCTTGCCCGAGCGTCCGGCCAGCGGCAGGCCGTCGTCGAGGTAGGCCGACGGGTGGTTGCAGATCTGCTTCAGCGCGGTGATGGCGGCCAGGATCTGTCCCTTGCGCGGCTCCTCACCTTCGGGCACGTCGGCGCCGACGACCAGTTGGTCGAGCACGGCCTGGTAGAGGCCGATCTGCTCCGGAGTCATCGCGCAGTGGTCGAGTTCGTCGATCCGATCGGGCAACTCCGCGGCGATGACCGGTTCCGCCTTGGTGCGCCGGAAGACGAGGATCCCGTTGAGCGCGCGCAGCGCGTCCTCGGCCGGATTCGTCGTGTCACCTTCCCCCGAGAGCTGTGCGACGAACTGCGCACGCGGGCCGACGAGGCCCGGATTGGTGAAATCGAGGATCGCCCAGAGGTCGCCCAGGCCGTTCTCGATGGGAGTCCCCGTGAGCGCGACGCGCGTGCGCGCGCGGATCCGCCGGAGTTGCTGCGCGGTCTCGCTCGTGGGGTTCTTGATCGCCTGCGCCTCGTCGAGCACGAGATGCGACCACTCGACCTCGGCCAACGCGTCGACGTCGCGCACCGCGGTGGCGTAGGTCGTGATCACAATGTCGGCGTGCGCTGCGACGGTCGCGATCTCGTCGGCTGCGGCGCGGTTCGTGCCGTGGTGGACCGCGACCCGCAGTGCCGGCGCGAAGCGCGCGGTCTCCGACGCCCAGTTGGCGACGACGGCGGCCGGCGCGATGACGAGGCTCGGTCCGGTGCCGACATCGGCGAGGAGCCAGGCAATGGTCGTCGGGGTCTTCCCCAGGCCCATGTCGAGCGCGAGACAGCCGCCGATCCCGGCCGAGACGAGGAAGTCGAGCCAGGTGAGCGCGTCGGTCTGGTAACTCCGCAGGTCGGCATCGAATCCGGGCGGGGTCACGGCGGGCGCGGCCGACAGGTTGCGGGCCGCGTCGAGCAGGTCCACGGCCCAGCCGCCACCCTCGACGGAGAACCCCCCGGCGAGCGGCGAGCCTTCGAGACCGAGCGAGAGCCGCAGCAGGTCGGCGCCCGACAACTGCTTCGTCGCGGCTCGCTCCGCGAGTGCGGCGGCTGCCGCGTCGAGGTCGGCCCGGTCGAGTGCCACCCACCGACCGCCGGAGTGGATGAGGGGCCGGGCTTCCTTGGCCAGGCGCGCGATGTCGGCGGCGGTCAACTCGACGTCGTCGAAGACCACCGACCACCGCACGTCGGCGAGTTGGGCCGCGCTCGCGGCCGTGGTCGACGGGGTCTCCGCGAACACGCGGAGCGTCGGCGTCGCGCGGTGACGCGCCAGCTCGGGGATCCGCACGTCGAACCCGGCGTCCGCGAGCCACGTTCCGGTCGTCGCCATCAGCTCCCAGGCCTCGTCCTGGTCGACGATCACGCGCCCACGAACGGAGCTGGGACGGCGCAGCGCGGGGAGCATCCGTTCGAGGCGCGTCAGCTGATCCTCGAGCGCGCTGCGACCCGATCCACCGTTGACAATGGCGCGTTCGATCGGCTCGAGGGCTCCCTTGGCGGCGGGGGCGAAGACCTCGAGCAGCCAGGCGTCGCTGCGGTCCGGCGGATCGAGCCGGACGACCAGCGCCGGGTGATCGTTCGTCACCGAGCGGGCCCAGCTCGCCGTCCGGGTCACGACCTCGGCCGCGACGCGGACCGGGGCGTCGAAGGCGCTGCCGTCGAGACGGGCCAGGAACGCTTCGGTGACATCGCTCGGAGTGCGGACAGTTGGTGGCGGGGCGGGCACGTCGATCCGTCGGGCACTGTCGCGACAGATGGCTTCGACCATGCCCGTGAGCGCGGAACGGGTCAGCGCGCGGGCGTCGACCGCGGTGTCGAGGGCGAGCACACTGCCCGGCAGCTCGGCCGCCATCTCGTCGAGGCGGTGAGGGTCGACCGACGCCGGGGTCCACCGGACCGCGAACGATGACGCCGCGCCGCTGTCGGTGCCGCGCTTCTTGCGCTGGACCAACAGCGGAACCATCGCGCCGCGCGCGGTGAGTTCCACGGCCCACACCGCGATGCGGCCCAACCAGCGCACGCTCGTGCCGACGTCGCCACCCACCTGACCGGCGCCGACCGCGACCAGCCAGCCCAGGATGTCACCGACCGGCGCGGCGAACGCCTCGGCCGTGACGCCTCCGGGCAACGGCACGGCGGCGTGGGACGCCCAGCCGGCGGTCGGCGCGCCCGCCGCCGCCAACATGGTCAGCACCTCGTCGGCGTCGGCGCCAGGGGTGTGGGGCCCGGCGCACCACGCCACCACGCGACCGGGTCGCCACGAGACCTGCAGCCGGACCACCCCCGGAACTTGCGCGACCTCGGGCGCCTGCGGTCGTCGGTCGCGTCGGCGGGGCTGCGCGTCGTCCGTCTGGCCCGCCTGACCCCCGTCGCCCGCCTGACCGCTCCCTCGCTCGGAGCCGTTGAACCGGTCCCATGCGGCGGTGAGGATTCGCAGGTCGTCCTGCGCGTTCGCGAGGACCCAGTCTCGGTCGTCGCTGCGGAGGGAGCGGGCAGTGACGACGAAGTCCTCGGCCTCACGGCGCTGGCGTTGCAGCTCTTCGCCCCATCCGGCGCGATCGGCCTCGAGCACGGCACGTTCCTCGGCGGTCGCATCGCCGCGCGCCTCCGCGTCGACGTACACGCCGAACTGCCAGGCCGGCACCGCCTCACGAGCCGTCGTCATTCGAACGATCCGAACATGTTCTCCTTGCGACCGGGTTTCACCGGCCCGGATCCACCGGCCCGGGCTCACCGGTCCGATTCGGAGGGGCGTGTATCCCTCGAAGAAGGTGGCGCATCGCGCCCCCTGCGGCCGGCGGTCCTGGATCTCCACCCGCCGGGCCGGCTCCGACTACCTCGGAGCCACTTGCGTCAAGGATACGTGCCCGGGCGGGCCGACCGGGGACCAGAGCCGGTACGTCGCGGCCGCGGCGAACCACCGCTCGGGGAGCAACCCGGTTCGTGGAGCCACTTCGTGAGCCTTGCGAGGGAAGTCCCTCGGGGCGGAGCCTGCTCGCTAGCCGCGCGCCCCGGCGCCGAACGCGAGCACCAACTCACGGCAGAACGCGGGGAGATCGTCAGGCTTGCGGCTGCTCACGAGGGAGCCGTCCACCCGGACTTCCTCGTCGACCCACTGCGCGCCTGCGTTGTGGAGGTCGGTCTTGAGGCTGGGCCACGACGTGAGGGTGCGCCCCTCCAGCACGCCGGCATCGGCGAGAATCCACGCCCCGTGGCAGATCACTGCGACGGGCTTCTCGGCGTCGAAGCAGCCGCGCACGAAGTGGACGGCCTCGGGATCGGTGCGCAGCGAATCGGCATTGGCCACTCCACCGGGGAGGACGAGCGCGTCGTAGTCGGTCAGTTCCGCCGCGCCGACCGTCGAGTCGACCGCGAACCGGTCGCCCCGGTCGAGGTGACGGAACGCCTGCACCAGGCCGACGTGGGGCGCGAGCAGCGCGGGCCGGCCGCCGGCCTCGAGCACCGCGTTCCAGGGCTCGGTCAGCTCGGCCTGCTCGACGCCTTCGTCGGCGACGAGGAACGCGACCCGACGGCCGGTGAGCGGGCCGGTGCGTCCGGGCTCTACCGGTGTGGATGTCGCCGGTGTGGATGTCGCAGCGGGCTCGGTGGTGCCGGAGTTCACGGTCATGTCGTTGTCCTACCCACGGGTGGGGTTGGCCAACCGGATGCCGGGGTATCTGGACCGTTCACGCTCCCACCCGACAGGAGACATCATGATGCGACTCACCATGCGCCTCGGCCTGCTCGCGCTCGCCGCGTTCGGCGCCAAGACGCTCTACGAGAAGTTCGCGACGCACAAGGACGAGTTGCGCGACACCGGTGCCGAGTTCGTGAACCGCGCCGGTTCCGCCGCGCGGGAGGTCGGCGCCAAGGTGCAGGACGCCACGCAACGAGTCGCGACCAGCGCGCAGGAGAGCGCGGCAGACGTGTCGTCGACGGCGAAGGCCCAGGCGGCCGAGGTGAAGGCTGCGGCCGAGGACGCAATGGAGAAGTCGCTGCACGAGACGAGCGATGACGAGGGTGCCCCGCGCGCCGTGGCGGGCTGATGCGCAGTCAGTTGTCGGTCCCGACTGCCTTCGGGAGCACGTTCGCGCTCGCAGCTGTCGCGCTTCTCGGCCTCTCGGGTGTCGCATGTTCGAACAGTGACACGGGAGGGGGCAGCCTCAAGCAGGCCGGCGAGCAGGTCAAGGACGTGTTCAAGGGCTGACCGGCCCGCCGCGGCATTGGTGCCTCGCGCCGAGCGTCGACCAGTGAGCCCGGGACCGTCCGGCCCCGGCTCATCTGGTCGGCGTGATCGCCACGAGACGGAAGTTCCCCTGCTCGTGGTAGGTGACCTGGCCGATCGGCGAATCGCTGTGCACCGTGACGACGCGCCGATTCTGCAACGGCAGTCCGGTCTCCGCGTCGAACCAGAAGTCGCCGGCCTCGGTACCGGTCTGCCCGCCGGTCAAGGTCCGTGACCATCGGTAGTGCAACGCCTTGACGCGGGTTCCCCCGATGTCGAGGTCTTCCTGACCGAGGTACCGGTACGGACCGGCGGCGATGACCTCACCGCTCGCCGCCGACGAGGTGCCGTGACAACGTTGATCCCACTGGTCGCCGACGCGCTGCTCGGCCCGGATCGTGTCGGCCGGCGGGTCACAGGTGTACGCCGCCGACGTCTCGACCTTCGTCACGACCAGATCCAGGCGCTGGAAGAACGAGCCACCCTGCTCCGTCAGGTCCTTGCCGGACGAGCAGTACTTCCAGCTCTGCCAGTGGTTGGTGTTGTAGTCGACGCGGAATTCCCAACACCGGTCCCCGAGGTGGGTCACCGTGCCGGGAATGACGACGCCCTGGGACTGGCTTCGCGGCGGCGTGTCGAGCTGTTCGGTGCCCTCACCTCGATACTGGTAGATGCCAGCTGCCGGCCGGAGCGTCGTTGCCGCCGACGATTGGTCGGCGCCGCTGCGCGCTCGGCCCGCCCGCTGGACTGCCTCGGCGATCGACACCGGCCGGGTGGTGTCCCGGCTCCAGAGCACGGCGAAGGTCGCGACGCCTGCCGCCAGCACCACGCCCGCGATGGCGGTGGCGATCAGGACTCGGCGGCGCCGGCGCCTCGGTGGTGCGGTGGGTTCGCTCACGCGAGGCCCGGCAGGCTGCCGACTTCGAGACCGGCGAGCTCGGACGTCCCGTCGAACACGACGCGGCCGTCCTTGCGCACGACGCAGCGGAGCCGGCCGGCCAGGTGCTCGAAGTCGGTGTCGACGTTGCGCCGCTCGGCGGGCAGCGGCACCGGCAGCACGTGCGGTGCCAGCCCCGAACCGTCGCCCTCGAGGTCGATCCGGTAGCGGAGCGACCGGGCGCGGATCGTCCAACGTCCCGGCGCAATTGCGGAGCGCACGATGGCCGGGGGCGTGACGCGGATCACGCGGTCACCGAGTCGCACGACGACACCGGCGACCGGTCGGCCGATGGGCCCGAGCCGTAAGACTCCACCCGAGAACGCCACCGAGACATCCGCGCCGTCGAAGTCGTGCGCCTGACCCCACCACCACCGGTCCGGGAACCCGGCGCCCCAGTTCCGCTCGGCGTACACAGTCGTGCCGTCGAGTGACTGGCGATCGCCGCCGATCTCGATGGCGCCACTGGCGGTGCCGCCGAGGCGGTACGGATGCCAGTACTGGTTGAGGAACGGGACGGCCGAGAACACACCACCACCGCCGAACGCCTTCGGCCACACGTACGGTTCCGTGAAGCGCAGGTCGAGGTGCACGTCGTCGAGGTCGACCTGCAGCCGGTCGGCCGAGGCCTCGATGCGGGCCGCCGGGGTCGTGCCCGCGCGCAATGCGAAGCGGTTCCGGTCGGCGTCGGCCCCGTCGAGCGCCGCCGCGCGCACCACCCCGCCGGGATGCACCGCGACTGCGACCGTGGCCCAGTCGCCGGCCGCGTGCCGATTCACGCCGCACAGCGCGACGACCACGCGACCCGACGCCGCATCGGTCACCCGCCAGAACCATCCTTCCATCTCGGAGCCGTGGGACGGCAACGGGTCGCCGAACGGCACGTCGGCGCCCGTTCGCCGGTAGGCGGCGACGAGCCGGCCGGCAGAACTCGCCGCGGCGCGCCGGACCCGGTTCGAGGTGCTGGTGCCCGTTTCCTCGATCATGGGTCCTCGATCATGGGTCCTCGATCATGCGTCCTCGGCTCCGGATCACCGTGGTACTCGATGAGGAAGAGAGTGGCGTCGTCGCTGAGGTCGGCGCCGTTGTACTGCATGATCGATGCGCACAGGCGCCGGACCGTCTCGGCGGGGGACACGCCTCCGAGCGTGGCGCGCACCTCTCCCGCCAGCTTCACCACCCAGGTGAGTTCGCTCGGGCGGAGCTCGGGCATGCCCAGGAGCAGCGAGAGCACCGCCTCCCCGAGGGATGCCGTATCGAGGCCGCCCGACTCCCTACGCAGCATGCATCGCTCCCACCTACCGATCCCGACTGCCGTGCTCCGCGGTGCGGTCCAGGTTCGACGCGGTTGAGTGATCATTCCCTCTTCCGCGCACCGCAAACCCTTCGAGCGGTGCAGGAGGGATCACCCGTCGGCCCATCGCGGCAGGCGGCGTCTCTCACGGACGGCGCTCGGCACCGATCGCGGGACACCTTCGCACGCACGTTTGGCCCTATCGTTCGGGGTATCTGAACAGGAGGCCCTCTGATGGCCGATAAGTCCCCGAAGAAACCCAACGCGAAGAAGGCCGGCAAGTCGCTGAAGGAAAAGCGCCACGACAAGCAGGCGAAGCGAGACGAACAGAAGCCGGGATTCGGCCACTGACACCCTGACGCGCACGACGCCGGGGCCTGTCGTCCGTCGGGAGACGGAGACAAGCACCGGCGTCGCGTGCTGCCGGCGTGCGTGCGCGCCGGCCGTGTGATCGTGTGATCGTGTGATCGCGTGTTCAGCTGGCGGGTTGCAGCACTGCTTCGATGTCGAGGGTGATGTGCACCTTCTCGCCGAGGCCGACGCCCCCGTTGTCGAGCACCATGTTGAACTTGACGCCGAAGTCGTTGCGGTTGATGTCGGTGCTGGCGGTGAAGCCGACGCGGGTGTCGCCGAACGGTGAGGTCGGGAGGAAGCCCTCGACCTCGAGCGCGAGCGGCACGGCGCGGGTGACCCCGTGCAGCGAGAGCTCGCCGTCGACGACGAAGCCGTTCCCGGTGGCGCGCACTCCGGTGGAGCGGTACGTCATGGTCGGGTACTGCTCGACGTCGAAGAAGTCGGCGGACCGCACGTGCGCGTCGCGGTCGGCGTTGCTGGTGTCGATCGAGGCGAGGTCGATGGTGGCCTCCACGCTCGAGTCGAGCGGGTTGTCGCCGGTGACGAGCTGGCCCTCGAAGGTGGTGAAACGGCCGCGGACCTTGCTCAACATGAGGTGGCGCACGCTGAAGGAGACCTCGGAGTGCGCGGGGTCGATGACCCACGTGCCGGGGATGTAGCCGGGGAGCTGGGTGGTGGTGTCGGTGACGGTCATGGGGGACCTCCTGGTCGGATCGAGCGGCTGAGCTCTCGTTATTGAGTGCTCAATAGTTGAATACTCTATCACCTAATGGTTGAGCGGTCAACTAGTTTTCGGGTACGCTCACGTCATGGCCCGGAAGAGCAACCCTGCCAATGCCTCCACCGCTTCCAAGAATCCCGACGGTCCGCCCGAGACGCCCCCGACCCGCTGGCTCGACGACGACGAGCGGGCCACCTGGCTCTCGTTCGTGTTCGGCACCCGCCTGTTCTGGGACGAGGTGGAGCGCGACCTGCAGCGGGACGCCCAACTCCCGTTCGGTTACTACGAGATCCTCGTGATGCTCTCGGATGCGCCCGGGCACACCCTGCGGATGAGCGACCTCGCCGACGCGACCCAGTCGTCGCGCAGCCGCCTCTCGCACGCGGTTGCGCGGCTGGAGCGGGAAGGCTGGGTCCGCCGGGAGGAATGTCCCACTGATCGCCGGGGCGCGAATGCCGTCCTCACCGATGCCGGCTTCGCGGCGCTCGAAGCGGCCGCGCCATCACACGTCGAGAGCGTTCGCCGGCACCTCTTCGACCAACTGTCGCCTGCGCAGGTCGAGCAGCTGCGCGACATCTGCGACACCCTCCTCGGCCACCTGTTGCCGATCGCGGGGGCGCGCGGTGATCAAACGGCCCACCAGTTCGAGGACGCGCGCGCGGCATCCGACAAGCTTGCGCACCCGTAACGGCCGCCGCGTGCGAGGCCCGGCGGGGCCTCAGTCGAGCCAGGTGCGGAAGCCAGCCAGGAACTTGCGGAGATTGCCGGTTTGAGGTTCTCGGGGGGTTTACCGGAGGTGTGGTCCTTACCTTCGGGATACCCGTCCGATCTCCCGACCCGAGGTGCGCATGCCCAGCTTCCGAATCGCCACGTCGGGTTGGCGACATGCAGCTCGAGCTGGTGTCGGAGCGATCAGTACCCAGAGAGAACGGTGAGCACGCCGATGGGGCTCCGGCACCCCCTGCTGCGGTCGGTCGCGCCCCTCTCGAGTCCGACGCGTCGCGGATTCCGTTCGGCGGCTTTGGCAGCGCTCCTCGGTGGCGCGATCGTCGTCGGGTCCGGAGGCGCCGCCCACGCGCGCCAACCCAAGATCGATCCCTGGGCCTGGGCAGACCAGGACGCGGCCAAGACGGCGCAGACCGGTGCGCCGACACCCGGTCCAGAAGTCGCTGCGACCGAGGGTGCTCCGACAGGCGGCCGCGAAGTTCCGACGGCCGGTGGTACTTCCAGCGAGGAGTCGGCCTTGGCACCGGTGACCGCTCCTCCGGTCGATCCTTGTGCCCTGCTCACGAGTGCGGATTTCGCGGCGACGAAGAATGCCCCCAACGTCGAGGTCGGCCACCTCGGAGAACAAGCCTGTGGGTTTCGCAACCGCGGCGACACCTTGCGCGTCGCTCTCGGAGTCTCTCGTCCGGTTGCCGGCCAGACCTCGGTGCCTCCCGGCGTTCGCCCGAGACCGGTCTCGGGGATCGGGGAAAACGCGTCGTGGTTGCCGCGCTCCCGCCACGGGCAGTCGGCGAGGTTGTTGGTACATCGCGGCGCCTATGAATTGGTCGTCGAGGTCTCGACCCGGACCCAGCTCGCAGACAAGCGCATGCGTGCTCTCGCCACATCCGCCGCTGCGAGCGCGCTCGGGAGGCTTCCCGCATGAGGCGCTCCGTGCTCGCACTGGTCTGCACTGCACTCTTCGTCGGTGCACTCATGGCGGTCGTGCCCAAGTCGCCGAGCCCGCAGGAAACTCGCACAGTCGCACTCCGCAATGCCCGGCTGAGTGCCGACTTCTACTGCGATCGGTGCCTGCGATGGTTCAACACGAGTCCGCCGATGACCACGCGCAACGCGGATGGCAGCTGCACCACCGAGGGCACCATCTATGTTCAGGAGATCGGGCTCTCGGGCGTGAATCGCCTTCGGATCCAAATGAAGCTCCGCGGGGCTTATGACCCCGGCAATCTGCCGTTCCTCCCTGCGTACGAGGAGATCCCGGACATCGCGAGCAGCTACTTCCCGAACGATGTCACGAGCTACTACTGGGGCGAGAACTACCACTTCACCTATCCGTCAGGCGGTCAGTACTCCATCCATGCACACATGGTCGGAGACGCTGCGAGCTTCTGGGACGTCGATCGGTCGATCGATGCCAACCTCGGAGTCGTCGGCTGCGACGGGGGACCCGACGACGGCACGGTCGGAATTCCCCAACCGCAGGACGATCCGGGCCCGAGCGGTGGCGGCCCGACGGTCGATCCCGGCGACGGTGGATCAGGGGACGGCGGCGGGTACCCCGGCACCCGGAACAACGATGTCGTCACGTGAATCGCCGTGATGTGGACGGCAGTACCCAACTTCGACACCCGAGGAGAACAAGGAACATGACGACGCGGAACCAGCAAGGCCTCAACCGACTTGGCCTCGCGATGATCCTTGGTGCGATCGCCTTCACGTTCACTGTGCCGGCGGCATCGGCTGCGATGCGGACGCCGATGAAAGCGACCGCGGCGCCGAAGGCCTGTGACCTGGTGACTCCGCAGGACTACGCGAGCACGGTGCCGTCCGACGTGACCCCGCAGGTTGCGCCGGTAGCCGTGTCCAAGGGGAGTTCGCAGTGTCAGTTCGCGGGGAACAACGGCCAGTTCCAGTACGAACTGTCGGTGACCGACAGCGGAGGGAAGGCGGCTGCGCTGGTGGCAAAGAATTACGGAAAGTCGACCTTCACGGACCGGAAGCCGCTGACAGGGCTTCCCGCCGGATTCGTCGGGTTCAGCGGGTCACCGAAGGACAGCTTCACGACGTACTACGCCTATTCGAAGAAGGCCCAGAAGTTCCTCGACGTGACGGGGGCGTGGGGTGATGCGAACGGTCTGCTCCCGGATTCGGCGAGCCGTACCCAGAGCCTGTTCCTGCTCGCGCTCAGCCGTATCTGACCACGAGTGGTTCACGTCTCCATAGAAGGGACCTCCATGCGTCATCGCCCTGTCATCGGCCCGCTCGTCGCACTCGTCGCGACGGCCGCGGCCACATGCGCGCTGATCCCGTCGGCTTCGGCGTCGACGGCAACGGCGAAGCCGGCGAAGTTCAAGAGTGCGTGCTCGCTGCTGACCACGAGCGAGGTCAGCAAGGTGATGGGGGTCCCGGCCACGGGCAAGGCGGACGACCCGCAGGGCACGAACGCGACCCAGTGCTCCTGGATCACCACTGCCACGGGCGATGCCAACACCGCGATCGGCGTCGCCGACGGATCGGGGATCCTCGGTGCGTTGCTCCTGCGCGGCCAGACCGCGAAGGGTCAGTTCGAGCAGGCGTCGGTCGGGAACGCGACCACGCCTGTGGCCGGCCTCGGAAAGGCGGCAAAGTACGGTGAGGGCATCGGTCTCGTGCTGCTCGTCGACGCCAACACGGTGATCGACATCGGCGCCGCGGGCAAGGATCTTCCTTCCGCGCAGGCAGCGTCGGAGGCACTCGCCAAGCTCGCCATCGCACGGCTACAGGGCAGGCTGAAGCCGGCGCCGTCGACCCCGGCCTGAGCTTCCCGAGGTCGTCCGCGTCACCACTCGGCTCGACGGGGGCGGGCTCCAGGCCGTCGCCGACCGCATCGGCCCGCCGCCCCAGAGACATCATGAGGAACGGTCCTACGTCGACGCCGCTATCGTCGAGAACTTCGACCAACGCGGCGGCTATCACCAGTCGTACGAAGTGATCGACCCCCCGAAGATCGAAGCACTCTTCGAGCAGGATCTCGCCGCTGCGCGCCTCGCGGCCGCGACAACCGACTGAAGGAACAGAGATGGAAGACGCACCGCGCATCAGCAGCTTCGGCATCGAGGTCGGCGACCTCGAACGGTCGCTGGCGTTCTACACCGAGGTGCTCGGCCTCACCGTCACCTTCACGATCGACAACGACGACCTCCACGAGGTCGGTGTCTCCGACGGGCAGGGTGGGCCGGCCGTCCTGCTCATGCGCCACCAGAACGCTCCTGCGCCTGCGGCGGGTGCGAAGGATCAGAAGATCGTGTTCATCACCACCGACGTCGCCGCGCTCCACGCGGCGGCTGTCGCATCGGGTGCGCCCTCGGATCGCGAGCCCACGCCGTACCCCGGCACCGACATCACCATCGGCATGGTGCGTGATCCCGACGGCTACCTCGTGGAGATCATCCAGACCGCGTAATGGTCAGGTGAAGTCGGAGCCGCCGTCGACGTTCACGTTCGCGCCCGTCGTGTAGGTGTTGCGCTGCGAGCACAGGAACGCGATGACCGGCCCGATCTCCGACGGGTCGGCGGCGCGGTCGAGGTGCACATGGTTGTCGTAGTGCTCGCCGATGAAGCGCATGACGTCGTGCAGGTCGTTCTCGTCGACACCGGGGACGAGCGCGAGCGAACTCTTGAACGAGTCCGACGCGAATGTTCCCGGGCTGACGGTGTTCACCAGGATGTGCGGCGCCAACGAGTTCGAGAGGTTCTTGGTCAAGCTCGTGAGCGCCGACTTGGCCGCGGTGTAGGCCACGAGTGCAGTGGACTGGTGCTTGGTCGACATCGCCGACACGTTCACGATGCGCGCCCACGGAGCGGAGCGCATGAGCGGGAGCGCGGCTCGAATGGTGCGCACCGAGCTCAGCGTCAGACCGTTGAACACCTCGAGCCAGTCCTCGTCGGTGTAGTCCTCGAAACTCTTGACCCCGGTGGTGAACGGACCGGCCGCGTTGACCAGTGCGTTGAGGTGGCCCCAGCGTTCCCCGAGTTGGGCCATCGCCGCGTCGACCGATTCGCGATCGAGGAGGTCGACGGAGAGCCCGACGGCGTCGGGGGAGCCGAGCTGCGTCAACTCGGCGGCCGTCGTGTCGAGGTCGGGGCGCGAGCGCGCGAACACCGCGACTCGCGCACCGTCGGCGGCGAAGCAGTCGGCGGCGGCTCGCCCCATGCCCGTGGTGCCACCGGCGACGACGACCGTTGCGCCTTCGAGTCCGAGGTTCATGCTGCTGCTCCTGGGGTCAGAGGGTCAGAGGGTCAGAGGGTCAGACGTTCGGTGTGAGCGATGCGAGTTTGACGACGGTCGTCGCCGGCAGGGTGTCGACGACGTCGGGGCCCACCCAGCGCACGCCGACGGTGCCGCGCTCGTGGCCTGCGGTGTCGAGCCAGTTCGCCACGCCGGGATCGCGGCGCGCGACCACGAACCGGGCGCTCCCGTCGGGTTCGAGCACCGCGGAGTGGCAGTTCAACGTGGCCTGGTGGTGGACGTAGTCGAGCGTCTCCATCCAGTGGTTGTGGAGCGCGATCATCCAGTATTCGCAGGCGGGCGGGGTGAACTCCACGACCAGGGCTTCGTCGTCGGCGAGCTCGAAGTACGCCTGGTGCCACTTGATCTGCGGGTCCTTGAACTTGTCGGTCTCGGCCTCCTCGGCCTCGTCCCAGAATTCGTTGGGGCGTTGCGCCTGGCGGGTCGCCCACTGGGCGCCGATGCCGGCCACCGCCTTCACGTAGTGACCGGAGATGAGCAGCGCGCGGTAGAGACCTTCCGGAGTGAGCGGCTCGGGTGACGAACCTTCACCGCCGATGCGCTCGATGTGCAGTTCGGCGTGCTCCTGGTTGCGCTTGTCGAGGAAGGTCTGGCGGATGGCCAGCGAGCGGGTGTCGGCCTCGGCGCGCAGCCAGTTCCCCGCGTGCTCGCGCTGCGAGATGATCACCTCGAAGGTGCCGTCGGGTGCGACGTGCATCTGCTCCTCGTGGAGCGTCGCGCCCGTGCCGGGCCCGCCGCCGCCGAAGCCCGCGCCGGAGAAGAGGTTGAAGCTGATCCACTTCGCCGCGCCGCGCGTCCCCCAGATCCGATAGTCGTACTGACCGTCGAGCGACGCGCCGAGGTAGTGGTTGTCGGGGTTCTCGCCGACGATCTTGATCGTCTCGTGGCAGGTGCAGATCAGCTCGGGATGGGACGCGCTGCCGTACTCGAGGTACGTCTCCAACGAGCCGCGCAGCAGACGCGTGAGGAGACGGAACCCCTCGGTGCGATCCATCGGGTCGTCAGGGTTGCCGTCGGCCAGCACCACCTGGCCGGCATCGGCGAGGAGATCGCAGAACTCCTTCCACGCGGTGCCGTCGACGACCTTCTGGGTCACCTCGTCCATCTCGGCGTCGATCTCGCCAGCCATCTCGGTCACTCCTGGGTGCTCGGGCCGATCGGAGGAGGGCCGAGGTGGGTCCCCACGAATTGGCGGACCTCG
>Ga0302322_100002907_pt1 | contig 14589 bp, 14 predicted proteins | sample Fen_T0_2_FD_203757 | JGI IMG/M metagenome (GOLD analysis project Ga0302322, IMG submission 203757) | Peat permafrost microbial communities from Stordalen Mire near Abisko, Sweden - Fen_T0_2 | ecosystem: Environmental > Terrestrial > Soil > Wetlands > Permafrost | place: Sweden: Abisko... | reverse complement strand
TACGGCTGTCAGCCTGGTCCACCGATCCGCGGAGCGGCACCCCCGGACTTCCCCCCCTGCTTCGCGACCATCCGCTGCCGCGCTGCGTGCGCACGGTCGTTGCGGGCACGACGGTCCACGACGAGGTCGAGGACTAGTCCATGACACCGCTGTTCAGCCTGCCGCGGGCCGTCGGCCTCACCGTCGTCGCCGGAGTCGTCCTGTGGCTAGCCTTCCCGCCCGTGGGCTTCGGTCCCTACGCGGTCGCCGCTGTCGCGCTGCTCACGGCCGCCGTCTGGGGCGGCACCGTGCGCCGCGGTCTGGGGCTGGGCCTCCTCGGTGGGGCGATCTTCTTCGGCCTCCTCCTCGGGTGGATGAGGGTCGTCGGCTGGGACGCCTGGCTCCTTTTGACCTTGCTCTGTGCCGGGTGGATCGCCCTGGCCGGCCTCGGGATGGCGCTGGTCAGTCGCCTGCCCGCTGCACCGGTGTGGATCGGCGCCGTGTGGGTGGCCGAGGAGGCGCTGCGAGGGCGGGTGCCGTTCGGCGGCTTCCCCTGGGGGGAACTCGCGTTCGCACAGGCAGGAACGCCCTTCGGTGCCCTGGCGCCGCTGGGTGGCTCGGCACTGACCTCGTTCGCGGTGGCCTTCCTCGGTGCCGCCTGCGTGACCATCCCGCTCGACCATCTGGCCGGACGGACGCGCCTGGCCGCGTTCTGGCTCGCCGCCAGCGCCGTGCTCCTCATCGGCCCGGCGCTGCTGCCGCTGCCAGCCACCGGTGACACGGAGGGTGGACCTCCCTCGGCTCTGATCGCGATCGTGCAGGGAGGCACTCCAGAAGTCGGTCTCGGCGCGCTGGATGTGCGGCGCGCAGTCCTCGACAACCACGTGGCCCAGACCCTCGACCTGGCGAAGGCGATCGATCGTGGCGAGGTCGCCCGCCCGGCCTTCGTCCTCTGGCCGGAGAACTCGTCGGATATCGATCCGTTCACCGATGCGAGCGCTGCCGATGCGATCACGGCGGCGGCGCGAGCGGTGAACGCACCGATCCTCGTCGGTGCGGTGATCACGAACCCCGGCGATCCGCGCACGGTCTGGAACGTGGGCATCGTCTGGGACCCGGTGCACGGTCCCGAGCAGATGTACGTCAAGAACCATCCCGTGCCGTTCGGTGAGTACATCCCGTTCCGCGACTTCCTCGCGCAGCACATCGGGCGCTTCGATCGCATCCCGCGCGACTTCGCCCCCGGCACGAAGCCCGGGAACCTCACCATCGCGGGCATTCCGGTCGGCAATGTCATCTGCTTCGAGGTCGCGTACCGGTCGGTCGTGGACGCGGTCGTGACGGGCGGTGCGCGGGTCATCACCGTGCAGACGAACAACGCGACATACGGGGGCACGGCCCAACCGGAGCAGCAGCTCGGGATCGAGCGGCTGCGCGCGATCGAGTTCGGTCGCACGGTGGTGGTGTCGGCGACCACCGGCGTGTCCGCCGTGATCGCGCCTGACGGCACGTTCCTGGACCGCATCGACGAAGGCGATGTCGGGTGGCGGGTAGCGGAGGTCCCACTGCGCGGGCAGTCGACGCCGGCGACCTCGCTGGGCCGGCCCATCGAGTTCACCCTGGCGGGGCTCGGACTCGGAGCGGTCGCTGTGGCGGCGCTGTGGAGGCGTCGCAGGCGCCCAGAACCGATCGCCTAAGGTGACATGGTGACGTCCTTCGCCGACCTCGGGCGCATCGTGGTCATCATCCCGACCTTCAACGAGCGCGCGAACCTCTCGCCGATCGTCGCGCGGGTGCGCTCGTCGGTGCCAGAGGCCGACGTCCTCGTGGCCGACGACAACTCCCCGGACGGCACCGGCGAGATCGCCGACGAGCTTGCGGCGCACGACGACCACGTCCGCGTCATGCATCGCCTGGGCAAGGAGGGGCTGGGCGCCGCGTACCTGGCCGGGTTTGCCTGGGCACTGCAGGAGGGCTACGACGTGGTGGTCGAGATGGATGCGGACGGATCGCACCAGCCCGAGCAGCTGCCCCGTCTGCTCGACGCCCTGCGCGGCGCGGATCTCGTCCTCGGCTCACGATGGGTGCAGGGTGGGCGTACTGAGAACTGGCCCAAGAGCCGCCAGCTCATCTCCCGCGGCGGAAGTGCGTACACCCGGCTGATGCTCGGGGTGCCGATCCATGACGCCACCGGCGGATACCGTGCCTTCCGGGCCGACACGCTTCGCAAGCTCGACCTCCACGAGGTGGCATCGCAGGGCTACTGCTTCCAGATCGACCTTGCGTGGAGGGCAGTGCAGCGGGGGATGACGGTGCGCGAGGTGCCGATCACCTTCGTCGAGCGCACCGCCGGGGCGAGCAAGATGAGTCGCAAGATCGTCGTCGAGGCGCTGTGGCGGGTCACGGCGTGGGGCGTCGACGACAAGGTCACCCGGGTCCGTCGCCGCGCTCACGCCCAGCGCTCCCTCGATGCCGGCGGCCAGCCGTGAGCTTCCGCAGTCGCCTGGTCGTAATCGGGTATCCGCTGCTGGAGCTGGTCACGATCTACCTGGTGGCGCAGCTCATCGGCTGGGGCTGGACCCTGCTGCTGCTGCTGGCCGGGATACCGGCCGGTTTCGCCATCATGCGCAACGCGGGCGACGCGGCCATGCGCGAGGTGGTGCGTGCCTCCGGAGCGGGGGAGCCGGTCAACGCGAGTCGCCACACGCTCGCCTTCGTCGGTGGCCTGCTCATCGCGATCCCGGGTTTCTGGTCCGACCTGCTCGGGCTGCTGCTGGTGATCCCGTTCACTCAACGGCTGTTCCGAAGTCGCGCCGGCCGCTGGATCGAGGCACGCTTCACGACCGTCCGCGTCCCGGGTGTGCACAATCCCGGCGGCGATGTGATCCAGGGAACCGTCATCCGAAGCGATGAGGCAGGCCCCCCACCGCGGGGGAGCCTGCCTCAAGGTTGATCGCGGGACGCTAGGCCGACTGGCGCAGTTCCGCCCGAGCCACGCCCTGCTGAGCGTGGAGCAGGTCCAGCCGTTCGCGAAGCAGGGCCTCGAGGTCGGCGATCGTCCGCCGCTCGAGCAGCATGTCCCAGTGCGTCCGCGTGTGCTTGACGGGCTTCTCCTCCGGACTGGCCACGTCAGGACGGGTCGCCGTCCGACCGCAGCGGCAGGTCCACTCGAAGGGGATCTCCTCGGCCTCGACCGAGAACGGGACCAGCGTCTGGTGGCCCTCGGAGCACAGGTACGACACCACCATGCGCTCGGCAGGGGCCACGTGGGCATCGGTCTCGTAGCTCAGGGCGCCCAGACGGGTGCCGCGCATCGACTCGCTCATGTGCTGTCCTTCCGTGCCGGCCATCCGCTCGGACGACCTAGGTGATGACACATATGACGCGGGTGTTATTCCCCTGGTTCCCCTGACCTGTCACCCGCCTGAGCACCGACAACATGAGGAATGCGGCTGATCTCGCGATGGAATGTCCGATAGTCGAACGTGTAAGAGCTTGGTAAAGCTTTGCCTCAACATGGGCACGCTTATCACTTCTGCACCATGTGTCACTCCAGTATTCACCCGTGACACCTCGAGGACGCCTCTGGGCGGCCGTGGCGCTGGTCCTGCTCACCGTGGGCCTGATCCAGGCGCCCGCGCACGCCACGACGCTGACCGGCGTCGACTCCGTGCGACGAGCCTGTCCCGCGGGGCGGGGGAGCGGCACCGACCGATGTGCGCGCACCACTCGCGGCTCGGCCATCCCGACATGGCAGAACCGCATGTTGGCTGCCGTCAACACCCTCCGCCGCGCCGCGGGCGTCCGACCCCTGCGCCTGTGCCCGTCCCTGAGTGCGGCCGCGCAGGACTACGCGGTGTCGATGGCCAGCACCGGGCACTACGGGCATGTGGGAGTCGACGGCTCGCAGCCCTGGGACCGCATGAGCGCTCACGGCTACTCGTGGACCGGTGCGGCGGAGAACATCGCCGGGGGCTTCAGCCGCGTGCCTGTCGTGATGCAGGCGTGGCACGCGTCGGCGGGGCACTACGACAACCTCGTCAACCCATCGCTGCAGCACGTGGGTTTCGGGAAGGCGACCGTGGCCGGCAGCCCCCTCGGCACGTACTGGGTGCAGGACTTCGCAGCCGGGGGCCGGTGCGACTAGCGCCGCGCTAGAGCCAGTCGCGTCGCTTGAAGACGACGTAGAGCGTGACGCACACGCCGGCCATCATGGTCAGGGCCAGCGGATACCCGAACTGCCATTCGAGTTCCGGCATGTGCACGAAGTTCATGCCGTAGATCGTCCCGATCAACGTCGGTGCGAACAGGATGGCGGCCCATGCCGAGATCTTCTTGACCTCGACGTTCTGGTCGTTGCTGGCGATCGACAGCGCCCGCATCTCCTCGTTCTGCTGCTGGGCGACCATGGTCGCGTTGACCGTGAGCATGTCGCGCAGGAGGAGCTGGAAGCCCTCGACTCGCTCCGAGACCTGGGTGTTGTGGTCGGCCACATCGCGCAGTGACCGCTGCAGTTCCTCGCTCACGCCGTACTTGTCGAAGCCGGCCTCGAGCGAGGAGAAGATCGACGACAGGGGATTGGTGGCGCGGCGGAACTCAATGACCTCGCGCGACAGTTCGTAGATGCGCCGCGACACCTCGGGGTCACCGGAGAACACCTCGGTCTCGATCTCGTCGATGTCGTTCTCCAGACCGGTGACGACCGGCAGGTAGCCGTCGACGACCCGGTCGAGGATGGCGTACAGCACCGCCTCCGGCCCGAGCGCGAGCAGCTCCGGATCGTCCTCGAGGCCCGATCGCACGCCCGAGAGATCAGGTGACTCGCTGTGGCGCATGGAGATGACGAAGTTGGTGCCGACGAACAGGTGCAGCTCCCCGAACTCCACCTCCTCGACGTCGTCGAGGTACCTGGCGGCGCTCAGCACGACAAACAGCGTGTCGCCATAGCGCTCGATCTTCGGCCGCTGGTGCGCCACGATGGCATCCTCGACGGCAAGCTCATGCAGCGAGAACTCGTCTGCGAGGGAGATGACCTCCTCCGGCGTGGGGCGGTAGAGGCCGATCCACGCGAAGGCGTCGTCGTCCTCGCGCAGGTCCTCGTAGACCTCGGCCAGGGTCAGCGGCGAGGCGATCCGCCGTCCATCCCGGTACACGGCCAGGTTGACCACACTGGACTCGCTGGGGCTCGCCAGCTCGGTGATCGGATGGACCTGCGTTGACTCGATCGGCACATGGCGACGGCGCCCGCGCGCTGCGCGGATGCCCGAGAACACTCGTTCGCGCATGTCGGCCTCCCTCAGGGCAAGTAGACCATGCCTGCCGGCACGTCAGTCGGTCCCGGACTCCATCGCGGCGCGGTCGAGCATGGTCTCCTCATCGAGGATCGGTTCGGTGCTGATCGCGGCGATCGCAGCGGCGCCACCCGCCTCGAGCTCCCCGACAAGGCTGGCCTGTCCAGCCGGCAACTGCCCCTGGGCGGCGTAGAGCTCGAGCTTGCTGCGCGTGTCGGCGATGTCGAGATTGCGCATGGTCAGCTGGCCGATGCGATCCACGGGACCGAAGGCCGCGTCCTCCGTGCGCTCCATGGAGAGCTTGTCCGGGTGGTAGCTGAAAGCCGGGCCGCGCGTGTCGATGATCGAGTAGTCGTCACCTCGACGGAGCCGGATGGTTACCTCGCCGGTGACGGCGGAGGCCACCCACCGCATCAGCGACTCCCGCAGCATGAGTGACTGCGGGTCGAGCCATCGGCCCTCGTACAGGAGCCGCCCCAGACGTCGGCCCTCCGCGTGGTAGTTGGCGATCGTGTCCTCGTTGTGAATGGCACTGAGCAGTCGCTCATAGGCGATGAACAGCAGGGCCATTCCGGGCGCCTCGTAGATGCCCCGGCTCTTTGCCTCGATGATGCGGTTCTCGATCTGGTCCGCCATGCCCAGGCCGTGCCGGCCACCGACCGCATTCGCCTCGTTGACCAGGTCGACCGCCGTCGGGAACTCGCGCCCATCGATGGCGACCGGTCGCCCGCGGTCGAATCGCAGGGTGACGTCCTCGGCCGCAATATCGACGGAGGGATCCCAGAACCGGACTCCCATGATCGGATCGACGATCTCGATGGAGGTGTCCAGGTGCTCGAGGGTCTTGGCCTCGTGCGTCGCACCCCAGATGTTCGCGTCGGTCGAGTACGCCTTCTCGACGCTGTCGCGGTACGGCAGGTCGTGGGCCAGCAGCCACTCCGACATCTCCTTGCGGCCGCCCAGTTCCTCCACGAAGTCGGCGTCGAGCCAGGGCTTGTAGATGCGCAGTGAGGGATTGGCCAGCAGGCCGTAGCGGTAGAACCGCTCGATGTCGTTGCCCTTGTACGTCGATCCGTCGCCCCAGATCGACACGTCGTCCTCGCGCATCGCGCGGACGAGCAGCGTCCCGGTCACCGCGCGGCCCAGGGGAGTGGTGTTGAAGTACTGGCGACCCCCGGAGCGGATGTGGAAGGCGCCGCAGGACAGTGCCGCCAGCCCCTCCTCGACCAACGCGGCCTTGCAGTCGACGAGTCGGGAAAGCTCGGCGCCGTACTGGGTCGCCCTACCCGGCACGGAGGCGATGTCCGGCTCGTCGTACTGCCCGATGTCGGCGGTGTAGGTGCACGGAACCGCGCCCTTGTGTCGCATCCAGGCGACGGCGACGGACGTATCAAGGCCGCCGGAGAACGCAATGCCGACTCGCTCGCCGACGGGCAGGGAGGTCAGTACTTTCGACACACGCTAAACCTAGGGGCCCACGCGTCGGCAGCGGTGACCGGCCCGCGATCGGACGCTTGGGCTAGTTGGTATTGCAGGCGTTCGCCCAGATCGCGGCCGGCACCTGCGCGTCGGCGGGTCGCTGATCCGGGTGGGCGAGGTCCTCGCTCCCGCAGACCGTGCCTCGATCCTTGGGGATCCAGAACTGGCCCTCAGCCTCGAACACGAAGGTCTCCGTGATGTCATGACCCTTGCCATCGCCCACGGTCGCGAACGCGTACGCCCAGCCGCTGTCGCATCGGAACTCGTCGACCGACACCAGGACCTCACCCTTGGGCAGCCCCGCGGCGATCACGTCGCCGAAGTCCGCCTGCGTGCAGGTTGCCATCCCGCCGACGAGTTGCTGGTCGGCAGCGACCGCCTTCATTCCGTTGGCGATCCTGACCAGCTGCGTAGCGGCGAGGGGATGCGGACCGTAAGTGACGAGGACCAGTCTTGTCGCCCGCAGCCTGCCGTAGGCGGGCAGAGTGACGGTCAGGGAGCCGCCATACCGGGCGACGTCGCCGTAGGCGCAACTGCGCCACTGCTGGGCCTTCTGCGGATCGCAGTACGCCTGGACCGTAGCGACCCGGCCCTTGACCCGAATCGTTCCTACGGTCTTGCCCGCGCCCGCGGGGTCACTGCAGATCGGGTTGCCCTCCGTGACGCTCAGCGGTGTCTTCCGGGGACTTCCGTAGCCGGCGACCAGGTTCTGCTCGGTTCCCCGGGGGCACGCCGCAGCGCTGCCCGTGTGGGTCAGCTTCAGGCCGGAGGTGTAGGTCGGCTCGTAGACGGTATACGTCACCCCCACCTGCAGGTCCTCGTAGGGATTGCCGGACCCCATCGCCCCGGCGGGGGGTGAGATGGCGAGTGCAGTGACTGCCGCTGCCACGACACAGCACACACGTGCCGCCAGATGCAGCATGTCGCCTCCCTGGTCCAGGCCTCACGCACGTCATGAGCCGCTCCCGAATGTAGTGACGGCCCACGGGGGAGGCGCGCTAGACGCCCTCGGCAGAGGACTCACCGGCCGGCTGGGGAGTCCCCGGCAGGCGAAGCCATGCTGCGCCGACCGCAACCGCCCCCACGGCGAGCCCGGGCAGCACGAGCCCCGCCACCAGCAGCGCCGACGCGACCACCGCGAGCGCGAGGCTGGCCAGGCGACGGACACGAGCGAGGTTCACGCCGTGATTGTGGACCCATGCCCTGACAGCCGTCACCCCTGGCGGCGTTCCGAGCACCGCTCATCGGGGTGCGAGGTCCGTAGACTCATCGGCATGATGCCCAACGCGACCCGGGGTCGAATTCTCGTGTCCACTGTCGCCCTTGGCCTTGCCGCCGGACTGGTGGCACCTGTCGCTGCGCGAGCGGAGACCACGTACACCTTCGCGGAGGTCCAGAAGCACGCGACCCGATCGGACTGCTGGTCGATCGTCAATGGGGGTGTCTACAACCTCACCGCGTTCATCGGCCGGCACGAGGGCGGACCGTCGGTCATCATCGCCATGTGCGGGATCGACGGCACGTCGTCGTACAACAGCAGGCATGGTCGGCAGGGTGGCGAGAACGAGCCTGCGCGGGCGCTTGCGCACTACCGCATCGGAGTCCTCGATCCGGCATCGGTGCCGAAGCCGACGACCGTGTACACCCTCGCCCAGGTGGGCACGCACAAGACGGCAGCCGACTGCTGGTCTGCAATCTCGGGCAAGGTCTACAACCTCACCAACTGGATCGACAAGCACCCGGGCGGTCCCGGCCTCATCTCGGCCATGTGCGGCATCGATGGGTCTGCGATGTACGCCAGCAAGCACAACGGCGACACTGTCGCCGGTGGCGTGCTCCCGAGCTACCAGGTGGGCGTCCTCGACCAGACGAGCGTCCCCACTGCGCCCGCCACCTCGTTCACACTTGCCCAGGTGGCCACGCACAAGACGGCGGCCGACTGCTGGTCCGTTGTCGCGGACGGCGTCTACAACCTCACCGACTGGATCGCCAAGCACCCGGGCGGACCCGATGTCATCACCGCGATGTGCGGCATCAACGGCACGGCCATGTTCAACAGCCAGCACAAGGGGGCGGCGGTGCCCGCCGCCAGTCTGACGGCGTACCGGGTCGGGACCCTCGCTGGAGCAAACCCGACGAATGCCGCGGCCACGTACACGGCGAAGCAGGTCGCCCGGCACAACACCGTCAAGGACTGCTGGACGATCGTCGGGAAGGGCGTCTACGACCTGACGGCCTGGGCCGCCAAGCATCCTCGGCAGCGGGCCTCGATCATCGGCTCCTGCGGAGCCCGCAGCACCAAGGCCTTCAGGCAGGCCCATGGCGGCGCCACTCACACGCGCGCGATCCTCAGTCCCTACATGGTCGGCCGAATCGCCTGACGCTCTGATTAGATACCGACGTGCCGACCGCGATGATCCTCGCCGAGAACCCGTTCTACCTCATCACCGGACTGCCGGTGCACACGCTGGTCGTGCACTTCGCGGTGTCGATGCTGCCCCTTGCCGCGATGGCACTGATCGCCATCATCCTCGTACCGCGCTGGCGTGGTGCGTTCGAATGGGCCGCCATGATCGGCCTGCTCATCGGAACCGGTGCTGCCTTCGTCTCCAAGGAGTCCGGCGAGGCGCTCGCGAGCGTCATCGGAGTTCCGCAGAACCACTCGCGCTGGGGTGACATCCTTCCCTACGTCGCCCTCCTCCTGCTGATCCTCGCGGTCGTCTGGGTGGTGCTGAGCCGGCGCGCGCCGAAGCAGGATCCTGTGCCCGCCATCTCCATCGGTCGCGGAGCCCAGGCCATCGTCGGCATCATCGCGATGGTGGTCTCCGTGGTCGCCATCGGCATGACGGTGGTCGTCGGGCACACGGGTGCTGCAGCCGTGTGGGCATCGCGCAGCCTGGACAGCGAGGCGAAGGAGGACGCCAAGCCAGCGCCCACTGCCGCGCCGACCGCCTCTGCCGCGGCCTCGTCCTCGACAGGTGGAGCGGCGGCTACCGGATACACGATGGCGGACGTCCAGAAGCACTCGAGCGCCTCGGACTGCTGGAGCGCGGTCAGCGGCAACGTCTACGACCTCACTCAGTGGATACCGCAGCATCCGGGCGGCTCCGGGGTGGTTGAGGCGATGTGCGGGACCGACGGCACGGCAATGTTCGATTCGCAGCATCAAGGTGACACCACAGCGGCCGCCGCACTGTCGCAATTCCTGCTCGGTCCGCTGGGTGGGGGAGCGGCCGGCGGTGCCGCTGCCCCGGCCTCCTCGGCTGCAGCCGCGGCCTCGTCGGCACCCGCGTCGGCCGCGGCCGGCACGTACACGATGGCGGACGTGAAGAAGCACTCGACAGCCACGGACTGCTGGTCGGTCGTCGACGGCATCGTGCTGGACCTCACGCAGTGGATCCCTCAGCATCCTGGCGGCGCCGGCGTGATCGAGGCCATGTGCGGAAACGACGGGACGACCCTGTACAACTCGCAGCATCAGGGCTCCGAGGACGCTGCGCAGGTCGCCTCACAGTTCGCTTTGGGCCGCTTGTCCTAGATCCTCGGATTGCCCGTTCCGTCCATGTGACGTTGCCGACACCCCCCATACGTCTTACCTAATTCTTGGGTTTCTCAGGCCCGGAGTTTGCGCATCCCTACCTAGGTTGACCAAGGAATGGGCTGGCCGCATCGCTTCTGCGATCGTCGACAGGCCCGCGTCACGAGGGTTGGAGCGCAATGAGGCTGATCGGATCCGCTTGGGGTCGTCTGACGGCGGGGATCGTACTTCCGCTCGCCGTGGCCGCGGGAGTCCTGACCGCTTCGCCTGCACAAGCCGAGACGCTGTACACGCTCGCGCAGGTCGCGAGCCACAACACCTCGTCGAACTGCTGGTCGGCCATCAACGGTGGCGTCTACGACCTGACCAAGTTCATCCCCGTCCACGAAGGTGGCCCCGCGCGCATCATCGCGCTGTGCGGCATCGATGGCTCGGGCATGTTCAACGGCCAGCACGGCAGCCAGAGCACGCCGAACTCCACTCTGACCCGATACCGCATCGGCGCCCTCGACAGCACGCCGCCGCCCGTCCCGAGCACGACCTACACCTTCGCGCAGGTCCAGACCCACAATTCGTCGTCGGACTGCTGGTCCGTCGTCGGATCGACGGTCTACAACCTGACGACGTGGATCCCCAAGCACCCGGGTGGGCCCGCGGTGATCACGGCGATGTGCGGCACCGATGGCAGTGCGAGCTTCAATGGCAAGCACGGCAGCGGCTCGGCCACGCCGTCCGCGTCGGCTCAGGCCCAGCTTGCACAATTCGCGATCGGATCGCTTTCGGGCGGGACGACGGGCGGCACAACGGGTGGCGTCACCCCCACCCCCAATACGACAACGCCGTACACGTTTGCCCAGGTGCAGACGCACAAGACCTCGACCGACTGCTGGACCGTCATCGGCACCAAGGTCTACAACCTGACCGCGTGGATCCCGCTGCACCCGGGCGGCACCGCGCCGATCATCGCGCTGTGCGGCCTCGACGGGTCGGCCAGCTTCAACGGCAAGCACGGCAGCACCTCACCGACGCCGTCCGCCACCGCGCAGGCGAAGCTCGTGCCGTACCAGGTCGGCGTCCTCTCGGGGACGACCGCCGTGACTGCCACCGGTTCCTACACGCTGGCACAGGTCAAGACCCACAACACCCAGGCGAACTGCTGGTCGGCGATCCTGGGCAGTGTCTACAACCTGACATCGTGGATCGGCCAGCACCCGGGCGGCACCTCGCAGATCATCGCGCTGTGCGGGACTGAAGGCTCCGTGGCGTTCTGGGGCAAGCACTCCGGCAGTCCGACCGCACAGGCGGCCCTCGCGCAGTTCAAGGTCGGCACCCAGAGCGACTACGTTCCGGTCGCCCTGCCCGCAGCCGTCACGGTGGGGCAGATCAGCACGTCGGGGAACTTCCCGATGACCGAGGTCGCCAAGCACAACACGGCGGCCGACTGCTGGACCGTCATCAACGGCAGCATCTACGGACTGAGCACCTGGATCCCGGTTCACCCCGGTGGATCGGCCGTGCTCACCGGGCTGTGCGGCGTCGACGGAACCGCAGCGTACAACGGAAAGCACGGCTCCAGCGCGAGTGCGGGAGCGATCCTGGCGAAGCTCCGCATCGGCAGCCTGACATCCGCCAGCTCCGCGACCACCGCCGGCGTCTACACCCTGGCGGATGTCGCCAAGCACAAGACGGCGGCTGACTGCTGGGCGGCCATCGACGGCGGCATCTACAACCTGACCAAGTGGATCCCGCAGCATCCCGGTGGGCCCGCGGTCATCACCGCCCTCTGCGGCACTGACGGGTCGGCCGCCTACAACGCTAAGCACGCGACCAGCGTCGGCGCGGCAACGGCACTCGCTACCTTCAAGATCGGCACGCTCTCGACCACGACCGGTGCGGTCAACGCCGGAGCCGTGGCCATGTTCACGCCGGCCCAGGTGGCGCGTCATCACTACGCCGCGCACTGCTGGAGCATCGTGAACGGCAATGTCTACAACCTCTCGTCGTGGACGAAGAAGCACCTGAACCGTCGGTCGTTCATCAAGAAGATGTGCGGCAAGGACGGCTCCAAGCCCTTCAACAAGTCGGCTGGGGGAGTGGCCAAGGCCAACAAGCGCCTCCAGAAGTACCTGGTGGGCAGGGTGGGAGCCCCCGTGGCCACCACCCCCACCGCCACGATCACGACCGTCGCGGCGACCACGACGCCGACGGCGTCCGGCCTGTACTCCCTGGCCCAGGTGAAGGCGCACGCGACGCCGGGGGACTGCTGGGCCGTCGTATCGGGCAGTGTCTACAACCTGACGACGTGGATCACCCAGCACCCAGGCGGTCCGGCCCCCATCAAGGCGATGTGCGGAACGGATGGGACGGCGTCCTTCACGGCCATGCATTCCAGCAGTCCCACGGCTCAGGCCGCACTGGCCAAGCTCAAGATTGGAGTTCTCGGCTGAGTCGGTCCGATACCCGACGCAGGATTGACCAACGTCGACCGGGACCGGGGTGCAGGACGCCCAAGCACGGTCGACACCGAAGCGAACCGGGACGAAAGTCCCTATCGAACAACGACCAAGAAAGTGGGGCGACATGAGCTCGCGTAAGCCAGTCACCAGGATCCTTGCCATCGGAGCGGCACTTCCCCTCGCACTCGGTGCGGTCATGGCTGCACCCGCGGCACACGCGGCGACCGGCGCCTCCATGCCGAGCGCCAAGATCACCATGGCGCAGGTGAAGAAGCACAACAAGGCGACCGACTGCTGGTCGGTCGTCGGCAAGAACGTCTACAAGATCACTGCGTGGATCCCGAAGCACCCGGGCGGGCCGGCACTGGTCACCGCGATGTGCGGCAAGAACGCGACCGCGCTGTACAACAGCAAGCACGGCACCGACCCGGTCTCCCAGGCCATTCTGGCCAAGTACAAGATCGGCACCCTGTAGTCATCCGATGGTGAGGTCCGCTGCCCGCGTGGGCGCCGGACCTCACCATCGTGTCTGTGGCCGTGCGCGATCAGCCGCAGCCGTGATCCATCCACTGCCAGTACGTCTCGTCCTCGTCCTCACTCGGCGCGGACACGAAGGAGCAGTGCAGGCACGACCCGCGATAGTGGAACCCGCCGTCCGAGCGCAGCACCATGGTCAACCGCATCGACATGCACCCTCCTCAGGCTGTGCAGCGTGATGGAGTGATCGTGCCCCTTGACGATGACGTCCAGATGACACGAACGTGACATCCTGAGGCTGGACGTAACGCCGATAATGCACATTATGACAATTCTTTCCCGGCGGGTGAGGCGAGCGGGCGCTGGCTGCCCCTCCCCAGGCCGCCAGTAGCGTGCGACCGTGCCCATAGACGATCTCGACGTGGAGATGACCATCACCAGGCCGGCCACGCGCGTGGTGAGCCTCGTGCCGTCTTTGACCGAGTCCCTGGCCATGACCGATCCGTCCGCCATCGTGGCGGCCACGCAATGGTGCACGTTCCCGGCAGATCTCGACGTAACGCGCATTCGCGGCACCAAGAACCCCGACACCAGGGCGATCGCCGCCCTGCGACCGGATGTGGTGATCGCGAACATGGAGGAGAACCGGGAACTCGACGTCCGTCGTCTGAGGGCGGCCGGCGTGCCCGTGTGGGTGACCCGGATCCGTTCCATTGACGAGGCATTCATGTCGATGCGTCGGATGTTTACCGAGGCCCTCGGCTGGTCAGTGCCCGGCTGGCTCGACGACGCGGAGCAGGTGTGGTCTGCTCCCCCGCAGCACTTCGGCCTTCGAGTCGCTGCCGTCGTGTGGCGCGATCCATGGATGGTGGTCGGCCCCGAGACGTTCGCCAGCGACGTTCTGATGCGACTGGGCTGCGTGAATGCGTTCGCGTCCGGCCTGCAGCGCTACCCGACCGTCGACGTCACCGAGCTCGACTCCCTGGGGCTGGACGTGATGCTCTTGCCGGATGAGCCCTACGTGTTCAGCCCGACTGACGGCCCTGAGGCCTTCGTTCGCACGCCCACCGCGCTCATCGACGGTCGCATGCTGACCTGGTACGGGCCGTCTCTGCTAGTGGCTCGGGAGCACCTTTCCCGGAGCATCGCGGCGGCTCTGGCCAGCTAGTGTCGGTGACCGCGGAGGCGGTCGATCAGCTCGCGTTCTTCCGAGCTCGTGATCCCTGCCTGCCGCGGCCGATCCAGTCCGCGCGTGAGCTCATCCTCACAGACATCGCGCGCGGTCTCGCTCAGCGGCCGGAGCGAGAGTCCCGCGGCCAGCGCGGCATCACCCGGCGTCGTTCCGAACTCCCAGGCGTCATTGGTGGGC
>Ga0302322_100002906_pt1 | contig 14591 bp, 10 predicted proteins | sample Fen_T0_2_FD_203757 | JGI IMG/M metagenome (GOLD analysis project Ga0302322, IMG submission 203757) | Peat permafrost microbial communities from Stordalen Mire near Abisko, Sweden - Fen_T0_2 | ecosystem: Environmental > Terrestrial > Soil > Wetlands > Permafrost | place: Sweden: Abisko... | reverse complement strand
TACGCCGGTGACTATGGGTCCCGGGTCAAGCCCGGGACGACACCGAGGGTGGGGCCCGATGATTCAAACACGATGCCGCGTTCCCGCGACGCGATTCATGCGCCCGAGTGATAGGACCTGGTTAGCTCGCCCTCTTCAATACAGAGGGCGCGGGGAATGCCGGGTGCTGGCCGCACCCATGGTTGCCTGCAAGAAGGCAGGCGGCAGTCACCACAGGTTCAGCCGAGACATCCGGCATTCCCCGCGCGATGGGTTTACGATTTATATCGCGCTCTCCTCGGTGCACCGGGCTTTTTGGCCACCGTGTCGCGACAACGCGCTTGCGCACGTTGCGCTCGGCATCAGCGTCGGGATGCCAGGACCACACGACTTCATCGTCCGTGCCGATGCCGCTCGTCGCGCAGCACCGTCACGGCCACCGCCTCCCCGCCTCGCGTGTCGTGACGATCGCGATACGCCCCTCCGTGTCGAGGCGGGATGGCCTGGAGCATCGTTGTGATTTGCCCGACGATGCAAGCGAAGAGCCCTGCGACAAAGTAACCCGACGGGCAATTTGCGCATGGGGGATATGTGCTGCGTGTATCATCCGACGGATTGCTGGTGTCGAGCGAAGAACAGCCCACCCTCGAAGAATTTAGGGTGGGCAAAGCGCAGCGTGCTCACCAATCTCGGCGTGGTATCAATGGTCCTGCCGAATGATTGCCGATCAAACATCAAAGGTGGCATCGAGGGGTGGCACCGAGGCCCGCGGAAACGCCCGTCATGATCCGATGTGCTGGGGATGGTGGGCACGCTGCGCTTTGCCCACCCTACTTTTTCGGCGCGCATCGCGCCGTCACGAATTGGCGCGAGAACAGCCGGAACGAACCCCGGGGTCGCGTGTTCACCCTGCGCTGCAACATTTCCCGGATCGTCCGGATGTCGTGCACGCCCCCCAATGAGTGCATCCGATGACTGCAGCCCGGCTCCCGACACGCTCTCTCACACGGTTCCTGCCAAAATCTCTTAAGCCAAAATCACGGGCGCCGGGGTTCCTGACCGCTCCGCACCGAACGGTCACTCAGGACCATCCTTTTCTGATGGCAGCAGCAGCGGTGGCCGGCGCGCTCGCCATAGCGGCCCTGATCAATCGCCACCTCGCCAAATCGGCCGAAGCGGCCAATCCGCCCGCAGGCCGGTTCCTGACCATCAACGGCGTGCGGTTGCACTATGTCGAACGCGGCTCAGGTCCAGCATTGGTGCTGCTGCACGGCAATGGCAGCATGATCCAGGACTTCGACTCCAGCGGTTTGATCGATCTGGCCGCGAAGACCTATCGCGTCATCGTGTTCGATCGTCCGGGCTTCGGCCATAGCGAGCGGCCGCGCGGAGTGGTCTGGACGCCGGAAGCACAGGCCGAACTGATCAAGACCGCGCTCGACCGGTTGGGTGTCTCGCAAGCCGTCGTCCTCGGCCACTCCTGGGGCGCATCCGTCGCCGTCGCGCTGGCGTTGAAATATCCGAGCCTGGTCCAGAGCCTGGTTCTGGCCTCCGGATATTATTATCCTACGTTGCGGCCCGATGTGGTGGCATTGTCCGCACCGGCCATGCCGTTGTTCGGCGATGTGCTGCGCTACACGCTCTCGCCATTGCTCAGCCGGATGATGTGGCCGCTGCTGATGTCCAAGATCTTCGGGCCACGCTCCGTGCCGAAGAAGTTCGCGGGTTTTCCGAAGGAGATGGCCGTTCGGCCGTCGCAGATTCGCGCCTCCGCCGCGGAATCGGCCCTCATGATTCCCTATGCATTCGGTTTCCGCGGCGAATACGCGGATCTGAAGATGCCGGTCGTCATCGTCGCAGGCAACGAAGACCGGCTGGTCGATATCGAAGCGCAGTCGAAGCGGCTGCACCGCGACATCGTGCAGAGCAGGTTTCACCGCGTCCCGAGTACCGGCCACATGGTCCACCAGACGGCAACGGGCGTCGTGATGACGGCCATCAACGAAGCAGCGGCGGCTTGACCGCGACAAGGGACAGCGCTTACGGATTTGTGATCGGAAGCTCCCCGGAGTACAGTCGACAAACCGAGGGCTCCGTATGTCAGCTGAACAAGCATGTCTGCCGGTGTGGCAGGAGAAGCATCTGCGGGCCGCGACCGCGGCTGCGGGCGTCGCGCTGTGGTCGTGGAATGTCGACACCGACGCCATCACCATGGACGAACGGGCCTATGACCTGTGGGAGGTGTCCACGACCGAACACAGGATCACGTTCGAGGTTCTCTCCCGGAACATCCATCCCGCCGACCTCGAACGGGTCAGGTCAGCATTTGCCGCGACACGCGCCATCGTCGGCACGTACGAAATTGATTTTCGTATCCAGGCCGACGGCGACATCCGCTGGATTTCCGCACGTGGGCGCGGCGGCGATGCCGGCATCGCCGATGGCGAAGTGTTCGGCATCTTCCTCGATGTCACTCAGCGCAAGCAGGCCGAGGAAGCCAGTGAGTTGCTGGCCGGCGAGATGGGTCACCGGGTCAAGAACCTCCTGACCATTGCCACCGCGCTAACCCAGATGACGTCACGCTCGGCGACGACCACAGAAGACATGGCGCGTGATCTGACCAGCCGGCTGATGGCTTTGGGACGTGCCCAGGATCTGATCCGGCCGCTGCCCGGCAGTAAGACCGCGGCGGCGCTGCTCGGCGATCTGATCGCGGTGTTGCTTGCGCCTTATGACGAAAGGGGAGCCAGCGTTCGGATTCGTGTCTCCGTTCCGAAGATGAGCGTCGGAGAACGCTCGAGCACGACATTGGCTCTGGTGATCCATGAGTTGGCGACCAACTCGGCCAAATACGGCTCGCTGTCGGTCGGGAGCGGAACGCTGGACGTGTCGAGCAAGGCTCACGAGGACGAGGTCGTGATCATGTGGACCGAACGCGGCGGGCCGCCGCTGTCCGTAGCCGCGACACGGCAGGAAGGCTTCGGAAGCAAACTGATCCACCGCAGCATGACCGCCCAGCTCGGCGGCAGCATCGCATTCGACTGGTCCAGCGAAGGGCTCGTCGCCACGCTGCGCATGAGCAGGGAGCGGATGGCGAATTGAGGACACGGGCAATATCGTAGGGTGGGCAAAGCGAAGCGTGCCCACCGGAAGAGGGGATGGTATGAATTGTCATGCCGAACTATCGCCGAGCAGATATCAAAGGAGGAGTATTCTTTTTCACGGTCGTTCTCGCCGACCGTTCAAGCAGTCTTTTGATCAAGGAAGTTGAGCGGCTGCGGCGGGTTTATCATCTCGTTGGAAAAAGTCGGCCATTCGAAACACTCGCAATTTGCATTCTACCCGATCACCTTCACGCACTCTGGGCTCTGCCGGAGGATGACTCAGATTTTGCCGGTCGATGGAGCCTGATCAAGAGCGGTTTTTCACGAGGCGTTGACGCTCAGCCGCGCTCCAGAGCCAAATGTCAAAGCGGGAAAAAGGCATCTGGCAGCGTCGCTATTGGGAGCATGCCATCCGCGACGACGCCGATCTCGAACGGCATATCGACTATATTCATTTCAATCCCGTGAAGCATGGCCATGTGGCGCGCGTCATTGACTGGCCATATAGCAGCTTTCACCGCTTCGTTGACCGGGGATGGCTCGTGGCCGATTGGGGTGGAGACGTAGGGAAGATCAGCGGATCGTTCGGTGAGTGAATGGTGGGCACGCTTCGCTTTGCCCACCCTACATTCTCCTCGCAATGACGGAGGGCGGGTTCTACTCCGCCGCCATCTGCCGCGGCGCGGGCGGCGGGCTGGCGAGGTCGGCGGCGAGCTGGGTGTAGCGCAGCTTGGCGTCCTGCACCGCCTTCTCCTTCACCGGGCCGTAGCCGCGGATGCGGTCGGGCAGCGACAGCAGCTCGACCGCGATGTCGTGCGTCGCCGGCGACAGCAGAGCGAGCACGGTGGCGACGTCCTTTTCGTAGCCCGCGATCAGGTCGCGCTCCATTTTGCGCTCGGCCGAGTAGCCGAAGATGTCGAGCGGTGTGCCGCGCAGGCCCTTGAGCCTGGCAAGCGTGCGAAACGCCGTCATCATGCTGGGTCCGAAGACGCGCTTCTTCGGGCGCCCTTGTGCATCGACGGCTGAATTCAGCAGCGGCGGCGCCAAATTGAAGCTGATCCTGTAGTCGCCCTCGAACTGGTCGCGAAGCTGCTTCTCGAAGCGGCCATCACTGAACAGCCGCGCCACCTCATACTCGTCCTTGTAGGCGAGCAACTTGGCGTAGTTGACGGCGACCGCGCGCGAAAGCGCCTCGCCGTAGCCGCCCTTGTCTGCGGCCTCTTTCACCTGGTCGACGAGCTTGCGGTAGCGCTTGGCCAGCCGGGCGTTCTGATACTCCGTCAGCAGCGCGCTGCGATGGGCGATGATCTCGTCGAGCGACATCGCATCGAGCGGCTTCGGGGCCACGACCTCGCTGTCGCCCTGTCCCTTCATCATCGCCGTCAGCCTGGCAGGGTCCACCACCGCAAGGCGGCCGAGCCGGAACGCCTCGGTGTTCATCTTGATGGAGACACCGTTGATCCCGATCGCCTTCTCGATGGCCTCGGCCGACAGCGGCAGCAGTCCCATCTGATAGGCATAGCCCATCATCATCATGTTGGTGGCGATGGAATCGCCGAGCAGCGCTTCAGCCGGCTTGGTGAAGTCGAGGAACGCCGAGTCCTTGTGCAGCGCCGTTTCGAGAATGTGGGCGACCTTGCGGCTCTGGAAATTGAAGTCGCGGTTGAGCACGAAATCCGCGGTCGGGATCAGATGGCTGTTGATGACGCCACGGGTGCGCGCGGAATCGCACAGCGTGATCGTCTCCTTGGCGCCGGCCACCACCTCGTCGGCCGCGATCACGAGATCGGCGGTGCCGGTAACGATGCGCGAGCAGGTCACATCCGCGGTGTGCTCGGACAGCCGGACATGGCTGAGCACCGCGCCGCCCTTCTGCGCCAGGCCCGACATGTCCAGAATCATCGAGGCCTTGCCCTCGATATGGGCGGCCATGCCGAGCAGCGCTCCGATCGTCAGCACGCCGGTGCCGCCGACGCCGCCGACCGCGATGTTGTAGGGCCGGTCCAGCGCGGGTTTCGTCGCGGGCTCCGGCAGTTCGCCGATCTCGCCGAGTTCGGCCGGCGCGCGGCTCTTCGGCTTGCCGCCATCGATGGTGACGAAGGACGGGCAGAAGCCCTTGATGCACGAATAATCCTTGTTGCAGGTCGATTGGTTGATGACGCGTTTGCGCCCGAGCTCGGTCTCGAGCGGTTCCACCGAGATGCAGTTCGACTGCACCGAGCAGTCGCCGCAGCCCTCGCAGACCGCCGGGTTGATGAAGATGCGGCGCTGCGGATCCTCCATGGTGCCGCGCTTGCGGCGGCGGCGCTTCTCGGCCGCACAGGTCTGCACGAAGACGATGGCGGACGCGCCCTTGGTCTCGCGCAGCGTCTTCATGACGTTGTCGAGCTCGTCGCGATGCGCCAGCTTGACGCCGGGGGCGATGCTGTCATGTGGATAGGCATCCGGGGTTTCCGAGACCAGATAGATCTCGCGCATGCCTTCGGCATGCAGCTGGAAGGTGATCTGCTGCGGCGACAATTCGCCGTCATGGCGCTGGCCGCCGGTCATCGCGACCGCGTCGTTGTAGAGGATCTTGTAGGTGATGTTGGCCTTGGAGGCGATCGCCTGGCGGATCGCGAGACTGCCGGAATGGAAGTAGGTGCCATCGCCGAGATTGGCGAAGATGTGCTTCTCATCGGTGAACGGGGCGATGCCGACCCACGGCACGCCCTCGCCGCCCATATGGGTGAAGGTCTCAGTCGAGCGGTTCATCCACAGCGCCATGAAATGGCAGCCGATGCCGGCCATCGCGCGGCTGCCCTCCGGCACCCTGGTCGAGGTGTTGTGCGGGCAGCCGGAGCAGAAATACGGGGTGCGCGCCACCGGCGAGACCAGCTGCATCTGCGATGCCTCGCGGCCATTGAACCAGTCAGCTTTCGCCCGCAACATCGCGGCGATTTCGGGATTGAGATCGAGCCGCAGCAACCGCTCGGTCAGAGAGCTCGCCAGCGACGACACCGACAGCTCGGCGGCAAAGGTCAGAAAACGCTTCTCGTGCTCGTCCATCTTGCCGACGATGCGCGGACGGACGTCGTCGCGCCAGTTGAACAGCTCCTGCTTGACCTGGTTCTCGACGATCTCGCGCCGTTCCTCGACGATGAAGATCTCTTCCAGCCCGACCGCGAATTGCCGGACACCTTCCGGCTCCAGCGGCCAGGGCATGCCGATCTTGTAGAGCCGCAGGCCAATCTTGGCGGCGACCTCCTCGGTGACGCCGAGTTCGCGCAGCGCCTGGCGGATGTCCTCATAGCTCTTGCCGGACGCCATGATGCCGTAGCGGGCGTTCGGTGAATCCATCGTGATGCGGTTGACCTTGTTGGCGCGGGCAAAGGCGATCGCGGCAAAGCCCTTGTAGTCCTGCAGCCGGCGGTCCTGCTCGAAGCGGTCGTCGGGCCAGCGCAGATTGAGCCCGCCCGGCGGCATCTCGAAATCAGTGGGGATGACGAACGGCGTCATCTCGTCGTTGAGGTTGATCTCGGCCGTGGTCTCCACGGTCTCGGTGATCACTTTCATGCCGACCCAGCAGCCCGAATAGCGCGACATCGCGATGCCGAGCAGGCCCATCTCGATCATCTCATGGATCGATGACGGGTAGAGATAGGGCATCAGCGCCGAGATGAAGGCATGATCGGACTGGTGGGGGACGGTGGAGGATTTGGCGCCGTGGTCGTCGCCGGCGAGACACAGCACGCCGCCGTTCCTGGCCGAGCCCGCCGCATTGCCATGCCGGAACACATCGCCGCAGCGATCGACGCCGGGGCCCTTGCCGTACCAGATGCCGACCACGCCGTCATATCTGCCGCCGGGCGACAGAGCGAGCTGCTGCGAGCCCCAGACCGCGGTGGCTGCCAGGTCCTCGTTGACGCCGGGCTGGAACTTGACGTTGTACTGCTCGAGATGTTTTCGCGCGGCAAACAGCTGCTGGTCGTAGCCGCCGAGCGGGGAGCCACGATAGCCGGAAACGAAGCCTGCAGTGTTGAGGCCGGCAGCGCGGTCGCGCCGGATCTGGGCCATCGGCAGCCGCACCAGGGCCTGGATGCCGGTCAGGAAGATATGGCCAGAGCTAGCGGTGTATTTCTGATCGAGGTTGATCGCGCCTTCGTTGAGTCCCATTACGTCCTCTTGCCGCCCTCTGGAAGTATTCTCCGCCCCTTGCCCGTGAGGCGCCTGCGCTATTCGCAAACCAGACGCACTCCAAGCTGGAATCAGTCTATGTCGGCTTGCTCGGCCCGCACATCACAATTCTCGGCATAGGCCAAGCGATCCGTTAAATCGCAATTTCGTGCACGGAATATGCGGGACGCTTTTCGGTTTGTGTCGTCCGGACCCATCGTGACGAAACGGCGTGGCGCTCGCTTTCGCACGGGGCTCGATTATACTGTGCGGGAGGGGTATCCATGGGGTCGAAATCTGCGCCAGCCATGCGCGCGATTCTGGCGGGGCTGCTCTTGTGCAGTGCAGTGCCGGCGGCTCGGGCCGAGCCGGCGGCGGAGGCGATCACGCGCGGTGAGGCGCTCGCCACAGCCGGTGATTGTGCGGGCTGCCACACCGCCGATCCAGCCCAACCCTTCGCAGGCGGCAAGCGGATCGAGACCCCGTTCGGCGTCATCTCAACACCGAACCTGACCCCCGACCGCGAGACCGGAATCGGGGCGTGGGGGGACGACGATTTCCGGCGCGCGCTGCGGGAGGGCATCGGGCCTGATGGCACGCGCTATTATCCGGCCTTCCCCTACCCGCATTTCACCAAACTGACCCGCGACGACATTCTGGCGATCCGAAGCTACCTCGCCTCGCTCGCACCGCTGCGCAACCCGGTCGCCCCGGCGCAGATGCGCTTTCCCTACAGCTACCGGCCGCTGCTGCGGCTGTGGAATTTTGCCTTCTTCCGGCCCGGGTTGTTCGTTCCCGACCAGGCCAAACGCACGGAATGGAATCGCGGCGGCTATCTGGTCGAGGGGCTCGGCCATTGCGGCAGCTGCCACACGCCGAAAAACCTGTTCGGCGCGGAGAGATCCGATGCGCCCCTCGCCGGCAGCAAGATCGCGGGCTGGTTCGCGCCGCGGCTCGATGGCGCCGCGCGCAACGGGCTGAAGAGCTGGAGCGTCGACGACATCGTCGAATATCTCGCAAGCGGCCGCAACGCCAGGAGCCATGCCGACGGCCCGATGGCCGAGGTGGTGATGAACTCGACCGCGAAGATGAGCGAGGCCGACATCAGGGCGATCGCGATCTATCTGAAGGATCTGCCCGCGGGACCGCCTGAGCCGAAGGTCGCGGCTCCACCAGACGCCAGCATGATCGCCGGGCATACGATCTATGACCGCGCCTGCATTGCCTGCCACGAAGCCGACGGCAGCGGCGCGCCGCGGATCTACCCGCCGCTGCCAGGCAATGCGCTGCTGCAATCGGACGATCCCACGAGCACGCTGCGCGTCATTCTCGACGGCGCGCAGACCGTGACCACAGCGCGTGCGCCCAATGCGGGATCGATGCCAGCTTACGCCCATCAGCTCACCGACCAGCAGATCGCTGATGTCGCGACCTATATAAGGAACGCCTGGGGCAACGTCGCGCCAGTGGTGACCGCCGATCAGGTGAAGGCGGCCCGACAAGCGAAGTGAAAATGCCTTCAGCCGCGCCCGTCCGCGCTGAACACGAATTTCGGCATGTTCCATTGGTAGCGGATCGCAAGCAGCCGGAACGACAGGCCGAAGCCGAAGCTCAGGATGGTCCAGAGTTCGCCGTTGAGCTTCAGCGCGAAACCGGTCGCGTAGAGCAGACCGGTCGCGGCGGACACGCTGGCGTAGAGCTCGGCACGAAACAGCAAGGGCACGTCATTGCAGAGGATGTCGCGCAACACGCCGCCGGCACAGCCGGTGATCAGGCCGGCGACGATCACGATCCCCAACGGCACGTCGATCTGCCAGGCGACATCGCAGCCGGCGATGGTGAAGACGACGAGCCCGATCGCATCGAGGACCAGGAAGGCCGTCGTCAGCCGGTGCACCACGCGCGCCATCGCAATGGTGACGAAGGGCGCGAGCACCGTCAGGGCGAGATAGGACGGCCGCTCGACCCAGACCAGCGGATAGTGTCCGAGCAGCACGTCGCGCATGGTGCCGCCGCCGAGCGCGGTGATCGCGCCAAGCAGGCAGACACCGACCCAGTCCATGCTGCGCCGGCCCGCGGCGAGCGCCGCCGTCATTGCCTGCGCACCCAGCGCCACCCACGACAGCAGGTGCAACACGCTATCGCTCGGCGGCAGGTTCCACATTGCTTTCTCTCCCGAACCAGGTGTGGCTCGGAACCTAAAGCTGCGATGCAGCACTGACCAGGGTCATGGAACCACGATTTTGCGGAACGGATCGATGTGCCGCTTGGTTGTCTCCCGGCTATAGAGGAGAGATCGAGATGGCCAACGAACGCACGCCCAACCCCCTGTTTCCCGAAGATCCCTATCGGGCTCCGATGACCGAAGGCGAGCAGCCGCGCATGCAGGGTTTCGACACCGAGCTGACACCGGATCCGGAACTGGCGGAGGGCCCGTCGTCCACCGGCAGGTTCGCCGCCTATGCGCTCGGGATCGCGATCGTGCTCGGTGCGGTGTTCTACGGGCTGAACCATTCGTCGACCACCGACCAGGCCGGCAATCCGTCCGCCACGCAATCGGCGCAGACCCAGCGCGCCGCACCCGCAAACAATAACGCGCCCGGCATGACCACGGGGGCTGCAACCAACCGCGCGACGCCGCCGGCCTCTGAGCCGACCGGCGCGGAGATTGACCACTCGGCGCCGCCGCCGACGGGCAAGAACAACAACACCAACTGAATCCATTCAGAATCAATCGTCCGCGGCGGGTGAACGCTTCACCCGCCGCGCTTCGTTTGGGCTGTCGGCACCGCTCAATCAAACGCCGACGGCAGCTGGCCCTTGCGGAAGAACACCATCGGCTGGTCGTCATAGTCCCCCATCTCGGCATCGCCCGTGGATGAGAACGCGACGACCCCGAGCTTGTTGACCGCCAATCTTTCGGCGGTGCGGAGTGCGCCGTCGGCCGATTTGCAGACGATCGGAGATTCCGGCTTCAAATGCCCACCTTTGCCGGCATTGAAGGCCTGCACAAAGTACGTGGTTTCGCGAGTCATGGTCGCTCCCTGAGGCGTGCCGACAACGTCGTCGATGCGAACACCGCGCCGAGTGGGCAGCTCTATTGCTTCATCGAGTCCAAAAGCGCCGAAATCTTGATGGTCGCGAAATTGGAGAACGTGTCCGATACCGCGTAGGGCAGTATGATCAGGTCGTTATGTCTCATCGCGCCACAGGTATAGACGACGTTGGGGACGTATCCCTCGCGTTCGGAGGGTTCGGGCCGCAGAATCGGCTCACGCGAGCGGGCCAGCACCTTGGACGGGTCGTTCTTATCGAGCAGGACCGCGCCGATCGAATATTTCCTGACCGCACCGACACCATGCGTCAACAGCAGCCAACCCTCATCAAGCTCGATTGGCGATCCGCAATTGCCGATCTGGACGAATTCCCAGGGAAATTGCGGCTTGAGAATGGGCTGACCGCCGTCCCAAGTGTAGATGTCGTCCGAATAGATCAGATACAAATTCTCATTGTCCTGTCGCCCGATCATGGCATATTTGCCGTCGATCTTGCGGGGAAACAGCGCCATGCCTTTGTTGCCTGCCGCCGATCCCCGCAACGGCATCATTCGAAACGATCGGAAATCGCTGGTTTTGATCAGTTCGGAGCGGATCGCCCGGCCGCTATAGGCCGTATAGGTCGCGCAATAGGTCGTCCGATCGCCCTCAGTGAATTTGACGAAGCGCGCATCCTCGATGCCGTTGGATTGCGATTCGGTGACCGGAAAGATCACGCGCTCGCTGAGGTCGCCTTCGGATTTGAAGATCAATTCGACGCACTCGCCGTCGGGGCCGGATTCCTGGATAACCCGGGGACTTGACGCCAAACGCGCCGTTGGATCGACCGACAGGCTGCCTGCGGCCGAGATGGTCCCGGTTCGAAACGTCAGCGACGACACATGCCCTTCGCCGGTGGCGCGAAGACTGAGAATGAACCGCACGCCGCCTTTCGGCGCATCCGATTGATCGGGATGCGGCACGATGCTCGGGTTGAACAAGGCAGAGGCTTCGAACGAATACTCGTTGAGAAAATAGGCGCCGATCAGCTTTCGCTGGGCATCCGAGAAGACGCCATGGGTGGCAAACGCCTCCTCCATTTCGATCGCGCGCGCCTCAAAGGTCGCCAACAGGTTGCGATGCCTCCCTAAGAAATTGTCCAGGACGTCCTTGAGCGTCGCGGCGACGGCGTCTGAGTCGAGCGCCATCACCCGGTCGACGATATGGTTGGCGCGCATCTTGTCGGTTGGATTCAGATCGCGTGGTTCGGTCGCCGGCTTGAACGGCCGTACGATCACGCGGGCCGGATCGGGCCGCAGATAAAGTGCCTGCCGATTCAGAAAGTTCGCCTGTGACACGTTATCCTCGAATCGCGATGATTGGGGGGAGCAAATTCAAGCACCCACGGCACGCAGGGCTGCGGGCTTTTTCACGCCGGTATTGACATGCGCAAGCTGCCGAATGTCCGCCAGTCCGAGCAGATAGCACACCACCGACTCGCCACCGCGATTTTCGTTGGCGCGATCGGGGTGCAATCCGTCACGGCAGCTCCCGGTGAGCGGGTCGACCAGCGCCACCGCCAGATCATTGCTGCCGAGAAACCAGGCGAAGGCGCGCATGGCCATCGCTCGCCATTCGGCGTCGCCGTCGGCGCGCCACGCCGCAAGGCAGGCGGCGATCGTCGCCGTTGCTTCCAGCGGCTGCTGATCGAAGGCACGGGGGCGTTGCCGCTGTTCGCCGAAGCCGGCTGTGCCGACAGGGCGGAAAAGACCTGCCGTTGTCGTCTGCTGGGTCATCAACCAACGCAGCGACTGCAACCCGGCGTCGCGATAGTCCGGCCTTTGCATCGCTGTTCCGGTGACGATCAGGGCCTGCGCCAGGCGGGCATTGTCATAGGCCAGCCCCTCCTCGAACCAGACCCAGTCCGGAGTCTCGACCGCCGCCAGACAGGCCATCAACCTGCCGGCAAGTGCCTGCCGGACCTGCCCGGCGTGACGATCATCCGGCGCGACCGCACAATAGCCGTCCAGCCCCAGCAGCGTGAACGCCCATGCGCGCGGCGAGCGAAAGCTCTCCACGGTCGACAATCCCCTTGCGAACAGTTCGGTCGCCCACTGCCGCCGCGACGGGCTTGCGTCTCGCCGCGCGGCTTCACCCAATGCCCATAGCGTTCGCCCGTGACTGTCTTCGGAGCCTCTGTCTTCGAGCCAGGTTCGATTGAAGCCCATGAAGTTGCGGAAGTGCCCGGTGTCAGGATTCCATGCATGCTGCACGAACGCGGCAAAACGCGCCGTCAGCACGTCCGACAGCGGCCGTTCCCCTGGATTGTTCAGGGCGCAGGCCAGCAGCAACGCCCGCGCGTTGTCGTCGACGCAATAGCCGTGCGAGCGATCGGGCACCGAGTGCACTGCGTGCTGAAACAGGCCGACATCGTCGCACATCGACAGGAAGTGGCTGATCTCCATGTCAGGCGGCGCCGGGCTGCGGCATTCCGCCAAGCCGGTGTCGGGGCGCGCGAACACCTTGAGCCGGTGCCCCTGCCGCGCATTCTCGAGCACCGAGACATAATTTTCTGCGGTGCGTTCCCAGGTCATCATGCGGCTTGCCGCATAGGCACGCCGGCACATCGCATCCCGGCGCAAATCGTCGGTCAGCAGTTTCGCGATTTCGCCGCCGATCGCCTTCGCATCGCCGAACGGCACCAGAACCCCGTAGCCGTCGGCAAGCAATTCGCGCGCGTGCCAATAGGGCGTCGAGACGACCGGTCTTCCCAGTCCGAAGCTGTAGGCCAATGTTCCCGACGTCATCTGGGCTTCATTGAGATAGGGCGTGACATAGACGTCGCACATCGAGATGAACTCGAGCAGCGTGGGCAGATCGACGAAACGGTCGAGGAACACCACCTGGTTCTCGATTCCAAGGTCGCGCACACGCGCCGTCAGTCCCTGGCGATAGGCCTCCCCCTGGTCCCGGACCATATTGGGGTGCGTGGCGCCGAGCACGACGTACACTGCGTTGGCGCAACGTTTCAGGATCGAGGGCATGGCATCGATCATGACTTCGATACCCTTGTTCGGTGACAGCAGGCCGAATGTCAGAATGACTGGCTTGCCGGCAAATCCCAGCCTGGCCTTGGCTCCCTCCGAGCCGACAAAGGCGACATCGGGAACGCCGTGGGCGATGACCTCGATCTTGTCGTCGGGGACCCGGTAGACGTCACGCAGCAGTTCGCGGCCCTTGTTGGCCATCACCACGACTTTCGCCGAAATTTCGACGATGCGTTCCATGACCGCCCGCTGCCTGGCAGACGGCTCGGCCAGAACGGTATGGAACGTCGTCACCACCGGCATGGTCAGCCGCGACAACAGCACGAGAATGTGAGCGCCGGCCTCGCCGCCAAAGATTCCGAATTCGTGCTGCAGGCATACGGTGTCGAAATGGCCCGCGTTCAGGAACTCAGCCGCGCGCACATATTCATCAATATCGTCGTCCTTGATCTGGAAAGCGACAGAAGCTGGATAGTCATAGGTCTGACCACGATCGGTCATCGCCACGATGCAGGTCTCCAGATCGGGACGCGAGGCCGAGATGGCCTCTCGCAGGTCATTCGTGAAGGTTGCGATTCCGCAACGTCGCGGCAGTGAGTTTCCGATGATGGCGATGCGGCGACGCGGTGTCATGTCTGTACCTCGATACGCTTACTCGAATTCGGAGCCTGCATGGCGGCCGATATGCCGGCAGACCTGGGTGTTCGTCCTGCGCGCTCCTGCAGCAGGGATGCAATCGGATCCGGACCCGGATAGGCGATCAGTCCGCTCATCCCGTCCGGTCCGACCTCGATGCCGACGCTATCGACCTCAATGAAGATCACGTCGCCGACGACGGCGTTCATTGCTCCAATACGTGCGCTGCCCTCGATCACAATCATCCAGGTTTCCCGCTCGGTATCGAGCAGCCAGTTCGCACTCGGCTGAAGATCGATCCGCTCGAGCACGAAATGTGAATCCACGACCAGCGCGTTGCGGGCAGCACTGAGGCGTCGTGGCGCCGTCTGCGGATGGAACGGCCCGGCGTCGGACGCAGCCACGGCATCATCCTCGTGCAGCTCACGGTCCCGGCCATAGTCAAACAGGCGGAATGTCGTGTCGCTGCGTTGCTGGATCTCGGCGAGTACGATCCCGGCGCCGATGGCGTGAATGGTGCCCGCCGGAACGAAGACGATGTCGCCTTTCGCAACCGGGCGCCACTGCGCGAGCGTAGCGATGGAGCCGTCACGGATCGCTGCGCGTAGCAGCTGCGGCGTGAGAGTCCGCTCCAG
>Ga0302322_100002905_pt1 | contig 14596 bp, 7 predicted proteins | sample Fen_T0_2_FD_203757 | JGI IMG/M metagenome (GOLD analysis project Ga0302322, IMG submission 203757) | Peat permafrost microbial communities from Stordalen Mire near Abisko, Sweden - Fen_T0_2 | ecosystem: Environmental > Terrestrial > Soil > Wetlands > Permafrost | place: Sweden: Abisko... | reverse complement strand
CCAGGCGACCGGTGACCACCACCATCCGTTGCAGATTCTCACGCCGGATCTCATTCTGCGGGGGTAACTGCTCGATCGCGGCCAGCGAGCCAAGCGTTGCACTGTGGCCTGAGCTGCTGTTGAAGACGGTGTTCTCGATCGTCTCCAAAGAGGCGCGACGCTCATCGCTCATCCGAACGCGAATCGTGTAGGGTCGGCCGTTGTGAATCAGGGGATCGGCCGTCGTTACACCATCCAGAATTGCGGTGGCGTCCTGAGAGACCTCGGCGGGCGTAAATCCCATGCGAGCAGCCACAACCGGATCGATCTGAAAGTTGGTTGCCGGACCGCTGATGGTGTTCTCGATGCCATTTTCCACATCGACGACGCCCTCGATCTTGGAGATGGCGTCGCCAACCCTGGGGCCCAGCTGCTCCAACAGGGCAGGATCGTCTGCAAAGAGCTTGATCTGAATCGGCTCCGGCGCATTGGAGAGGTCGCCGATCATGTCCTGAAGCACCTGAATAAACTCGACATCCAGTTCCGGCTCGGTGGATTTGATCTGTGCGCGCACATCGCTGATGACATCGTCGATGGCCCGGCTGCGCCTTGCCTTCAATTTGACGGTAAAGTCGCCGGTGTTGGCCTCGGTCACAGCGGCCAGTCCCATCTGCAGGCCGGTGCGGCGCGAGGTGCTTTCCACCTCGGGGGTCTCGTGCAGGATACGCTCAACATGTTCGAGAACGCGGTTGGTTTCGGCAAGCGAGCTGCCGGCGGGCATGATGTAGTCGAGGATGAAGCCGCCTTCATCCATCTCCGGCAGCAGGTCTGAGCCCAATGCCGAATAACCCGCCCATGTGCCAAGGACCAACAATAGGCATATCCCGCCGAGCCACATTGGTTTGGCCAGCGACCAGTCGAGCAACGTGCGATGAATGCCAATCGCCGACCTCAGCAGATGGCCGGCGCTGTGATCTTCATGAGCTTTGCTGTTGCAACCTTCCTCGAGCAGTACGAGTGTGAGCCCCGGCGTCCAGGTGAGGGCTAGCACCAGGGAGGTAAGAAGAGACGCGGTCATGGTGATCGCCAGCGCACGAAAGAAGCTGCCGGTAACTCCTGCAACTACGACGAGCGGCAAAAACACGACTACGGGAGTAATGGTAGAACCGATTAGCGGAGTGGTGATCTCCTGCAGAGCATTGCGCACCGCATCATAGCGGCTCTCTCCGCCGTCGCGATGGAGCACGATGTTTTCGACCACAACGATCGCATCGTCGATTACCAATCCGATGGCGGCGGCCAGTCCGCCCAGCGTCATCAGATTGAAGCTCTCGCCGATGAGCCAGAGCACCAGCACAGTCACCGCTACCGTGACTGGAATGACGAGACCCGCAATCAGAGAGGAGCGCCAGTCGCGCAGAAAGAGAAAGATAATGATGCACGTGAGGACGAGGCCGATCAAGATGGCATCCCGCACGCTGGAGATGCTGTCGCGTACAATTTGCGACTGATCGTAATAGGGCGCGAGGGTCACACCCGGCGGCAGTTTCTGCTTGAGTTGCGCCACTTGAACGGCCACCGCATCCGCCACGGCAACTGTATTGCTCGATGGCTGGCGGGCGATATTCACGAGCACCGCCGCTTTGCCGTTGGCTGTAACGGTGGTGTAGACCGGCATGGTTGCCTGCTCTACCACGGCCACGTCGGCCACACGCACCGGAGCGCCGGCTGGTGTGGTCTTCACCACTAATTGGCGCAGTTGTTCGGCATCGTGAACCTGCGCTCCTACCAATCCCAGAATGAGCTGATGGTTGGCCTCATAGAGGCCGGGGGAGTCCACGATATTCGATGCCTGGATTGCGTTGACCAGGTCTGAAACCGTGACTCCGGAGGCTTGCAGAAGCGCTGGGTTCGGAACCACGTGAAACTCCGGCACCTTGCCGCCCTGCACGGTCACGGTGCTTACGCCTTCGACACGGTTCAGCGGCGGCTTCAGATCGTAGGTGGCGATCTCCCAAAGCCGGGTCTGCGGAACGGTATCCGAGGTCAGGCTGTAGCCAAGGATCGGAAACGTGGCAAAGGTCAGGCGGTTCGTCGTCACTCGCGCGGTTGGCGGCAGCGTCTGCTCCACCTTGCTCAACGCCGTGTCTACCAACTGGAGCTGGTGGAACATATCCTGGTTCCAGTCGAAGAAGAGACTGACCTCTGCCGAGCCGCGGCTGGTCGTCGAGCGCACGGTCTTCAATCCTGGCACCGAGTTCACCGCATCCTCGATGGGCTTGGTGATGGTGACCTGCATCTGTTCGACAGGCATTACGCCGTTGTCGACGCCGATGACCACGCGCGGAAAGTCGGTCGCAGGAAAGACCGAGATGGGAACCTGAAGAGCAAGGTAGATGCCGGCCAAGGTGAGAATGGCTGCAAAGAAGAAGATCGTGCGCGTTGAGCGGGCCAACCAGAATGGCTTCAGTCCATCCGCATTGACCAAAGAGCCGCTGGGAGATTCGTCGGCCATCAGTTCTTCTCCCCGCCCTTACCGGGAGCTGGCGCTTGGTCGTCGTCCTTGGCCGCGCCAACCTTGACCTTCGCGCCATCGTCCAGCCCGTATGCTCCACCGGTGATGATCTGGTCGTCCGGCGTAAGGCCGGTAGTAACCTGCACGTCTTGCTCGTCGGCGATGCCAAGCGTCACCGGCTTGCGATGCGCCGTGCCATCCGCGCCGACCACCATCACTGAATCGCTCCCATCCTGCGCGGTCAGAATCGAGGAAGCGGGAATCTTCAATGCCCGTGCTTCGACCCTTCCGGTGATGGAGACCTTTACCGGCGTGCCAACCTTGAGCGTTCCGGCCTTGTTCTCGATCTTGAGCCACACCTCGACCGTAGTGCTGCCGGGGTCGAGCGCCGGACTGATGAGCGCCACCTTGGCAGGGGCCGGCTCAGCCACTCCGGGCACTCGCACCGACGCTTCGTCGCCGAGCCTCATCCGTTGCGCGAGGCTCTGCGCGAGGTGCGTTTTGGCCAGCATGCTGGAGGTATCCATCACCGTGATCAGCGGCGCACCCGTGGCTGCTGTTTCGCCCTCGAAGAGAGAGCGGTCGGTGACGATTCCATTGATGGGACTGCGAATCTCTGAGTAGCTCACCTGTGCAGCTGCACCCTTGTACTTGCCCTCGGCCGAGGTCAACTGGCCTTGAGCGATCTTCAGCGCCGCCTCGCGGCTCACGCTGCGCATAGACTCCAGATGTTTCGCAGCCGCGTCGTAGACGGCCTGCGCCTGCACCAGCGCGGCCTGCGCCGTGTCCAGGTCGCGCCCCGGAATCGCTCCTTCTGCGAAGAGCTGCTTGCGGCTTTTGACGATACTCAAATTAACGTCGAGGTTAGCCCTAGCCTGCGCCACATCCGACTCGGCCTTCTGCGTATCTTCCGGCACTTGCGCCCTGGTTGCCGTGGCATAGGCTGCCTCGGCTGCCATGAATGAGCCCTTGTTGTCCTGCTCCGCCGCAGCCAGGTCGCTGTTTTCGAGGGTAGCGAGCAACTGGCCTTCTTTCACCGCGGAACCGCGCTGCACATAGAACTTCCGCACAGGGGCGCTGATCTTGGGCGCGATGGCAGCCTGCGCCAACGGCGCAAGAACCGCATCGGCGGTGATGTGTTCCGTGATCTTGCCTTGCTCGGGGCGCTCAGCTTGCACCGTCACCTGAGTCTCTGGCGCGGCATCCTTCTTGCAGCCCGGCACGAGAACTGTTAGAGGCGCCAGCACTCCCAGCAAAATCCAGCAAGCCTTGATCAAGGCGGCTCTTTTAGATGTATTCATGCTCATCTTTCTGCTCGTCATCGGCTCACATCATCCCCGTCAACTTCTGCAAATCGGCGCGGGCTGCCTGGTAACGCATTCTTCCATCCTCGCGCGCATTCTCCGCGCTCACAAAGGCGTTTTGCGCTTCGACAACCTCAAGCACCGTGGCCTCTCCCTCGGAGTAGCGCAGCTTGGTGAGTCGTAGGCTCTGCTCTGCTGTCGCAACGCTCAGATCCAGAGATGCGAGCTGATCGCGGGCCGTCGTCGCTTCGGAAAAAGCCTCGTCCAGTTGCGCAATCAGTTGCCGCTGGGTTGCCGTCAGTGCCACACGCGCGGCGTCGCGGCGGATCTCGCTCTGCCTCACCTTGTGTTGGGTCGAGAGCCAGTCCCACACCGGTATGTCCACGGTCACACTGGCCGAATAGCCCAGATTGTGTGCGTGGTCCGGACCGTTGACGGCAAACTGCGGGGCGTCGATGCCATAGGTCACATTGAGCCCCAGGTCGGGCAGATAGCCTGCCCATGCGGTCATCACATCGCTGTTGCTCATCTTCAGCGTGGCCAGCGCGCTCTTCAACTCCGGATTGTTTTTGGCTGCTGCCTGCTGGACTTCGGCGCGCGAAAGCAGTGGGGCGGCACTTGTATCCGGCGAGAGCGAATAGGGTGTTCTCGGATCGGGAAACAGAAGCACGCCAAGTTCCAGCCGCGCCTTCTCCGCCGCCACTTTAGCGTCTCCCAGATCGCGTTCCCGCTGCTGCTCGGCGAGCTGCGCCTTCACCACATCCGCGTGCGCTGCCTCGCGCGCCTCTTCGCGCTTTGTGGTGAGGCTGGTGAAATCAGCCGCTTCCTGGAGGGCCCGCTCGGCAACTACCAGTTTGTTGTCCGCTGCCAAGGAGCCGTAAAACAGGCTCGTCACCGCCGACACCAGACCGCGCCGCGCAATCTCCAGCTCCGCCGCAGCTCTCGCCGACACAGCATCTGCCCGGCGCACGACCGCCAGCGAACCCAGGCCCAGAGTCTCGTTGACCACCGCCTGACTTGAGTACTCGCGGATCGCATTGTTGGCGATGAAGCGCGGAACTGTCTGGCCGCGACTGGTCTGCGTGTAGATTGCCTGATTGTGATAACCGACACTGGGCAATAAGCCGCCACGAGCGATGAGGCGATCAAGACCAGCCGATCGGCTGTCAGCTGAGGACGCGGCATAGGCTGGCTCATTGGCTTCCGCGCGCTTGATTGCTTCATCGAGCGTAATGATCGTGGGCCGATCGTTGTCCAATGGACCTGCGACAGCGGATTCGCTACGCGATTGTCCGTTGGCTGAGACGATTACGGCTGTCAGCAACAAGGTAATAACAACGATGGGAACAATCCCTATCCTGGCGCACCAAACTCTGCGGTTCTTTTCGACTGACAGCAAAACAATCTCCCTGGTCTTCAACAATAGACTCGCAATCTTAACCTAAGCTTAAATTTCCAGTCCTAAATCCCGTGGGAAGGACTTTTGGTCGGAAGGGGCCGTTGGCAGGTCCAGTTAAGCTTCCGATGAAACGTCGGACCTCTCTGCCTGCATTCTGAAGACAGCGTGAATTCACCATGAACATCGTGCAACAAGGGTCAATCCTAAGGCTCCTTTTAGATTCGGTTGCTGTAATGCGATTGCGACTTCCAATCTGACTCACGCGTCTGGAATGGCCAACTGTGAGTGGCACATGACTTGTGTGGCACAAAACTTACTAAGCAATCAACGAAAGGAGCAAGCATGAAATCTGCATTTCATCTGTTGGTGATGGTGTTAGTCGTGTCTACGGGTCTGCAAGCGGCAACCTATAAAGTGGAAACGCGTTACCCCATCGGAGGCACCGAGGGTTGGGATTACATTACCTTCGATGGCGCCGCACACCGGCTCTATGTTTCTCATGGCACACGTGTCAACGTGCTCGATGCGGATACTGGCAAGGCGATCGGCGTCATAGAAGACACGCCTGGAGTTCATGGAATCGCAATCGCTAGCAATGTAGACCATGGATTCACTACCAATGGCAAAGAAAACAAGGTGTCCATGTTCGACACCAAGACACTCGCTCTCATCAAGAAGATCGATGTTGGCCAGAAGCCTGACGGCATTCACTTCGATAAGACCACCGGTCGGGTGTTCACCAACAATCATGGATCGCACGACATCACAGTGATCGCCTCTGACAGCGGCACGGTGGTTGGCACAGTCGCGGTCAAGGGTGACGGCGAAGGTGTGGTGAGCTCGAGCGACGGCCTTGTGTTCGTCAATCTTGAGGACACCTCGGAAGTGGTAGCCTTCGATGCCAAAACCCTGGAGGTAAAGCATCGGTTTGCAATTGACGGCGGCAAAGCTCCTACCGGCTTGGCAATGGATCGTAAAAACAACCGGTTGTTCATCGCATGCCACAACGAAGTGCTGGTGGTGATGGACGCAACCAATGGCAAGACGATAACAACTCTTCCTATCGGTAAGGGTCCCGACGCGGCTGGGTTCGACGCCAACGAGGGGGTTGTGTTTGTCTCCAATGGCGATGGAACCCTCAATGTAATCAAGCAGAAAACCCCCGACCAATACGAAGCTCTGGAAACAGTTACCACTCAAAAGAGCGCCAAGACAATGGCTTATGACAACAAGGCCAAGAAGGTTTATCTGCCGGCGGCCGAGGTGGAAACGACGCCGGCGAGCGATCCGACGCAGAAGCCGAAAAAGACGGTGAAGGAAGGAACCTTCGCGGTTCTAGTGGTCAGCAAGTAACTGAAACCCGGCTTCCATAACTGCCCGGCTATAGCCGGACAGTTATGAAACATGAGGATTTGGAGGAACGTGATGAAAATCTCTTGCATTAGACGCGTGTTATTAGTAGCGCTATTCGCCACGGCTGTTGTGTCGGCTTCGTCGGCCCAGTCGTGGAAGTTCGGCGTAATGTCCGACACGCAGTGGGGCGTCCCCGACGATGGCAAGAACCCGGGATCGTGCTCTGTCGACATTGTTAAGGCCCTCAACCAGCAGTTCATCGAGAAGAAAGTCAAGTTTGTCATCGAAGTTGGTGACCTTGTAGACAAGCTCGGCGACAAGAAGACCGGCACTACCGCTGAATCCGTTGCCAATGCGGAAGACGTCCGCGCCGCCTTTGCGCAGGAGCTCTATAACGCTGGCATCGGCTTCTTCCCGCTCCGCGGCAACCACGACTCACACCGGCTCTCCGGCACCGAGTTCAAGCGTATCTATCCGCAGACGCAGACCGGCGCCATGAACGCTACGCCCGCGAGTGTCTTTTCTATTCCCAATCCTGATGCTGCCACGCAGCCATTCCCGAAGCCTGAAGGTTCGCCATTCACGATCGGAACGAACTTCAGCACGCCGGACCCCAAGACGACCAAGAACCTGGATTGGAGCGGACTGAGTTATTCCTTCGACTACAATAACGCTCGCTTTGTGCTTCTTGACCAGTTCGCTCCTTTGAACGCGAAGGACGGCGAGAAGTTGGACCTGACTATCGATCAGCAGGTTCCGTGGATCAGCGATACTCTGGCCGGCAAGCCAGCGGGCGGTCACGCATTCGTATTCGGCCACAAGGGCTTGATCAGCGAGAACCATGTTGACACCCTGTTTGGCAACGACCCTGCCGAGAGTGGGCTCAACCAGAATGCTTTCATCACCGCCATGTACAAGAACGGTGTGCGGTATTACATGCAGGGCCACGACCACATGCATGATCGCTCTCTCGTTTCGATTACAACCGGCACTCCGACCGACGGTGTCTCTCCCAGAGTTGAGAACATCATCTGCGCGTCCGACAGCGACAAATTCTACAGGCCCAATGTCCCCTCAAACGACGAGACGTACAATGTGGCGGTGTTCGGCCACACGCGCCAGGCGATGGTGTCGCAGGAATTGCGCAAGGTCGGCTTCTATGTCTACACCGTCGATGGACCGCGTGTGACGGGTGAGTACTATGCTGCCCAACTTCCCAACGCGGCCCCCAATGCAAAATGCAAAACCGACCCTGATATGTGCGAGTTCATGATCCAAACCACCCCAGCCCTCTCCTTTGAGAAGGCTGAGACATTCGGCTATAGCCTGAACGGAAAGGAATTCCTGGTCTGTCAAGAGGGTCAGGAGAAGTGCAATAGCTCTTACACGCAAGTAGCGGATAGCTACAACGGCACAACAGCCAAGATCCTCAACGGCGTCAATGGCAGCAAAGCTCAGGACAGAAACAAGCGCTCGTTCCTCAAGACGGTTAACACCGGATGGACCGACAAGGACAGCGATGTTGGTAGCAATGTTCTGACCCTTTGGGGCATGGCCGACCTGAACAGCAATCAGACAGATGTTTATGCGCTTTCCCTCTCAGACAAAAGCGTTGGAAAAGGGACGCTGGCGTTGGCTTCGAAGAGTAAAGGCAAGTGGGTCAATGCGGTCGACAAGAACCAGGGCGGAACCAAAAAGTACGTTGCAGGGGCGTGGAAGAAGGGCTACGAACTAGGCACCTACGGCTTCGATGCCAAAACGAACACCGCATGGGCTGTCATCAATTACAACGGTAAGTTCGCGGTGGCGAGCCTGGACAAAACGGTAGCGAGCCTGGACAAGTAGAACGAAACCTCCGTGCGTCGCCATCTCTCCAGCGCGCCCTGGCGCTTGCAAGGTTGACGGGAGACCTCCGCTTAAGGTGAGGTCTCCCGTTGCCCACAGCCGATCCGGATGCGAGCAGCGAGGTTCCGTCAAGGGATTAAAGCTGTACGCCGGTGAGAGGTGAGCTGTATCCAAGAGATTCTTCTTAAGGAGATCAATATGCGTCATCTCGCTTTGCTGTTCATGATACTGTCCACCGCGGCGGTAGCCTTCGCCCAGACCGAGCGGGCGAACCTAACAGGAACCGTCACCGATCCCACCGGAAGTGTTGTACGCGACGTTACAGTGACGCTGCATTCCGTTGCTACCGGCATAGATCGCGTCGCGCAAACGAATTCGGCAGGCGCTTATAACTTCAGCGCGCTACAGGTTGGCCAATACATGCTGTCCTTCAGCGCACAGGGGTTCGGAAAAGAAATAGTCAACAGTTTGACGCTCCAAGTGGGTGAAACGCGCACGCTGAATGCCACCTTGCGCGTGGGCGCCGTGGCCTCAGACATCGAGGTGGTTGCCGAAACTCCCAATCTGAACCTGACTTCGGCAGAAGTGTCCGGGGTCATCCAAGGCAGCCAGATCAAGGACCTTCCGGTGAACGGAAGATACTGGGCAAGCATGGAGGCCTTACTCCCAGGCGCCATTAGCTCCGGTACCGGCACCCAGGACACGATTCGATTTTCCGGCCTCTCGCAGGAAGACAACAATTTCCGTCTCGATGGCGTGGACGCCACCGGCCTTAACCACCAATTTGTAAAGACGCCCATGCGCGCAGAGTTTCCCATGGAATCTTTGGCCGAGTTCAAGGGCAGCAGCAGCGTCTACAGCGCGGACGTGGGCAGCATGGCCGGCGGCCAAATCAGCATGGTCACCAAGAGCGGTGGCAACCAGTTTCACGGCAGCTTTTACGAGTACCTGCGTAACAGCTATTTTGACGCGAAAGCTTGGCAGTCTTCTGCGGTTTCACCATTCAAGATGAGCCAGTTTGGCGCCAGCTTAGGCGGGCCCATTATCCATGACAAGCTGTTCTTCTTCATGAATTACGAGGGCGTTCAGCAGGCCTTCCAGCAGCAACTAACGGCCACCGTGCCCAGCCAAGCCTTTCGCGACAAGGTGATGACAAAATCGCCGGTCCTTGCATTCATCCTCGATGCTTACCCCCAGGGTGGTACGGCTACCAATGACCCCAACGGGAATCTTTGGAAATCCACCTTTTCCGCGCCGCAGACCGAAAATTCCGGTCTCATTCGCGCCGACTATACCCTCAGCAGCAAGACCAGCATATCCGCCCGTTTTAACACCGACGACTATCTTGACCGCTCATCGGCTCTGGCGGAAGACACTGTTACAACCACCGCAACGCCAAACGCCATGCTCGAGGTGCAGCACACCTTTTCGCCTACAATTCTGAACGTTTCCAAAGTTGCTTTCAATCGCGACGCCTACGAAGATATCGGCAGCAATGTGAAGGAAAAGTATACGGTCACGATAAACCCTTTGACACCCTTATCGCTCGGAGACCATTCCAACCGCACCGACAATTCCTTCAGTTTCATCGACAACGTCACCTATTACCACGGACGCCACACCATCAAGACCGGAGTGGAAGTCCGTCACATGCAGGAACACAACCAACATCCCTGGTTGGAGGAAAGCCTAACCTATACCAGTGAAGACAACTTCATCAACAATGTGCTGGACTCTTACACCAACGCCCCAGGCAAGGCCGCAAATTTACCGCGCAAAACGCCTGTCATCGCTTACGTCCTGGATGAATTTAAACTGCGTCCCAACATCACGCTCAACGCCGGCGTGCAATATGAGTTCTATAGCTCCGGCATCAACAAAGACCCCGGCGCGGTGGTCTTCGATCCCTTCAGTTGTAGTTGGCAGCCGCCGGCGGGACCGTACTGCCCTGCCGGCTCATCTGGATATAACGCAAATTGGCTCGATTTCATGCCACGCATCAGTCTTACCTGGGCCCCCAAGGCGCTCAACGGCAAGTCGGCTATTCGTGCCGGTTTTGGCATCTTCTACGACGACAGTCAGCCCAACGGCGGGCCGCCGGGATTGCCTTCGATTGGCAATTTCACACTCTCAGCCAGTGACCCTAACATCAAGAACCTGACGTATCCGGTCACTCCGTTTCTGGGTTCCGCTGCGGCTGCTGCTGCGACTTACTCGGGGAGAAACCGGAACCGCAAAGACGTAGCGGTAGACGAGTGGACCCTGTCAATCCAACAAGAGGTAGCTCGCCAGACGACTGCCACTTTAACCTATCTTGGCACCAAAGGGACTCACCTGCTGAGCGGAACCACCCTGAACGGCATCGATCCGGCTACGAACACACGTCCCTACGCCAGCCTGACCAACTCTACCATCGCTTACTCCGATCACCAGGGTAATCTCACCATGGAGGCACTACAGGCGGGCCTGCAGCGCAACCTATCCACGGGCTTGCTCGTCGTCGCCAACTATCAGTGGTCGCACGAGATCACCGATGGAACTAACGGCGACGCCGAAATCGACACTTATCAAAACGTGCTTTGCCGCCAATGCGAACGCGGCGCGGCCGACTTCGATGTGCGTCATAACTTTACCGCCAGCACCATCTGGGACGTCCCCGTTGGAAAGGGCCGCGCTATCTTGGCAGACGCACCACCTGTCGTGAATGCGTTGCTGGGCGGATGGCAAGTAAGCGGCATCGGCCAGGCCCGCACCGGACTGCCCGTTAATATCACCTATAGCCGATCCAGCAACTGTAGCTACGCTCCCGGAAAGTCCTGCGTCTCGCCCTATGGAATCAACTCCGGTTTGCGCCCGAACCTCGTGCCCGGACAGCCTCTCTACCTCTCCGGCCACGTCACTGGCGGCATTCAATGGCTCAACCCTGCCGCCTTTTCCAAACCGGCTGATGGCACTTTTGGAACTCTCCCCAGGAATGCGGTTCGCGCCCCAGGTATTTGGCAGATCGACGGCTCCATGCAGAAGCGATTCCCCATTCGTGAAAAGATGGGCCTCAGCTTCCGGGCCGACATATTCAACCTGTTCAACCGGGCCCAGATCGGCAAACCGAGCACAAAGTGGACCGCTCCCACAGGCACTACCTTTGGCCAGATCACCTCTGCTTTTACCGGCAATGCAGTTGGCACCGGTACACCGCGCCAGATACAGTTCAGTCTCCGTTTCGAGTACTAAGCCATTGACGGAAGAAGCGCTTGAGTGGATTTGCCCCAGGTCAAGCCCATAAAGCGATCTCTTTGAAAGTCGGCTACCTCCAGCGTCCCGGAAGGAAACACGGGACGCTGAACCATCATCGAATCAAGTCACAATTGGGTGAACGAAATGAAATTTGCTTATTGTCTGCTGAGTTTGCTTCTAGCTACCGCCTCCGGAGTTCAGCCTGCTCCGCTCGGCATAACTTCACTGCAACCGGCGTCTGGCGACCAGCAAGCCTTACGCCGGACTCAGACATTTCAGTTACCAAGCGCTGTCAAAGGCTCCTTCGACCACTTCGGAATCGATTTGACGAACAACCGCCTATTCGCAACTGCAGAGAGCTACCAGGCTGTCCTGGTGCTCGATATCAACACTGGCAAGATCCTTCATGAAATAAGGGGTGTAATGAAGCCTCATTCGGTCCTATATAGAGATGACCTGGACCTCATCTACATAACTGACGGCGACGATGGCTCGTTGAAGATCTTCGACGGCAAAAACTTTGCACTTCGGCAACGAATCGTACTTAAGAAAGATGCTGATTCCATTGAATACGATCCTCTTAGAAAACTGCTCTACGTTGTCAGTGGTGGGAAGGATGCGGGCGAGAGTTATTCGCTGCTGAGCGTGATCGACACCACGACCGGGAAAAGAGTTACAGACATAAAGTTAGAAGGGGAAACGCTTGAAGCCATGGCGCTCGACGTTTACCGCCCCAAACTGTACATCAACAATCCAGCTAAGAATGAAATCGATGTAATCAATCGCTGGAACTTCAGCTTGATCGCCAAATGGCCGGTAACAATGGGCAAGCGCAACGTGGCAATGGCGCTGGATGAAGTGCATCAGCGCCTGTTTAGTGCTTGCCGTTCTGGACAGGTCGTCGTGTTCGATTCAAATACCGGCAAGGAGTTGCAAACTCTTCCGATTGGCACTGGCGTTGACGATTTGGCCTACGACGCCGCGAGCCGGCGCCTTTATGCGGCCGGGAACGGCTCGGTAGACGTGCTGGAACAAGTCGACGCGGATCATTACAAGTCTCTCGGCAGGTTTGAAGCAGGCCCTCTTGCCCGGAACGCGCGCCTCGTTCAGCAGATCAACCGCTATTTCGTGGCGGTTCCTCAGAGCGGTTCTGCGAACGCCTCGGTGGCTGTATTCGAACCCATGAACGTTCCCGCCCCCAAGCCGCTGGTGGCTTCCGGCGCGGAACCATTGAATGCTCCATTTGCAGAGCGTCTTGTCCTCTCGTTGCTCTCGGAGCACCCCGATTTGCGGAAACTTGGACTACATGCGGTGCCACCAGGCGAGAGTGAGAGTGTTATTGTGGCCAACGGCAATATCAGCAGGGTTGGCGTCAAATCAACATCTGGAGATCTGGACGCCGTGAAGGATGGGAAAACCTACTGCGACAAGAAAGAGAATGGCTCTTTCTACAATATGAAACTTCCTCTGCTTGATTCTGGTGGACTCCGTATCGGCATTATGGTGATGGAGATTCCATTTACGTCCGCAGACTCCGAGGCCGAGGCGATACGAAAGGCCGAGGCGATCCGGGCGGAACTAGCACCCAAGATTCCCGACGTGAATCGGCTCTTTGGAGAATAGCGAACCACCGGTTACATCGCGTATTTGCGCCCAAAGGGCGACATCGGATTCTGAACTGAGGAAGCGTATAGAAGCTATTTGAAACTTGACGCAACGGACCTAAAAACCTCGGGCCCAGAAGCGCGTATTCGATCTTGACTCGCAAGACAATAAGCTACGGTGAGAATCGTTAGGCCGAATACTTAGCTCCTTCCGAGACGTGCGACAGTCGTCACCGCTTCTTCAAAGGCCATGCCGCCCGGAAGAAGACAGTTTCGCAAGTGCGCTTGCGCTTCCGAACTGAGCGTCTGGTTCTACAGAAGTAAATGCTTCCCAACTGATCGCGAGAGTTCAGGAGCCGAATACTCAAATCGTCTTGGCGGTAGCCTCCGCCGCTGGAGCTTCTTTGACGATAGCCTCTTCTGCGGAAGCCTTCTTCGCGACAGCCTCTTTCCTGGGAGCTTTTTTGATGACCGCCTTCTTCGGGGGAGCTTTCTTGGCGACCTTCTTCTTCCCGGGGGTTTTCTTGGCCCGCGTGCTATGAGCAGCCGCTTTCTTCGCCGCAACTTCTTCCGTGACTTCAATGATCGCCAGCCGAACGATGTCTTCAATCACCTTTTTACTGACACCCTTGCCCACGGCCTTCCTGACTGCCGTTTCGATCTTCTTAACGGCTTTTTCGCGCTTGCGTTCTTCGTTCGTCATGCTGAGGTCCCCTCGGTAGACCATCTTCTCTGTAACTCGAAATTCTACACCGAGACTGTGTGCCATCGCCACAATTCCGTTTCTACCGGCCCTGCATGCCTCACTTGTCACCGAATGAGAGCATCTGATCGAACTTAATTGAGAAGTCCGTCGTTGCTTCCTTAGGGTTCTGAGTCGCTGGTTGGTTACTGGGAGACTACCATCTGGTAAAAGCTCGCTGAGAATCGGGAAGTCAAATGTCCAAACGTCGCTCAGCGCGAAGAAACTTGTATGGACAACCTTCGCTGATATCGACTTCGGTTCTCGCCCTCTTCATCTCGGGCACTTCGGCAGTGATCGTTTCCCATCCCGGCCAGTTTAAACCCAGGTCCCAGTCTCTTTGAGTGGCCGCCGGAATTCCTTGGTTGGCGTAGACCAACCTGAGCGACAATTTGTCTTGCCAACGATCGCACACGTAGGCCAACTGTTGTGTTCTTCGGACAGCTCGAAGTTCTATATCCCCTCCGCTCCTTTGAACGACAATCTCTACGACGAGCCCGCTTCTCCAGGAGGCTTCGGCAGACTCCCATCAGCCAGGAACTTAACACCGTTGGCTTCTACATCTTTACCGTTGAAGGTCCGCAAGTATCGGTGGACTCTTATTCTGCCGATGTGTACCCC
>Ga0302322_100002903_pt1 | contig 14599 bp, 12 predicted proteins | sample Fen_T0_2_FD_203757 | JGI IMG/M metagenome (GOLD analysis project Ga0302322, IMG submission 203757) | Peat permafrost microbial communities from Stordalen Mire near Abisko, Sweden - Fen_T0_2 | ecosystem: Environmental > Terrestrial > Soil > Wetlands > Permafrost | place: Sweden: Abisko... | reverse complement strand
GCCTGGTGCCGGTCGACCGAGGCCAGGAGCGCGCCACATGCGCCGCACGAGAGGCGGCCGGTCGGCACCTCGGCACCACATTCCGGACATGCCCGCGATTCGATCATCGGACGAGGCTCCCACATGGTGCGTGCTCCTCGAGTGTCGCACGGGCGTCCAGTCCCGGCACGGTCAACCCGACATGCTCAGCCGGAGCGGGACCGACGCGCGAGCTCGGCGGTCCAGAGAGCAGAGCGCCAGGCGGCGGTGACCGCGGCCGCGCCAAGGCAGGCGGCCCAGGCCGCGACGAGCGTCAGTGTCGCGATGATGACGCTGGCGCCGTCGGTGACGTCCACGAGCGCGACTCGGGCACGTTCCCAGGCGGCGCCGACGACCACCACGGCCGGCACGAGGACAGAGATCGTGCCTGCGATCGCCAGCGTGAGCGTCAGCAGGATCGACGCGGGGGCACGGGCGACGTCACCGACCGCAGCCCCGAGTGCGCCTGCGACCGACCATCCTTCGAGCGTGATCCGTCGCGCGGCGAGGCCGCCGACCGCCTCCGTGATGAGCCATGCCGCGACGAGGACGAAACCCGGAAGCGGGGCCCCGGCGATCACGCGCAAGGGCAGCGGGAGAGCCAGGTTCGTCGGCAGGAGGAGCTCCCGGTAGGCAACCTGGACCCAGCCTGGGACAGCGGCGGCGAGCGCAAGCAACACCGGCACGAGGAGCACGAGCCGGACGACCGCGACCCGGCGCACGGCGCTGCGCGGCGGAAGGATCTCCGCTTCGTGACGCGATGACGCCACCGCGGTCGCGACCCACCGGGACGGAAACGCGAGGCTCCGGCCCGTCGCGCCACTCGCGTCGGGCGCGACCATCGCGCGATGGAGGGCGACCTCCGCCGCGGCCGCGACGAGCGTCCCGGCTACGATCGACGCAAGCGTGATCCCGAGCCATCCTGCCACGAGGGCGACCAGCCGCGGCGTCGGGCCGGCAGCGGTTACGGATGTCGGGCCAACTGTGTTCGAGAGGCCCACGAACGACGGCAGCACCAGCATCGGGATCACGAGCGCGACCAGCCCCCCGCGGGCAAGGAATGCAAGCAGGGCGAAGGCCCACAGCCGCGGCCGACCGGCGGCGAGCCGCGTCGCCGCGGCCATCGCGCGGGACCATGCCAGCGCGCGGGGCGTCGCCGGACGCGGCCCTATCTGCCCGCCGTCGAGCTCCTCGAGCACGCCGACGGGCGGCGCCGTCACCGCGGGGACGCGCGGCCCGTCAGGGCGCGGGGGTCGGGCTCGGGACCACCACGACCCCGAGCTGGCGAAGCGTCGCCTGGACCTTTGCGATCTCGACGCCGTAGGTCGCGAAGTCGCCCGCCCGCAGCGCGGCCTGGGCAAGCTCGAAGTGGGTGTTCGCGTAGGTGATGAGCGCCTTGACGTCGTCCGGCCGCGGCGTGACCTGGGGGCCACCGCTCGGGATCGGCGTCGCGGAAGCGCTCGGCGAGGGGCTCACGCCCGGCGACGGCGACGGTCCCCCCGGCGTCGGGCTGGGCGACGGCGTGGAACCCGTGCCGGAGAGCAACAGGCTGAGCGCCTCGTCCAGCGTGTCGCCCCACACGATCTTGGTCGGGCTCGCCACGACGATCTTGGTGAACTCGGGGATCGCCGAGCCGGTCGACTGGAGGTAGATCGGCTCGAGATAGATGATCGAATCCTGGACCGGGACCACGATCAGGTTGCCCCGCACCACCGTGCTGCCGGCCTGACTCCACAGCGTGAGCTGAGAGCTGATCGCGGGCTCCTGGTCGATCCGGGCCTCGATCTGGGCCGGTCCGAAGATCGAGGTGTCGCGCGGGAACCGGAAGACCTTCACCGCCCCGTAGTTCGGCGCGTCATTCCGGGCGGCCACCCACGCGATCATGTTCGGCCGGGCTTTGGGAACCATCGGCTGGAGAAGCAGGAACTCGGGCTCCGGCTGGCCGGGCATCCGCATGTAGACGTAGTACGCCTCCAGCGGGAGCTGGCCCGTCGCGCTGTTGGCCTGGTTCTGGGGCACTGTCCAGAGATCGTCGCCCTGGTAGAAGGACGCCGGGTCCGTCACGTGGTACCGGGCGAACGTCTGGGTCTGGACGTTGAAGAGCTCCTCGGGAACGCGGAGATGAGCCTGGATGTCCGCTGGCATCGTGGCGAGCGGCTTGAAGAGCGTCGGGAATACGCCCTGCCAGGCCCGGATCAGGGGATCGGCGGGATCCGCGACGTAGAACGTCATGGAGCCGTCGTACGCGTCCATGACCACCTTGACGCTGTTGCGCATGTAGTTGAAGGACTGACCCGCCAAACCGCTCGTCTGGCCCAGCGTGTCCCCGTCGAATGTCTGGGCGTTCGGGAAGCGATTGGTGATGGTGTAGGCGTCCTGGACGTACACGAGCCGGCCGGTGCCCGTCACGACGAGGTAGGGATCCTTGTCGTAGGCCAGGAACGGCGCGAGGAGCTGCAGCCGCTCGCCGAGGCTGCGGTTCATGAGCAGCTGCGAGTCGGAGGTGACCTGGTCGGAGATCAGCAAGTTCAGGTCACGGAAGCGGGCAGCGAACAGGAGACGGGTCAGGATCGAGTCCAGCTTGATCCCGCTGGTGGCCTGCCAGCGTGTCTGGGTGAGGTCCGTCGGGGAGGCCTGGTCGCCGGTCCCGATCGGGTAATCGAACTCGGGCTGGCGGCCGTCGACGATCACCCAGTCGTTGGGCCGCTCCCCGAAGTAGATCCGCGGCTCCGTGACGACCGGCGCACCCGCGCTCGCGACGGGCGGCATGTCACGGATGATCAGCTGCGGAAGACCCTGCGAGTCGACCTCGTTGACGGGCACCATCGCGATGCCGAATCCATGGGTGAAGACGATCCGCTGGTTGACCCAGCTTCCGCCCTGGGGGTTCCGCTCGGGGGCAAGCTCCCGGGCCGAGAGCATCACCTGGCGGTCCTGGCCACCGATCACATACCGGTCGGTGTCGACATCCACGAACTGGTAGTACTGGCGCACGGTCTGGATCTGGTCCAGCGTCGTCTGGAGCGGCCGGTAATCCCACAGCCGGGCGTTCTGGAAGGTCGACGCGTCGGTTACCAGCGCGTCGGCAGTCAGCGGTGTGGTTCCCCCATACGTCTGGTCCTGCCAGCCACCCACGTCATAGGCGAGCCGCGTCATCGCGATGTTGTTGGCGATGTAGGGCTGCTCCTGCGCGTACTGGTTCGGCTCGACCGTGAACCGCTGGATCGCCTCCGGATAGATCGTGCCGAGGAGCAGCGAGAGGCCGAGCCAGATCGCGACCCCGGCCCCGAGCGGGGCCACCCAGCGGGTGAACGCTCCGGCAACGAGAAGGGCCGCGACGATCCCGGCAACGATCGTGAGCGCATCGAGGGCGAAGAACTGGGCGGCCTGATCCGTGTAGCTGACGCCCGTCGCCACGCCGCGCGTGCTGTAGACGAGCTCGAGCTTGTCCAGCTGGTAGCCGACTGCGACGGTGATCAGGTAGAGGCCCGCCAGCGCGCCGAGGTGGACGCGGACCGGCGTCGTGAAGCCGCTTCCGCCCAGCGCCCCCACCACGTACCGAGCAAGCGAGAAGAGGAAGGCCGCGAGCAGGAGCCCTCCGGCCGTCGCCTGGAGGATCCGCAGGAACGGCAGGTCGAAGAAGTAGAAGCTGATGTCCCGGCCGAAGACAGGGTCCACCACCGGTGCCGCCCCGGCCGTCGCGAACGGGACGCGATTGGCGTACAGCGCGACGGTCTCCCAGCTCCCCGACAGCGCGCCGGCAGTGCCCAGCGCCACGAGCACGGCGAGGATCACGAGGACGATCACGCCGAGCGGCCGCAGGTCCGGGAGATCCGCGGTGGTCAGGCTTGGCCCGACCGGCCGGATCCCTCCGGGTCGGCTGTCTTCGTCGCTGCCGAAGGGTCCGCGTCGGGCCTGGCCGAACGGGTCGTATCGATTCCGGAACGGGCTCTCGCCGGATGTGCGGGCGGTCTGGCCCAGCCGATCGACGAAGGCCCGGAACCGCTCGCCGGCGCCCGTGCCAGGCGGGGGCGCGAGACGCCCGGCCAGCCAGATGTTGACGAGGAGGAAGACGAGCGCGACGACGAGCCCGAGCGCGAACAGGCCAACCTGCGATCCAATGCGCGTCCAGAAGACCGGGTCGTAGCCGACGCTCTTGAACCAGGTTGCGTCGGTGACCAGCTCCAGTCCGATTCCCACGAGGAAGATGGCGCTGAGCAGGATCAGCGCGACGACGCCGAGCACCACCTGCGGACCAAGGTCCCGGAGCCGGCGGCGCCGGGAGCCGCCGTCGTTCGGGCCACCTGGCCCCCGGCGTCGCGGGGGCGCGCCCGGCGGCGGCCCGCGATGGCTGCCGGGGAGCGGGCGTGGCCGGAGCGGGGGCGGGGGCTCGTCGTCCGCGTCGGGTGCGGAACCGCCATCCGGCCGATCGGCTGCGAAAGGCTCGTCGTCGACAGCGGGCGGTGCGTCCACGGCCTCGGTCGAGCCCGAGCCGTCCTCCGGTTTCGCGTCCCCGGACGGGTCGCCGGGAGCGGGGATGCGCTCGCCTCGCGCGGCTGCCTGGGCCTGGCGCTGGCGCTCAGCCAGCTCCTTCATGAAATCGTCGAAGAGGTCGCGCATCCGGGAGAGTGTACCCCCACGCCGGGGAGTGCCCGGGGACTGCCCGGGATCGTCCGGATTGCGCGGCGGACGGCGTTCGCTCAGGGCCGTCGCAGACCCTCAACCGCGCGCCGGAACGCGGCCAGCGCGACATCGGCGAGCCCATTCGCCGTCATCGCCGCCGCACGCGCCGGCTCCCAGCGAATCGCGACCTGGACAACGAGCGGGGCGGACCAGGGATGGTCGGGATCGTCGGGCGGCATGGGCAATCGAAGGCGGATCTGCTGGCGCCCGCCATCCTCGAAGATGAAGCCGGCCAATCCTCCGGACAGCAGCGGACCGAGCCGGGCAAGCGGCGGATCCGGGGGCGGTCCCGCCGTGGGGGCGGCGGCCCGGCACGTCACGATTCCGTCCGCGTCGGCCACCCAGAGGACGGTGAGCCACCAGCCCTCGATCTCGGTCGGGCGATCCATTCCGGCACGGACGCGCCGATCGCCGAGCACGACCTCGTGCTCGCGAAGGTACGAGGGTCCGGGCTCGAGGATCCGCGGCATCGCGGGACAGGATAGCCGCGGCGCCGAGGCGCCTACTGCCTGGTGTCCTCGCTCGGGGGCGCCGCGCCGCTGGCGCGCTCGCCGGCCGGCCCGGGTTCGGTCTTGGGCTCCGCTGCGGGGTCCGGCTCCGGATCGGCCTCGGGCACGCCGTGCATCGGCACGCCGGGCATCGGCATGCCGCGTTCGGCAGCCAGGGCTTCGACCCTCGCAGTGAGGTCGGCGAGCTCCGCGTCGAGGCGGATCCGCAGCATCTCGCGCCGCACGTCGGGGTCGGGCAGGGCGAGCGCCGGCAGCTCGGCCTCCGACGGCGACGCGATCGTGTCGTCGCCGCCGGCGAAGAGCGTGCCGAGGGTCCGGCGAACCCGGCGCGGAGCTGCGTGCGAGACGTGCTGGCCATCGATCGCCGTGACGCCCGGGACCTCGACCTCCGCGTCGCCATGAAGCGTCGCACCGCAGGCACTGCAGGTGACCGCATCTGCGCTGGCGACCGGCGCCGAGCACCACGGGCACCGCGGACCCGGGTCGGCCGGCGGCGGGAGCGGAATATCAGGTGCCTCGTGGTCGCTCATGCACGGTCGATGCTACCGGACTGGATCCCACCGCGAGCACTCTCCGCGACCCGATCTGGCGCGTCCGCGCACCGACGCGCGGCATCTCCTCGCCCCGTTGTTGGCCACCCGCCCTACTCCCATTCGATGGTGGCGGGCGGCTTGCTGCTGATGTCGTAGACCACGCGGTTGACGCCCGGGACTTCGTTCACGATCCGGGAGCTGATCGTCCCGAGCACCTCGTAGGGGAGCTTCGCCCAGTCGGCCGTCATGCCATCCTCGGAGGTCACGGCGCGGATGGCGACAACGTTCGCATACGTCCGCCCGTCGCCCATTACCCCGACGCTCCGGACGGGGGTCAGGATCGCGAACGACTGCCACAGGCTCCGATAGAGGCCGGCCGCCTTGATCTCATCGATCACGATCCAGTCCGCCTCGCGGAGCGTGTCCAGCCGCTCGGCGGTCACCTCGCCGATGATCCGGATTGCGAGGCCCGGACCCGGGAACGGCTGGCGGAAGACGATTGCCTCTGGCAGGCCCAGCTCGAGGCCGACGAGCCGCACCTCATCCTTGAACAGGTAGCGGAGCGGTTCGATGAGCGTGAAGCGAAGATCGTCCGGCAGGCCGCCCACGTTGTGGTGCGTCTTGATCTTCTGGGCCGCCTTCGTCTCCGGCGTCGTGGACTCGATGACGTCCGGGTAGAGCGTCCCCTGCGTCAGGAAGTCGATCCGGCCGAGCTTCGCGGCCTCCTCCTCGAAGACCCGGATGAACTCGTCGCCGATGATCCTCCGTTTCGACTCCGGGTCGGTCACCCCGGCCAGGCGGGCAAGGAAGCGCGTCCGCGCGTCGACCATCACGAGGCGCATTCCGAGGCTCTTCTCGAACGTGACACGCAGGAGCTCCGACTCCTTCTTGCGCATCAGGCCGTGGTCGACGTAGATGCACGTGAGCCGGTCGCCGACCGCACGGTGGACGAGACGGGCCGCGACCGCGGAATCGACCCCGCCCGAGAGCGCGCAGATCACGAGGCCATCCCCGCCCGAGTCGCGAGCCTGGGCGTCGACCCGGGAGCGAATCTCGTCGATGGTCGACTCGATGAAGTTGGCGGCGGTCCACGTGGGCCGGGCGCCGGCGATTCCCATCACGAAGTTGCGCAGGACCTCGCGGCCGCGCGGCGTGTGGCCGACCTCGGGATGGAACTGGATTCCGTACAGGCCGCGGAGGGGATCGGCCATGGCGGCAAACTGCGTGGACGCCGTCTGCGCGGTGGCCCGGAAACCGGGCGGCGGCGCGACGATCGAGTCACCGTGGCTCATCCAGACGGGCTGCTCGGGGCCCAGCCCGGCGAACAGCGGGCTGTCGCCGCTGAAGGTGATCGTCGCCGGGCCGTACTCGCGCTTGGCGACGGACACGACGTCGCCGCCGAGCTCGCGGGCCATCAGGTGCAGCCCGTAGCAGATCCCCAGGACGGGGACGCCCGCGCTCCACACGGCCGGGTCCGGCCGCGGCGCGTCGGCCTCGTAGACGCTCGCTGGCCCGCCGGAGAGGATGATCGCGCGCGGACGGCGCTTTGCGATCTCCGGCCATGGCGTGTCGAAGGGCAGCAGCTCGGAGTAGACGTGGAGCTCCCGCACGCGCCGCGCGATCAGCTGTGCGTACTGGCTTCCGAAGTCCAGGACCACGACTGTGTCCGGCTCGCCGCGGCTGCCCTCGCCACGCGGGACGGCGCCACCGGGGCGGTCGAGCGTGGGACGCTCCGGTGCCGGCGCGTTGAGGGCGGTCTCGAGGTATGCCTCCACCTCCGCGTCGTCAGGGGCGAGGACGCGATGTCCGGCGTTGGCGAGCGCACCGTGGACGGTCTTGCCCCGTTCGCGCCGGGGTGCCTCGTGATCGTCGGGGCGCGGGGCTGCGTCTGGGCGTGGGCCAGCGTCGGGCGGGCGCGGGCCGGCATCGGGGCGTGGCTCGGCGCCGTTTGGCGCCACGTGCTGGATGGGGGCGGCGGCATCCTCGAGGGGCGACCCGTCGTCCTGCGCGCGAGCCCGGTCCGCCTGCTCCTCCGCGTCGCTCAAAGGCTGACTCCTCCCTCGCTCGGCGCCCGTCGCGAGCGGGCCCGTCGTCCGAAGTGTACGGGCGGCATCAGTCCGGCGGTACGGGCCGCAACCGGAAGGCAGGCCCGGCGCCCAGTCGTTCGGCCGGCGTTCCGTACGTGAGGATCAGCTCTGCGATGGCCCGCGCCTTTGCGGCGCCTTCGAGCTCCTCGGCGACGTACCTGCCCTCGAGCGTGCCGATCCGGGCAACGCACCGCAGCTCCGCACGCAGGTTCGCGGCCCAGTGCGCACCGGGGTCGCCGGCGGCCACGAGCAGCGAGCCGTCGGGCTCCTGGACAAACCCCACGGCCGTGACGACGGTCCGGCCGGACACTCGGCCCCGCGTCTCGATGGCAACAGCCTTCTCCCAGCCGACGAGCTGCTCGGCGTAGGGGTCGACAGGCATCAAGGAACGCGTCGGCACGGGAGCGGCGGTCCTGCCGGCCGCCCTATCTGCCGCGGAGCTGCCAGGACTTCCCCTCGGTGATGACCGACGGCGCGTAGACGATCTCCACCTGCTGCATCTCGCGCAGCGTCCGGGCGCCGAGCGCCGACATCGACTGCCGGAGCGCCCCCACCAGGTTCTGGGTGCCATCGGTGACATGGGACGGGCCGAACAGGATGCGCTCCATCGGCCCGACCGTCCCGACCGTGATGCGCGTGCCGCGGGGCAGCACCGGCGACGGGGCGGCCATCCCCCAGTTCGTCCCACGGCCGGGCGCCTCGTCCGCCCGGGCGAGCGGCGAGCCGAGCATGACGGCGTCCGCGCCGGCAGCGATCGCCTTCGCGATGTCGCCGCCCTTCTTCATCCCCCCGTCGGCAACGACCGGGATCCAGCGGCCCGTCTCGGCGAAGTAGACGTCGCGAGCGGCCGCGACATCGCTCACTGCGGTCACCTGCGGGACGCCGATGCCAAGAACCTCGCGGGTCGTGCATGCAGCGCCGGGCCCGACGCCCACGAAGACGGCGGCCGCGCCCTGCTCCATGAGCGCGAACGCGGCTTCTGCGTTCGTCGTGTTCCCCACCGCCACTGGAATCGGCATGATCAGGGTGAACTCGGCAAGGCTGAGCGGCTCGTACTCCGAGGCGAGGTGGCGCGCGCTGCTCACCTGGCTCTGGACCAGGAAGAGGTCGGCACCGTGCTCGGCACAGGCCGGCCCGAACCGACGGGCAGCCGCTGGCGTGGCGGAGACTGCCGCCTTCGACCCGGCTGCGTGGATCTCCGCGATCCGGCGGCCGATGAGCTCGTCGCGGATCGGGGCCACATACGCCTCTGCGAGCACGGCCTGGATCTCCGCGTCGCCGGCCATCGCGATGCGCTCCAGGATCGGCGCCGGGTCCTCGTATCGCGCCTGTACGCCCTCGAGGTTGAGGAACGCGAGCCCGCCGAGCCCGGCGAGGATCCCGGCGCTCCGTGGGTCGACAACGGCATCCATCGCGGCGGCAAGCACGGGGATCGCCAGCGTGATGCCGCAGAACTCCTGGGTCAGACGGACGTCGTTCGGCTCGACCGTCTCGGTGCCCGGCGCCAGCGAGACGTCCTCGAAGCCGTACGTCGGCCGGATCGAGTCGACCTTGGAACGGAAGGCGCGCCGCGATGCGGGGGTGAACGGGAAATTCTGGTCGAGCAACTCCGGCCTCCTGGGAGCCCTGCGGCGGGCGGGTTGCGCGGCATTCTACCGCGCGGAGGGCCTGCAACCGCGCGGAGCACACGTGCCGGAGCGGTAGCGGCCACGCACCAGGCGCCCGTCCGTGGCGAAGACGTGCAGTTGATCGAGTGGAGGCGGGGGGACGTCCCGACGGACGCGTCGGCAGACGCCAGGTCCGCGGCCACGACCTCGGCGGGGCATCACGTCTCGCGGGGCGCGCGCGCGACCCGTCGACCGTCCATCGTCAGCTCGAACCAGGGAGCGGCCGACGTGCCGGCCAGCGACGTGTCGGCCAGCGACCCGACGATCCGCTCGATCGTCTGCCGGTAGGACGGCCAAACCGCCACCCTGGCGGCCTCCGCGGCCTCCATCCAGCGCGCGTCGTCATGCTCGTGCGACAGCCGCGGGACCGCGTCCGCCCGAACCCGGATCGCGAAGATCGCGGCGGCAACGACCGCGTCCGGGCCCTCGTCGTAGAAGTGACTGACCTGGTCGAGGTCGTAGAACGCCTCGATCTCCGCGGCCCCGAAGCCGACCTCCTCGGACACCTCCCGGAGCGCGGCAATCGGGACACGCTCGCCGGCTTCGAGGCCGCCCGTCACGCACTGCCACAGCCCCGGGAAGATCCGGCTGGCGGAGCGACGGATGAGCAGCACTTCCACGCGGCCCGGCTCGGGCAGGCGGAAGATCCAGCACTCGACGATGTCGGGCCGGAACGGGCTCAAGGGACGTCCCGGCGAGAGGGCGGCGTGGCGAAATCGCGCCTGGTGCCCGCCACGGACTCGACCGCCAGCCCGGCTTCGAGCGCGGCCAGCTGCTCCAGGTGCATGAGGTCGTGGACTCCTGCGAAGACGAACCACTCGCCGCAGCGAAGCCTCCCGACCAACGGGTGCTCCAGCGGACACGAGTCCAGCTCGTGCCCGGCAATCGACCGGCTCGCACGTTCGACGAGCCGCCGGCTCCGGGCCAGCCGCCTTTGGAGCTCGTCTCGGCCCGCGCCGGCCGGCCCGGGAACGCCCGGTACGACGATCGGTGCGTCGGCGGGCCATCGGCCGCGTGCGGCGAGCGCGGCCGCGAGCGCGAGGCCCTGGCGGGATTCGAAGGCGTGCCCCAACGCCTCGGCCACCGTCCAGTCCGCCTCGCCTCCCGGCATCGAGAACGCTGCGTCCGGGAGCGAGCCCAGGCATGCCTCGAATGCGTCCGCGACGGCCTCGTGCTGGGGAAGAAGCCGGCCGACGGATCCCTCGCCCGCGACGCGCCGGACCTCGCGTCGAACTGCAAGCGGGCGATCGTCGGCCAGGGCCCTGAACGGCGCGACGAGGTCCGGTGCCAGCGGCTCGAGCGATGCAAGCCAGCCGCGGGGATCACGCATGCGACGGATCGTACGGGATCGCACCGCCTGCATCGCCCCGGCGGTCGATGCAGCCGTGGCCGCCCAGGGCCGACGACAGCCCGTCGCTGCTCGGCCGGCCGGCGCCGACGACATCACGTGCCCGCCCGGGCGGCCGGTGCCAGCGACATCCCGTCGCCGCTCGGCGGGGCAAGGGGACCGCGCGAGGGAGATCACCCACCGGGGAGAGGAGAGGGCTGGGCAGGCCGTTCGGGCGCCATCGGGTGATTCGCCGGGACGCTGTGTCCGGACTTCGTACTGGCCGGCGGGCCTGCCGCGCGGCGTCCCGGAGCATCGGAGCGGACGACCGCCCCGGCCCGCCGCGAGCCTCAGATCCGCTCGAACCGCTCCACGGGAAGCACGAAGACCGTGGCTCCGCCGACCTCGACCTCGAGCGGGTACGGGAGGAAGAACTCGCCCGGCTCCATGATCGGTGGCATCGGATTCACGAGCTGCGTTCGCGAGTGGCAGTTGTCGCGGATGACGGCGAGCGCCGCCTCGACCTGGTCGTCCTCCACGCCGAGGATCACCGTCGCGTTCGACTGCTTGAGGAAGCCGCCCGAGCTGTGGAGGCGCGTTGCGCGGAACTCGCGTTCGAGGAGCCCGTCGACGAGGTGGCCGGCGTCCTCTGTGTGGACGATCGCGACGACGAGCTTCACGCGGCGGAGTATAGGCGGCGATCCAAGCGGAGGCGACCGGCCGGCGGGCTCGCCGCCCTCGGCCCGGGGCGATCCGCACGTTGGGGGGCGCGTATCATCCGAGCGATCCCGGCCCGCGTGGCGGGGACGTCGCCCACCCAGACGTGGAGGCCTCGTGCGCGAGCTCGATCCATCCGGACCCGCCGACCCGCTGGCAGCGGCCATTCGCGCGGTCGGTCGCGGCGACAGCCTCGATTCGGCCCTCGACGTGATCATGCGGAGCGCGATGGAGGGACAGGGGGCGACGCTCGCGCTGATCGTTGCCACGAACGATGATGGACCGGAGCGCCGCGTCCTTCGAAGCCATGGCCTGGCCGAGGGCGATGTCGCGCTCGTCGAGTCCGCGACCGGCGATGCGGCCGATCCCCTTGCAGTTGCGGCGGCCGAACACCGGATCGTGAAGGCTGTCGCCGCGGGCCCGCGCAGCGGCCCGGGTGAACGTGGGCTGGTCGACCGCCTGGGCCTCGCGCGCCTCGAGGCGCTGCCCCTCGTCGTCGCGCGCGACGGGATCGATCGCGTCGTCGGCGTGCTTGCGCTGGGGTGGAGCACGACGCCGCCGACTCCCCCCGCGGAGCAGGGAACGCCCGTTGTGCAGGGGGCGCCCGGGCTCGCCGACGCGCTGGCCGACCTCGCCGCGATCGCGATCGATCGAGCGCACCTCTCCGCCGGCATGGCCGAGCGCGCCGAGTGGATGGAGCGCCTCGCCCACATCGATCCGCTCACGGGGCTCGCGAACCGGCGCACGTTCGATCGCGTCCTGGAGCTCGAGCTGGCGCGCGCGGCCCGTCAGCAGAGCGAGGTCGCTGTCGCGGTCTTCGACATCGATGCCTTCCGGGCCACGAACGACGCGGCGGGACACGCGGCAGGGGACGACGTCCTGCGGGCCGTCGCCGCGGTCATCGCGGAGCAGGTCCGGCTCGTCGACACCGTGGCCCGCATCGGCGGCGACGAGTTCGTGGTGGTCGCGCCCGGGAACGGCGGGCCGGCGGTCGCGGAGCGTGTGATCCGTGCGATCCGGGCGCTGCCGGCCGTCGATGGCCGAAGGGTCTCGGTCTCGGCGGGCATCGCGCGGTTCCCGGTCGACGGGGCCAGCCCCGAGGAGATCGTCGCGGGGGCCCTCGACGCGCTGGAGGCGGCGCGTCGCGGCGGAATCGGCACCGTGGCGAGCGCGCCCGCGCCCGGCTGACGCACGCCGAGAGGCCCGGCGACCTGGTGGTCCCGGGCCTCTCGATCCTTTGCGCGGCGCTCAGAGCGGCAGGACACCCCGAGCGTGGTGCTCGTGGCTGTAGCCCTGGTTGGGCGTCGCGATGTACGGGAAGGTGGCCAGGAACGGCTGGTCGTTCGCGTTGACGCCGTCGCCGACGACGTTGTTGGGACTGTTGTCCGGCAGGCCGAACAGGCTGTGGAGGACCGGCCCGTAGCCGTCCGCAACGGCGCGCAGCGCCATGTCGACGACGTCATCGGTCAGGCGACGACCGTTCGGCCATGCCTGCAGGTCGGGCGCCGCGTCGGTGCCGTTGAAGAAGACGCCGATGGATCGGCACGCGCCGACCTGGTCGTCGGCCGGATCGGCCGTGCAGGGCGCGATCCCCGTGTTCAGTCGCAGCTCGTCAGCCGGGACGCTGCCCGTGTTGTTCACGGTCGGGATCCCGTGGAGAAGGATCAGCGACAGGTCCGTTCGCCCGGTGGTGCGGGCGTCCGGGAGCGATGGATAGAGCAGGTTGATCAGGCCCGCGAGCTCAGGCTTCTCGTAGTACTTGACGAACTGCGCGTCGTGGGCCGGCGACTGGGAGTTCCAGTAATCCTTCATCCCGCGGGGGATGATCACTTCGTTGATCAGCGGGTTGCCGAGCCGTGAGACCTGCCGCCACGGTCCGCTGTTGACGAGGCCGCCCGACCCTGTCCGAACCGTGGTCGATTGGCGATAGGCCGCGGTCCACACCCCGATCACGCCCTTCAGGTCGCCGGCGGCGTGGGCCCTGTGGTCACGCGTGAGGCTTGCGGCCGGAAGACGGATCGCCATCGAGTGGACGTTCATGCCGGCGAGGGCGTCGATGCCGGGGGCGGCCGTGCCGGGGATCAGGTGCGCCGCGTTAAACGGGCGAAGACCGCCGAGATCGAAGATCGAGCCGAGGTCGACGAAGAACGGGTCGTCGCGCTGGCCGGCGAAGACGCTGACCCCGCCGCCGAGGCCCTGGATTGCCCCGCCCGCCGTGGTCGGGTAGTCCGGCGTCGAACGCGGGCCGATGTTCGCAGGCGCTGTCGGGATGCCCGAGCCCAGGACACGGGCGTTGTCGCCTGTGACCCGGGTCAGGGTGTAGGTCTGGCGGACGAGCAGGTTCGGGTCGGTCACGCTGGTGACCTGGTTGTTGTTGTAGAGGAACGAATCCGGTCCGGACCCGATCGTCGTGAATCGGAACTCGAAGCTGACGTCCGGGTTGCCGTCGCCGTTGTTGTCGACGTGGATCACGTACTTGACGCTTGGATCGAAGACCCAGAAGTTGGGCCCGCCCGCCGGGTCCTCCATCGGGATGTAGTTCGCAATCAGGTCGACGTACATCGGGTCGACCGGATCGACGAACGCGTACAGGTCCGTGCTGTCCGCCTCCGGATCCATGGAGATGAGCGGCGCCTCCCGGTGGCTGGACGCCAGGACGCCGCTCACCGACGACGCGGCGATCAGCAGCGCACCGGCGGCTGCGCACGCTCGCGAGAGCTTCGACATCGAGTTCCCCTCCTGAGGTCGTGCACTCGCGGGATTGGCCTCCCGGAACGTCGTCCGGATCGTTTGTGCCGAGGGGCGGTCGCGAGTGTCCCCAGGTCTACGCAGCGACCCCGGGGCCGGATCAACGTCGATCGCCGGCGAGCGCGATGGCTGCTCCCCTCGGACGCCCCGGGCCCGGTTCAGTGCGACAGCCGGGCCAGGAGGGCGCGTGCGGCGGCGGCGCCGGTCGCGGAGAAGCCGGCGTCGAGCGCCAGCGCCGCGCCGAGATCGCGACGCGCAGCGACACGGTCGTTGGCGGCGGCGGCAATCATCCCGGCGTGGTAGAGGAGGA
>Ga0302322_100002901_pt1 | contig 14602 bp, 7 predicted proteins | sample Fen_T0_2_FD_203757 | JGI IMG/M metagenome (GOLD analysis project Ga0302322, IMG submission 203757) | Peat permafrost microbial communities from Stordalen Mire near Abisko, Sweden - Fen_T0_2 | ecosystem: Environmental > Terrestrial > Soil > Wetlands > Permafrost | place: Sweden: Abisko... | reverse complement strand
CGACAAGGCCGGGTTCATCGAACGCAAAGACAATGCTGTCTGGTTGCGCACCACAGCCTTGTGGGGCGACGACAAGGATCGTGTGGTGGTGAAGTCCGACGGATTGCCCACCTACCTGCTGGCGGACATCGCCTATCACAAGAAGAAGTTGGCGCGTGGTTTTGATCAGCTGTGCGACATCTGGGGCGCGGACCATCACGGTCACATTCCGCGCATGCAGGCCGCTCTCAAGGCGCTAGGGGCGAACCCTGACCAGCTTTCGGTGATCTTGATCCAGATGGTCAGCCTTCTGCGCGATGGCAAGCCCGTGGCCATGGGCAAGCGCGAGGGCGAGTTCGTCACTCTGGATGCTGTGGTCGAAGAGGTAGGGCGGGACGCGACCCGTTTCTTCTATCTCATGCGTCGGCATGACACGCCGCTGGAGTTCGACCTAGAACTGGCTAAGCGGCAGTCGATGGACAATCCGGTCTATTACGCGCAATACGCGCATGCGCGTTGCGCCTCGCTGCTGCGGCGTGCTCAGGAGCTTGAGGCTCCGAGACACGAGGTAACGCCCGAGTTGCTGCGCGCCCTGGCGTTGCCCGAGGAAATCGCCGTGCTGCGCCGGCTTTCGGATTTTCCCGACTTCCTGGCCGACGCGGCGGCCGCCCGCGAGCCGCATCGCCTGGTGCAGTACATTCAGGAATTGACGAGTGATTTCCAGAGCTACTACACGCGGTTGCAGAAGGTGTACGGGGACAGCATCCTGCCGCAACAACGGCAGAGGGTGGGGGATTGGCGCGCGACCTGGGATTGGCAGCGCACCGCCGCCCGGCTGGCTTGGGTCGAGGCTATCCGTCAAGTGCTGGAAACCGCGTTGTCCCTGCTTGGCGTCTCCGCCCCGCAGGAGATGAAACGAGCTGAAACCGCCGAAGAGGCCGAGGAACCGCAAGACTAACCGTCAGACGAACCGCAGACGAACCGTAGGCGGCACCCAATATTCAATTCATCGCCCGATTTCGCCGAGGAGAATGCCATGGGATACACTTCAGGAACTGCGATGGAAGATCGAGGCCTGCGTGACATCGAACGTTGGCGCGACAAGATCGAGGTGCGCCTCGACAACCGCCAGGTCTTCTTTCTGTTCTTCGGCAGCGCCCTGGTGGCCTGTATGCTTTTTGTCCTGGGTGTGATCGTGGGCAAACGGCTGGAATCGCGTGGCCGGGCGGTGTCGCCGGAGATCGAGGATCCCTTGGCCTTGCTCGACAAGGTGGCCACAAGCCCACGCCCGGCGCAATCCGGAGTGACTTTCCCGCAGGCGCTGTTCGGCACGGCCAGCAAGATCTCCGGCGACAAACACGCCAAGAAGAGTTCGCTTCCAGCTCCCGCTGCGGAGGATGAAGCAGCCTCGCGCAAGTCGGTCGCGATGATTGCCAAGCCCAGCGAGAGCAATCCGCCGGCCCCGGCTGTGCTGCCTCCAGTGGTAGAAAGCAAGCCCGCACCGGTGAAGTCAGCCACCAAACCCGACAGCAAACCCGCCGTGGCGGTCGTGCAATCGAAACCCGCCGAATCCGCGCCCGTGAAGTCCAAGCCGGCCGAAGTGAAAGACTCTGCGCCAGCGGTCATTCCCACGGTTGCGGCAGCAGGCGACAGCAAGAGCAAAGGCCGCTATTCCTTGCAGCTAAGTTCGTTTCAGGACAAGAGCGAGGCCGAGGCCTTCGCGCAGAAGTTCGACGGCGAGCGCCCCTACATGGTGGTGTCCGAGATTCCGGGCAAAGGCACGTGGTACCGCGTGCGCGTCGGTGACTACGCCTCGGCCAAGGACGCCGTTGCCGCCAAGCAGTCCTTCGAGAAGAAGCACAGCGTGATCGCCTACGTCGCGCAGAAGTAGCTAGGACAGAAGTCGCTAGAACATCAGGCCGACGTTGAAGTGCGTCCGCCACGTGTCGTCGCCAGGGTGGCGGTTGAGGGGAATGGCGAAGGACAGGCTGAGATCCCCGACCGGTAACTTGATCAAGAGCGGCGAGAAGCCGACACCATGCCGAAAATCGCTGGCCGAGATGTCGTCGAGCGAGTATCCAAGCATGCCGCTGTCCAGGAAGATCGATCCGTAGAGCGGGGCCGAGATTGGGAACTGAAGATCGATGTTCTGCAGGATGCGCAGGTTGCCGCCGAGCGGGCGGTATTGCACGTAGTTGAGTCCGCCCACGCCTGGTGCACTGATGGTTTCCGTCAGCGCGTGATCGAGCTGGTAACCGCGAATCGTCGTGTCGCCGCCGGCGAAGTAGCGTTCAACCTTGGGCAGCAAGGCCGGCCCGCCAATTGGAAGCCCATGGTCGTAGCGAATGCTGTAGCGCAAGCTGAGCCAGGGCAGGAGTGGCACCACGGACAGTCCACGGCCATAGAGTTTGACGAAGGTGTCATGGCCGGCGTCCAAGGACAGCGCGGGCAGCGCTACTTCGACGCCGGCAGCGACCTTGAATCCACGCGATGGCACAAGCACGTGGTCGAGCCGATGCCATTCCACGCCCGCGCTTAGGCTGCTGACGAAGGTGCTGATGCGGACCGTAGTCTGGTCGAGAAAGGGGCCAGGATCGGCGCCGCGCATGAGCAACTCGGTACGGGAAGTGTTGCGCAGGTTGTAGCGGACGTTGGCGTCGATGCCGGGGTACATCTCGCGCGAGAAGCCGAACGAGCCGCTGCCCGAATGAACATCGCCGAGGCGCAGGGTGGCTTGTTGCAAGTAACCGCCCACAATGTCCATGCGAAAGAGTGTGCCGAGAAAACGCGGGTTGAGAAAACTGGCGGTGGCGCTTTTCAACGACGAGCCGTAGGCCCCTTGCGAGGTGAGGGTCCAGCCGTGGCCAAAGAGATTGCGGTGCTCGTAGCCAAGCGCTCCGTACACGCCGAGGGGAAACGAGGAACCAGGGGTGGCTTGGTCCGTCGATGCGCCAGCGCCAATTCGGATGACTCCGAAGTGGTCGTGCCGCTCCTCCACCTCGACCACCATGGGAAGAATCGGATCGCTGGCACTCACGCCTGGAAAACTTACCGGATTCGGGTTGTTGAACAATTGGATGAGGGCCAGATTGCGTTGCGCCCGCTCCATCCCTCGGGTGGTCAGGATGTCGCCAGAGCGCAGCTCCGCCCAGGTGAGGATGGTCTTCTCGGTGGTATGAAAATTACCGCGCACGAAAATGGGACCGACCCGAACCTGGGGCCCCAGCTTGACCTGCCAGGCGACGTGCATCTGATCGCCGTGCTGATCGGTCTTGGCCTCGACCTGGGCGTAGCGGTAGCCATCGTCTCCCAGCGCCCGCTTGATGCGGCTTTCGTCGCGCTTAATGTACGCGGGCTGGTAGGGCGCGCCGAGCACGGTACGCAGGGAATCCATGAAGAAGTCCTCTTCCCTGGGCAGCGATTCCCCCGGCACCACGCATTGGAATTCCATGGCTGCTACCCACACCAGGGGCGCCTCTTCGATACGGAAGCGAACATACAGACTGCCGGCGTCGCGCCAGACCGCCTCGTCCGCCTTGTCGATGGTGGCGGGCAGCGGGCGCCACTGGCCGGGTCTGGGCGCGATTTCCGCGCGCACCTTGGTGTTGGGATAGCCAACGGCGGCGTAGTTGTCGGCCAGGCTCTGGACGTCGAGTTCGAGCTGGCGCAGGCTTGCGAAGCCGCCTTCACCGAGACCCAGAACTCCCAGGAATGGATACACGCGTGTGCGAACGCGTTCGCCGAGCACATCGGATGGAATGGCCCGGTTGCCCTCGAAGGAAACACCCCGCACTTTCAGCAGGGGCCCCTCGTCGATGACAAAGACCAGTCGGTCGGACTGTTCAGAAAGACGCTCGCGGCGCCAGGTGACCTTGACCAGCATGTGGCCGTTTTCGTGGTAGGCGCGCTCAATGGCGGCCGTGCTGGCCGTGGCCTCCACGTCGTCGTAGGCGCCGTGTGCGAGCAGGGTCAAGTAGTCAAGCAGGGTCCCGGCCGAACGGGTCTGGTTGCCTTCGAATGCGACCTCGACGTGCTTGCGTTCGCGAATATCGACAGTAAGCCGGACGTTCTTGGCGTCGCGATCCAGGCTGGTCGCGGGGTCAAAATCGTCCTGGATGCGAACACCTGGAAACCCAATGCGGCGATAGTGAGCGACCAGGCTTGCGATGTCCTGGCGCAGGACCGAGCGCCGGAAGGGCTGGGGAAGTTGCCATCCGGTGTACCACCTTCCGTGGCGAAAGCCGTCGGCGATATCCTCGGTGGGCAGGGCGGTCGCGCCCGTCACCGTCAGGGGACCCAGTGGGTAGGCAGGTCCAAGATGAACCCGCACGAGCAGGGTCACCCCAGCGGGCAACTTGCTGTCGTCGTGCAGGTCGATGTTCACCGCCACCTCCCAGTAGCCCTGCGAGCGCAGAAAGTCCCGCACATGCTCCGCCTCGGTGGCAATGAAGGCGTCGCGTTCGCTCCCCGCGGTTGGGAGCTTCATGCCGGGGCGGATGCTGAGCTTGCCGATGATGTCTTCCTGGCGTACGCCCCCGAGGATGATATTCGGCTGGTTGCCCGAGACAAAAATGCGGCGGACCCTGTCAAAGGCGCGAAGCTTGACCTGGAGATGGACGCCGTCCGCCAGCTGGAGCGGAGTGATCTCTGCCGCGTACCCGATAACTTGCAGAATGTGCTTCACCCGCGGGACAGTGCCGATTGGCATGCCGACGCGGTCGGCGTCGCCAGAGTCAACAAAGGGCGTTCCGTTGCCAGCAAAGTCGGCGATAAGGTTTTCGATGTGGCCCGGCGGATCGATGCTGCCCTCGACGGTTACCCCGCGGAGGACGGGCGCTGCCGTGGCCTCCCCGGGCGGGGACTCGGCCTGCGCGTGCGACGCCGGGGCGAGCATTCCAGCGAGAAGTAGTGCGAGGGGTGGAAACCGGGACACGATGGGGAACTCAGGGTATCAGGCGGTCATGGATTCGGGAATCGCAGCGGGTATTCAAACGTGAGCTCTAGCTTGAAGCTGTTGGTCTGCACGGGCAGGCCTTGCTGCAGCGAATAGGTCAGACGTTCGCCGATGGCACGACCTGTGAAATAGTCACGGAACCATGCCACGCCGGTGGCGCGGTAGCGCTCTTGGCTCTGGAAGCCGCGCAAATAGGACATTTCCAAGTCAAATTCGCGGGTCGTACGTGCCTGAATCTTGATTTCAGCGCCATCGGCCCCCACCGTTGGGCGCAGATTCCACTTCCGCCCCGTGAGGATCTGCAGGGTATCGTCGATATAGGGTTCGACCAGGTTGGACACGGTGTCACGCGACACCTGTCCGAGCACGTCGAGGCCGCTCTGTTGATTCATCCCAAAGATCTGCCCACCGTTGCCGCTCAAACTGTCGGTGGTGCGGCCGGAGAGCAGCAGCAACATGGTCTGGTTTCGATCCATACCGTCGGTGGTGGACAGGTCGATGGTGGCCTGGTTGATGGGACCGGTGATCTTCATGATCACCACGTGCTCGTTGCCCGCGGAATCGACGGCATTCGAGTTCTGTGCCTCCAGGTTCAGCTCTGGCGTGTCGCCGGCCGCGATGGACTTGGTGGGCACGAAGGTGACGTGGTTCACGTTCGGGGAAAGTTCAAAATCGCCTCGCAAACCGATGATGTGAAATCTGCCATCGGTGGGGCGGATCTCTCCCGAAATGGTCGGCACGGCCAGGGTGCCGCCGATGCCGAGATCGATGAGCACGTGAATTTCCGGGGCCAGATTGTTCTGCACCACGAAGCCGTCACCTTCGGTGCGTACGCGTAAATCGAGCGCCAGATTGGCCAGCAGCGGCTGGTCCGACCAGAAGGGCTTCGCGTTGGAGGATTCGTTGATGCGCGAGGAGAGCACCAGATTGCGCACATTGAAGTCCTGCAAGTACCGGCCCGAGATCAGACGCACGTCGCCCGCGAAAGCAAGGCCGTCGGTAGGATTGCCTTTGAGCTCGGTGCGAAGAGACAGATCATCGACCTCGATGCCTTGGTCGCGATAGCTGAGTCGATTGCCGGCGAGCGGAAAATCGATAGCGTCCCAGACGAACTCGGGCCGCAGGCTGCGAAAATGTACGCGGCCGGGCCGGACGCCCTTGGCGCCGATGAGTAGCTCGCCTTCGTCGTCGAGACGGACCTTCACGTCGCTCAGTAGAAGTTCGTGGCTGGACAGCTCGACGGTGCCGCTTTGGACCGCGACCTGACTGCTGATCCCACGCAGGCGCATTTGGATCTCGCCCAAGCTGATGCGCGCGGTGATCTGCGGATCGGTCAGCTTGCCCGACACTTTGGCTGAAATGGAGGCCTTGCCCGAGACGTCGGACACCGCGCTGGGCGCGATGGATTCCAGCAGACTGGCGCTCACCTCGCCATTGGCGCTCAAGGCGACGGACTCGGGCGCGAAGCCTGGCCCTAGGTTCACCTTGCCCGCCACCTTCATGGTGGCATCGCCGATGGTGACCGCCAGGTCGGAAAGTTCGATCGCGGACGATGTCAACTGCACGGTCCCTGACGGAATCAAGAGCGATTGCTCGAAGCCGCGCGCCTCGGCCCGGACAGGACGCAGAATGGCGATCCGCCCGCTCAGATCGGGTTTGTTCACCGAGCCGCCCGCGTGTACTTCCAGTCCGATGCCACCGCCAAGAGACGTGAACTTGCTAGCCACCAGCGGTTGCAAGAGTTCGAGATCGAGTTTTCCCCCGAAATAGGCCTTCACGCTTTGGTCCATGACCTCGCCCTTGCCGTCTTTGACGGGGTGGACCTCGGCGGACAGGGTGAATTCACCACCCCGGGTCACCAACCGGGCCGGCTCCACGATTACCTTCTCGGTGTCTGTGACGACGTGCAAGTCGTTGGCGTTCTTGAGCCAGATTCTTTCCGCGCCCGTGCTGCCGTCTTCGTGTTCGATGTCGCGCGTGATGCTCGCCTCGATCTGCGTCAGGCGCACATCCACGTTGGGTAGCTGGCCGGGCTGCATTTCTAGACCGACCTGGCCCGACAGGGCGGTGGCAATGCCTTGCTCCTTGAGTTCGGGTAACAAATCCTCGGCGTGAAGGTTTTGGAAAGAAAGCAGCGCCTTGGCGCGTGGCCCCTTGGGGCCGTAGCCGCCGCTGGCTTCCACATCCAGCAACTTGAATAGATTTCCGCCAATCGCCACACCACCGTCAGCCGTCGGGGTGAGCGCGAGGGTCGCGTTGCCGAATTGGATGTTGAACGCGCGCACCTCGGCCAGGGTGATGGTTCCCTCGACGGCGGGCTTCTCGGCCGTGCCTGTGACGTGTAGGTTGATGGACAGCCATCCCGAAACCGGCGCTTCGACTTTGGCCGTGGCCAGGATGGTGGCGATGGGCAAGTCGAGGATCTTGACGGTCCAGTCGATGGTCAGCGGTTTGTGGGCCAGGTTGACCTGTCCTTCGATGCGGATGTCACCGCCGGCTTTCGCGGCCACATGGCAAAGCTTGACCGCGAGCATGTCCTTGTCGGCCTCGATGTCGATGCCTTCGAGCAGCCACGCTTGTCCGAGCACCTCGACGGTCGTTCCGCCAGGAACGCGAAAATGCACCTTGGGCTTCTTGGCCGTGCCCGAGGCCGTGAGCGAGAAGGAAACCTGACCTGACAGCACGCCCGACGTGATCAGCTCTTGCAGTGAAAGGCGTTTGCCATCGAGGTGGAAATCCAGAATTGGAGCGGCCAGCATCTTGCCCACGCTCTGCTCAAATAACTTGGCGCTGCCGCCACCTTCGATCGCGCCCCCAGCGATACCCGCGCGCAGCGATTCCACAGTCAAGGTACCGTTGTGCAAACTGAACCGGGTGGCCAGTTCGTCAATGGCGGGAATCCCGGTCTTGCCGCCACCGATGTCCTTGACCTCGAGGTGCCCGCCCGCGTTCGGGCGGTCCAGGCTGCCGGTCACGTCCACGGCCAGAGCCGCACTTTTCGCCAAAGGTCCCACTTTCATCGTGGCAAGCACGGTGGGCAGATCGGAAACCCCGACGCGTAATCCGACATCGACTAGTTTCTTGGCCAACTCGACCTTGCCGCGAAGATCAGCGCTCGCCCCCGGAATAGCGATGTGCAGGCCCGACGTGCTCGCCGACTCCGGTGATGCCTGGGCCTGCCCCGTGATGCGCACGGAGTTCGGTATCGCGTTCACTCTGAACGTGCGGTCGTAGCGCAGGTCGAGGTCGGAGAGGCGCACGGCCTTCTTGTCGCCAATGTTGGCGTCGATGCCGAAATGCCCGTGCATCTTGCCTGCGGCGAGCTTCTTCAGGTTCTTGGGCACGTACCCATCCGTGCCGAAACGGTCGAAATCCAGGCGGGCCGTGATGTCGTCGCCGGCCATCTTCAACTTAGTCGAGAACTTTCCGCCCGATGGCGAAAGGAAGGAAAGCTCATCGACCTTGACGGTCATGGTGGGCGCGGTGAGGGCGAATTCGAGGCCGGCGCGCAAGGTCACCTGCTGGGCTTCGTAGGCGTCATAACCGGCATCCAGACCGCTGATGGAGGCGCCGATCTTCAAGGTGTCGTAGGGATCCCATAGATCGCCGACCACCTTGGCGTTGTCTCCCGCTAGGCGCAGACCGGTGATGTTGTGGGGCTTGGCCACCGCGGTCAGGGCATCGGCGGCGTGCTCGAACTCGGCGTGCATCTTGATCCCGCCCACAGAGTTCGCGCCGTAGATTCCGTTGAAGAAGCCCTTGCCGAGAAGCTCGCTACGTCCGGTCTTGGCCAGGCGTAGGTCCAGGAAGATGTCGTCCGACCACTCGCGCGTGGTCGCCACGCGATTGACGAATACTTGGTCGAAGGGCAGAACCTCGGAAATGACCTTGAGGTAGCCGCCCTCGCGAGCCTCCAGGTTGTTTACGTCGAATCCCACGAATCCTTCGCCGTCCACCAGCACCGAGGCTGGCGCATGGATGTCGCGCAGATCGAGTCCCCACGCACCGGGAAAATCGAAGATGGCGCGAAAGCCGTCAAGCTCTGCGTTCACGATCTGAAAGACAAAACCCTTCTCTTTCTTGGCACCTGGCGGTGGTGGCGGTGCGGGCGGAGCGGGATGTTTGGGGTCGAACGCCGAGAGAAAGCCAATCCCCTTCAGTTTGGTCATCTTGGAGAAAACCCAAACCGATTTATTCGGCCCCACGTGAAGGTCAGAAAGGACGATGCCGCCGCCAGCGATGAGCGTCTTGAGGCGAACGCTTACCTCCAGATGGGGAACGTCAAGTACGGTCGTGCCCTCGGGATCCTTGATGAGCAGCCCCTCGACCACCATGGGCGTGGCCCGGTCGGTGACCAGGTCTAAGAGCAGGCGAGGTTTCCAGGAGATAGCGCCGAAGTGCAGCGAGCCCTTCATCTCGGGCAGCACGCCGTTGACGATTTTGGCCAGACGCTCGCCTTGGACGAAGAGGATCGCCCCCAGCAATACGATCCCTACAAGGGAGAGCAGGCCGGCCAGGACGTAGGCCCCGACCTTGGCTATCTTTCGTCGAAACTTCGCGGTCACACTGGGGGGCAGAGTAACCCGGCCGCGAGCGCCCCGCCAAGTGGAGTCGGCGACCTGACTCCGGAAGCAAGGCACGCAACTTTTCTCTTGTCCGAGCCGAGAATCTCAGGGTGATTCTCAAGCACATCCTTCCCATTTTGTGGCCGGCCCGTTGCGCTGGGTGCGATACCTTCGTGGCCGAAGGTGACAGCTTCTGCGCCGCGTGCGCGGTGAGCCTTGTCCAACTTGGACCCTGCTGCCCTGGGTGCGCCATGCCGAGCGAGGGAGGTTGTCGCTGTCATGGATGCCGTCGAGCGCCTTTCCCCTTCACGCGGGCGTTCGCTGCGCTCGCCTACGGGGGGGCGCTGACCCAAGCCCTCTTGCGCTTCAAGCACGGCGGGCACCGCCACCTGGCGCGTTCGCTGGCAATCCACCTGGCGCCGGTTCTGGACGCTGCCGCAGGGCAGGGGGCCGAGATTGTGTGTCCGGTGCCGCTTCATCCACGCCGATTGCGCCAGCGCGGCTACAACCAGGTGATTGAACTACTGCGGGCGGGCAACGGTGAGGGGCCGAGCCGACAGCACATCCCCGTCCTTCGCGACACGCTGTCGCGAACACTGGATACGCCAACGCTCGGGCACCAGTCGCCTGCGATCCGCAGCCAAATCGTGGCCCATGCCTTCGCCGTCAACCATGCGCAATCGGTGGCCGGCAAGCATGTCCTTGTGGTTGACGACGTCATGACCACGGGGTCGACGCTTTCTGAATGCGCACGAACGCTCCTGGCCGCGGGTGCCAGTTCGGTCATGGTCGCCGCCCTGGCCCGTGCGGTTTGACCAATTTGGAGATTCCATCCTTGACACACGAATTCGGATCGCTAAGGTAGCCGCCCTGGACAAGAACACTGCACAGGCATGTAGCTCAGTGGTAGAGCACTACCTTGACACGGTAGGAGTCGGCGGTTCAATCCCGCCCATGCCTACAAGCCTCCGACGGGAAGACTGGGAAAACCAAGCAATTCAAAGTGCGCAATGCTATTCTGCGCAGCCGTTGAATCCCAATCGCCCAACTTCCTTGACCTTTTCGCGAACCGCCGGAACCTTCGCTTCCGCGAGTGCCACTGACGGATATTCGCGCCGGGAGACGATGAACCGTGAGTGAGCCTATCCGCCCCCGTAACAAGGGAGACGTTCCCGACGATCCTTTGTCCCGTTTGCGCCACTCGGCGTCGCACGTGATGGCCGATGCCGTCCGCCGCATTCGCCCCGATGCCAAAGTAACCATCGGGCCATCCATCGAAAGCGGCTTCTACTACGACTTCGACACCGAGCCGTTCGCGCCCGAGGACATCGAACGTATCGAGGCCGAGATGGCCAAGATCATCGCCCAGAATCTGCCCTTCGAGCGCAAGGCCATCTCGCGCCAAGAGGCGCTGACGATGTTCGAGAGCAAGGGCGAAAGCTATAAGGTCGAAATCATTCGTGGCATTCCCGAGGGCGAGGAGATTTCACTCTTCCAGCACGGGGATTTCGTGGATCTTTGCGCCGGCCCGCATGTCGAGCGAACCGGGGAAATCAAGGCCTTCAAGGTGCTCTCCTTTGCCGGCGCCTATTGGCGCGGCGACGAGAACAACCAGCAGCTTCAGCGGGTGTACGGAACGGCCTTCTCTTCCAAGGAAGATCTGGCGGCGTACCTCACCCGTATCGAAGAAGCCAAACGTCGCGATCACCGCTTGCTTGGCAAGCAGCTTGACCTGTTTTCCGTCGATGAATTGGTCGGTCCGGGCTTCGTGCTGTGGCACCCCAAGGGCGCTATCTTGCGCTTGGTGCTCGAGGACATGATTCGCAAAGAGGTCGTTAAGCGCGGCTACCAAGCTGTGTACACGCCTCACGTGGCGCGCGAGGAGCTGCTGATCAAGTCGGGCCACATGCAGCACTACAAGGACAACTTGTTCGGCGGCATGGAACTGGAAGGGCAACGCTACCTGGTCAAGCCCATGAACTGCCCCTTCCATGTGGCAATTTACCGCTCACAACTGCGTTCCTACCGCGAGCTTCCCATCCGCTACTCGGAGCTAGGCACGGTTTATCGCTACGAGCGTTCGGGCGTGTTGCACGGCCTTCTGCGCGTGCGAGGGTTTACCCAGGACGACGCGCACCTATTCATCACCGAGGACCAGATCGAGGCCGAACTCGACGCCTGCGTTCGCTTCGGAATGGATGTCTTGCGTCTATTTGGTTTCCAGGACGTGAAGTTTTTCATGTCCACGCGGCCCAAAGACTTCATGGGAGAGATCGAAGCATGGGACCGGGCCGAGGCCGCCATTCGCCGCGTGCTCGAAGCCACCGGCCACCCGTTTGAAGTCGATGAGGGCGGTGGTGCCTTCTACGGCCCCAAGATCGATCTCAAGATCCGCGATGCCATTGGCCGCGAATGGCAGTGTACGACCTTCCAGCTCGACTACCAGATGCCCGAGCGATTCGAACTGGAATACGTGGCCAACGACGGTACGCGCAAGCGTCCCATCATGATCCACCGGGCCTTGCTGGGCTCTATCGAGCGCTTCATCGCCGTGCTCATCGAACACTACGCGGGTGCTTTTCCGATGTGGCTGGCACCCGTGCAAGCGCGCGTGATTTCGGTCAGCGAGAAGGCCGAGACCTATGCCCGCGAAGCCGAGGGCGTGCTCCTGGCCGCGGGGTTGCGCGCGGACGCCGATCTGTCGGCGGATAAACTCAACGCCAAGATTCGGCGCGCGCAGATGGAAAAGATTCCGTACATGTTGGTGGTGGGCGAACGTGACATGGCCGCGCGGGTGGTTTCCCCGCGTACGCGTGAAGGCAAGCAATTGCCTGCGCTGCCCCTCGACGACATGGCGAAGACCTTAGTTGCCGAAGCGACGGTTCCGTCGCTGGGCGACGCGGGCGCCAAAGCAGTGTAGACGACAGCATCAGGAGGAAAGACCATCCCAAGACCAGGCGGATATCAAGGATCGCGCGGCCCAGCTAGCGCAGCAGACAACTACCGCGTCGGGCGGCGTATTCGCGTGCCCGAAGTGCGCGTGATTGGCAGCGACGGCAGCCAGGTCGGCATTTTACAAACCCACGAAGCGCTGAGAATGGCGGAAGAGCAGGGCCTGGAACTGGTCGAGGTCAGTCCACGTGCTGTTCCGCCTGTTTGCCGCATCATGGATTTCGGCCGGTTCAAGTACCAGGAATCCAAGAAGGAACAGGCCTCGCGCAAGCACCAGTCGGTGGTCATCATCAAGGAAATCAAATTCCGGCCAAAGACCGACACCCACGACCTCAATTTCAAGCTCAAGCACATTCGCCGCTTCCTTGGCGAAGGCAACAAGGTGCGGCTGATGATCGTGTTCCGCGGGCGAGAAATCGTCCACCCGGAAACTGGTCACGCGATGCTCGACGTGGTGTCCAAGGAAGTCGCCGAAATCTGTGTTATCGAGCAGAAGCCTTCCATGGAAGGGCGGCGCATGGTTATGGTGCTCGGGCCGCGCGCAGGCGTCATTCGCCCTGCGTCGGCTCCTCAGCCAGGACCGCAGGCGCCCACACTCAGTGCTCCGAGCTTGAGTCCAGCGCCACCAGCCGAACCCGCTGCGGTGCCAGTCGCGCCGGATTCGCCTGAACCGAAAGCGTAAACCTGCTGTAATTGCTTGCGTGCCGCTTCGCCCTGTATATACTGCGCGCCTCTCATGCCCAAGCTGAAGATGAAGACTAATAGCTCGGTGAAGAAGCGCTTTAAGCTGACGGCCAGTGGTCGGATCAAGCGTAAGCACGCTTACCAGAGACACATCCTTACCAACAAACGGCCAGGCAACAAGCGCAAGCTGCGCAAAGGCGCCTACATCGCCAAGAGCCAAGAGCACCAAATCAAGGCGATGATCCCATACGGGCTCTAGGAGTTGACACATGCCCCGCGCTAAAGGTGGTTATAAGACAAAGCATCGACGCGACCGCATCCGCAAGGCAGCCAAGGGCTTCCGCGGTGGTCGCTCCAAACTCTGGAAGGCAGCGATTGAGGCGGTCCACCACGCGTGGCGCTTCGCCTACTTCCATCGCCGCAAGCGGAAGGGCGATTTCCGTGGTTTGTGGATCGTGCGCATCAACGCCGCATCCCGCGAAATCGGTATTTCCTACAGCAAGCTCATTGCTGGCCTGGCCAAGGCCAACATCGCCATTGATCGCAAGATCTTGGCGGACCTGGCCATCAGCGATCCGAACGCTTTCAAGAAGATCGTCGAAGCTGCGCAGGCGGCCTAACCTTCGCTTGAGCCGCAATGGCTAGCGAAGGAGCAGGAACGGGCCAGGATCTCGTTCGTTCGTTCGAGAGTCTGAGCACGGAGTTTGCGGCCGAGATTGCAGGGCTAAGCAGCGAGGCGGATATTCGTCTCGCGCAGTCGCGCTATCTCGGCAAAAAGGGCAGGGCGACCGAGCTGATGAAGCTGCTTGGCCGGATTGCTCCTGCGGAGCGGCCGTTGGTCGGGGCAGCCGCCAACCGCGCGCGCGAATCCATCGAGCTGCTTGTGGAAGCTCGCCTAGCGGGCCTGGCGGATGCCAGCTTGGCCGCTCAACTGTCTCGCAGTGTGGATGTCACGCTGCCCGGGAGGGGGCGCCGCGCTGGAACGCTGCACCCGCTGACCCGCGTGCGTATGGAGATCGAGCAGATCTTCCACGCCATGGGGTTCGAGGTGCGCACTGGGCCCCTCATCGAGACCGAGTGGAATAACTTCGACGCGCTCAACACGCCGGCCGACCACCCCGCGCGCGACATGCAGGACACCTTCTTCGTCGAGGGCGGTCGCATTCTGCGTTCGCACACCTCGCCGGTGCAGGTGCGAACCATGCTGGCTGGCCCGCCGCCGGTGAAGATCATCGCGCCCGGCAATGTCTTTCGGCGCGATGACGATGCCACGCACACGCCCATGTTTCCCCAGTGCGAGGGCCTGCACGTGGACAAGAACGTCAGCTTCGAGGATCTCAAGGCCACCCTCATTGTGTTCGTTCAGCGCTTCTTCGGCCCGCGAACCGATATCCGACTGCGTCCCAGCTTCTTCCCCTTCACCGAACCCTCGGCCGAAGTGGATGCCTCGTGCTTCCTGTGCCAGGGC
>Ga0302322_100002900_pt1 | contig 14607 bp, 14 predicted proteins | sample Fen_T0_2_FD_203757 | JGI IMG/M metagenome (GOLD analysis project Ga0302322, IMG submission 203757) | Peat permafrost microbial communities from Stordalen Mire near Abisko, Sweden - Fen_T0_2 | ecosystem: Environmental > Terrestrial > Soil > Wetlands > Permafrost | place: Sweden: Abisko... | reverse complement strand
CGTTGCGGCCGATCTGCGCACAGCTGCCGACGGTGGCCCAGGTGTCGACCATGGTGCCGCTGCCCACCCAGGCGCCGATGTTCACGTAGCCGGGCATCAACACGCAGCCCTCGGAGAGGAATGCGCCGTAGCGGGCGACCCCGGGCGGCACGACCCGTACGCCCCGGTCGGCGTAGTCGGACTTGACGGGGATCTTGTCGAGGAAGTGGAGGCCGCCGATATCCATCGGCTCGACCTTCCGGATCCGGAAGTAGAGGAGGATCGCCTTCTTCACCCACTCGTTCACGGCCCAGCCACCGTCGCGCGGCTCGGCGACGCGAATCGCTCCCGCATCGAGCAATCCGATCGCCTCCTCGATCGGAACGGGGTCGAGTGAGCGCGACTCCCACATCTCGTCGATCTGTGCGGAAAGCGCCATGTCGTCCGATTGTCCCCGATACAGCCCCTGCGGCGTCGGGAGGTCGGTCGACATCACTTTGTGACTCTTAGTCACGAAGTTCTCAGAGCGCGCGGTCGAGGATCTCGACGGCGCGCCGGCACTCCTCGATCGTCGGCACGAGTGCGAAGCGGACGTAGCCCTCGCCCGAGGCTCCAAGGAACGATCCCGGCGCCACGATCACCCCGTGCTCGAGCAGGCGCGTCGCGAAGCCCTCCGACGACTCGCCCGGCGGCGTTGCCACCCAGAGGTACATGGTTGCCGGGCCGCCCGCGTTGCGCAGGCCCGTGCGGGCGAAGAGATCGAGGAACAGGCTGCGCTTCGCCGCATAGGCGGCGCGGGCACGCTCGACGTGCTCCTCGTCGCCCCACGCGACGACCGACGCCCGCTGGACGAACTCCTGCGGAGCCGTGCCGACGTTCGGCCGGAACTGCTTCAGCGCTGCGACGAGCTCGGGGTCTCCGGCGACGAAGCCGGAGCGGTAGCCGGTCATCGAGGAGCGCTTGGAGAGCGTGTTGAACACCGCCAGGTTCGTCCAGTCGCCGAGCTCGAGGGCCGAGGCAGGTGGCTCGTCGAACCAGAGCTCCGTGTAGGCCTCGTCCGAGGCGAGCACGAAGCCGTGCTCGCGCGCGAGCGCGGCGAGCCGCTCGTAGAGCGCGAGCGGGGCCGTGGTTCCCGTTGGGTTGTTCGGATAGTTGACCCAGAGCAGGGCCGTGCGGCGCCAGGTCTCGTCCGGGACGGCATCGAGATCCGGGAGGAAGCCGTGCTGCTCCAGCAACGGCAGCTCGACGACCCGCGCGCCCGCGAACTGGGCCCCCCGCACTCCGACCGGGTACCCGGGCTCGGTGAGGACGACGGTATCGCGCCCTCCGCCGACGTCGAGCACGACCTGCGCGAACGAGAAGATCGCCTCCTTCGAGCCAAGCGTCGGAATCACGTGGAGATCGGGGTCGAGTGAGGCCCCGAAGCGACGGTCGACCCAGCCGGCCACTGCGTCCCGCAGCTCGGGCAGTCCGACCGCCGCGGGGTAGCCCATCCGCTCGCGCACGCCGTCGCGCAGCGCCGCGATGATCCGTGGGTCGGTCGGCTCGCGGGGGTCGCCCATGCCGAAGTCGATCACCTCGAGCCCCTCGGCCCGGCGGGCGGCCGCGGCCTGGTTCAGCCGCACGAACGGATAGGTCGCCTGGCCGGTGAGGATGGGGGAGACGGGCACGGGGTCAGCTCGTGAGGAACCGCTGGAGAGTCTCGTACGCCGTCACGAGCGCATCGATCTCGACGAGCTCATCGCGGCGATGGGCGTACCGGGTGGCGCCGGGGCCGAAGTTGACCGCGTCGATCCCGCGCGTCGTGAAGTCGGCGACGTTCGTCCACGCCTGCTTGGGCTCGAACCGCAGATCGCCGGCATCGCGCAGCGCCTGCACGAGCGGCGTATCGGTGACGACCGCGGCCGGCGGGGAGTCGCCCGTGATCTCGAGCTCGGCGCCCTCCGGGGTCAGGGAGCGCAGGTACGCGGCCGCCTGGTCCGAGGTGCGGTCGGGCGGATAGCGGAAGTTCAGCGTCGCAACCGCGCGATCGGGGATCACGTTCGACGCGATTCCCCCTTCGATCTCCGTGATCGAGACGACCTCGTAGAACGGAAGCCCGCCGACGATCGCCTCCCGGCGTTCGAGAGCGGCGATCGGGGCGAGTCCCCCGATGGCCTTGTCGATCGCGTTCTCGGCCGTCCAGGGACGCGCGGAGTGGCCGCTGACGCCCGAAAACGCCAGCTGCGCGTTCATGTTGCCGAGGCAGCCGGCCTGAATCGTCAGATCGGTCGGCTCGAGCAGGATCGCGAGATCGGCGGCCGGGGCCAGCTCCGAGCGCTCGAACAGGTCGGGCAGCGGGCTGAACTGCGCGGGCAGCTCCTCCTTGCCGAAGAGGAGTAGCGCGACATCGTAGGGGCCTGGCTCGGCGAGCGCCAGCTCGCGCACGAGCTCGACCGCGACCGCGACTCCTCCTTTCATGTCCGTGGCGCCGCAGCCGTGCACCGCACCGTCGGCGATCCGGCCGGGCACGTTGTCCTGCGCGGGGACCGTGTCGTAGTGCCCGACGAGCAGGACGAGAGGAGCTTCCGGCCGCCGGGCCCGCGCGAAGACGAACGCATCCTCGGCCGCGTACTCCGGCGCGAACGCCGCGGGCACGAGCGAGCGCAGGCGCGCCCGAACCTCCGCCTCGTGCCGGCTCTCGGAGGGAATGTCGACGAGCTCGAGCGTCCGCTCGGCCAGGCGCTGCGCCAGGGGTTCCACGAGGCGAGCGTACCGGCATACTCTCGGCATCACCCGCCGATCCGACACCCCGGCAGGGCTCGAGCCCGAGAAGGGGCTCCTCCTGGCCGTGCTCCCGAAAGGAGCGGATGCGGAGGACGAGCTCGGTGAGCTCCGCGAGCTCACCCGCACCGCCCTCGTCGAGCCCGTCGAGGAGCTCGTCCAGCAGCGGAACCGGCCCGATCAGAAGACCTACGTCGGCAAGGGAAAGCTCGCGGAGTTGAAGACCCTCTACGCCGACTGCCACGCGGACGTCCTCATCGTCGACGACGAGCTCGACCCGACCCAGCAGCGTGCCCTCGAAGACGCACTCTCGACTCGCGTCGTCGACCGCACCCAGCTGATCCTCGACATCTTCGCCCAACACGCCGTCAGCGCCGAGGGCAAGCTCCAGGTCGAGCTGGCCCAGCTCGAGTACAACCTGCCGCGCATGCGGGGCATGTGGAAGCACCTCGAGCGGCTCGGCGGCGGCGTCGGCACGCGCGGCCCGGGCGAGTCGCAGCTCGAGAGCGACCGTCGCATGGCCCGCCGCCGCATCACGCAGCTGCGGGCCCGCCTCAAGGGGCTGCGGGCGCAGCGCGGGGTGCGGCGCAAGGAGCGCAAGCGCGCCGAGGTGCCGACGGTCGCGCTCGCCGGCTACACGAACGTCGGCAAGTCGACGCTGTTGAATGCGCTCACCGGCGCCGACGTCTCCGTCGAGAACCGTCTCTTCGAGACGCTCGACCCGACGACGCGGAGTTTCGAGCACGACGGCAAGCGCTACCTCGTGACCGACACGGTGGGATTCATCCGCAGGCTGCCGACCCAGCTCGTGCAGGGCTTCGCCTCGACGCTCGAGGAGACGCTGGTCGCCGACCTGATCCTCCACGTCGCGGACGCCTCGCTCCCCGAGGACCGGCTTCGCGAGCAGATCGCCGCCGTCGACGCGGTCCTGACCGAGATCGGCGGTGACGAGCTGCCGATCATGCTCGTCCTCAACAAGATCGACCGGCTCGACCCGCTCGCACGGCGGCGGCTCACGAACCGCTTCCCCGAGGCGGCGCACGTGTCGGCGGCGACCCGGGAGGGGCTCGACGAGCTGCGCGAGCGCGTGGCGACGCTGTTCGCCGATCGTTTCGAGGACGTGCGGCTCCTCGTGCCCTACGACGAGGGCCACGCGCTCTCTGCGCTGTACGCGCTCGGGGCACCGATCGACGAGCGGCGCGACACCGATGCGGGCGTCCTGATCCGCGCGAAGCTGTCGCACCGCGACACGCGGCGCTTTGCCCGTTATCTCGTCGCGGGTGACGACCTGGAGCCCGCGGCGACCACGTGAGCGAGCTGCGCGTCATGAGGCTCCGCGACGACGCGGTGCTGCCGGCGAGGGCCCACAGCGGCGACGCCGGGCTCGATCTGACCGCGTGCGAGGCGGTCACGATAGGGGTCGGACAGCGGGCCGTCGTCGGCACGGGCATCGCGGTCGAGATCCCCGAAGGGCACGCGGGCCTCGTCGTCCCGCGCTCGGGCCTGGCGCTCCGGCACGTCCTCTCTACCGTCAATGCACCAGGGGTGATCGACGCCGGCTACCGGGGCGAGGTGCGCGTGATCCTGCTGAACACCGACAGCGACCACGCCTTCACGGTCGAGCCCGGCATGCGCATCGCCCAGCTCCTCGTCGTGCCGGTCGCCGTCGTCGAGGCCGTCGAGGTCGTCGAGGTGACGGCGACCGATCGCGGCGACGGCGGCTTCGGCTCCTCGGGGCTGCAATGAGACCCGAGCCTCGCGTCAGGGTCTCGGCGATCCTGCGCTGGCACGGGCGGATCCTCCTCTGCCGCCACGAGAAGCGAGGCGTCGACCACTGGCTGCTCCCGGGCGGCGGGGTGAAGAGCGGTGAGAGCCTGACGGAGGCGCTACAGCGTGAGCTCGCCGAGGAGACGGGGCTGCTCGAGGGCGGCGACGAGCTGCCCGTCGAGGGGCCGGTGGCGATCATCGACTCGATCTCACCGGAGCGGAGCCTGTGGTCGAAGCACGTCGTCCACATCGTGTTCGCTGCCGAGCTCGACGGCTCGCTCGCGGACTTGGTCTCGCGGGACGAGGCGGTCCGCGGCCACCGCCTGTTCGATCTCGACGAGCTCGAGGGCCTGGCGCTCCATCCGCCGATCGGCCGCTTTCTGCGGCGCTTCCAGCCGGGCGATCCGTGCGTGTACCTGGGAGCCCTGTGGGCGCCGTAGACCGCTCGCTCGCCTGGGAAGGATGTTTCAACGTGCGCGACCTGGGAGGCCTGGAGACGGCCTCTGGAGGCCGCACACGACGTGGCGTGGTGGTACGGGCGGACAACGTGCGCCGTCTGACGGGGGCCGGCTGGCAGGCGGCATTCGATCACGGCATGCGCCGGGTCGTCGACCTCCGGTTCGAGAACGAGGTGCCCGGCGAGCCCGACGCGCACGACGACTTCGATGTCGTCGTGATCCCGCTCCGCGACGGCCACGATCCCGAGGCGTCACGGGCGTTCGAGGAGGCTCTGCTCGCTGCCGACGACCTCGCACCGGTGTTTGCCTCGAGCTACATCCGGATTCTCGAGGACGTGCCCGACCGCGTCGGCGGCGCGGTCGGAGCAGTGGCCGACGCCTGCGACGACGAGGGCGTCATCGTCCATTGCTTCGCGGGGAAGGACCGCACCGGGATCGTGTCGGCGTTGCTGCTCTCGCTCGCGGGCGTTTCGGACGAGCTGATCGCCGCCGACTATGCAGCGAGCGATCCCGGCGTCGACCAGCTCTCGACCCCGTGGTTCGCGTCGGCGCGGGACGAGACCGAGCTGGAGCTCAGGAGACGGGTGTCGACCTCCCCGCGTAGAACGATGATCGACGTGCTGGCCTGGGTGCACGGGACCGCGGGCGGCTCCCACGAGTACCTTCGCGCGGCCGGCGTATCCGACGACCAGCTGGAGACGTTGCGCGCACGGCTCGGCGGCTGACGCCGGGCGCCGCTCAGCGACAGGCTGCGTCCGGGTTGGCTCTACTTGCCGCCACGTGCCTTCGCCCGGCCGCTCGAGACGGCGTGCGCGAGGCGCTCCAGCTCGTCGCCCAGCGGCTCCAGGTCACCATCGCCGCCGCCGTGCTCGAGCGCGCGCGAGAGCAGCCAGTCGGCAAGCTCGGGGTTGCGGGGCAAGAGCGGGCCGTGCAGGTACGTCCCGATCGCAGCGCCCACGCGGCACCCCTCGAAGCCGGAGGAACCGTCGTTGCCGTGGCCGGCGAGCACACTGCCGAACGCGGTCGCGCCCGGGTCGAGGAGCGTGCGACCGGCATGGTTCTCGAATCCGGCCACCATCGTCGTGAACCCCTCGCCGAGATCGGCCTCGACCAGTACGTCGCCGATCAACCGCCGCTCGCCGGCGATCGTCTCGAGTGGGAACAGCCCTGCACCCTGCATCCACGAGCCGTCGCGGCCCCGGTACCCGCGCCCGAGCAGCTGGTAGCCGCCGCACACCGCGAGCAGCGCCGTCCCGGCGTCGACCGCCCGCCGCAGATCGTCGCCTCTCGCTGCCAGGTCGGGCGCGATCAGCGCCTGCTCGCGATCCTGGCCGCCGCCGACGTAGAGGAGGTCGAACGCCCACGGCTCGAGCGAGTCGCCCGGCTCGACCGGCGTCACCTCGAGCGTGTGCCCACGGAGGACTGCCCGGCGTGCGAACACGGCGATGTTGCCCCGGTCGGCGTAGATGTTGAGGTAGTCCGGGTAGAGGTGGGCGACCGTGATCTTCACGAGACCTCCTCCCAGTAGGGCCGCACGAGGCCGCGCGCGACGGCGATCTTCCGCAGCTCGAGCATCGCCGTGTACGTGGGGAGCACACCGAGCTCCCCGCCGGCGGGAACGAGCGCAAGCCCGCGATCGAGAGCCTCACGGAGCTCGGGAATCACCTCGAGCCGATCCCGCGGGAACCCCGCGTAGGTGAAGCGCAAGGCGAGCTCCGCCGCGCGCTCACCGCTCGCCACGATCTTGCCGACCCGCTCGAGCAGCGGCTCGAAGTCGACATCCCAGATCCACGAGACGTCACGGCCGTCGGCGATGCGGTCGTTGAGGGCGATCACGAGCGTCTCGGGCACGCCGCCTTCCTCGAGCGTCCGGATCGCCTCATTCGCACCGGCGGGGTTCTTGATCAGGAGCATCAGGATCCGTCGGTCGCCGGCGTCGATCCGCTCGAACCGGCCGAACGCGGCCGTGAACGTCCCGAGCCCGGCTGCGATCTCGTCCAGCGATGCGTCGAGCGCGAGCGCCGAGGAGGCGGCCGCGAGTGCGTTGTAGACGTTGTAGAGACCGGGGAGGGGCAGCCGCACCCGCACGGTGCCGGCCGGCGTGACGAGATCGAACACCGACGCGTCGAGCGCCTGCAGGTCGATCGCGCGGGCCGCGATGTCGAGCGGCGGCCGGCTGTGCCCGCAGCTCGGGCAGCGGTAGTCACCGAGATGCCCGACGTACGCGACGGCGTAGTCGTACGGCTGGCCGCAGCGGACGCAGTACTTCGAGTCGGCCGCGTGCTGCAGCGCGGGCCGTGCCAGGCGCGGGTCGTCGACGCCGAAGCGCAGCGCACCCGACCGCCCGTTCGCGAGATCCGCAACGAGAGGGTCGTCCGCGTTCACGACGAGCGTCGAGGCAGGGGGGAGGGCGCCCACGGCCACGCGCCAGCGCTCCGCGATGTGCTCGAGCTCGCCGTAGCGGTCGAGCTGGTCGCGAAAGAGATTGCCGAGCGAGACGACCCGCGGATTCACGCGCCGCATCACCTCCGGCAACGCGAACTCGTCGACCTCGAGCAGGCCGAGGTCGGCGTCCGTGGCCGAGAGGAGAGTGGAGGCGACGCCCGACGCGAGGTTGGCGCCGGAGTTGTTCCAGGCGAGCCGGTAGCGGCGGCCGAGGATGCGCGCGAGCATGGCGCTCGTCGTCGTCTTCCCGTTCGTCGCCGAGACGACCGCGACGCCCGCGGGCAGCCTGGCCGCGAGCGCGTCGAGGGCGCCGGGATCGACCTTCCAGAGCAGCTTCCCCGGCAGCGTCGTGCCACCGCCGCGGCCGACGGCACGCGAGAGGCGCCCGACGAGCCGGGCGGCCGAGGTCTCCGCGTTGAGGCGAGCTCCCATGCCGACGAGCCTACCCCGCGTCGCGGAACGCCCATATCGACGTCCGCTCTGGCCCACTTGCAAACCGCACAGAATGCTCTACAGTAATTGCATATGGCCAGGCCCCGCCGTCGCCACCCCGCACTCGCCGGGATCGACGAGGCAGCGCTCGCAGAGTTTCGCGCAGGCATCAGACGGCGCTACACGGACGAGCAGATCCTCGAGCAGCTGCGCGCCAGCGCCGAGAGGCTCGGCCGCTCACCGACGATGCGCGAGTTCGCAGCCGACGGGCAGGCGGGCATGCACCCCCAGACCGTGATCGAGCACTTCGGCACGTGGAACGCCGCCAAGCGGGCCGCCGGCCTGACACCTCGCCGCTTCATCAGCAGGGACGAACTCCTCGAGCAGCTCCGCGAGCTCGGAGCAGAGCTCGGGCGGACGCCGACGGCGCGCGACCTCGACGCGAACCGCCGCCGCATGGCGTCGAAGTCGCTCATCTGGCACACGTTCGGCTCGCTGAGCGCCGCGCTCCGCGAGGCCGGCTTCGACGTTCCCGTCGGCGACGAGAAGCTCGAGCGGGCGGTCGCCCAGGGAGCGGTGCTCGCGCGCTCGCTCGGCCGTCTGCCCCGCATGGCCGACTGGAAGGACGCCCGTCGCAACGATCCGACGCTGCTGTCCGAGTGGCAGGTCTACCGGCTCGTCGACATCGACGCCGGGCCGTGGGCCGCATTCCAGTTTCTCGTGCGCGAACGGCTGCGCGAGGAGGGCGTCACGGTCGGGCCCGACGGCTCGCTCTAGCGTTCGGCCATGCGACGCGCGCTGCGAGGCGGCCTCGTGTTGAATCGACACACCGTCCGGCGCGCCCTCGGACGGGGCGAGTGGAAGCGTCTACGCCGTGAGGCTGGCGAGCTTCGCGAGGCACGAGACGCCCTCGTGCGGCGCCCGTACCGACGGCAGCGCCCTGGCGTCGCGATAGGACCGATCGGTGCGAAACCGGGCCTCGGTGACGATCCGGCCCCGCTCGAGGTGGAGCAACCGGCCCTCCGAGACCTCCTGCTTGCGCAGCGTCAGCCGGAGGGTGCCCTCGACGACCTCGAGCGCGGACTTCGTCGATGCGAAGAACAGCTCCCGGCGGGCGCGGCCGATCCAGAGAGGGCGCGCGACGCCGCGGGCGAGGTGCAGCCTGCCGGGCACGCGCTCGTCGATCCAGGCGGTCGCCATCGAGCCTTGCAACTGCTCGAGCGACGCGTGATCCGACTGCGTCAGCTCCATCAGGGCGAAGATCGCCTCGGAGTCGACCGTCATGTCGGGCTCGGCCCGTTCGAGGCCGTGCCGGGCGAGGATCTCCTCGTCGTTGACGATGATCCCGTTGTGAACTCCGACCACCGAGCCGTGACGGATCGGATGGTTGTTGGCGAGGATCGTGGGGTGGCCCTTCGTGTAGTCGCGAACGTGAACGAGCGTGTCCGTCGCGTCACCCGGGAGCGCGACCGCGTCGAGCAACGCCGTCGCGCCCGAGCGCTGCTTGTGAATCGTCGCTTCGGGGCGGGCGCCACGGTGGGCGTAGCCGACCGCATCGGCGCCGCGCTCCGCGATCCCGGCGAGAAGCGCCTGGGCCGCGAGCGTTCGGTCGACCGCGGACTCGGCGTCGAGGCTATATCCGGCAATGCCGCACATCAGCGGATTCGATCACCTCGGTCGGACATCTCTCTCGGAAGGTAACGGCAGAAGATGAGGTTTCTGTACGCAGTTTGGACGGCAATTCCTGCATCCGTGACCGCGTATTCCTCAAGTGAGTGACCGCCGGCGCCGATACGTGAGCCGTGGAAGGCAACCTGGCAGAGCCTCTCTTCGACCCCGTCGGCGACGAGGCCTTGCCGGAGGCTGCCCTCGCGGCGACGCAGGACCCGCTGAAGCTCTACGTCCGCCAGATCGGCAACGGCCGGCTGCTCACGCACGCCGAGGAGCGCGAGCTCGCCCGGCGGAAGGACGAGGGAGACGAGGAGGCCAAGAGCCGGCTGATCGAGTGCAACCTCCGGCTCGTGATGTCGATCACGCGGCACTACACCCGCGCCGGCGTGCCGCTGCTCGACCTGATCCAGGAGGGAAACCTGGGGCTGATCCGCGCGGTCGAGAAGTTCGACTACACGCTGGGCTACAAGCTCTCGACCTACGCGACCTGGTGGATCCGGCAGTCGATCTCGCGTGCCCTTGCCGAGCAGGGCCGCACGATCCGGCTGCCCGTCCACGTCGCCGACCAGGTGCGTCGGGTCACCCGCGCGCGCCGCACGCTCGGCCAGAAGCTCAACCGCGACCCCTCCGTCCTCGAGATCGCGGACGAGGCGGGGTTCACGCCCGAGAAGGTCGAGACACTGCTCGAGCTGGTGCAGGACCACGTCTCGCTCGACACGCCGATCGGCGACGGCGAGAGCGTGATGAGCGACCTCATCGAGGACGTCAACGCGATCGCCCCCGAGTCCGAGACCTCCGAGCGATTCCGCTCGTCCGAGCTGGCGCGCGCGATGCTGCGGCTCAACCCGCGGCAGCAGCGCGTCCTGACGGAGCGCTTCGGTCTCGCCGACGGCAAGCCGAAGACCCTGGAAGAGGTCGGAGTGCTCCTCGGGATCACCCGCGAGCGGGTGCGCCAGCTCGAGACCCGTGCGTTGCGCGAGCTGCGGACGGTGGCGCCGGCGCTCGAGCACTACCTCCGGACGTAGACCCCGGACGACGGGCTGAGGCCCGTCACCTCTCGCGCTACAGCACCGCCTGCATCTCGCGCTGGTCAGCGAGGCGCCGGAGCGAGTCGAGCTCGATCTGGCGCACCCGCTCACGGGTGAGGCCGAGTCGTCGGCCGATCTCCTCCAGCGTCTTCGGCTCCGTGCCCCCGAGCCCGTAGCGCAGCGTCACCACCTCGAGCTCCCTCTCTGCCAGGGTCCCGAGGGCGACCTGCAGCGCCTGGCTGCGCAGGGTGAGCTCGACCTTCTCCTCCGGCAGGAGATCCTCTGCTGCGACGAAGTCGCCGAGCACGGCGTCGTCCGTGTCGCCGACCGGGGCGTCGAGGCTGCTGGACGCGCGGGCCGCCGCCCGCACCTCGTTCACCTGCTGCACGGTCAGGTTGGCCTCGTCCGCGATCTCCTCGAGCGTCGGCTCCCGGCCGAGCGTCGTCCAGAGAGTGCGCTCGGCGCGATTCATCTTCTGCAGCCGCTCGACGATATGCACGGGCATGCGGATCGTCCGGGCCTTGTCCGCGAGAGCACGCGCCACCGCCTGCCGGATCCACCAGGTCGCATACGTCGAGAACTTGAATCCACGGCGCCAGTCGAACTTCTCGACCGCGCGGATCAGCCCGAGCGTACCCTCCTGGATCAGGTCGAGGAACGGCAGGCCCTGGTTGCGATAGTTCTTCGCGATCGAGATCACGAGCCGGAGGTTCGACTGGATCATCACCTGCTTGGCGTCGAGGTCGCCCCGCTCGACCCGCTTCGCGAGCGCCACCTCTTGGGCCGCGGTCAGGAGCGTGTGTCGCCCCGCCTCCCGCAGGAATAGCTGCAGCGCATCCGTCGTCGACTCGGCCGTGGAGGGCAGGAGTGGGGGAGGCTCGGGAGAGGCCGGGGGGTCGACGACCTCGATCCCACGCTTGTCGAGCTCGCGGAGGAGCGCATCGTGCTCGAGCGGCGCCAGGTCGTGCGCCTCGACGAGGTCGGCGAGCTCGTGCACGCGAATCGTGCCGGCCTGCTCGCTCGTCTCGAGGAGCGCTCGAACCTCGTCCTGCGCCAGCAGGCTGTCGATGTCAACGGTCGTCATGGGGAGTCGTGCGTCGTCACACACAACTCTCCCACCGACGACGGGTACTTGTCCAGCCCCCGGCCGGGTGCTGGTCAGCTCACCTGCGGTTCGGGCTCCTCGATCGGAATCGTGACGTCGCGCTCCCGCACGCTCTTGCCGGAGAGATAGCCGACGATCGCGATGAGGAACATGACCGCCAGCGTGCCGAGCGTGAGCGTGTGGAACGTGAGGCGCGACACGCCCCACGTGTCCTTGAAGTTGTACGAGACACCGAGCAGCGGCTCGAGCGTGCCGGGGAAGACTGCGACCCACGAGCCGAGCAACGACCAGAGGAACACGATTGCCACGAGCACCCACATCGTGGCGTTGCCGCTCCCGGGAACCCGGTAGGCGCGGTGCACTCCGGGCTCCGTGTACCGGAGCTTCAAGGCAGCGGGGAAGATCCAGAGGTACGAGAGGAGCGTCGTCGAGGTCGCCATGGCGAGCACGACCGAGAACGCATCGGAGGCGCTTCCGCTCTTCAGCATGAACACGGCGATGATCATGAACGCGGACGACACGACGCCCGACAGGACGTTGCAGCGCACCGGCGTCCCGAGCTTCTTGTTGAAGACGCCGAACCACGGGAAGAACGAGCCATCGTAGGCCGAGACGGCGAGGACGCGATCCGCGCCGATCATCCAGACTGCACCCGACGTCATCAGCGTGAAGATGAAGCCGAGCACGGTAAGGCTGAAGAGGATGCTCTGCGCGCCACCGTAGACGGTGAACGTCTCCTTGACGGCGTCGACGAAGCCGCCGATCCCGGTGATCTTGTCGGAGGGCAGCACGAGCAGGATGCCGAGGACGGGGATCGTGTAGAGGAGGACGCCCATGATCCCCGACCGCAGGACGGAGACGGGGACGTCGCGCTGCGGGTTGACCATCTCCTCGGCGGCGCCGTTCTGGAGCTCGAAGCCGACGTAGTTGAAGAGGATCAGGGGTGTGAGCGCGAAGAAGACGGCGAGCGACGGCTTCATATCACCGGCCGCGAAGCCGGAGACGCCGTTCTTGATCGCGTACACGACGAGCGTGAAGGTGAAGAAGCCGAGCACGATCACCCGGGCGATGGCCCCGGCGTTCGGAATCCACTTTCCCTTCTCGATCGCGGCGATCGCGACGCCGATCGAGAACCAGATGAAGAGGAGCTTGAAGATGAAGTCGCCCGCGGTCCCGAGGTGGTCGACCTGCAGCGCCGGCAGATCGGACGCAGACCACGCTGCGCTCGCGATGAAGGCGAGCGACCCGCCGACCCAGAACGGGTTCGAGGCCCAGTAGACGACGGCTGCGACGCCTGCCTGGAAGCGGCCGAACGAGAGCTTGACCCACTCGTAGGGTCCGCCTTCCTCGGTGAAGGAGCTGCCGACCTCGGACATGAGGAGCATGTAGGGAACGACGAACGTCACCGCCATCACGACGAGCCAGAAGAAGCCCTGAGGCCCGTACGAGGCGACGGCGCCGAGCGTGTCGAGCCCGACGAGCGCGCACAGCGTGAAGAACACCATGTCGAAGCGCCGCAGCGACTTCTTCAGCTTCGACTTCTCGGTGAGCGCGAGCTCGGTGGTGTGCTCGAGCGGGATGTCGGCCGTCGTCATTGCTCATCTCCTCATGCGGTGGATGAAGCCGGGCGCCGAGTCTATACCCGTCCACCGAGAGGAAGGCCCGCTTGCCGAAGTCAACGCACGATAACCGGTGTTATGTCAAGTTGGCACGTTTCGGTTGCCCTCACCGCTCTCCCCTGTGAGGGCTAGTGGCGTTCCAGGAATGCGGTCAGCGCGGCGAGGAAGGCAGCCGGCTGCTCGTAGGGCATCATGTGCGCGCAGTCCTGGATCACGATCTCCTCGCACTGCGGCAGGAACGCCGTCAGCTCGTGGGCCGACGCTGCCGGCGTCGTGCGGTCGTTCGCGCCGCTGAGGATGAGCGTCGGCTTGCCGACCCCTCGGAGATCCTCCCGCAGGTCGAGCATCCCGTACTCCCCGCCGGCGGCGAAGTGCCGCAGCACGTCCGGCCGATAGACGACACGATCGGCGGCGTTCAGCTGCGCCACGAGCGGGCCGGTCGGATCCGCGACGTGGAAGGGCATCTGGTCGGCGAGCAGCTGCTTCGCCTCCTCGGGCGTGTCGACCGTCGCCTCGTTCGCCCACGAAGCCGCGACCTGGGCGCTGAGCGACTCGGGCTCGAAGACAGCGAGCTCGTGCTCGACGTTCGCGAGCGCACCGGGCTCGGCGATGGTGCCCATGAGCACGTAGGCGGACGCCGTGCCGTGGCGCGCCATGTGGCTCTGGGTCACGAACGACCCGAACGACCATCCGATCACCACCGTGTCCTCGAGGGAGAGAGCGCCGATCAGCGCCTCGACGTCGTCGGCCATCTGCGGCACCGTCCACCGTGCCGGGTCGCCCCCGTCCGAGCGCCCGTTCCCGCGATGATCGGGCGCCAGCACGCGGTACCCGAGGTCGACGAGCGGATCGAGGCCGGGAAACCAGACCGAGCCGTCGAGCCCAGGCCCGCCGTGCAGGGCGACGACGGGCCTCCCCGCCCCCCGCTCGTGCACGTAGAGATCGATGTCACCGACCGAGACGCGCATCTCGCCCATCGTAGACCCGTTGCGCGCGAGACCCCGACGGGTGTCGTGACGAAAATCAGCGGAAATTGCAGGAAACCGGCCCGCGACTCCCTTGACCCTCCCCCACCGGCCCCCTAGGTTTGCTCTTGCACCGAGCACGGAGCGCGAGTAGGTCGAAGCTCAGCACGGAGGCCGTACGCGGAAGCGGAAGGTCGACGGGCCGGGTGGACGAAAGCGCTACCGGCTCGGTGAATTCGTTTCCTGGGGCCGCGTGCGTCCTCTCGTGCCGCCGCCCGGCCGCCCGGGTATTCTCTTCATCATGCATCTGCGCGCACCGAGCACAGACCAGGGCGTTCGCTCGTTCCTCTGGGCGCTCCTGTTCTTCGTGATCCT
>Ga0302322_100002899_pt1 | contig 14608 bp, 14 predicted proteins | sample Fen_T0_2_FD_203757 | JGI IMG/M metagenome (GOLD analysis project Ga0302322, IMG submission 203757) | Peat permafrost microbial communities from Stordalen Mire near Abisko, Sweden - Fen_T0_2 | ecosystem: Environmental > Terrestrial > Soil > Wetlands > Permafrost | place: Sweden: Abisko... | reverse complement strand
ATGACCCCGAAGCCGGTAACCAGCATGGTCCACAGCCGACCGCCGTCGTCGAGGTCGCGGACCTCGCGGAAGCCGGCCGTGGTGACGCTGATCACGGTCATGTAGAGCGCATCCGAGAGGTTCCAGCCCTCCAGGAGCATGTAGCCCGCCGTCCCGACCGCCAGCGCCGCGCCCACGATGGCCAGCCATACCCGGAGGCCGGGTGCCTCGACGAGCGCGATGACCGCGTCGAGCGCCCACGACTCCTGCCGCGACCGCTTCACGACTGCTCCTCACGGCGAGCCCGTCCGGCCCGGGTGGGCCAGGGCGCGCAAAGCGTAGCGCGCCTCAGGCGGCGTCGTCCCCCCCCGCCGCGCGGCTCAGCAGGTAGAGCCCGAGCCCGAAGATCACGAAGACGCCCAGGAACGCGTACAGCTGGCCCGTCCCGGAGAGCACGAGGGAGAGCACGGCCAGCGCGATGCAGACGGCGTAGATGACCAGCACCGTCTGAGCGTGCGAAAGACCCAGGTCCAGGAGCCGATGGTGGATGTGGCCCCGATCCGGCGAGAACGGTGACCGGCCCTCCGAGAGGCGCCGGACGATGATCCAGAACGTGTCGATGATCGGAACGCCCAGGACCAGGAGGGCAACGGCCACCTTGGCGCTCCCGAGGATGGAGAGCAGCGCCAGGACGTAGCCGATCACCATCACGCCGCTGGTCCCGAGGAAGATCGAGGCCGGGTGGAGATTCCAGCGCAGGAAGCCCAGGAGCGCACCGGCCAGCGCGAAGCAGAAGAGCGCGATGGCTGGCTGGTCGATCGGGCCGGTCAGGCTGATCGTCCCCAGGGTCAGCGCCGCGATCAGGGCCACGCCCGACGAGAGCCCGTCGAGCCCATCGATGAAGTTGATGCTGTTGATCATCCCCAGGACCCAGAGCACCGCGAAAGCGGCTTCGAAGACGCCGCTGAGGTGGATGAACCCGGGTCCGAACGGGTTCGCCAGCAGGCTCACGGTTATTCCCAACCCGACGGCGACGCCCGCGAGGACGAGCTGCCCGGCGAGCTGCCAGCGGGCGCGGAGGTCGAACCAGTCGTCCAGGCTCCCGATGAGGGCAGCCAGCGCCGCCCCACCCACCAGCGCGACGACCTCGCTGGCGACGGGCGCGTCCGTGGGGGGCCAGATCCCGAAGCGCGCGTCAGCCACGAGCAGGCCGAGCGCCGTTATCACGAACGCGGCGGCGACCGCGATGCCGCCGCCACGTGGGATCGGCAGGGTGTTGACGCGGCGCTCTCCGGGACGGTCCAGGACGTCGAAGCGGTGAGCGATCCGCCGGACGAACGGAGTGAGAACGAGGGCGAGGATCGCGGCGGTCGCAAACGCGGCGAGGGCCGGACCGGCGATGCCCTCGCTCACCGGGTCACGCTTCGGGCAACCCCGGGACGGGGAAGCGCCCGCAGATGTCGCGGACCTCCGCGGCGATCTTCGCCTGCTCGGCGGGCTCGTCCCGGGAGGTCAGCGAAGCCACGATGAGCCGGCCGACCTCGCGCATCTCGGTGACACCAAACCCACGCGTGGTGGTGGCCGGGGTCCCGATCCGGATCCCCGAGGCGATGGTCGGCGGATTCGGGTCGAAAGGGATGGCATTCTTGTTGACCGTGATCCCGACGTTGTCGAGGAGGCGCTCCGCCTCCCGGCCGGTCACCCCGAACGGCGTGACGTCGACGCTCATCAGGTGGTTGTCCGTCCCGCCGGTGATGAGCCTGCCGCCGCGGGCACCGATCTCCTTCGCGAGGGCCCGCGCGTTCTGCACGGTCCTGCGCTGGTCCTCCCGGAACTCGGGGGTTGCCGCCAGGCGCAGCGCGACCGCCTTCGCGGCAATCACGTGCATCAGGGGTCCGCCCTGCGTGCCGGGGAAGACGGCCTTGTCCACCTGCTTGGCGAGCTCGGACGTCGAGAAGATGAGACCGCCCCGGGGGCCACGAAGGGTCTTGTGGGTGGTCGTCGTGACCAGGTCCGCGTGCGGGAAGGGCGACGGGTGCTGCCCGGCCGCGACGAGCCCCGCGATGTGCGCCATGTCGACGAGGAGGTACGCCCCGACGCTGTGGGCGATCGCCGCGAAGCGCTCGAAGTCGATGATCCGTGAGTACGAGCTGGCCCCGGCGATGACGAGCTTCGGGCGGACCTCCGCGGCCTGCCGCTCCAGCGCGTCGTAGTCGATCAGGTTCGACCCTGGGTCGACGCCGTAGGCGTGGACCTCGAACCATTTGCCACTGACGTTGACGGGCGAGCCGTGGGTCAGGTGCCCGCCGTGAGCCAGGCTCATGCCGAGGACCCGGTCGCCCGGCGAGAGCACGGCGTAGAACGCGGCGAGGTTCGCGGGGGCGCCCGCATTGGGCTGGACGTTGACGTGCTCTGCGCCCGGGAAGAGGGCGAGTGCCCGATCCTGCGCGAGCCGCTCCACGACATCCACGTACTCGCAGCCGCCGTAGTACCGCCGGCCGGGCAGGCCTTCGGCGTATTTGTTCGTGAGCCAGGATCCCTGCGCTTCCATGACTGCGGCGAACGTGTAGTTCTCGCTCGCGATCAGCTCGATCTTCCAGCGCTGCCGGTTCGCCTCGCCGCGCATCGCGGACCAGACCTCGGGGTCCAGCTCGGCGACCGTCGCCCACGCAGCTCGCGAGGCGTCCGTCACGCTCATCCCCACTCCTTCCCGGTCGCCCCCGGTCGCCGCCTCCGCCGGCGACGCTTGACCCGCCCGGCACCTGTCGGCCAGCGCTTTCCCGCCATTGTCACCCAACGACCCGCGACGCGTTCGGACGCTCGCGGCGGCGCGGTTTCACAGCGCCAGCGCGCTGATTCGTGAGGCACTGGCGCCGCCGCCGAGGACGTACGTCTCGATCACCTGCGCCGCGCCGTCCTCATCGAACGGCGGGGCCACCAGGCTGGCCGCGGCCCTGAGCTCGGCGGGCCCGTGCGGCATCGCGACGCCGAAACCCACCTCGCTGATCATCTCGAGATCGTTCAGCTGGTCGCCGATGGCAAGTGCGTCGCGCAGATCCACCCCCAGCCGGCGTGCGAGCCATCCGACTGCTGCGCCCTTGCTCACGCCGGGTGCCACGAACTCCAGGAACATCGGGTGGCTGACGGTGGCGACGGCACGACCCGCGAAGTCGGCACGGGCGGCGGGCAGGAGGCGCGTCGGGACCGGCGGGTTCCCCACGGAGATCACCTTCGTCACCGGGTGATGGACCCACGCGTCGAGGTCCGGCACGACCGAGACGCGGCCAAGATTGAAGCGGACGTATTCAGCCGCCCGCGAATGCGCGGCCGGAATCACCATCTTCTCGAGGTGGTTGAGATGCGGGTCGAGCCCGTTCCTACGACACCAGTCGAGCGCCTCGAGGACGACCGCGGCCGGCAGCGGGCGATGGTAGAGCAGGCGCCCCAGGCCGGCATGGCCCGCGACGGGCATCGCGCGGATCAGGGCCCCCTGCATTCCCACGATCGGGATGCGCAGCCCGAGCTCGCGCGCATAGGGGAGCGCAGAGCTTGTCATCCGCCCGGTGACGATCGCGACCGCGACGCCGGCCTTGACGGCCGCGCGCACGGCCGCCACGGTCCGGGGCCGAATCCGGAGGTCGTCGCCGACGAGCGTGCCATCGAGATCGAGGGCCAGCAGCCGGATCCGGCTCCGGCGACCACTCGAGTTGGGCAAGGCTGGCGTCGTCACGGACGTGACCCTGGGCGCGTGGCGGGTGCGACCTGGGCGATCCTCGGCAGCCCGGCGAGGTCCGCCACGACCTCGCAGCTCCAGCCCGGGAGGAGGGACCCGACGGCACTGCCGACAGGGTCGGCCTGGTCCGCGCCGATCTCGAGGAGCGCGAGGCCGGCCGCGTCGAGCCTCGCGGGTAGGAGGGCGAGCAGGCGCCGGATGACCTCGAGCCCGTCGAGTCCCCCATCCAGCGCCTCGCGAGGCTCGAACCCGACGGGCGCTGGCAGGCCGGCGAGGTCGCCTGTGCGGATGTAGGGCAGGTTCGCGCAGACGAGGTCGAAGCGCTGGGGCGTGCGGAGCAGCCCTGCCTCCGCGCCCTGGGCGGGCAGGAGGTCGGCAACGGCGACGCCAACATGGTCGGCCACGCCGTGCGCAACCGCGTTCTCGGCCGCGAGCACGGCCGCCCCGGTCGAGCGGTCCGAGGCGATGATCTCCACCTCGCCGGCCATGCCGCGGCGCCGCAGCGCGGCCGCGACTGCGACCGCGATGGCACCGCTGCCGGTCCCCACGTCGGCCACGCGCACGGGCGGCGTCCCCCTCGGGCGCGGCGCCCGGCCCAGCACGTCGGCCAGCTCGGCGAGGGCGAGATCCACCAGGAGCTCGGTCTCCGGGCGCGGCACGAGCGCGCGAGCGTCCACGGCCAGGGCAAGACCGTGGAACTCCTTCATGCCGCGGATGTAGGCCACCGGCTCGCCCGCCGCGCGGCGCTCGAGCACTGCCGCGAACCGGGCCGCGGGACCGTCACCCACGAGTCCGTCGGGATGTGCCAGCACGCCGGTCCGATCCGTGCCGAGCGCGTGGGCGAGGAGCAGCTCCGCGTCCAGCCGGGCGCTCGGCGAGCCGGCCGCACGGAGGCGGTCGACGCCTGCTGCCAGGAGCTCGCCGACCGTCGCGGCGGATCCGCGCGTCAGGATCCGCCTTCGCCGTCGTCGGCCAGGGAGGCCAGGCGCTCTGCCTGGTCGGTGGCGCTGAGCGCCTCCAGCAACCGGTCGAGGTTGCCGTCGAGCACGCCGGGCAGGTTCGAGAGATCCATCCCGATGCGGTGATCGGTCACCCGGTCCTGCGCGAAGTTGTAGGTCCGGATCTTGTCCGAGCGATCCCCCGCCCCGATCAGCGAGCGCCGCGTCACCGAGTCTGCCTCGCGTTGCCGGGACTGCTCCCGGTCCAGGAGCCGGGCGCGCAGGATCGCCATCGCCTTGACCTTGTTCTTGAGCTGGCTCCGTTCGTCCTGGATCTCCACGACCAGGCCGCTCGGCAGGTGCGTGATGCGGACTGCGGAGTCGGTCGTGTTGACTCCCTGGCCGCCGGGTCCGGAGGAGCGCTTGACCTCGATCCGCAGGTCGCGGTCCTCGTCGATCGAGAGGTCGGCCTCCTCGGCCTCGGGCAGGACCACGACCGTCGCGGTGGAAGTGTGGATCCGGCCGGACGACTCGGTGGCGGGGACGCGCTGGACGCGGTGGACCCCGCTCTCGAACTTGAGACGGCTGAAAGCTCCCTCGCCGAAGATCTCGACGACCGCCTCCTTGACCCCGCCGATGCCCGTCTCGTGGAGGCTCATCACCTCGGCGCGCAGCCGATGCCGGTCGGCATATCGGAGGTACATCCGCAGCAGGTCGCCGGCAAAGAGGGCGGCCTCGTCGCCGCCGGCACCCGCCCGGATCTCCACGATCACGTTGCGGTCGTCGTTGGGATCGCGGGGAAGCAGGTGGACGGTCAGAGCCTCCAGCTCGGCTGCCTCGGCGGCTTCCAGCCGGGTGATCTCCTCGCGGGCCATCGCCTGCATCTCGTCGTCGTGCTCCGCGTCCCGCATCTCGCGGGCACCGGCGAGCTCCGTGCGGAGCGCCTCGAGGCGCCGGTACGACGAGACGACCGGCTCGAGGCGGGCCAGCTCCCGGCCGAGGCGCCGCAGCGCGCCCATGTCCGCCGCAACCTCCGGGGTCGAAAGCTCGGCCTGGACGTGCTCGTACTGCGCGACGAGCTCGCGGAGCTTGCGATCCAGGACCCCGTCGGCCATGGCTCAGGCCTCCGTCGCCGGGCGCGCCTCTGCAGAGAGGATCATCGGGCTGCGCCCGATCCGGATGCCGCCCGCGGGCAGCTCCTCACCGTCGGCGAGGAGGGCCTGCTCCAGGCTGACGATCGCGACTTCGATCATGTCGTCCGTCGGCTGCTTGGTGGTGATCTTCTGGACCCAGATCCCGGGCTGGAACAGCCAGCGGACGATCCGGCTCCCGCGGTGGCGCGCCCCGAAGCGGAGCAGCTCGTAGCTGATCCCGGCGATGACGGGGATCAGCACGATCCGGCTGGCGATCATGATCGGGATCTCCTGGCGGCCGACCAGGCTGAACACGACGATGGAGACGAGGATGACCACGACAAGGAACTCGGTCCCGCAGCGCGGATGCGCGGTGGGGTACTTGCGGATTGCGTCAACCGTGAGCGGGTCGCCCGCCTCGAGGGCGTGAATCGACATGTGCTCCGCGCCGTGGTACTGGAACGTCCGTCGGACATCCGAGGTGCGCCCGATCAGCGACAGGTAGCCCAGGAAGATCATGACCTGGATGACGCCCTCGACAGCACGTTCCACGTAGCCGCTCTGGCCACCGGCGATCGCCTTGGCGAGCAGGAGCGGCACGAAGAAGAAGAGCCCGATGCCGAAGACCAGGGTCAGGCCGAGCATGAGCGCGACGGCACCCTTCCCGAGTTCCGCGCTGTCGGCGGCGGGCGCGGGCGGGACCGGCTCTGCGGCGGAAGCGGACAGGCCGGCTGGCGCGACGGCGGTGGGTGGGACGGCCGGCGCTGAGAGGTCTGCCTCGGTGACGAGTCCGGCGGAGGCGCCGGAATCGACCGCGTCCATGGCTCCGACCATCGGAGGATCGGCGCCCACGTGAGTTGGTGGAACCGACGGCGCGGCAGGTGCGAGATCCTCGACCGCGGCGACCCCCGCCGATCGGACGAGCCAGCGGGTCCCAACGACCAGGGTCTCGTAGAGGACGACAAGCCCCCGCACGAACGGCAGCCGCGCCCAGCGCGTGGCACGGAAGCCGACCGCCAGCTTCTCGTCTGCCCATACGATGCGCCCGTCCGGGTGACGCAACGCCACGGCGATCACGTCACGACCGCGCATGAGGACGCCCTCGATGAGCGCCTGGCCTCCGTACGAGAAGCGAGCCATGGGCGACGCTACCTGCCCGGAATCACGACGGCGGGCCGGGCGGCCCGCCGTGGCGAACGCGATCCAGCCGTCAGCGGCCCGTCGCAGCGCGCTCGAGGCGCTTCTGGAACCGTTCGACCTGGCCGGCCGTGTCCATGATCATCTGCTTGCCCGTGTAGAACGGGTGGCAGTTGCCGCAGACGTCGACGCGAAGCTCAGGGCGGGTGGACCCGACGACGAACTCGGTGCCGCAGGTCGCGCAGTGCACCTTCGAGGCGTGGTACTTGGGGTGGATGTTCTGCTTCATCGGGTCTCCGGGGGCGGTGTGGCTGGGGTCGTGACGGGCTTCAGGCGCCGGCGACGGCGGGCTCGGTCTCGTCGGCGGGCGCCGTCTCGATCACGGGCTCGACGCGGATGCGCTTCTTGAAGCGCGTCTGGTGCTCGAAGCGGACGCGGCCCTCGACCGTCGCGAAGACCGTGTAGTCGCGTCCGAGGCCGGTGCCCGAGCCGGCGATGAAGGTCATGCCGCGCTGTCGAACGATGATCGAGCCGGCTGGCACGAGCTGGCCGTCGCCGACCTTCACGCCAAGGCGCTGGCCGACGGAGTCGCGGCCGTTCTTCGAGCTCGAGCCGGCTTTCTTGTGGGCCATCGATCAGTCTTCCTTCTTCGGGGCGCGGGGGCGCTTGACGGCGGGCTTCGTTGTGTCCGCCGCGGGGGTCTTCGCCTTGGCAGCCGCGGGCTTGGCCTTGTCCGCGGCGGGCGCGCTCGCCTTTGCGGAGGCGCGAGCCGGTCTCTTCGCGGCATCGGCGGGCGCGGCGGCGGCTTCGGCCGCTGCGGCCTTCGACGCGAGGGTCGCCGCGAGGGAGGCGTCGGCGGCCGCCTGGATGGCCGCGGCCTCGGCAAGTCTCTCGCGCTCGGTCTTGCGCGCCTCGGCAGCGATCTTCTCGGTCGCCGCGGCGCTCTTCCCGTTGAGCGTGACGTCGGTCACGCGCAGGATCGTCTGCTCCTGGCGATGGCCCTTCTTGACCCGGCGGCGGGCCTTCGGCTTGTACTTGAAGGAGATCACCTTGTCGGCGCGGTCGGCGCGCAGCACGGTGGCGCTGACGACGGCACCGGCGACGAGCGGACGGCCGATCGCCGCCTCGTCTCCGTCCGCGACCAGCAGGACACGGTCGAGGGTGATTTCCTGGCCGGGCTCCACGTCGAGGAGCTCGACGGCGAGCTCCGTGCCGACCTCAACGTGATACTGCTTCCCGCCGGTCTCGATGACTGCGTACATGGGTCTCCGGGTGGTGCTTGGCGGGCGTGATGTGCCGGCCTCGGATGGGCGCAAACGAACCGCCCGGTTCTCTCGGGCGCGAATGGGGAGTGTACGGCGCTCCGTCGCTCCGGTCAAACGATGGCCGGTCCCACGCGAAGGCCGGTCGTGCTCACGGCAACAGGTCGCGCCTCCGGAAGAGGAGGAGCGACGCAGCCCAGCCGGCCACGGCGACGACGCCGAAGACGCCGACGCCGACCCAGTCCACGGTCCCCCGGTCGATCAGCGCGCCTACCCCTGCATACCGGAACGCGGAGAGGCCGCCGAGCCAGGCAAGATCGGGCTGTACCTGCGAGACGATGTTGAGCAGGTACATCGCGATCAGGAGTCCCGCGGTGAAAGCGGCGGCCGCCCCGCGGCTCAGCGTGATCACCGCCACGAGCGAGGCCACGCCGGCCATCGCGCACCCGAAGAGCCACAGCACGAGGCCGGCGGCAAGGAAGCGCACGGCGTCGAAGCCGGCCCCGACGAGCGCGCCCACACCAAGCACGCCGCCGACCGTCACGAACGCGAGCGCGGCGAGGACGACGACCTGCCCGAGGATCCCGGCGCCGAGATGGCGGCTCCGGGTCATGGGCGTCGCGAGGACGACGTCCGCCCAGCCTCGGTCGGCGTCAGCGGCCGACGGCCGCGTCGCCAGGACGATGGCCGCGATCGCAGCGACGACCGGCCAGAGGAAGCTCCCGATGTACGTGGTGAAGAAGATGCCGGGAGCAGCGAGGTTTCCCGTCATGCCGAAGCCCGCCATGATCTCCTTCGGGAAGAGCTTCATGTAGTCCTCGATCATCGCCGTGTTGGCGAGCAGGATCGGGTAGATGGCGGCGATCAGCCCACCGTAGACCAGCGCCACGAGCGCAAGCCCGACGGCGATGATCCGGCTGCGGCGGAGCTCGAGTCGAAATGCGAGCCCGATCATCGAGGGGCCTCCCCATGGACGGATTCCGGCTGCCCGGGCCTGGCGTCGCGTCCCTCCGACCCGGCGACGGTTCCCTCGTAGTAGCGGAAGAAGAGATCCTCGACGTCGGGTGTGCTGATCGCGATGTCGCGGATGTCCAACTCGCCGAGCCGTCCCATCAGCGCGTTCACATCGCCCCGGACCAGCAGGTGCACATCCTGGCCGGTGCTCGAGAGGACCGACACGCCGGGCAGCGCGAACGCGCCCTCGGCCGCTGGCGACCCGAGCACCAGGTTCACGGAGCGCGTGTGATCGCCGACAAGGGCCGCAACCGTGGCGATCTTGACGATGCGCCCCTCGCGGATGATCGCCACGCGGTCGCAGGCGCGCTCGACCTCGGGCAGGTTGTGCGACGAGAGGAACACGGTCCGGCCTTCCGCGCGTGCCTCCGCCACGAGCGCCAGGAACTCGCGCTGCATGAGCGGGTCGAGGCCCGTCGACGGCTCGTCCATGACCAGGAGCGGCTCGCGCCCCATGAACACGTGGACCACGCCGACCTTCTGGCGGTTGCCGCGCGACAGCTTCTTGACGGGCACGCGCGGATCCAGCTCGAGGCGCTCGGCGACCGCTCGCCACGCGCCCTTCGGCAGCCCGCGAAGCGCACCCAGGTAGTCGAGCAGCGACGCCGCGTCCATGTCGCCGAGGTAGCCGGGGTCGCTCCCAAGGTGGGCGAGCCGTCGATGCAGGGCGGCCGCCTCAGCCCATGGGTCCAGGCCGAGGATTCGGGCGGAGCCGGCGCTGGATCGGATCAGGCCCAGGAGCATCCGGATCGTGGTGGTCTTGCCCGCCCCGTTCGGTCCCAGGAACCCGAAGACCTCGCCCTCGTGGACGTCCGCCTCCAGGTCGATCACGCCGCGGCGCTTGCCGTACCAGCGTGTCAGGCCGCGCAGCTCGATGGCCTCGGGCACGGCGCACCTCGATCCGACGGAACGTGGGCGATCCGGGCGGAGCGCCAACCGCCGAGGATGAACGGGGCGTGGATCCGTTGGGAGAGCCGCTCGGCCGAAATCTCGGGACCGGACGGCCCGCCGCGCGGGTGTCGAGGAGCTGACGCCGGTCAGGCACCATCCCCGGTGAGCAGCAGCCGCTCACGGACGATCCCGAGCACGCGTATCTCTCCGACGAGCGGGGGCGCCGGCGGCTCGCCCAGCGCCGAGACCACGTCTTCCGGGCGCCCCACCGCGTCCGGGCGGTGGCGGAGGCGAACCCGCAGGAGTGCCGCGGGCACGTCCGCGGACGGCCCGGCGGGCGGGACGACCGCGGCCACCGAAAGCGAGACGATGAGCGGCCGCAGGTCGAAGGATTGGGTCTTCTTCTCGCGGTGACGCTGGCGGGGCAGGACGGAGGCGGCCAGGAGCGACTCGCCCGCAAGCCGCACGAAGGGCGCCTGCACGCCGGCCAGCTCGACCCGGTAGTCCGCGGCGACAACCGAGGCCGACGCCGACGGCGCGCCGACCCAGACATCGTGAAGATCGATCAGCTCGACGGAGGGTGGGAGCCCGGCCCGGATCCGCTCACGCACCTCCACGAGCGGGAGGCATGCGTCCAGGATGACGTCGAGGATCTCCCGCTCGCCGACAAAGCCGAGCGGGAGCTGCGCCGCCGGCGCGACCCGGCCCCGCGAAGGCTCGCCGGCCAAAGGCAGGCCGCAACGCTCGAGCAGGGAGGCCCAGGCGCCGGCTCCGGCCGGGAGCTCGCCCGGCAGCCGGGCCGCGGGCAACCGCAGGTAGAGTCGCCAGCGCTGGCGCGGAGGATTTGGGTGCGTTCCGGCTCGTGCTGACGTGGCTCGCCCGGGCACATGCGCCTCGCGGGGAGGGTCGGTTGGCACGACCGGCGATGCGGCCGGTCCCCGATCCGCGACCGGTGACGCGAGGGCGGGGCGAGTGCCTGCGCGCCCTGCGCCGTTGTCCACTGTGTCGGGCAGTCCGTGAAGAACGGCCGGCCGTTCGATCGGGCGCGTCACCACTCGGCGCGCTGTTGGCGCATGGCGATGCTCTGGAGGATCCCGAGCCCGATCGCGATGCTGACGAGCGAAGCGCCCCCATGCGTGATGAACGGGAGCGGGATTCCGGTGATCGGCATGACGCCCAGGACCATCCCGACGTTGACCACGATCTGGAAGAGGATCATCGAGGCAATCCCGGCGCCGACCATCAGCCCGAATGGGTCCCGGGAGCGCCACGCGATCGTGAGGATCCGCCAGAGCAGCGCCGCGAAGAGCAGGAAGACGACGAGGCAGCCGATGAAGCCGAGCTCCTCGGCCAGCACGGCGAAAACGAAGTCTGTCGCCTGCACCGGGAGCAGGTTCGACTGGCTCTGGGCGCCGTTCGTCAGGCCGGCTCCCAGCAACCCACCGTCGCTCACGGCGTGCTGCGCGGTCAGGAGCTGGAAGCCGGCTCCGAGTGGATCCTTGGCAGGATCCAGGAAGCTCGTGAGTCGCTCCCGCTGGTAGTCGTGCAGGACGTAGGTCCAGACGAGAGGCAACGCCGCCAGGGTCGCCGCCGCGAGCGCCCCGAGCCAGCGCAGGCTCGCTCCCCCCATGAAGAGCATCCCGACCAGGACCGCGATGAACACGAGCGACGTCCCGAGGTCCGGCTGCATGAGGACGAGGACCCACGGGGGGATCACGATCAGGCAGGCCCCCACGATCGCCGGCAGCGAGTCCAGGCGCCGGTCATGGTCCGCCAGGTACCGCGCGAGCACCACGATCATGAGGATCTTGGCGATCTCGCTGAACTGAAACTGGAGCCCGAAGATCGAGACCCAGCGAGCGGAGACCGCGTCGGTGCTGCCGAGCAGGAGCGAGGCCACCAGGAGCGCGATGTTCACGAGGTAGATCGGCCAGGAGAACGCCTTCAGCCACGTGTAGTCGAAGGCGGTCGCGGCTGCGAAGGCGACCAGCGCAACGACCGCCCAGACGAGCCCGCGGACGAAGGTAGTCCCGCCCTGCGCCACGTCACCGCCAAGCTGGGCGGCGGTGTTGCTGTATGCCATCGTCAGCCCAAGCGTGGCCAGCAGGACGGCGTAGACGAAGAGCTGCACGTCGAAGTCGCGCCATGCGACACCGCCGACGCGTGCCGCGATCCCCGTCGGAGCGTCGCGCTCCACGCGGAGAACGCCCATCAGCGGCCGCCTTCGTAGAAGTTCGTGCGCTCGAGGAGCTGCGGGAGCCGGAGGTCCTGCTTGATCCCGTAGTGGAGCTGGAGGTAGTACTTGGCGACCTCCGTCGCGGTGTTGCCGAGCGTGCCCGCGTCGTAGATGAAGACGGCGAAGGCCAGCTGCGAGTCGGGCTTCGAGACGTCGCCGGTCGGGTTGTCCTTCGTCCAGACGTTCTTCGGCGTGAATCCTGCGAACCAGTTGTGGTACGGCAGCACGCCATTCTTGTCGCGGAGGCCGAACTCGGCTGTCCCGGTCTTGCCAGCCACCACGATCGGCAGGTCCACGAAGTTGTACGTGTGCCGGCTGGTGATGACGCGTCGAGCCGCCTCGCGCATGGTCGTGAACACCCAGCTCGGCGCCGCGATCTTCCGGATGACCTTGGGAGCGAACGGACGGACGACCGTGCCGTCGGGGCTCACGATCTCGCGAACGACCTGGGGCTGGTAGAGCGTGCCGCCATTCGCCAGGGCGGCATAGGCGTTGACCAGCTGGAGCGGCGTCGCGAGGTCGTAGCCCTGGCCGATTCCCGCCTGCAGGACCTCACCCGGAAAGATCGTCTGACCCAGCGTCTCCAGCTTCCACTGGTCGGTCGGGACGAGGCCCCCGGCCTCAGCGGGAAGATCGATCCCGGTCGGCTGGCCGAACCCATACTGGCGCGCCCAATAGGCGAGGCGCGCGATCCCGAGGCGCTGGGCCATCTGGTAGAAGAACGTGTCGCTGGAGTGAGCGAAGCCATCCTTGATGTCGAGGGGTCCCCACCCGGCGTGATTCCACTCCCAGAACAGCGTCGACCCGAGCTGGACGTACGGCTTGCTCAGCACCGTCTCGGTGGCGCCGAGCTTCTTGTCAGCGAGCACGCCCGAGCCCGTGACGAGCTTGTACGTCGACCCTGGCGGCTGTTGGTCACCGATCGCGTGGTTCATGAGCGGTAGGTCGGTGTTGGTCAGCAGCTTCTGGAAGTCAGCCGTGCTGATCCCCCGCGCGAAGAGATTCGCGTCATAGGTGGGGGCGCTGACCATGGCGAGGATCTCACCGGTCTGGGGATTCTCGACGACGATCGCCCCGCGCCGGGCCCCGGACAGCTTGAGGCCCCAGTCGAGCGCCTGCTGGGCCAGCTTCTGCTCCCTGGCGTCGATGGTGAGAATGAGCGACTCTCCGGCCTGGGGAGCCGCCGTTGTCGACAGGACGCGGAGCGTGCGCCCGGTCCCGTCCTTCTCGACCTCGCGAACCCCGTAGACGCCGCGCAGGGCGGACTCGTAGACGGACTCGACCCCGGCCTTCCCGATCCGGTCATCGGGAAGGTACCCCTGGCCCTTGAGCGACGCGTACGCCGTCGCGTCGATGGATCCCGTCCAGCCGATCAGCTGGGTGAACAGCGGTCCGTCGAGGTAGTCCCGGCGCGCGTCGACGCTCACCTCGACACCCGGCAGGGTTAGGCTGTCCTCGGAGATCAGGCGGGCCGTCTGCTCGGGGACGTCGTGCGCGATCGCGACGGGGTCGAAACGTGAACCGATGGCGCCATCGATCGTCTCGGTGATGGTCGTCGCCGCGATGTCGAGCAACCCCGCCAGGCGACCGATCACCTCGGGGCGCTGGCTCTGGGGAAGGTCGGCGGGTCGAACCGAGACGGTGAAGGTCGGCACGTTCTCGACGAGGAGACGCTTCGCCCGGTCGTAGATCAATCCCCGCGTCGACGGAACGGGCTCCGTGACGATCTGGCGGCCAACCTCGGCTGGGGCCACGGCCGCGGCCGGCACTCGGGCCGGTGTGCCGGCCAGCTGCATCGCGAAGAGGCGCGTCGTCAACCCGCCCAGGGCAAGGACGGTGACGAGGGCGAAGGCCACGAACCTCATGGGTCGACGCTCGTGCGTGGCAGGTGTCTGGAGAATGCTCACCAGTCGACCCGCTCGGTCTCGTCTCCGAATCGGCGTCGGCGGATGATGACCGGGATCGGCGCGATCACCGCCGCCACGAGACCAGCGAGCAGGGCAGTCGGGACTGCCTGCGACACCGGTTCGACCCCGGCCGGAAGACCCCGCAGTACCCCGAACAGGACGACCGTCAGGATGGATGCAAGGCCGGCCGTGACGGCTGCGGTGGCCACCACGACCGGGTAGAACGCGCGCGGCGATACGCGGCCGACGAGCCACGCGGCGCCGACTGCGAGGAGGAGCACGAACGCGGTCAGGCCGAGCGGCCGCATGAGAAGTACGTCGATGATCAGCCCTCCGAGGAAGGCCCAGACAAGGCCGCCGTCGAGGCCCACCGTCATC
>Ga0302322_100002894_pt1 | contig 14615 bp, 5 predicted proteins | sample Fen_T0_2_FD_203757 | JGI IMG/M metagenome (GOLD analysis project Ga0302322, IMG submission 203757) | Peat permafrost microbial communities from Stordalen Mire near Abisko, Sweden - Fen_T0_2 | ecosystem: Environmental > Terrestrial > Soil > Wetlands > Permafrost | place: Sweden: Abisko... | reverse complement strand
TGGTGCCACCCGTGTAGGTGTTGCTGCCGGTGAGGGTGAGCGCACCGGCGCCCGTCTTCACGAGAGAACCGGAACCCGAGATGGCGCCGCCAAACGTTCCGTCGGCCGGTTGACTGAAGGTCAGGGGGCTGCCGTTGGTGAGGGTGACATGCTGGTTGCCCGGCAGGGTCAGGCTGTTGGCGGTGAGCGCGCCGGCGTCAACATAGGTGCCCCCCGTGTAAGTATTGAGCCCGGTCAGCGTCAGGGTGACGGCGGTGGAGCGCAGGGCGGCCGCGCCCGCCCCGTTCGCGATGATGCCATCGGCGATGAGGGTGGTGAGAAAACTGGGGCTTCCGGGCGTCAGCGTCGCACCGGAAGGTCCCGCCGTGTAGGTGCCCGTGGCGTCGAGCATGATCGAACCCACCGCGGACTGGGCGGATCCGGGGGTTGGGGCGACGAGCAGCGCGGCCAAGGCGACGACGGGCAGCGGGCTCAGGTGTTGGAGCTTGATCCCGGAGGCGGGTTTCAGCCATTTCCGCGCGGCCGCCAGCAGGGTCAGCAGGCCAAGGAACCAGGTGCTGGGCGCGCCACCGCCGCCGGAACCACCGCCGGAGGCCGGCGTGGTCGGGCCGGAAACAGGAACCGTCGAAGGCGTGTTCGAGGTCGGCGCCGGGGTGACCGACATGCCCAGGGTCGTCACGTCATTGTTGGAGGCCATGACGCGGATCGTGGCATTGCCGGTATCCGCGACGTAAACTTTGCCTGCGACCACCACCAAGCCATGCGGCTGGTTGAAGAGCGCGTTGCTGCCCACGCCGTTTTCAAGGCCGGAGATGCCCGGCACTCCCGCCAGCGTGGTGACGACCCCGGCAGGTGAAACCATGCGGATCGTACTGTTGCCGGTGTCGGCGACGTAGACATTGCCCGCGGCATCGACACTCACGCCATAGGGTTGGCTGAAGAGCGCCTGGATGCCGGTCCCGTTGTCGGCGCCGCTGACTCCGGCCAAACCGGCCAGGGAAGTGACGACCCCGGCGGGGGTGATCTTGCGGATCAAGTTGTTGTAGGTGTCGGCGACATAGACATTGCCGGCCGAATCCACGGTCACGCCGTTGGGGTAGTTGAAGCGCGCGGCGCTGCCGGTGCCATTGGCGCTGCCCCGGTTGGTGGCGGAGCCGGCCAGGGTGGACACGACGCCCGCGGGCGTGACGAGGCGGATCGTGGCATTGAACGAATCGGCCACATAAAGGTTGCCGCTGGAGTCCAGGGCGAGGCCGGCCGGCGAGCCGAAGGAAGCGGCAGTGCCGGAACCGTCGGCGCTGCCCCGCGTGTTCGCCGTGCCCGCCAAGGTGGTGACGGCGCCAGCGGGGGTGATCTTGCGGATGGTGGCATTGCCGGTGTCCGAGACATAGACATTGCCGGCCGAATCCACCGCCACGCCGCCGGGCTGGTTAAACCGGGCGGAGCCGTCGGTTCCGTCGGCGGAACCGGCCTGACCGGGGGAACCGGCCAGCGTGGTCACGACGCCCGCCGGACTGATCTTGCGGATCGTGTTGCTGAAGGAATCAGCCACGTAGAGATTGCCCGTGGCATCGAGGGCGACGCTCGCGGGATACTGGAACATAGCATCCGTGCCGGCGCCGACCGTCAGGGCCACCGCGGCGCTGGTGGTGGAACTGGTGGCATTGGTGATCACGGAGCGGAATTGATCGCCCGATGAGGCGGGCGAGGGGGCCTTGACCGTGAGGGTCGAGGTCTTAACGCCATTGTAGCTGCCGCCTTCCACCAGGGTTTCCCAGACGGTCGAGCCGGCGGGCAGACGCTGCCACTGGTAGGTGGCGGTGGGATCGCGATCCGCACCCGCGGTCACGCTGAAGGTGGTGCTCTGGCCGGCCGCCACCGACTGGCCGGACGGCTGGGTGACGATGATCGGGGCCGCCAGGGCGGCGGTGGTGGTGATGGTGAGCGTGGTGTACCCGGTGCCGAGACTGTTGGTGGCCCCGAGTTGTACGCTGGTGATGGCCACGGTCGTGGGGGTGCCGCTGATGACCCCGGTCGAAGGGTTGATCGCGAGGCCGGCGGGCAACGGGCTGGCCATGTAGCTCGTGGGTGATCCGGTGGCGCTGATCGAATAGCTGAACGGGGTGCCGACCACCGCGGCGGCCGTGAGCGGACCGCCACCGGAGATGACCGGGGCGGTGGTGGGGACCGCAGCGGCCGCGATCGTGATGGTCAGCGTGGCGTTGCCGGTGCCGGAACCGTTGGTGGCCCCGAGCAGAACGGAGGTGACCCCGGCGGTGGTCGGCGTGCCGGTGATCGCACCGGTCACGGTGTTAACCGCGAGGCCGGCGGGGAGCGGGCTGGCGCTATAGCTGGTGGGCGAACCCGTGGCGACGATCGCATAACCGAAGGCGGTGCCGGCGGTGCCGGCGGCGGCCAGGCTGCTCGTGATGACCGGGGCGACGCCGGCGGCGCCGATCGTGATGGTCAGCGTGGCGTTACCGGTGCCGGAACCGTTGGTGGCGCCGAGCAGAACGGACGTGACCCCGGCGGTGGTCGGCGTGCCGGTGATCGCACCGGTTGCAGTGTTAATCGCGAGGCCGGCGGGGAGCGGGCTGGCGCTATAGCTGGTGGGCGAACCCGTGGCGACAATCGCATAGCTGAAGGCGGTGCTGACGGTGCCAGCGGCGGCCAGGCTGCTGGTGATGACCGGGGCGACGCCGGCGGCGCCGATCGTGATGGTCAGCGTGGCGTTGCCGGTGCCGGAACCGTTGGTGGCGCCGAGCAGAACGGACGTGACCCCCGCGGTGGTGGGCGTGCCGGTGATCGCACCGGTAGCGGTGTTAACCGCGAGGCCGGCGGGGAGCGGGCTGGCGCTATAGCTGGTGGGCGAACCCGTGGCGACAATCGCATAGCTGAAGGCGGTGCCGACGGTGCCGGCGGCGGCCAGGCTGCTGGTGATGACCGGGGCGACCCCGGCCGCCACGACCGTGATCGTCAGCGTGGTGGCCGGCGTGCTGGTGCCGGTGGCATTTGTCGCGGTGATACCGGTCACGCTGATGATCGCAGCCACGAGGGGCGTGCCGGTGATCGCACCGGTCACGGTATTGAGGGTCAGGCTCGCCGGGAGTCCGACGGCCGTATAACTGAGGATCGGGGCCCCGGTCGCGGTGAGGTTGAAGGTGAACGGCGTGCCCACGGTGGCCGAGGCGGTCGGCGCGCTGGTGATGCTCGGCAGACCGAGCACATTGTAACTCTGCTCGAGCCAGTTGGCGTTGAATCCGCCGCCGGCGGCGATGGTCGCCCGCAGCGTAACCACGCCCGCCGCAGTATCGGTGACCGTCGCGATGCGCAGGGCGCCGGTCCCGGAATTGACGACCGTGGCGGGACCGCTGACGACGGTGACCGTGATATCCCGGCCGGAACTGGCGGTCGGCGTGATGATGAAGGGGACATCACCGATCAGCGTGCGGTCAGCGATGGCCGCGAAGCTGACGGACTGGGCGCCGGTGGGCAGCGGGGCGCCCGAGGTGAACAGCGTCGAGGTGGTGGTCCAGGCGGCCGCGGGCCCGGTGGCCGCGCGCGCGAGGGTCAGCGTGTTGAAGACGGCACCGAGGTTGGCGATATCCTGAATGACGCGCACGCCGGCAATGAGGCTGGGGTTCAGCCGGCCCAGAATGGTGTTGCCCGTGCCCGTGGAGTCCTGACGGAGATAGTAGAACTGGTTGACGCCGTCACCGAGATCGTCGGGGGAAAACGTCAACGTGGTATAGCCGGTCACCCCAAAGCTGCCCTTGGCGGTAATCAGGTCGAAACGATCGGTGGGTCCGCCGGTCAAAGCCGGAATCATCGAGCCGAAGACCGTGTGGCCGGAGGGAATGGAGACCGTGTGCAATGGGGCGAAGGAATCACCGGCGCCGGCAGTCCGGAGAAAGTACACGTCATTGGCGTTGTAACTCGCAGCGGGGGCGGCCGCGGCATAGGCCAGGGCGAAGTAGCCGGTGGCACCCGGGTCGGTCAACACCCCGGCCGCAGACATCGGCTTCAAATCATAGGCATCGCTGGTGTTGCTGGTGCCGGGAACAATGACAGAAAAATAGTCACCTGAAGGCCGGTGATGGATGGTGTAGAAGACGTTGGGCCCGGGCAAACTGAAGGTATCCCCGACGGGCAGCCAGAAGAGGCCGGAATAGGAATTCGGGCCCCCCGAATAAAAGGCCGCCTGGGCGGTGAATTTATTGCGGACATCGGTATAGGTCGCCACGGAGGTATTGGGGGCGACGATCGTGCCGTAGCCCTTGAAGTCATCGACCTGGGCGCCGCCCGTGATGACCCGCCCGGTGATCGCGTAGAGCGCGACCGAGACAGGTGAATTGGCGAGGTCCCCGGTCAGCGGAACATTGTTCTCGGCGTAGGCCAGCCCGGCCAGGCTGTCGCTCACGCTGGTGGGCACATTGCCGGCGGTGCCGATGCGCTCCGTCAGCGTGACAATCCCGGTGGCGGGGGCGATCGCGACGGTGGAAATTCTGGCGGTCTGCGCCCAGCCTTGGGTGCCGGAAAGGGCCGCGACGACCGAGAGCAGGAGGGATAGGTATTTTTTCATGGGAGTCTTCTGGTGCAAATCTGACCGGACATGGATTTGTCCGGACTGGTAGAATAGCTCACGGCCAAGGGCCGGACTATGGGGTCTACTAAGAAGTATGCGGGAGCGCCCCGGAGCGTGTCGCGGCGTGAGGACCGGCAAGGGAGGTGACGACGCGAGGATTCCCGCGCATTCCCCGGGGCGCCGCCAAACCGGGCCTCGATTCAGGGCTCACACCACCTCGACTTCTGCGGCCGGTACCGGCACGGTCTGGTCCACGACGAGGACGAGCCGCGCGGGCTGGCCCGCGAAATCGATTTCCTGGGTAAGGATGTTCACGGGGAAAATGGTGCCGTCCTTTTTCCGATGCAGGGTATGGCCGGCGACGTGCGCCTCGCCCGGGGCCAGGGTCCGGCGCGCCAGGAGCACCGGCACGGTGTCGACCGTCCGTAGCTCCAGCACCGTCATGGCCAGAAACTCCCGCCGGGAATAGCCGTACAGGGCGATGGCGGCGTCGTTCACCGCCAGGAAGGCAAAGGTCGCGTGATCGAAGACCCAGCCGGGGGTCGGGTTGCGCTCGAAGACCAGCCGGTAACGTTCCTCGCTCAACCGCAGGGCTTTTTCCGCGAGCTTGCGCTCGGTGATGTCCTGGATCGTGCCCGATTCCCGCACCGGCCGGCCCGCGGCATCGCGGAGCGTCTCGCTGATCTGGTGGAAATGGCGCACTTCGCCGTCGGGCCGGATCACGCGGTGCTCAAAGCCGAGGGGGCGGAGGCCCGCCGCCGCGGCGAGCCGCTCCTGCTGCAGGAACCGGAGATCGGACGGGTGCACCAGGCGGTCAAAGGCCTCGGTGCTGGCGGGCAGGTCCTTGCGCGCGACGCCAAGGATCCGGTAGATGCCCTCCGACCAGACCACGTGGCGCGAGGGGTAGTTGCGCTCCCAGTCGCCGAGGCCGGCGATGCGCTGGGAGTTCTCGAGCCTGGCGAAATTATGGATGGTGAGCGCGAGGTGCAGCAAACGGACCTCCACCATGTTGTAGACCCGGAGCAGCACCTCGGGGAGGTCAAACGGCTTGCTGATGAAATCCTTCGCGCCGGCGCGAAGCGCACGCAGCTTGAGGTCCGGCTGCGCGGTGATCACAAGGACGGGAAGGTAGCTGCCGGTCTCGATCTCCTTCAGGCCTTCCATCACCGCAAAGCCGTCCATCACGGGCATCTGCAGGTCGAGCAGAATCAGGTCGTAGTGGTTCTTCCGGTGCAGGTCGCAGACCGCCTGGGGATCGCGGGTGGTGGCGATGGTGGTGTAGCCGGCGCCGCGCAGAGTTTGCTCCAGCAGGAGCACGTTGGCCTCGAGATCGTCCACGATCAGGATACTGGCGTTGAAAATGTCGGCGGTGGTGATCATGGGGCGGGGGCGGGCCTTCGGGTTGGTCAGCCCGTTCGGGCCAGGGCATACAGCGGTTGGGCGACGGGGTGGATGGCGGGCAGGGGAAAAGGACTGGCGCTCCGGCCGTTCAGGAACCAGGTGTGCATCTCGCCCTTGCCCTTGACGTGGATGGTGCCGCGATCCTCCAGGCTGAACAGACCGTTCAGCCGAAGCTTGGTGGATTCCGTAAGCTGGATCCGGCCGGAGACCCCGTGGGATTCCATCCGGCTGGCCGTGTTCACCGCGTCGCCCCACAGGTCATAGAGAAATTTGCGCTTGCCGATGACGCCGGCCACGACGGCGCCCGTGCTGAGGCCGATCCGGACCCGCAACGGGTGGGGATTGTGCTCGTTGAGGCGGTCCATCAGCTCGATCAAGTCCAGGGCCATGTGCGCGGCCCGGGCCGAGTGATCCGCGACGGGAATGGGCAGGCCGGCGGCGGCCATGTACGAATCCCCGATGGTCTTGATTTTCTCCAGGCCGCGCCGGTCGGCGATGCCGTCGAAGCGGGTGAAGATGTCGTTCAGCACATCCACGAGGGTTTCGGGGCTGACCCCCTCGGAAAACTGGGTGAAGCCCACGATGTCGGCAAACAGCACGGTCACCTCCGGGAAGCTGTCCACGATCCGTTCCGTAAAACTGTCGCCCGTCAGCCCGGGGCGGCCTTTCAACCGATCGGCGATGGTCTCGGGCAGCACGTTGAGCAACAGCCGTTCGGTCAGTTTCTGTTCCGCGACGACCTGGGCGTAGAGCCTGCGGGTCTCCTGGTGCAGCAGGCGGACCTCGAGCATGTTGTAGACCCGGGCCAGGATCTCGGCGAGGCCGAAGGGCTTGCTGACAAAGTCCTTCGCCCCGGCTTTCAGCGCGCGGACCTTGTGCTCCGGCTCGGCCGTGAGCACGAGCACGGGCAGATAGCCGGAGGACTCGATTTCCTTCAGGCTCTGCAGCACCTGGAACCCGTCCATGCCCGGCATTTGCAGGTCGAGCAAAATCAGGTCGTGGCTGTGCTGGCGGTAAAGCTCGCAGACCTCGCGTGGGTTCCGCGTGGAGGTGATGCGGGTGTAACCGGCGCTGCCGAGCATCTGCTCCAGCACCATGATATTGGCCGCCTGGTCGTCGACGATCAGGATGCTGGCCTTGAAGATGTCCGCCGAGGTGATCATGGTCCGGGACCCGGGTGCGCGGCCCGGCGCGGCTGTTTTTCGGCGGAATCGAGCACGGCATCCAGGGTCTCCATGAATTCCTTCACCTTGATCGGCTTGGTCAGGTAGCGGGCAAAGCCGACTTCGAGGCCCAGCTCGATGTCACGGGGCATGGCATTGGCGCTGAGGGCCACGATGGGGATGTGCGCCGTGGCCGGGTCGGCCCGCAGAATGGCCAGCGCCTCGATCCCGCTCAGGCCGGGGAGATTGATGTCCATCAGGATCATGTCCGGCAGGGTGACGCGCGCCTCCGCGATCCCGAGGGAACCGTTCACCGCCGTGAGGAGCGTGATATCCGGCCGCCGGGCGATCAGCTGTTCAACCAAAATCATGTTGGCCGGGTTGTCCTCGATGTAGAGCACCTGGCGCTGGCGGGCCCCGGCCGCCCGGGGCAGGGGGACCGGCCCGACGGGCAGGTCCCCGCCGGTGGCCAGCGCCGGCGCGGCGGTCGTGAGCAGGTCGATCCAGAACACGCTGCCGGTCCCGACGATGCTTTTCACCCCGAGGGTGCCGTCCATCAGCTCGGCCAGCTGCTTGGTCACCACCAAGCCGATGCCGGTGCCGGCCACGCCCGTGGCTTCCTGGCCGAGGCGGTTGAAGGGTTGGAAGAGCTGCGCCAGCTTTTCGGGCAACAGGCCCGCGCCGGTATCCTCGACACTGATCCGGATGCGGTCGGACGAGAGCTGGGTGCAGATCACGCGGACCGTGCCCAGCTCCTTGTTATACTTGATCGCATTCGAAAGCAGGTTGATGACGATTTGCTTCAGGCGCGTCCGGTCGGCCCAGACATAGACCGGGGTGTCGAACGCGGGAAAGGTCATGCAGATGCCCCGCTGTTGCGCCTCCGCCTCCATCATGGCCTGACACTCGCCCATCACCCCGGCCAGTGGCACCGGCTCGAGGGAGAGCGACACCTTGCCGGACTCAATGACGGCGAGATCCAGGATCTCGTTGATCAGTTTCAGCAGATGCCAGCCGGCCTGCAGGATCTGCGCGATCCGGGCCTCCTGCGTGGGGGTGGGCGCGGGGGTGCTCGACTCCATCAGCTGGGCGAAGCCGAGGATGGCGTTGAGCGGGCTGCGCAGCTCGTGGCTCATGCTCGACAGGAAATCGGACTTGGCGAGGTTGGCCTTTTCCGCCGCGGACTTGGCGCTCTCCAGCTCGACGTTGGTTTCCTGCAGCGCCTGGTCGAGGCGCTTGCGCTCGGTGATGTCGCGGGCCGCGGCGAACACGCCCTGCAGCCGCCGGTCCCGGTCATAGAAAGTCATGGCGTTGTAGGAGACCACGGTCTCCCTCCCGTCGCGGGCGCGCGCGGTGAGCTCGTAGTTGGTGACCTTCTTTTCACTCAGGGCCAGCTTGATCCCGGCCTCGGCCCGTGCCGGATCGGTGAAATAATTCTTGGACGGCGCGCCGATCAGCTCGTCGCGGGTACAGTCGGTGAGCATCTCCATCTGCTTGTTCACGTCGGTGATGATGCCGGACGGATCGGTGGTCATGATCGCGTCGATGTTGGATTCGATGAGCGAGCGCGTGTAGAACTGCTGGTCACGCAGGCGCTGGTCGAGCAGACGCTGTTCCGCCTCCACCTGCTTGCGGGCGGTGTTGTCGGTGCCGATGAGGAGGTAGCCGATGATCCCGCCGTCCGCGTCGCGCAGGGCGGTGACGGAAACGACGGCGGGGAAGCGGCTGCCGTCCTTGCGGATGTAGGTGAGCTCGTAGATGTCCTCGATGCCGCGGGAGGCCTTGAAGACGAGGGCCTCGAAGCCCGGCGTGATTGGCGTGGACAACTCGGCGCTCAGGGCCTTGGCGCGGGCGATGACCTCCGCCGGGTCCGAGATGTCGGCCGGGGTGATCTTGTTCATCACGTCGGCGGCGGCGTAGCCGAGCATGCGCTCGGCGCCGACGTTGAAGATCTGGATGACGCCCTTGGCGTCGGTGGCGATGCTGGAGAAGTTGGCGCTGTTGAAGATGGCGCTCTGGAGGGCGCCGGCCTTGAGCAGGGCGGCCTCGGCCTGCTTGCGGGCGCTGTTGTCGGTGCCGATGAGGAGGTAGCCGATAATCCCACCGTGGTCGCTGATGTCGCGGAGGGCGGTGACGGAGACGACGGCGGGGAAGCGGCTGCCATCCTTCCGGATGTAGGTGAGCTCGTAGATATCCTCAATGCCGCGGGAGGCCTTGAAGACGAGGGCCTCGAAGCCCGGGGCGATCGGCGTGCCCAGCTCGACGCTCAGGTCCTTGGCGCGCGCGATCAGTTCCGCCGGATCCGAGATGTCGGCCGGGGTGATCTTGTTCAGGACGTCCGCGGCGGCGTAGCCGAGCATGCGCTCGGCGCCGACGTTGAAGATCTGGATGACACCCTTCTCGTCGGTCGCGATGCTGGAGAAATTGGCGCTGTTCAAGATCGCGTTCTGCAGGGCGCCGGTCTTCAGCACGGCTTCCTGGCGCCGGAACTCGGTGATGACCTCCACGGTGCCGGCCGGGACCGGCTCGGCGGGCTTGGGGCTGGGCGGAGGCGAGATCATGGCGGAGAGGGGACTGGAGTCGCGACCGGGCGTCCGAGCCGCGATGATTCAGCAACGCAGCATGCCCGATAAACCCGGGCCGGGCTATGGGGTGAATCCTGCAGTCGGTGGGGTTGCGATCGGTCACCGGGTTACACCCCATGGTTGCGGTGCGTGCGCCGGGCTATGCTGCCGGCCGCAATCGAACGTTTCGCAACCCTCCAACCACCCATACCCATCATGGCCAAGAAAAGCAGAGGCGGTCGCATGACTGCCGCCAAGAATCGCGCAAAGAAAACCGCCGGAGGCAAGGGCCTGATTAAGAATCGCCCGGCCGGCCGCAAGATAATGAAGACCTGATCGACGCCTGCGGTGATCCCCCATTCCAAAGGCCGTCTCGCGACGGTCTTTTTTGTGGGGGCGACCCCCGTCGGCCCGCGGCGCTATTTCAACAGCGCCTCGTTGAGTTGAAACGCCGGCCCCCGCTGCCAGCTGTCGGCGCCGGCCGCGACGGGCCGGGCCGGGAGGTCCGCCCGGGCCGCCTGCCGCGCGCGCGGGTCGACCGGCAGATCCCGGTCTCTCGCCGCCACCAGGGCCGGATCCACCTGGCCATCGGCCGTGAAGCCCATCATGAGCCGCGGCAGCCCCAGCGGCACCCGGTCCCCGCGATCCACCTGCCAGAGATGCCAGGTCTTGCCGTAGGTGTTCACGAGTTCCGCCATCAGCTCCTTTTCCGCCCCGGCGGCGAGGCCCGGCGCGGTGAGCAGGCCGGACATGACCTCGTAGCGATGGCTGTGCCACAGTTGTTTTTCCGCCGCGGGCAGCCGGGAGAACAGGGATTCGCTGATGATGTATTCCACACCGATCAGCCGGGCATTGGCCTGGTCCGAGTCGTAGATGACGCACTGGAAAACCTCGCCATTGTGGTGCGAGCAGTAGTGCTCGACCCGCAGGGCCCGGTTGGGATCGCCGCTGTAGAAATGAAAACCGCACACGTGCGCATGGATCGCGCCGAGCGGTCCGGCCTCTGCGGACGGAAGGTGGGCGGATTGGGGCGCGGGCGACGTTTGGGTCGCGAGCAGGACGGCGAGGATCGCCGTGCCGGCCCCACCCAGCAAGGTGGTCGGGAAAATCAGGAATTTCATGGCAGGGGGGAGTCGGAGCGGGGGCTGATTGATTGCGGTGGTTAAACTGCGGCAATATTACAACAGCGGAGGCCATGGCAGGTTCGGAACTTTCCGGCCCCAGGCAGCCCTGAAGACCCCATAGCGGGGCCAGGGGGAGCGGAGTAAGCTCCCGGAACGGCCCGGCACAAACTGTCCGGCTCCTTTTCCTTTCATGCAACTCACCGCACCCGTTTTCCCCAGCCCTGACCACCCGGACTCCCTCCTGCCATGTGACGGAGTGCCCGGTCGCGGCGGATTGCTGCTTCGCCAGTGCCTTGTCACTGCCCTTGTGGCCGCAGTCGTCATGCTGCGCGCGGATCCGACGGGCGGACAGGTGGTGGCAGGGCGGGGGAGCATCGTCCAGGCTGGCTCGACCACAACCATCACCCAAACCAGCCCGAACCTGTCCCTCAATTGGACCGGCTTCAATATCGCGCCGCTCGAGACGGTGAACTTCGTGCAGCCCTCGGCCTCAGCCATCGCGGTCAATCGGATCTTTGACCCGAACGGCACGCAGATCCTCGGCCACCTCACCGCCAACGGCCAGGTCTTCCTGCTCAACCCGAACGGCGTGTTGTTCGGGGCCGGAGCCCAGGTAGATGTCGGAGGACTGGTCGCATCCACCCTCGATCTGCCTGAGGCCAACCTGAATTCCACCCGAAAAACCTTCAGCGGCGAGGGCCCGGGCCTCGTCGTCAACCAAGGGGTGATCACCGCGGCCCCGGGTGGCTATGTGGCGCTGCTCGGCCGTCAGGTTGTCAACCAAGGATTGATCACCGCGCAGCTCGGCACGGTGGCCCTGGGCGCGGGCCGTGCCGTCACCCTGACTTTTAGCGGCGAAAACCTCGTCCAGATGCAAGTGGGTCAGGACATCCTGAACAGCCTGGCCGAAAACGGCGGTCTGATCCGCGCCGATGGTGGCCAGGTCCTCATGACCGCCGGGGCCCGGGATGCCTTGGTCGCGAGTGTGGTGAACAACACCGGCGTGATCGAGGCCCGCACGGTCGAAGACCGGGGCGGCACGATCATTCTGCAGGGTGGTCTGGCGGCGGGGACGGTCCGGATCAGCGGGACGATTGACGCCTCCGGCCGGAGTCCGGGGCTGACCGGCGGCAGCGTGCAGGTGGTGGGAGCGCAGGTCGGACTGTTCGAACATGCCCTCATCGATGTAACGGGAGAGGCCGGCGGCGGCACGGTGCTCGTCGGCGGCGACCTGCAGGGCCAGAATTCCGCCGTGCCGCATGCCTCGGCGACCTACCTCGGTGCCGGGGCCACGATCAGCGCCGATGCGATCGCGTCCGGTAACGGCGGCAAGGTTGTGCTCTGGGCCGACAACTCGACGCGGGCCTACGGCCGCATCACGGCGCGCGGGGGCGCCCAGGGTGGTGACGGTGGCCTGATTGAAACTTCCGGTCACCGGCTCGAGCTGGCCGGGCTCAGTGTCGACGCCGGCGCGGCCGACGGCCGGCGCGGCACCTGGCTGCTCGATCCGGCCGATGTGACCATCACGGGCACGGCGACCACCGGCGGGGCGTTCGGGGGCGGCAGTCCCAATGTTTTCACCCCCGGCACCACGGTCAGTTCGGCCAATGTGGATGTCGGCACCCTTGTGACCGCGCTGGGCACCACCGATGTCACCATCACCACGGCCAACACCGGGACCAGCGGATCGGGGAGTGGCGACATCACGGTCAGCGCGCCGATTACCTGGCTGGCCACCACGACGCTGACCCTGGTGGCCGATCGCGATATTCATGTGGACCAGGCCATCACGGGCACCGACGGCAGCCTGGTCGCCAGCGCCGCCCATGACATCACTGTGGCCGCTGCGGTCACGATGACCACCGGCAGCATCACCGCGACCGCCGGTCGTGATGTGAATCTGGACGCGGCCATGACTGTCACCACCGGCCACATCACCGCCATGGCCGCCCGGAATGTGAATGTGACCGCTTTGCAGAAGGTCACCACGGGGAACATCGTGCTGCATGCCGATGCTGACGGGACCGGCCCCGGGCTGGCGGGCGGCACCGTGGCCATCACAGGCAGCGGCAGCCTGATCGTCAAAAGCGGCTTCGCCAGCATCCGTTTCAATCCGGCCGGCTATGGCAACACCGGCCCGGAAATCACCAGCTACGCCGGGCAGCTCTCCGGCGGCGGCACCCTGGACGCCCGGGCCTGGGTCTTCGCGACGGCGGGCGCCAAAAATTATGATGGCACGACGGGAGCGACGGCCGTCTTCCGCAGCGACCCCACCGTGGGTGGCGCGAAGGACGTGAGCCTGACCGGCGGCTCAATCAGTTTTATCGACCGTAACGCCGGCGGAGCCAAGGTCGCCAACTTCAGCGGTTACAGCCTCACCGGGGCGGATGCGGGCATATATGACCTGTTCGCCAGTGCGGGCACCACGACGGCGGTCATCAGCCAGGCGCCGCTGACGGTGACCGCGCAGACCGACACGAAGACTTACAACGGGTCGGCCGCATCTGGCGTGGTCCCGTTGATCACGGCGGGCGCGCTGCAGACCGGGGACACGACCACCACTTTCGCGCAGACCTTTGACACGCCCAACGCGGGGACGGGCAAAACCCTGACGGCGGCCGGGATCGTGAACGACGGCAACAGCGGGGCTAACTACAGCTATGCGTTCGTGGCCAACACCGCCGGGGTGATAAATCAGAAATCAGTGACGATCTCCGGCACGGCGGCGAACAGCCGGGTCTATGACGGAAGCACCCTGGCGACGCTGGGCAGCATCGGCTCGGTAACAACGGGAGTGGGGGCGGAGACATTGATCTTGAACAGTCCCCTCGCGACCAACCTCAATTTCAATACCAAGGATGTCGTCACGGCCAATCTGGTGACAGGCACGGGCTACTCTCTCTCAGACGGTGGCGGTGGTGGTCTGGCCGGCAACTATTTCCTGAGTTCGACGACCGCGACGGCCCTGGCGAACATCACGCCGCGGGCGCTCACCGCGTCAGTTGCCGCACCCAGCAAAGCATACAACGGTGACACGGTCGCGGCGCCGACGATCACGGTCATCTCCGGCCTGGTGGGAGCGGAAACCGTGACCGCGACCGGCACCGCCACCTTCAACACGAAGGACGTGATCACCGCCAACCTCGTGACGGTGAACACGGCGGTTCTCGCCGATGGACTTAGCGGCGGCTTGGCCAGCAACTATTCCCTCGGCCCCGGCCAGACGGTCGCGGCCTTCATCACGCCCTTCTCGCTGACCGCCTCGGTGGCGGCACCGAACAAGGTCTACGACGGTAACACCACAGCCGCGCCGACGATCACAGTCGTCTCCGGCTTGGTGGGCACGGAGACTGTGACCGCGACCGGCACCGCCACCTTCAACACGAAGGATGTGGTCACGGCGAACCTGGTGACCGTGAACGCCACGACGCTCGCCAATGGCACCAGTGGTGGACTCGCTAGCAACTACTCGCTCGGCACCGGCCAGACGGTGGCCGCCTTCATCACTCCGCTCTCGCTGATCGCATCCGTCGCAGCGCCTAACAAGGTCTACGACGGCAACACCATTGCGGCGCCAACGATCACGGTGATCTCCGGCTTGGTGGGCACGGAAACGGTGACCGCGACCGGCACCGCGACCTACAACACGAAGGATGTCCTCACGGCGAACCTGGTCACGGTGAACTCAACGACGCTCGCCAATGGCACCAGTGGTGGACTCGCTAGCAACTACTCGCTCGGCACCGGCCAGACGGTGGCCGCCTTCATCACTCCGCTC
>Ga0302322_100002892_pt1 | contig 14625 bp, 9 predicted proteins | sample Fen_T0_2_FD_203757 | JGI IMG/M metagenome (GOLD analysis project Ga0302322, IMG submission 203757) | Peat permafrost microbial communities from Stordalen Mire near Abisko, Sweden - Fen_T0_2 | ecosystem: Environmental > Terrestrial > Soil > Wetlands > Permafrost | place: Sweden: Abisko... | reverse complement strand
TGCTGCTCGACATCTGGGCCAAGTGCAACGAGCCCGACTCGGTCTTCTACGACATCACTTGGACCGGCGTCATCGGAACCCCCAGCGACCAGCAACGTGAAATCTTCACCGTCGTCCGCGACGCCCGCGACGTGGGCATCAAGAAGGTGAAAGACGCCTTCGAAGCCGCCAAGCCTATCTGTGGATGGGAGGTCGACCAGGCGGTACACGACTACATCGTCGGCAAGGGATATGGCCCGCAAATTTTTCACCGCACCGGGCACTCCATTACCTCCGAGATTCACGGCAACGGCGCCAACCTCGACAATCTCGAGACCAAAGACGACCGCCTGATCCTGCCTAACACCTGCTTCTCGGTCGAGCCCGGCGTCTATCTGCCGGAGTTCGGCGTGCGCAGCGAAATCGACATGATGATCCGCAACGGCAAAGCTGAAGTCACGGGACGAATCCAGAACGACTTGGTGCTCATCTGATGGCCAACGTACAGCCCACAACCCCGGTCGTCCCGCGCGCCCCAAGGAAGTCCGTCGTCACGAGTAGTCCCTTGGCGATCATCGCTCCACTCGCTGGATGGCTTATTCCCGGCCTCGGGCATCTCATTCAACGCCGCTGGATTCGCGGGCTGCTGCTCATGTTGGCGGTCTTCATCATGTTCTTCGCCGGACTCGGCATGCAGGGCAAGGTGTACGCCTTCAACACCGGAGACCTGCTCGACATCCTCGGCTTCGTCGGCGACATCGGCACCGGGCTGCTTTACTTCATCGCGCGCGCCATGGACTGGGGCGCTGGCAACATTCAGCGCGCCGTGGCCGACTATGGCACCAAGTTCATCGTTGTCGCCGGCCTGCTGAACATCATCTCGGCGGTGGACGCCTACCACATCGCGATTGGCAAGAAACAATGACCTTCGAACTCTCGCACTTCACCGCCGCCATCGTATTCGCCGCCTGCGCCTCCACGGTGTTTGGCATCACCCAGCGCAACACCACGCGCGAAATGCTTCGCTACGGCGCCTACTGCTTCGTTTTGTTCGTCGGAGGAGTGATCGTAGCGTCGTGGGCCATGTGGCTGCTGAAACACTGAAAAGAAGTTGTCGGTAGCCGGTTGTCGGTTTCAAAGGCAAAATTCCGAAGGCGGATGTGATTCTTCCCGGAGCTGAACTGGTTTTTGAACTGACAACTGGCAACTGACAACTGTTCTTTCACTGCTCCCACACAAACGCGTCGAACACCCGTCTCTCCTCGAACCCCATCTTGCGATACAGATCGACCGCGCGATGGTTCGCCTCAGTTACGGTCAGCGTCAGCAGATTGAACTTGCGACGTCGCAGCGCGTTACATGTAGCCGCCATCATGGCCTCGCCAATGCCCTCGCCACGATGTTCTGGAACCAGGCACACCTGGGTCACATGTCCCACATCGTCGCGCACCCGCGAGCACAGGATCAGCCCAATCAGCGCATTGGTCGGCTGATGAATCGCCACAAACGACGCCTCCGCATCGAACACGCCGCAGCCCGGAAAGCGCACGATGTTGTTCAGAAAGCGCAATGACCCGGCGTTGGTGCGGTACTGGTCGTTGATCTCCGAATCGATGTGCGCCCGGTAGGCGGCAGTAATGATGCCCGCCGCGGGTTGGTAGTCCTGCTCCGTCCATCGGCGTATCGCGACATCCTTCAAAGCCCGCGATGCCGCGATCGGCACACCCTCCGCACCCGCCAGCTTCAGGCTCAGAAACAGTCTGCGAAAGCGCTGAAATCCGTTACTTAAAAACGGAGCTGCGACTTCCCCCGTATGGTGCGCCAGCAACTGCGCCTCGACGCGATGCACCCCCGGCGACTGTTGCAGCGTCTCGATCACGTGATCAAGCAGTTGCATCTCAACGGCACGGACATCGGCCCGCCTCGGCGACACGAACAGGTCGCCAATCACGCCCTTGCTGCCTTCATAAACAAAAAACGAGTAACCCACCAGGCTGCCGCGCTCCACCGCCGCGTAGCCCGGCAGAATCTTGGCATCGACATAGCGCAGGATCATCTCCGACGAACTGCGATAGTCCCACGCCAGCGTCTCGCCCCACGTCTCGACCTCATCGTCGAGCAGCGGACGCAGATCCGCCGACGAGAAGTGCCTCAGGTCGAGGATCTCCGCCCCCGTCGCCGGCCGAATTGGATTGCGTACCGCCATAGTTCCTGCGCCCTAAAAGTCGCGTCGCCGTACGACTCGCGCGTCAACTCTGGGCGATGAGTCAGTCTAGTGCGGATGCAATGGAACAGGCAAACCGCGGAACAATCCTGGTCACTACGGACTTGGCTGTGACCTGGGAGCTCGAAGCAATTCAGGGTTTGTCATCACGAGCGAAGCGAGGGATCTGCTTTCCCCGCTCGACGATCGAACCGAGCCCGCTGCCACGTATTCGCCGATCGCAGGTTTTGCGAGCAGCGTGTGGCGAGGACGGAACAATGATAGCCCAGCGTGAAGCGAAGCGGAACGCTGGGTAGGCGTCTCTCTTAATTTCAGAGCCCCTTCGGGGGCGGCACTCTGGTTAGCTCAGGCTCCACAAACCCAGAATCTGGTCGAGCGCGTCAACGCTGGGCGTTGAGTCAGTCTAGTGCGGATGCGGCGGAGGAAGCAAAACAGGAGATCGAGCCTTGGTGTGGTAAGCCTTCTAGTCTACAAAAGTTCCTTGTCTAATCAGCCCAAAAAAGCCAGAATACCCGGCACAGTGCAATACAACGGATTCATCTCTTATAGCCATGCGGCGGATGACAAACTTGCGCCTGCTACGCAGTCGGCATTGCATCGCTTCGCGCGTCCATGGTATCGCCTCAGGTCGATGTGGATATTTCGCGACAAAACAGGAATGGCGGCGACTCCGTCCGTGTGGGGGACGATTGAAAAAGCGCTTGCTGACTCAGAATATTTCCTGCTGATGGCATCCCCGGAAGCCGCCGCCTCACACTGGGTCCAGAAGGAAGTCGACTGGTGGCTGACCAACCGCTCCGCCGACAACATCTTGATCCTCCTGACGGAGGGCGAGGTCGATTGGGATTCGGGGACGAGCGACTTCGACTGGTCTCGTACCACGGCGCTCCCGCCAAACCTCCGAGGACGTATCGCGCAGGAACCGCTATGGGTCGACTTACGATGGGCACGCGCTGAAGAATCGTTGTCGCTGCGCCATACAAAGTTCCGAGCTGCCATCCTCGATATTGCCTCAACGCTGCTGAATCGACCCAAAGAATCGCTCGACGGCGAGGACGTGCGAGTTTATAAGAGAAACCGGTTGGCGGCGTACGCCTCAATCATCATCAGCTTATTGTTAGGGGTCGGTGCTGTGACCGGAGCGTTGATCGCAAACCATAACCGAGTCCTGGCTGAAAGAGAAACACGCGTTGCCAATTCGAGGGCAATTGCGGCCATGGCTGTCTTACACAAAGATGACCAGCTGGATTTGGCTTCCCTGTTAAGTATCGAGGCGGGTAGAGCCGCGGAGACCTTCGAGGCTCGTAATGCACTGTTTACCACGTTCGAATCGAATCCTAGGCTACTAATCTACCTCAGCCATGTCACTGGTCTTACGTCTGTCGCCCTCAGCTCGGATGGGAAGATGCTCGCCTCAGCGAGTTCCGACAGAACTGTACGGTTATGGGACATGACCAGTCGGCAGCCGCTCGGAGAACCCCTGAAGGGCCACACCGACAAGGTGGAGAGTGTGGCTTTCAGCCCGGATGGAAAAACGCTAGCCTCGGCGAGCGATGATAAAACGATACGGCTGTGGGACGTGGATACCCGGCAGATTCTCGGAGAACCGCTCAAGGGTGAGAGCGAATCACATGGTATAGAGAGCGTAGCCTTTAGCCCGGATGGAAGAACGCTCGCTTCCGCTAGTTGGGACGGCACCGTGCAACTGTGGGATGTAGCCAGCCATAAGGCTCTCGAGAAACCGCAGGCAGGCCACGGAGGCTCGTATAGCGTTGCCTTCAGCCCGGATGGCAAGACTCTCGCATTTGCGAACTCTCATTGGGTACGGCTGTGGGACATTGCGCGTCGCCGGCCCATCGGGCTGCCACTTGCAGGCCACACCGCTACGGTAAATAGCGTGGCTTTCAGTCCGGATGGCCACAAGCTCGCCTCGGCGAGTGACGACCACACAGTGCGGTTGTGGGACGTAGCCACCCGTCAAGCAATCGGAAAGCCGCTCACAGGCTACAGCGACAGCGGCGGAGTACGGAGCGTCGCCTTCAGCCCGGACGGCACAATACTCGCTTCAGCGAGTTGGGACTGGACGGTGCGGTTGTGGGATGTGGCCAGTCGTCAACTTCTCGCAGAACCACTCCCTGGGCACCGCGACATTGTGAGAAGTGTGGTCTTCAACCCGGATGGCATGACGCTGGTTTCGGCGAGCTCGGACATGACGGTGAGGGTGTGGGATGTGGCCAGCGATCAGCCGCTTGCGAACACACTGAGCGGCCGCCCCTACGGTGCGAAGAGCGTGGTCTTCAGCCCCGATGGTAGGACTCTCGCCTCAGGGGATCTCTCTCACACGGTTTGGCTGTGGGACGTGGCTAGCCACCAGCCTCGGGGACAACCGCTCACAGGGCACGGCAGCAGTGTGAATGGCGTCGCCTTCAGCCCGGATGGCAAGACGCTCGCATCAGGCAGCTCTGACGACACAGTGCGGCTATGGGACGTGGCCAACTGCCAGCCTCTCGGAGAACCGCTCCATTACAGCGGAGAAGTGTTCAGCGTGACCTTCAGCCCAGATGGTAGGACTTTGGCGTCGGGGAATTTCGATCACACGGTTTGGCTCTGGGACATGGCCGGCCGACAACCGCTGGGCGAGCCACTTAAAGGCCACAGCGAATGGGTGTCAAGCGTAGCCTTCAGCCCAGACGGCAAAGCGTTGGCTTCGGCGAGTGAGGACGGGACGGTGCGATTGTGGGACGTGGCCAGCCGTCAGCCCCTGGGACAACCGCTCACGGGTCACAGAGGAGAAGTAACTGGCGTTGCTTTCAGCCCGGACGGCAGTATGCTGGCCTCGGTGGGTGGCGACGCCACAATCCGGCTCTGGGACGTGGCCAGCCGTCAGCCCCTTGGACAACCGCTCACGGGCCACAGAGGAGAAGTAACTGGCGTTGCTTTCAGCCCGGACGGCAGTATGCTGGCCTCGGTGGGTGACGACGCCACGATGCGGCTATGGGACGTGGCCAGCCGTCAGCCCCTCGGAGAACCGCTTAATGGAAACCGAGAGTTGCTGAGCGTTGCCTTCAGCCCTGATGGCAAGACGCTCGCCACGGGAAGTGGCGACCCCAGACATGCGGTGCGACTGTGGGATGTCGACCCGAGCTCATGGGCGTTGCGTGCATGTGAGCGGGCCAATCGCAATCTCTCGCAAGCCGAGTGGGAGCATTACATCGGCAAAAATGTCCCCTATCAGCGCACCTGTCCTAATCTGCCTCCGGGAGAAGGCGCCCCGGCGAAATGAGAATGGCTCGCTGGCGGTTCATCGAGTGCTCGATACGAGCTTCGATTGTGTCGGAGTCAATTGATAGAGACTCGTCGGGCGAGGTGCCGACAGAGCGTGCGTCCCACACGAGCGAAGCTCGTGTGGGAATTCATCTGATCGGAAATCTCAACTGGCTCATCAATTGCCTACGGGCATCCGACTTCGCCCCAGTGACAACTGAGCAACTGGCTGCTGGCAACTGACTGGCCGAGGCACAAACTTCCTGTCTTCCCTTATCACGCCGTCACGTGATCCACGTCCTTTCCCGCTCGCTTGAACATGCTGTATCAATTCGATCGTGAGGCAAGGGGGATTCTTGTCTCTCCGCCCCCCGGCCGCGGGCGCGGGAAAAATTTGTTCTTTGACAACTTTGCCCGCTATTTCGTGACGTCGGGGAGGAGTATGATTTGTATTGAAAGTATGACAAATTGGGGGCCCAAAACCGCCATTTTTGGCAGCTAAGCCCTACGGGCAGACATGGATACGGGTAAATACGTTAAGAATCAGCTATTTGCGAACAATTTCAGCCTAACTCACTGATTCTGAACGATCGTGAGAAAAAATATTCAACTGTTATTGTGTTATAGAACGCTACGTCAGCACACGCCGTATGAAGCCCTTCACCCCAGCCGTCCCCAACACCACCAGCCCAATCAGCAGTGCGATGACCGAAACCCACGCCGGCATGTGGGGAACGTTCGGCGTGAGCGCCGTCCGCAGACCTTCGCTCATATACACCAGAGGATTGATCAGCACCAGGATCTGCAGCCAACGCACCTTGTACATTGCCGCCCACGGGTAGTACACGCATCCGAAGAAGGTCACGGGCACCACCACGATGCCGAACATCAGTGCGATGTGCTCGGGCTTGACCACCGTACCAATGAACAGACCGACGGTACCCGCGACCAGAGAAGCCAGCAACACAACTCCGATCAGGACCGGCCAGCTCGACACATGCACCTGCACCGGCGTCGCGGGAATGAAGTACACCAGCGGAAAGATCACCAGCGCAGCCAGCACGCTCTGCACCGCGCTGAAGACGACCTTCTCGATGGCCACCCAGGTTACCGGCAGGGGAGACATGACACGGTCGTGGATTTCTCGCGTCGCACCGATCTCCATCGACAGCGGCAGGGCCGTCGCCATGATGCCCTGAATAAAGATGCCCACGGCCAGCAGGCCAGGTAGAATCAGCGTTCCAAAACCGGTGCCACCGGTACTCTGGAAACCCTGCCCCATCTTGGGGAACAGGTAGGTAAACACGAACACGAACATCAGTGGGTTCATCACCGTTCGGATCAGGAACGGAATCACCTCGCGCCGCAGCACGCTGATGTCGCGCAGCAACAGGCCACGAAACGAGCCCCAGTACAGGCTGTACTTAGTCACGCAGGTCCCTCCCCGTCAGCTTGATGAATACCGATTCCAATGTCGTCTCGCTCACCGAAATGTCACGCAGGTTGTCGCCGGCAATTCCGACGATTTCCGGCAGCAGTCCACCACGGCCGTCACTGAAGACCACCAGCCCGGACTCGGCAGCTTCCACCGAGGTCACGCCCGCCAGTCCGCGCAAGCGCTCGCGCAAACCGTCAACCGCCGTGTTCTGCAATTGCAGGTGAAACACCTTCTGCGCACCCACGCCGCTCTTCAGCTCTTCGGGGGTGCCGCTTACCAGGATCTTTCCGTGGTCGATGATGGCGACCCGGCCGCACAACTGGTCGGCTTCTTCCATATAGTGCGTCGTCAGGACAACAGTGATACCGCGCTTGCGCAGTTCGCGGATGATGTCCCACAACGCCAGACGTGTCTGGGGATCGAGGCCCGCGCTGGGCTCGTCGAGAAACAGCACCTCGGGGTTGTGCGCAATGGCCCGGGCGATCTGCACACGTTGGGCGAGTCCGCCGGAAAGCGTCTTCACGAAGATCTTGGCGCGCTCCGTCAGCTTGAACAGATCCAGGAGTTCGTCCGTCTTCTTCGCCGACTCCGCATGCGGAATCCCGAAGTAGCGGCAATGGAAGTACAGGTTCTCCCACACGGTACACTGCCGATCGAGCGTGTTGAACTGGGTCACGACGCCCATGTACCGCCGCGCCTCCGCCGGGTGCTCCACGACATCGATGCCGGCGATGCTGACCCGGCCCGCGGTGGGCAGCGAGCGCGTGGTGCAGACACTGATGGTAGTGCTCTTGCCCGCGCCGTTGGGCCCGAGCAGCCCGAAGAGCTCGCCTCGCTCGACGGCCAGGTCGATGCCCTTGACGGCCTCGACCGGCACCTTGGCGGGATAGGTCTTCACGAGCTGCTGAATATTGACGATGGCGTCAGTTGTGCTGGTCACGGCTCTCCGCTTGCTTTCTATTGGATTACCCCAAATGGCTGTTTTAGAAGTTTACCAACGAAATTGGCAATCGATGGTGCGACCGACTAGGGCCGGGCGCTCTCTAAATGGCCTGCCCCGCACAGAATCCTGACGCCCAGGCCCACTGGAAGTTGAATCCGCCAAGATGCCCGGTGACATCGACCACGTCGCCGATGAAGTACAGGCCGGGGACACTCTTGCTCTCCATGGTTTTCGCCGACAACTCGTCGGTGTCCACGCCCCCAGCAGTGACTTCCGCCTTGTCGTACCCTTCTGTGCCGGATGGCATGATGTCCCAGTGGTGGGCAGCCCGCTCCAGTTCTTCCAGCGCAGGATTCGTCCAGCGCTCAGGCGCATGACGCTCGAGCCAACGGTCCGCGAAGCGGTCCGCCAGGACCGCACGAAATGCAGTCTTCGCCTTGTTCAGGTCGCGGCCACCGGTCTCAGACCGCAAATGCCTGGTAATGTCCTTCTCAGGCGCAAGGTCCAATGTGAGGGATTCACCCGGCTTCCAGTACGAAGAAATCTGCAGGATCACAGGTCCGCTCAGCCCACGATGCGTGATCAGCATCTTCTCGCGGAACTGCTGACGCCCAATTGACGCAATCACTTCCGCGGAGACGCCGGCGAGGTCGCAATAGTGTTTGCGATCGGCAGCGCCAAATGTCAGAGGAACCAGCGCGGGCCGGCATTCGCGAATCTCGATCCCAAACTGTCGCGCCAAGTCATACCCAAATGCAGTCGCGCCCATCTTCGGAATCGACAATCCGCCCGTCGCCACCACCAGTGCAGGCGCGTGGAACTCGTCGTCACCAGCATGCACGACGAACTTGTCGCTTCGTCGTATGTCCTGCGCGCGGGTCGAAGTAAAGATATCCACCCCGGCAGCCCGACATTCCTCTTCCAGCATCGCGACAATTTCCTGCGCCGAGCGATCGCAGAACAACTGCCCCAGGGTCTTTTCGTGATATGGAATGCGGTGCTTTTCGACCAGCGCAATGAAGTCGTGCGGCGCGTAGCGTGCCAACGCCGACTTGCAGAAATGCGGATTGGCCGACAGGAAGTTTTCCGGACGGCAGTGCAGGTTGGTGAAGTTGCAGCGCCCACCGCCCGAGATCAGGATTTTCTTGCCGATGCGGTCAGCGTGCTCCAGTACGGCGACGCGGCGCCCGCGCTGGCCCGCGGTGATGGCGCACATCAGTCCGGCGGCACCTCCGCCGAGGACTACCGCATCATAGGAATGGATCACGAACCAGTTTCAGGTTTCAGGTTTCGAGTTTCAAGTGCAGAATTGCGAGAGACTGCGAAGCAGCTTGGAGTCGCTTCACGACTCTGCTTGTGACCACTCGGGTTGACTAACCGGCGAGGCGTGGGTTGTCTGCACTTCGCCCACAGAAATCAGCACAAGTGTCGCGTCGTCTGCCAGTCTTCCGTTGGCATGACCGCGAACGTCGCCCAAGATACGACCGTGCAACTCCTGGAGCTTCGAAACGCCGTCGCCCAATATTCGCGTCAGCCGCTCCGGACCGAACTCCTCTCCGCTCGCGTCCGCTGCTTCGGTAATGCCGTCGGTGTACAGCGCGATACCATCGCCCGGCCCCAGTCGAATACGCTCTGCGCCGAAAAGCTGCTGGTCAAGCAATCCGAGCACCGGACGCGTGGGCCCCAGCAACTCGATCGAACCACCGCGGTGCCACACGATCGGCGGGCAATGTCCGGCATTGACGTATTCCAGGACGCGGCTGTTGAGATCAAGCACGCAGTAGAACAAAGTCACGTAGTGCCCGTCGCCCAACTGGTCGTGCAAGATCGCCTCAACCTCGTCGACGATTTTCGCCGCGCCACCACCCGATGCGGACAACGTGCTGACCGAGGCGTAGAGCATGGCGGCAATCAACGCGCCGGGCGTGCCCTTGCCGGATACATCCGCCACACAAAGATGCAGCGACTCCGGATTGGGCTGCCAGACACCGAAGTAGTCGCCGCCCACAACCCCTGCGGGAACACTCTCGCCAAACAATTCAATGCCTGCCACAGCGACGTGGCGTTGTGGAACGATGCGGGTCTGCAATTGCTGCGCGTCCTGGCGCTCGTGCTCCGAGATGCGTTGCACCACACGCAACTCGCGGCTGTGGCGAATGAGCGCTTGCACTTTCTCCAGCAGCGAATCGTTGCGCCACGGCTTCTCGATGAAGTCCGATGCACCTGATCGCATGGCATGCACAGCCAGATCGACGTTGCCCCATGCCGTAAGCGCAACGATGGGCAACGTGTTGTCCATCTGCCGCAGACTCTCGATCAGGTTCAGGCCCTCGACTCCCGAGGTGCTGTCGCGCCGGTAGTTCATGTCCACCAACGCCAGTTCGGGAGACTGCTGGCTGGCCACGGTGAGCGCCTCTTGCGGCGAAGCACACAGCAGCACCGGGTAGCCGTGCGCCCGCAGCAGCATCGCCAGCGCTTCGCGCACGTGCTCTTGGTCTTCGGCAATCAGAATTGTGGGATGCTCGGCGTCTTGAGGCATAACATAAATGGTCCGCTATGGAAGATGCAGACCGAGTGCCATTGTCCGGCGCCGCCAAGTCCAGTGGAATCAAAGGGAGTTTCTAGGGATTCTTGCACCCATGCCCAGCGGCGAAACCAGCGTGTCCAAAAACGGACAGCAGCGCTTACGAGGCGCTTAGTCCGCAAAAATGGGCACGTCGCCCTTCTTCTGCAGCCGCTTCTTGCGCCATGGCAGATGGGCCACGATCCAGGTCTGCAGGCGGTCGAGGTACAGGTACACGACGGGTGTTGTAAAAATCGTCAGCATCTGGCTCACGATCAAGCCGCCGACGATTGCTATGCCCAGCGGACGCCGCAGTTCCGAGCCTGTGCCAGTGCCGAACGCTAGCGGAACCGCACCTAGTAATGCAGCCGCCGTTGTCATCATGATGGGACGGAAGCGCAACAGCGCGGCCTCGTGGATAGCGTCCAGCGGCGTCTTGCCCTGACGCTCCATTTCCAGCGCGAAGTCGATCATCATGATGGCGTTCTTCTTCACAATGCCGATCAGCAGCAGGATGCCGACCAATCCAATCACATTCAGTTCCATGTTGAACAGCATCAGCCCCAAGAGTGCGCCGGTGCCGGCTGAAGGTATCGTGGAGAGAATCGTGATGGGGTGGATATAGCTCTCGTAGAGCATGCCGAGGACGATGTACACCGCTACCAGCGCGGCGAGAATCAGAAGTGGTTGGGACGATAGGGAATCCTGGAAAGCCGCTGCGGTTCCCTGGAAGCTGCCATGAATCGTCGCGGGAAAACGCATCTCGATCTGCGTCTGTTCGATCACGCGAGTAGCGTCGCCCAGCGCAGCTCCGGGAGCGAGGTTGAACGAAATCGTCACCGCTGGAAATTGTCCCTGGTGGGCGACTGCCAGCGATGTGCTGGTGGGTCCGAAGTGCGCAAACGCCGATAACGGCACTGCCCCCGTGGGGACCTGGCTCGTACCCGCAACTGGAGTACCCGTCGCCTGGCTCGCAGTAGTCGCTTGGCCGGGTCCGGAGGTGGTACTGGTGCTCGAAGCTTGGGTCGCTCCGGTGAACAGCCCAGTGGTCGAAGTTTGGGCGCTTCCGGAAGACTGCGGGGCGGCGGGTGCCTGTCCCGGGCCCTTGGTAATGACGTAAACGCTCTCCAGCGCGTCAGGAGTCATCTGGTACTTGGGATCGACCTCGAGCACGACGTGATACTGGTTTAGCGTCTGGTAGATGGTTGATATCTGCCGCTGTCCGAAAGCGTCGTACAACACATTGTCGATTTGTGACGGCGTAATACCCAACCGCGCCGCGGTATCGCGATCAATGATCACGTTCTGCTGCAGGCCGCGCACCTGCTGGTCGCTGCTCACGTCTTTGAGCATGGGAATGGCTCGCAACTTCGCCACCAGCTTGGGCGACCATTCATATAGTTCGGCGAGGTCTTCCCCCGACAACGTGTACTGATATTGTGCGTTAGAGAAGCGGCCGCCAATCTGTAAATCCTGCGCGGCCTGGAAAAACAACGTCGCTCCCGGCACGTGAGAGGTTTTCGGGCGAAGACGATTGATCACCTCATCAATGCTGACCTTGCGCTGTCTTAAGGGCTTGAGGGTCACGAACATGCGTCCCTGGTTCTGTGCCGTGTTGCCCCCGGAAAAAGCCACGACGTTGTCGATCGCAGGATCGCTCTTCACAATGCGAATGAATTCAGCCACCTTTTCGCGCATGCCGACGAACGCCATATCCTGGTCGGCCATGATGGTGCCCATCATGCGTCCCGTGTCCTGCTGCGGAAAGAAGCCCTTGGGCACGATGACGTATAGGTAAACGTTAACGAAAACGGCGAGCACCGCTATCGCGAAGACCACCCGCTGGTGGCGCAGTACCCACGACAGGGCCCGTTTGTAACCCGAGTTTAGGTGAATGAATCCCTTCTCGCTGATGCGGTAGATCGGGCCATGTTTGGCGGTGTGGGGTTTCAAGAGGCGCGCACACAGCATCGGCGTCGTCGTCAATGACACCACCATGGAAACCGCGATGGCTCCACTGATGGTCATAGCGAATTCGTGGAACAGCCTTCCGATCAGGCCGCTCATCAGCAGGATGGGGATGAACACTGCGATCAGCGAGATGCTCATCGACATCACGGTAAAGCCGATCTCACGGGAGCCCAACAGCGCGGCTTCGCGGGGGGCCATGCCGCCTTCGATGTGCCGCATCACGTTTTCCAGCACCACGATGGCGTCATCCACCACGAACCCGGTGGAGATGGTCAACGCCATCAGGGACAGGTTGTTGAGCGAATAGTCCAGCAGGTACATGATCCCGAATGTGCCGATGATGGCCAGGGGAACGGCGACACTGGGGATGAACGTCGCACGGACTTCGCGCAGGAACACGAACACCACTAGGACGACGAGTACCAGCGAGATGAGCAGCGTGCGCTCGACATCCGCCACCGACGCTCGCACCGTCAAGGTGCGGTCCAGCGCAATGTCGAGCTTGATGTTCTGCGGCATCGACGCTTTCAGAAATGGCAGCTGCTCAATGACCCGGTCCACCGTGGCAATGATGTTGGCTCCGGGTTGCCGGAAAATAATGATCATCACGCAGGGTTCGCCGTTGAACCGTCCGGCAACGTGCGTGTCAGTGTAAGAATCCTCGACAGTAGCAACATCGCTGAGGCGTACCGGAGCGCCATTCCTGTACGCGACTATTATTGGCCGAAAGTCTTTGGCTTTCTTGAGCTGGTCGTTGGTACGGACCATCCAACTCTTTTCGCTGCCCTGGAGCGAGCCTTTCGCCTGGTTCACGTTTTGCGAAGCGACCGCGATGCGCACTGCGTCCAGGCCAATGTTCATCTTGTTAAGCAGGTTGGGATTGGCCTCAATGCGGACTGCCGGCTGCGAGGAACCGCCAACAAACACCTGACCGACGCCTTGTACTTGCGCCAGCTTCTGCGACAGGATCGAGTCAGCCGCATCGTACATCTGGTCCTGCGTCAGAGTGTCTGACGTAAGTGCCAGAATCAAGATGGGCGAATCGGCGGGGTTCACCTTGCGATAGCTGGGATTGCCCGGTAAGTCCGCCGGCAGGTATCCCCGGGCCGCGTTGATGGCCGCCTGCACATCACGTGCCGCCGCATCGATGTTGCGGTTGAGGTCGAACTGCATGGTGATGCCGGTCGATCCCAACTGGCTCGACGACGTCATCTGGTTGATGCCGGCAATGCGGCCAAATTGCCGCTCCAGCGGCGTCGCAACCGAGGTCGCCATGGTCTCCGGGCTGGCGCCCGGCAAACCGGCTCCAACGGAAATTACCGGGAAATCGATTTGCGGCAGCGGCGAAACCGGAAGCTGCGTATAAGCGAGTCCACCGGCGAGCAACAGCGCGATCGTCAGCAGAAACGTGGCTACCGGTCGCTCAATGGCTGGACCTGAGATATTCATCCTCAGTCTCCTGTCGCTACGGCGGGCTTGGGCGCCCGCAGATTGCGCAACGCCGCGCCCAGCCGGTCAAACCACAAATACACGACCGGCGTCGTGTACAGCGTCAGCACCTGGCTGAACAGCAGCCCGCCGATGATGGTCACACCCAGCGGCCTTCGCAGCTCCGAACCCGTACCTGACCCCAGGGCCAGGGGCACGGCGCCAAACAGCGCCGCGAACGTCGTCATCATGATGGGACGGAAACGCAACAGGCACGCCTCGTAGATCGCATCCTGCGGCGGCTTCCCGTCTTTGCGCTCGGCCTCCAGCGCGAAGTCAATCATCATGATGGCGTTCTTCTTCACGATGCCGATCAAGAGGATGATGCCAATCAGCGCCATCACTCCCAGGTCCATGTGAAATATGTTGAGCGCCAGGATTGCCCCTACACCCGCCGAAGGTAGCGTGGACAGAATGGTGATGGGGTGAATGTAGCTTTCGTACAGCACGCCCAGCACGATGTACACCGTGATGATGGCGGCCAGGATCAACCAGCCTTCGTTGGCCTGTGAAGCCTCGAAGGCACGCGCTGTTCCCTGGAATTTGACCTGGATGCTCGACGGCAAGCCAACTTCGGCGACCGCGGCATTGATGGCTTGCACAGCCTCGCCCAGCGAATACCGGTTCCCCAGGTTGAAGGAAATGGTCACCGCGGGAAACTGTCCCTGGTGGTTCAGCGATAACGCGCCGCTGCCCGTCTCGAAGTGCGCGATGGCGCTCAGCGGGACTTGCCCGTTGGTGCCGGGACCATAAAT
>Ga0302322_100002890_pt1 | contig 14626 bp, 11 predicted proteins | sample Fen_T0_2_FD_203757 | JGI IMG/M metagenome (GOLD analysis project Ga0302322, IMG submission 203757) | Peat permafrost microbial communities from Stordalen Mire near Abisko, Sweden - Fen_T0_2 | ecosystem: Environmental > Terrestrial > Soil > Wetlands > Permafrost | place: Sweden: Abisko... | reverse complement strand
TCAAGCGGTCCGGTGCCTCCCTTCGACCTCATCCAGCTCAGCGGCAAGGGCTCGCTCTTCATTACCCGCCCCACCCTTTGGCACCATGTGGCCACGCGCTCTGAGCTCGAGTGGCGCGCCGGCGACGTTCTCGGCTGGGCGGCCAAAGGCGAACTCAAGCTGCGCACTGAGTTCATGTATCCGCTTGCCGAGGCCGCTCAGGCCCAGATCGACATGGAGGCCCGCAAGACGACGGGCAAAATCCTGCTGGAGCCGTGAAATGCGCCACGCGGCTCGCACTTCGCTTCTCCGAAGGCACCCATGATGAAGATCTCAATCAGCGCCGACGACCGCGTCTTTGTTCTCACCGGCGCAGGCATCAGCGCCGAGAGCGGCTTGCCCACCTTCCGTGCCTCCGACGGTCTCTGGGCCGGTAACCGCGTCGAAGACGTCTGCACTCCCGAGGCCTGGCAGCGCAATCCCTGGCGTGTTTGGGAGTTCTATGCGGCCCGCCGCGCGGCCGGCGCAAAGGCAGTGCCCAACCCCGCCCACATCGCCCTGGCCGAGCTGGAACGCAAGTTGGGCGATCGCTTCTTTCTCTGCACGCAGAATGTCGACGACCTGCACGAGCGCGCCGGCTCCATGCGCCTGCACCATATGCACGGCGAGCTTGCCAAGGCCCACTGCGAAAACAACTGCGGCCGCCCTCCGGTCGACGATCACGCCCTCTATCGCAGCCTGAACGAAGTTGCCCGCTGTCCCTGCGGCGGACTCCTTCGCCCGCACATCGTCTTCTTCGGCGAAATCCCTCTCGATATGGACCGCATCGAAGACGAGATCCGCAAGGCGTCGCTGATGCTTGTCGTCGGCACCTCGGGCTCGGTCTATCCTGCAGCCAACTTCGTTCATTGGGCGCGCATGCATGGCGCGCGCACTGTCTACATTGGGCCAGAGCCACCGCTGAACGCATCGGCCTTTACTCACATCGTCGAAGGCAAGGCCGGCGAGGTGCTGCCAGGGCTGTTTGTGATGGAATAGAACGAGGCTCGCTTATGGCAAATCGAAAAATAGTCACGCTGACGCTTCTTTGCATCATCGTTTCTTGCGTCAACCTGGGCGCCCAGGAGACGAATTGTGCTGAGATCGTTTCAATAGCCAAAGTGGCACGGGCGAGTACGATTGCATCGATGAATGCAAACAGCAAGAAGGCCGGGGATAGCTATCGGGCACGCCTGGTCCTCGCAGCCCGCCGCTTCGAACTTGCTCCCCTAAGCAAAAACGCCGCTGCTGTGCTCTTGGGGTTTATTCCGCAAAACGATGAACAACAGACTGTATGGATGACGCTAGGTGACTCACTATGTGACTCGGAGCCTGTCCGGGAGATGCTGTCGCTCTCGCGGGTGCGCGATAGGCTTGCGCGCGATCTTGCCCAAGCCGTGCTATTGGTGCCGGGCAACATTCATGCTTACTTAGCCTATGCCGCCAAGGCAGTTGGTGACCCGCACTCCGATTATGCGATGCAGATGCAGCGTGTCTGTCACGCCAAATACGCCGCATTCACAAACGCCGTTCGTGTCATGGCTCCCGACGATAGGGCTTGGTTCATCTCTCACATCTTCGAACCAACGGCCTGCAAACCGCTCGCCTTACCTGAGGCTGATTGATTCGCCTCTCCTCGCCCAACCCACTGAGAGTCCCTATCCCCGCGCCTTGACGTACTCGCTGCGCCGAAAGCGAAGAGCCGTCCAGTCTTCGTCGATCGCCACTGCGCGCACCGTCTCAAATCCCAGCGCCTCGAGCGCCGCCCAGCCTGTGTCGCGGTTGAAGTCGCACGTGTACTTCTTCGATGTGCCCTTCGGGTACGCGAACCATACCACGGCGTCGCCCTTCGCCCGCTCGGCCACCGGTCCCGCCAGCGCCTCCACCTCGCTCTTGCGCGTCACAAACGCCAGCAGGAACGCGGACTCGGCAACCGATTCCAAGTTGCGATGAATCGTAATCGCGTTCAGCCGCGCCAGTTCCGGCTGAAAGCTCTCGGGCGCATTCAGTACCAGGATTTGCCGCTGATCTTTGAGGTTCAGTTTCTGAAACAGATCTGCCATAGATTCCCATCCTATTCCCGTGTAGATTCCTTGCCTGACCTTCAGGGGATGATAGCAAGATGCGCGGCCCGCCTCTCAGGTATCATCGAGTTACCCGGATTTCATCCATTCATTTGAGGTAATAGCCCGTGTCCAACGCGAATCTACCCCCCTCGCCGCAATCGCTCTCAGCTCCTGCCTCACCGGACTCGCACCATTGGCGCCCCCTGCGCATTGCCATCTTTGGATTCGGAACCGTAGGTAGCTCGGTCGCGCGCATCCTCATGGAATCCAAACCGCAGGGCCTGGAGCTGACCCACGTTTTCAATCGCGGAGTCGCCCGCAAGCGCGTCGATTGGACTCCGCCCGGCGTTGTGTGGAGCGAGAACGTCGACGAAGTGCTCGCCTCGGATGCGGATGTGGTAGTGGAACTGGTTGGCGGCCTTGAGCCGGCCGGAACATGGATTCGCAAGGCCCTCGAAGCCGGGAAAAGCGTGGTCACTGCAAACAAGAAAATGATCTCCTACCACGGCGTGGAGTTGGAGAAGCTGGCGGCGGCGCGCGGCGGCCACTTGAAATATGGCGCTGCCGTGGCCGGGGGCATTCCCGTCATCCCCGGCATCGAACAGGGTCTGGCCGGCGATCGCATCCGGCGCATCGAAGGCATTCTCAACGGTACCTGCAACTTCATCCTCAGCAAAATGGAACAGGGCGCGGAGTTCGCCACGGTGCTGGCCGAGTCCCAGGCCAAAGGCTACGCGGAAGCCGATCCCACCGAGGATGTGGGCGGCTTCGACGCCCGCGCCAAGCTGGCCATCCTGATGCGTCTGGCGCTGCGCCTCGAGCTCGATCCGGAAGAGATCGTGCCCATGCCCATCACGGCCGTCACCGCCGTCGACTTCAGTTACGCCCGCGATCTCGGCTGCACCATCCGTCAGATTTCCCGCGGCGAACTCAACGGCGTCGACGTCGCGGCCACGGTCGGGCCCATGCTCGTCGATCTCCGTTCGCCCCTGGCTTGGTCGCGCGGCATGGAGAACATGGTTATCCTCAGCGGCAACTACGGCGGAGATGTGGTCTTCTCAGGACATGGCGCCGGCGGCCAGCCCACCGCGGTGGCGGTCGTCAGCGATCTTCTCACCCTCGCCCATCGCTCCCGCCGCGTCGAGATTCCCACCAGGCCGGCACGGGTCAGCGCCGAATTCGAGGCCCCGCACTACATCCGCTTCCTGGTTGACGACCGGCCCGGCATCGTTGCCGAAATCACCGCCGCCTTGGCCAAAGAGAAAATCAACATCCGAGCCATCGTGCAAAAGCCCGGCTATCCACCCCATGCGCTGCCTTTCGTGGTCACCGTGGAGCCATGCAAGTCCTCGGCCCTTACCCGCGCGCTGGCCTCCATCAGCACCATGGACTCGCTGCTCGAGCAGCCCCTGGATCTGCAGATGTTGGAGTAGCTGAAGAGCCTGCCGCCGCCTTACTTTGGCCGGATCAACTCAAAGCGATCTCCCGTGCGAACCCAGGTGTTGCCGGCCATTCTTCCCACCGCGTCAAGGCCCTGCGGATCGACGCGGAAATTGTCAATCAACTCCGCGCGCAGATGAAAGCGCACCACCTCGCCGAGCACGATCACGCCGCTGCCCGGTGCGCTCCCGGTGTAGATAATCTGGCGCAGTTTGCACTCCATCTGGGCGGGCGACTCCAGCACCCGGGCCGGCCGCACGGCCTCGCTCGGCGCCGCGGTCAGGCCTGCCAGAGCAAATTCGTCCACCTCTGGCGCAACCTCGGCAGCCGTCATGTTGGCGGCTGCCGCCATGGCTTCGTTCACCACGTTGATCACAAACTCCCCGCTTTCCTCCACATTGCGCAGCGTATCCTTGCGCATATCTGAGGGTTGGCCGGTCAGCGGCAGTGCGGTGTTTCGCAGCGCCGGGCAAAAAATCACCATCGGCGGCGCCGAGCCCACTCCCGAGAAGAAGCTGAAGGGCGCCAGATTGTTCCCGCCATTCCGCGCGATCGTTGACACCAGCGCCACCGGCCGGGGCACAATGATTCCCGTCATCAGCTTGTAGATCTGGCGCGGGCTGCACTCGGCAGGGTCCAGGCTGAGCATCGGCCCGGCATTCATTTGTACTGAGTCCATATCGTTAGCCTATCTCAGTCCCCGGCTCGATCCGGTCCGCAACTGCCCCGGGAACCGAATCGGCATCGTCCCACTCTGAGCGTGACTTTTCTGGTCCCTCTCCCAATTATTATCTGCTGGTAACATTCCATGATGCACAATCGAAGCTAAGGAGAACTGTGCCGTGCCCCGCATCCACTTTCAGCAGCAACTCGCCGAACTCAAGGACAAGATTCTGGGCATGGCTGCTCTCTCGCAACAGGCCGTCGAGGCCGCCGTAGACGCTTACCTGCAGCGCGACAAGGGCCTCTGCAAATTCGTCAAGCAGACCGAGACTGCCATCAACAGCGCGCAGCGCGAACTCGACGAGATGGCATATGAGTTGCTGGCCAAGGAGCAGCCGATGGCGATTGATCTGCGCTTTATTCTGGCCGTCATCAAGATCAACGGCGACCTCGAACGGATCGGCGATCAGGCCATGGGCATCACCCGCCGCACCAAGGAGATGCTCAAGCACGATGTGGTCGAGCTCCCGGTGGATTTTGCGGCCATGGGTGAGTTTGCCGGCCACATGATCCGTTCCGCGATTCAATCTCTGCTCGACGGCGACGCCCGTCTCGCCGACGCGGTGCGCGAGATGGACGACGAGATCGACCGCATGCATCGCCGCGCCCACGACGATTTGCTCAAGCTCATCGAAGAGCGCCCCCAGCATACCGCTCAGGCGATGCTCGCCATCCTGGTGGCGAAGAACCTCGAGCGGATCGCCGATCACGCCTCGAACATCGCTACCGACGTCATCTTCTGGATTCGCGGCGCCGACGTGCGCCACCAATTGAGCATGTCGATGGATTGAGAGGGCAGGGAACCGGAAGCACAGAACCGGGACCTTCCGCCCTGCGGATCTGGGCTAAATGATCCCCCGCAACAGGCTCTCGAACTCCTGCGGCGGCAGTGGACGGCTCAGCAGGTAACCCTGATAGGAATGGCAGCCCATCCCTTCCAGATAAGCCCGTTGTTCCTCGGTCTCCACACCCTCTGCGATCACCGGCAGTCCCATGGCGCTGCTCAGCGCGACAATGGTGTGCGCAATTGCTCCATTGTTGCCGTCTGCCTGAATGTCGCGCACAAACGACCAGTCGATCTTCAGTTGGTCGAGAGGCAGCTTCTTCAGGTAGGTAAGCGAGGAGTATCCCGTGCCAAAGTCGTCGAGTGAGAATCTCAGGCCATGGGAGCGGAGCGCAGTCATCTTCGCGATAACATCATCCACGCTCTCCACCAGCATGCTCTCGGTAATTTCCAGCCTGATTTGATGCGGGTTGGCCCCACTGCGCTCGATCGCCGCCAGCACCGTCTCCACAAAATCCGGCTGACGCAGTTGCCGGGCGCTGATATTCACTGAAATGGTCAGATCCAGTGCCGGGGAGGCGTTTTCCCAGGCCTTTATCTGATTGAACGCGGTCTCCAGAACCCAGGCTCCCAGCGGCACAATCAGCCCGGTATCCTCCGCCAGTGAGATGAATGAGCCTGGCAGCAGCAAACCGTACCGGGGGTGGTTCCAGCGCAACAGAGCCTCAACGCCAGCCAGCCTGCCCCGTTCAAGTTGCGGCTGGTAATAGAGCAGGAATTGCTTGCTCTCGAGTGCCAGCCGAAGGTCCTCTTCCATCGCCGCGCGGGCCTGAACCGCTGCTTGCAGCGCCGGAGCAAAGAAGCGTACCGTATTGCGTCCCGCCTCCTTGGCCTGATACATGGCAATATCCGCCTGCTGCAGAATCTCGTCCGTGCTCTGGCGGTGGATCCCGAAGATCGCCACCCCGATGCTGCAACTGCTGTGGCAAACGCGGCCATTCAACTGGTAAGGCTGGCTAAGTGCGCGCAAAATCTTCTCGGCGACCACCTTTGCTTGGGCGGCCGCCATTTCGGCGGTTGCTCCCAACTCTTCGATCATGACCACAAACTCATCGCCGCCTAGCCGCGCCACGGAGTCGGTTTCGCGGACGCAGGCTGAAAGACGCCGTGCCGTTTCCTGCAGCAGAAGATCGCCGATTGGATGTCCGAGGGTGTCGTTCAGGGTCTTGAAGTTGTCCAGGTCAATAAACAGCAGCGCCTTCTCGCGCCGGTTTCGAACGCCCAGGGCCAGTGCCCGCTGCAACCGCTCATGGAAGAGCCGGCGGTTGGGCAATCCCGTCAGCGAGTCGTAGAAGGCGAGGCTCCTGATCTCCGCCTCGGCGGCCTTGGTTTTTGTGATATCCCGGGTAATTGAGAGCAGACATGGAACGCCGTCGATCTCAATCTCCGAGGCCGACATCTCGCCCCAGAAGATCTCACCATTTTTCTTTCGAAACTGCGCCTCCAGGCCGCGGCAACCCGGTCCCTGGCGCAGCCTGTTGATCATCCTCCGCCGGTCGCGCAGGTTCGCCCAGATCTTCAGCTCCAGCGAGGTCTTTCCAATCACTTCTTCGCGCTGAAACCCCATGATGTCGAGGAACGCCTGGTTTACATCGATATACTTCCCATCGCTTACCTGGTTGATGTTGATGGCGTCAATACTGGTCTGGAATGCGGTGCGATAGCGCTCCTCACTGGCGCGAAGGGCATCAATGGCCTCGGCCAGGCGCGCTTCGGCCTCCTTCTGCGCCTGTATATCCTCGGTAAAAGCCATCATGTAGATGGGGCGATTCTCGCTGTCGAACTGAGTGGATGACGTTACCCTCGCCCACCGCGGCTTTCCATCTTTTCGCAGGTAACGCTTCTCCATGCGAATTGCGCCCCTCGGATCCTCGGCGATTCGCCGCATTGCATCGACACTCTCCTCGACATCCTCAGGAGCGGTGATCTCCTTCACGGTCCGCCCCGGAACCTCCTCCTCCGAATAGCCAATCATTTCGGCGAAGCGCGCGTTGCAGCGCAAGATCACGCCTTCAAACGTTGCATGAACAATGCCCACAGCAGCCTGATCGAAGGTTGCCCGGTAGCGCTCCTCGCTCTCACGTAGTTGTATCTCCGCGCGTTTCCGGTCGGTCACGTCATGCTCGACAGCGCAAAGTACCGACCGGCCCTTCACTTCGATCCGCGATGCGTAGACCTCCACGTCGCGCAACTCGCCCGAGGCCAGCCGATTCTGGACCTGGAAATAGTGCCGGTCCCTGTTTGCCAGTTGCTCGTTCAGAAGCTCGGTCTCTCTACTGGGCATGGCGTTGAGCTTGTCGATATCCATGCCAATCAGCTCATCCTGCGCATAGCCGTAATAGGCGGCGGCTGCCGGATTGGCGTCGACAATTTCGCCTCCGACAGGATCGACCAGAAGTATTGTGCAGCCGCTCTCCTCGAAGAATCTTCTGAAGCGGGCCTCGCTCTCGGCTAATGCCGCCACCGCCTGCATTCGATTGGTAATGTCGATGATCGAACCCTCATAACAAATCTTCTGCCGCTCGGCCAAAAAGTTCTTCCGGCCGCTCAGCGAAGCCCAGACAATCGAGCCGTCCTTGTGCCGTAAACGGCATTCGAAGCCAAGCACGAAGCCTTCTTCATCGATCTTCCTGCGAAATTCGCCAAGCTCTTCAGGGTCTGCCCAGAGTTCCTCTTCCAGGTCTTTCACCGTCCCGATCAGTTCGTCCGCCGAGGCATAGCCCAGAATCCTCGCAAGCGACCGGTTCGCCGAGACAAACGGGCCCCTTGGCTCCGCTTGAAACAACCCTTCCAGCGCCCCATTAAAGATCTCGCGAGTCCTGCTCTCTGCCGCTTGTTTTGTTAGCTCCGCAGCCTTGCGCTCACTGATGTCTCTCCCAAGAACCGAAACCCCCACAGCCTTCCCATCAGAGACAATCGGATGGAAAGCCAGCTCAAGGCTCTTTGCGGAGAACAGGGAATCCTCAACCCGGAAAGGGCCTTCCAGCAGGGCGCGCCGATAATACTCCGCGCACTTGGCGGCCCGCTCGGCCGGCAGCAGCTCGTCGAGAAGCTTTCCTGGCGCCGGCTCGACCCCGAATGCGGTCACAATCTCCCGCTGCAATGCGAGGTTCCACTTGATCAGACGGTGCTCGAGATCAACTGACCAGATCGGGTCTTCGCTGCTCTCCAACAACGCGCTGAGGATGGCTTCCTCTTGGGTGGGCATCTGAGGCCTTCTTCACTCCGGACATCTCCCCTCCCAAGTACAGGAAACCGCAGATGAGGGCGCCAATGAGTTGATGAACCATTGTGCTCTCTTTGCCTTGTGAACCTCAAGAAATCCTTTTGCACAGGCTGCGAATTCTCGCAGGTGGAGCGAAGAAATCGTTTACTCTGCGCGGTACCACTTGCGGCCGCAGACGACGGCCAGTTCTTGAGAGACTCTCTCCCCCGAAAACTGAAGCGCCACTCCCATGCGGAAGTGGCGCCGAGAGTCTTTGTTGTATGTGCCTACTCCCCCAGCGGATGGCTGTCATAGTGCAGTAGCACGGCCACGGCGCAGCTGGTCAGGCGGGTCTCGGCCGAGTCGGCGCGGCTGGTGAGAATCGTGGGAACCCGCGCTCCCAGCACGATGCCGGCAAGTTGCGCTCCGCCCAGGTACTCAAGCTGCTTGGCCAGCATGTTGCCGCTCTCGAGATCGGGAACCACGAGTATGTCCGCCTGGCCGGTCACTGGCGAGACCAGTCCCTTGATCGCCGCCGCCTTCACGCTTACCGCCGTGTCGAAGGCCAGCGGGCCGTCCAGAATTCCGCCCGTGATCTGCCCGCGATCAGCCATCTTGCACAGCGCCGCTGCGTCCAGCGTTGACTTGATCTTGGGATTGACCGTCTCCACCGCCGACAGAAGAGCCACCTTGGGCTCGGGAATACCCAGTGCATGCGCCAGGTCGATCGCGTTCTGCACGATGTGGATCTTGTCCTCAAGTTCAGGCTCGATGTTAATAGCCGCGTCGGTAATCAGCAGGGTGCGCGCATAGGCTGGCGTGTCCATCACAAACACATGCGAGATGCGGCGGTTGGTTCTCAGCCCCGTATCGCGCGCCATGGCTACCTTCATCAACTCATCGGTGTGCAGGCTGCCCTTCATCATCGCCTGAGCCTTGCCTGCCCGGCACATGGCCACGCTCAATTCGGCGGCTTTGGTCTCAGTCTCGGCGTCGACAATCGGATATTGGCTGATGTCCAGCCCTGTCTTCGCCGCCAGTGCCCTGATCCCCTCTTCGTCGCCGATCAGGGTGGGCTTGATCAACCCCTCTTCCGCGGCTTCCACCGTACCCCTCAGAGCCACATCCGAGAGCGGCCAGCAAACCGCGGTGGTGATGGCCGGAAGACCCTTGCAGCGATCCAGAAACTTGTGAAAAACATGGTAGTCGGCAGGGTGGCCAACCAGGGGGTCAACGGCTACAGCTTCGGCCAACGGTGCAAGATCGCTCATGGATCCTCTCTCCAAGCCGGCTCCTCAAGGACTTCCGGCCTCACAGCTTCATTTTCGCCGCGAACCGTTAAGAGAGCTTGTGCCATTGGTCACGACTCGGGCGGACGTCGCACATTGCGGTACAAGTGCCTCCCGCTTTGGGCTCCAGTGTTTTCCGTCCTCGTCCTTTACAACGGTCTGAAATGCTTCCGGCGCCCGCCGCGCCTACCGCAAGCTCTTCAGCGCCGGATACAGCTTGCGCCACTTGGCGTAGCCGGCCTTGTAAGCCTCCAAATCCGCTGCTTCCGGCTCGATACGTTGTGCAACTTCGATTCCTGCGGCGCAGGCTTCGTCCAGATTGGTCCAGTGACCCACGCCCACACCAGCCATCAAAGCACAGCCGAAGGCGCCTCCCTCTTCGGCCGTAAGTACCTCGACCGGCTGACCGTAAATGCCGGCCTGAATCTTCCGCCACAACGGACCGCGCGCCCCGCCGCCGCCCAGCCGGATCGCGCTGACAGGAATCCCCAACTCGGCAAAGAGAGTGAAGGTATCTTCGAGAGAATAGGCCACGCCCTCAAGTACCGCGCGGACAAAGTGCGCCGCCGTGTGGTTCGAGGAAATGCCGGCAAAGGCTGCTCTCACAACCGGGTCAAGGTGCGGCGTGCGCTCGCCCATCAGGTACGGCGCCCACTCCAGCCCCTCGCTACCCGCGGGAACCTTCGCCGCCGCTGCCGTCAGTTCGTCGTAGTTGTGGCTGGGGAAGAAGGTCTCCTTGAGCCAACGCAGGCTCAGCCCCGCCGACTGGGTTACGCCCATCACATGCCACAACCCCGGAACCGCATGGCAGAAGGTGTGCAGACGCCCCTTGGGATCCTTCGTCGGAGCCGCCGTTGCCGCAAACACCACTCCCGATGTTCCGATCGTCGCCGAGACCGAGCCCGGCTGCAGGATTCCCATCCCCACTGCGCCCGCGCCCTGGTCGCCCGCTCCCGCCACCACCGGCGTTCCTGCCATCAATCCGGTCAGCCCGGCGGCTTTTTCGCTGATGCGCGCGCAGACCTCGGGCGACTCGTAAACTTTGGGCAGCCAGCTCTCCGGAATCCCCGCCGCCTCGGCCACCTCCTTCGACCAGCAGCGGTGCGTCACGTCCAGCAGGAGCGTCCCTGAGGCCTCTTGCACGTCGATCGCAAACTCCCCGGTCAGCCGGTAGCGCACATAGTCCTTGGGGCACATCACATGCTTGATCTTCGAGAAGATCTCCGGCTCGTGCGTCTTCACCCACAGCAGCTTGGTCAGCGTAAAGTTGGGCAGCGCCGGGTTGCAGGTCAGCTCGATCAGCCGATCGTAGCCAATCTTCTCCGTCAGCCAGTCGCACTCCGGCTGCGTCCGCGTGTCGCACCAGATCAGCGACGGCCGCAGCACCGCGCCATTCTCGTCCAGCATCACAGCGCCGTGCATCTGGCCGGTCAGCCCGATCGCGGCAATCGGCTCGCGCGGCTCCGGCGTCGAGGCCAGCGCCAGTCGTATCGCCTCCTGCGCGGCCCTCCACCAATCCTCGGGATCCTGTTCCGCCCAACCCGAATGCGGTGTCCGGAAGGGCGCATGCTCACTCGACGCCCCGCTGATCAGTTTGCCTGCCGCGTCCACCACCACAGCCCGCGTTCCGCCCGTGCCTACATCCATCCCAAGGAACCACATGGTCGTATTCTCCCTTTCGTAAATCGCTTTTCCCAGCCTACGCAGCATATCAGCTTGCAGCCATCGCGGGGAAGCGGAAATCCTCTGGCTCTCATCCCCCCAGATGCGTATGAAAAAACGCCGCAATCCGCCGCCGCGCATCCATCGCCGAAGCCTCGTGATAGCCGATGCCGCTGAAGCGCAACACGCTCCACTTCAGCACCTTGAACCAGAACATCTGGTGGTCGTTCATGAAGCTGTGCCCGGCGTCGGGATACTCCAACACATCGTTGGCCACCAGTGCCAAGTCCAACTTCCGCTTCAGCTCGTCGGCTACGCCCTGCTCCCAATGCGCCTTTCCGCCGTAGCTGCCCACCACCGGGCAGGCCGTCTTCAGAAACTCGTCCACATCCGGGGGCATCGGGCCGCCGTAGTTGATGCTGGCCGCGCTGAAGCCATGCCCTGAGACCAGCAGCAGCGCAAACCCTCCGCCCATGCAAAAGCCGATCACACCGATCTTCCCCGAGCAATCCGGCCGCGCCGCCAGCCACATGCGGCAACTCTCCACATCGTCGAAGACGGGCCCGCTGCGTGCCATCATCTCCCGGATCACCGCCCGCAGGCAGCGTAGAATCCCGCCCATGTAGTAAAGATCCACTGCCAGCGCCAGGAATCCCGCCTCCGCCAGCCAATCGGCCTGGTGGCGATGATCCTCGCTCATCCCGCCAATGTCATGCAGCACAATTACCCCAGGCCACGGCCCTTCGCCCTCCGGAACCGCCAGGTACGAGGCCATCTCACCCCGTGCCGTCGCAATGCGTACCTCTGCCATCTTCGTACCTCGTGCATCGGCAGTCTTTCTCCGCCAACCGGCAATTCTACGCCAGCTAATTCTCACTTCCGTTGAATCTTCTCGATCCCAAATCCCCGTTTCGCAGTTCATTCTCACCAATTGGTATACTGAAGCTGTGACCACAACCGTCCTCGACCCCATCCCCAACGGTAGCCTCGCCGGGACTTCCCCAAGCCAGAAGAGGGTGTTGTTGCTCAAGCCGCGCGGGTTCTGCGCCGGTGTCGTTCGCGCCATCGACATCGTCAAAATCGCGCTTGAAGTCTTCGGCGCTCCCATCTATGTTCGCCGCGAAATCGTTCATAACCGCTATGTTGTGAACGAACTGGCGGAGAAGGGTGCCATCTTCGTCCATGAGATCGACGATGTACCCGACGGCCAACGCGTTATCTACTCGGCCCACGGTGTTTCGCCTGCGGTGCGCGAGGTGAGCCGGGGGCGCAATCTCAAGGTCATTGACGCCACCTGCCCGCTGGTCACCAAGGTCCACATCGAGGCCGTCAAGTTTGCCCGTCAGGGCTACTCGCTGGTGCTCATCGGCCACCGCGACCACGACGAAATCGAAGGCACGCTCGGAGAATGTCCAGAGGTCACCCAGGTCGTCTCGAACGTGGCCGAGGTGGATGCGTTGAAAGTCCCTGACCCCAACCGCGTTGCCTATCTTACCCAGACCACCCTCTCGCTCGACGAGGCCCGCGACATCATCCACGCCCTCAAGGAAAAGTACCCCAACATCGCTGGCCCCCATTCCCAGGATATCTGTTATGCCACGGAGAACCGCCAGGTCGCGGTGCGTAACGTGGCCCACAATGCCGAACTGGTTCTGGTCGTCGGCTCCACGAACAGCTCCAACTCCAACCGTCTGGTCGAGGTCTCGCGCAATCTGGGGACAATCGGCTATCTGATTGACAACTCCGATGCCATTAACCCCGACTGGCTGAAAGATGTAAACACGGTAGCCGTTACCGCCGGCGCCTCAGCCCCCGAGGTGCTGGTTGAAGACGTCGTCAACTACTTGCGGCAAAACGGATTCGGGAACGTCGAAGAGGTGGAAGTCATGCCCGAGAATGTCCGCTTTGGACTCCCCCCTGAGATTGTGCAAGCCATTGGCGCCGCCGGCGGCGCAGAGGCCGTGGCCGTAAGATAATGCAACGATAGTTTTCTGCTTTGGCGACTTTCGAAGAGTTCGTACACCTGCACCGGCAGCTGAAGGCTGATAGCTCCAGAATGAACTGAGGCATCGCAAATCGCATGAGTAATGAGCAAAGGATGACGCAAGCCGTAGCGCCCCGTTTTGGGCGATTGGATGCGGACCTGGCCGATGTGCAATCGGCCGTCCTGCGCTCCCAGGAGTACCTGCTCTCACGGCAGCATCCAGATGGATACTGGTGTGGTGAGCTCGAAGCCGACGCCATGCTCGAGGCCGACTACATCTTTCTGCACACTCTTCTGGAAAGCGGTCATCCCGGCCGAATGAGCCGGGCACTTACCGAGATGATGCGCTACCAGAACGAGGACGGCAGTTGGAGCATCTATCCCGGCGGGCCGGGCAATATCTCGCTCTCCGTCAAGTGCTACTCCTCGGCCAAACTCATGGGTGTGGGCGCCGATGACCCGCGCCTGGCAAAGTGCCGCGCATGGATATTGGCCCACGGCGGCGTCGTGGCATGCAACACCTTCACCAAGATGTATCTCTGCGCCCTCGGCGAGTACGATTACAGCGCCGTCCCCGCCATTCCCCCTGAAATCGTCCTCTTTCCCCGCTGGTTCTACTTCAACATCTACGAAATCTCCTCATGGTCGCGCTCCATCCTCGTTCCCCTAGCCATCATGTATGCCCGCAAGCCCTTCAAGAAGATTCCCCCGGAGCAGGGCATCGATGAACTCTTTGTTGGCGGTCGTGCAAACTCCGTCCTTCATCTGCGCCTTAACGCCAGCCCCGTCCTCTCCTGGCGCAACTTCTTCATCATCCTTGACCGCATCGCCCACATCGCCGAAGCCGTTCACATTCGCCCGCTGCGCGCGCTGGCTCTCAAGCGCGCCGAAAAGTGGCTTCTTGAACGCCTCGAGATGACCGACGGCCTGGGCGCTATTTACCCGGCCATGCTCAATGCCATCATCGCCCTGCGCTGCCTTGGCTACTCTGAAGATGATCCCCAGGTCATACGCGCCCGCGACGAGTTCGAAAAGCTCGGCATTGAGGAGCCCGCCAGCGACGAGATGCCCGAGCCCACTTTCCGCATGACGCCCTGCGCGTCGCCGGTTTGGGACACCGCGCAGGCCGTCTTCGCCCTGGGTGAATCCGGCCTCTCCCGCACCGATCCCCGCATGATCAAAGCAGCAGACTGGATGCTTTCCAAAGAAGTCCGCCACAAAGGCGACTGGGCCGTAAAGGTGCGCAACACTGAGCCCGGCGGTTGGTACTTCGAGTTCAATAACGAGTTCTATCCCGACACCGACGACACCGCACAGGTCCTGCTCGCGCTAAACAAGGTCGACAACCCCCGCGAGCGCTACCAGCATCAGGTTGTTCAGCGCGCCCTCGCGTGG